>Ga0307374_10005909_pt1 | contig 19570 bp, 23 predicted proteins | sample OX3MG_FD_202532 | JGI IMG/M metagenome (GOLD analysis project Ga0307374, IMG submission 202532) | Soil microbial communities from Risofladan, Vaasa, Finland - OX-3 | ecosystem: Environmental > Terrestrial > Soil > Coastal area > Acid sulfate soil | place: Finland: Risofladan, Vaasa | collected...
TAACAACGCAAGCTTTTTCTGAGTGCGAAAATAGGACATGGTTCGTAAACGGCAACAGCTTGCACCACGAACGCTATTTTAAAGGCTATCCCGCGAGGAGGTGGGACCTATCTTCCGAGATAGCTGTAGGCGCAACGAATGTGCACGCCGGAACCGAGCGGAACGCACGTAACCGCGCAAGTGATTCTATAAATGCCGTACCGTGCCGTGAGGCGCGGGCATGCGCTTCGAGCCGGTTTTGGGTATCGCAGAAGGAGCAGGCGAGGCTACGTGTGGCGCTGCTATTTGGGATCCCCGCAGACGAGCATGTTTTCTGAGCTTGGCCTCGTAGTTCGCGAGGCTTTTCAGCAATGCGGCGTTTTTTGGATCGAGCGACAGTGCCTCACGTTCGACCAAAGCCGCTTCGGCGTGTCGGCCATTGACATCGAGGGCAGCCGCGTATGTATCAATGTAGGCGGCCACGCCCCAGCTGGTGAGGTCATTTGCCTGCTCTGCCAGGCGCAGGGCCTCCCGGGCATTGCGGAAGCGCGGGTTGTCGGCTGTGGCGTAGAACCATGCGAGATTATTGATAACGAGGGGATCCTTCGGAAAGCGCGCGAAAGCCCTTTTAAGAACCAGGAGAGCGGCTGGGTCGTCGTGCCGCGCTGCGAGCGCGTCGCTCCAGTCCATCCAGGGCATGGAGCTCCCGGGGCGTTGGGCTACCATCCGCTGATAAACCGCTGTTGCGGCATCGTGCTGACCGGAGTCGTCAAGATACATCGCCAGTCCGTATTCTGCTGAAACATCTCCTGGATCGAGCGCCAGCGCCTTGCGGTATTCGGCGATTGCCCCAAGGTAATCTTTTTTTTGGGCTAGGAGATAGCCGAGGTCAATATAACCGGCCGGAGCGTTCCGGTCGAACTGCACAGCTTGTTGCTCAGCGGCAATTGCCTCGTCCAAGTGTCCCTCCGCCCCGAGGGTGATTCCGAGGTTATAGAGCGCGACGAACTGGTGCGGCTGGATTGCGAGGGCTCTCTCAAACTCGGCAATGGCGGCAGATAGATTGCCTTGATTCCGCCGGATGATTCCGAGATTGATGATTGCGCTCAACTGGTGCGGATTGATCTGAATCGCTCTTTCGTACATCGCGGCGGCGCCGATCGAGTCACCTTTGGCCTGCAAAACGACGCCATTCGAAAACCATGTGTTGGCATTCTGCGGGCCGAGTTTTTCGGCCTTGTGATATTCGGCGAGCCCGCCGTCGAGGTCGCCTTTTCTGACGAGCACAAAGGCAAGTTCCTCAAGCGCACGCGGATCTTGGGGGTCCAGTCGCGCGGCCTCGCGCGCGGCGATCATCGCCTTCGAGAATTTGCCCGCCTTTGCCAGTTCCGACGCCAGTCCCATCCAGGCCTGTGGGTCAGAGGAGTCGAGCTTAATGGCTTCCCGATATACGGCGGCGGACTGCGTGTAGTCTCGCCTTTCGTCCAGGACGGAAACCAGATCCTTGCGCGCCAGGGCAGATTTCGCGTCCAGCTTCAGGGCAGCGCGAAATTCCGTAACGGCCTCGTCCCATTTCCCTTCACGGTCGAGCAGAACACCGAGACTAATGGGCGGATTCGGGTTTGCTGGTTCAAGCTGCAAGAATTTTTGCAGAGGGGCTTCGGCCTTCTGATATTGTCCGGCGTTCACTAATGCATTACCATACGTTTCGAGTGCTGCGGCATCGTCCGGCTCGCATTGAACCGCTCGTCCGTAGGCTGCGATTTCCTTCTGCTCCTGTTTTTCCAGACCGTAGTCCCACCCGAGATTGAATATCGCCGCACAATTCTTCGGGTTCAACTGCAAGGACTTGTGAAATTCCGAAATGGCGGCGGCGAGCTGGCCACCATCCCCTAGCGCGATGCCGAGTTCGCCGTGGTTGGCGTAGTCGTTTGGCGCGAGCCGGACTGCTTCGCGGAGCTCGGCAATGGCGGCGCTGTATTGTTTGAAAAGTACGAGTGCGTGGCCGAGTAAGTAATGGGCCGCGGCGTTGCCTGGTTCGAGCGCCAGTGCGCGGCGGTAAGCCGCCACAGCTTCTGTCGCCCGGCCACTGTTTTGCAATTCCCCCGCTTCTTCCAGAATCCATTGGCCATTCTTCGGGTCGAGCCGCTGGAGATCGCGGTATTCGGTGATGGCCGCGTCCGTGTCTCCATTCGATTCGAACGCTGCCGCGAGATGGCTGCCAATTTCCAGGTTCCCCGGCACGAGAGCCTTTGCTTGAGCCAGCAGCGGGATTTCAGCCGCGTAATTCTGACGAGAATGGTACAGATAGGCGAGAAGCTCAAGTGCGTCGAGGTTTTGCGGGTCGATCCTCACCGCTTCTTCCAGCTCGTCTTCGGCGGCCGGAACCTGTCGATTCGACGCGAACGCGGCGGCCAGTTGAAGGTGCGCGGCAGCCAGCATTGGCGCCAGCCGCACGGCCTGTCGCGCCGGTGGAAGCGTATCCGGATATTTTTTCGCCTGAAGGGCGACGTTGCTCAGGCCCAGTAGCGGCCAGGGACTTTCCGGGGCGGCCTTCTCCGCCGTGGTGCACTCTTGGGCAGCTTTGTCGTAGGATTCCTGCTGGGTCAGCGCTGCGCAGCGCTCGAGACGCTCGGCAAGCGTGCGTTCGATCCTCTTCTCTTTCGCCGCTTTCAGCGGGCGCGCGGCGCTCAGGGCGACCGCTACATTCGCGGCGCCTTCCTTTTGAAGCAGCGACGAAAGCTTTCGTCCGGGCCTGAAGGCGATGCCGCGCCGGGCGACTAGAAACGCGAGGTAGTGTCGGCTCGCTCCCGACGCAAGCAGCCCTGCAAATTCGGCGCGGCTCAGCGGCTGCGCTGGCGCAGGCGAAACAGCGGCTGGATGCTGCTGCGCGCGAATGGGCAGCCCCGCCCATTCCCCAGCAAGAATCAGCGCGCAAAAAAGCGTCTGCCGCCAGACAGTCTTACCGAGTCGCATATATAGGCGAATGGTAACCCAAGCACGCCATTTTGCCCACGGAATCCCATCCTGGCGGCTTCGCGTTCTGCCAGCGCCGCGCTGGCTGCCCGGATTTGCGCCCCATCATTATGAGGGGCTTTCCTGCACGCCTGGCTTACTGAATTACGTCGTCACGCCAATTCACGCGCACCGTACACGGAGCCGCGGCCTGGTCTATCGGTTCATGCACGCGGGACGCGTGTCGTGCCAGCCGAGATGAATGAATTCGTATGCTTTATCGGTCAAGTCGCTGGTCAACTGGGACGAACTGGCATAAGGATACGGATAGCCAAGAGAAATCGTGGTGATGTTGCCTTGTCCCCAGCCAGAAAGATTGACTGAACCGGAGAAATGGTCCTGCCCGTCGTTGCTGAGTGTGTAGTTGAGATAGAAATTGACGGGCTGCCCGTTGGGTTCCGCAAACGTGTTGCCGTCCGCCTTTCCGAGGTAGTTCAGACGGTCGATGATGTCGCCCTTGTGCCACGTACGCCCAGCCTGAGAATCGTTGGCAGTGTACGCGTAGTTATAATCGACAACCACAAACATGTTGTTATAGCGGATTGGAGCGACAGTGGGACCACAAGGGGCTGGAGCCGGAGCGCGACGCGCGTACCCCGGGTTCACCAAGCCCGCGCAACTGGAAAGAGCCACGGTCAAGAGCAGCGCACCCATCGCAAACAAAGGTTTCCGCATCTGAATTTCCTCTCGTTTTGAATTTCGCTTCGAGATCTAAAACGCTACATTGCCGATATCCAGCGGGATGACGCTGCCACTCGGGCCGGCGCGGTCGGTCCGGTCGCCAGGACGCTTAGCCGGATCCAGCCACGGTTTGCGAGGACGATTGTCGCTATTCATGCCAACGATAGTATTTCTGCGCGAAGGATTTTTTTCAACAGACTCGGAGCGATTCACCCTCGGGTCAGTAACCTGTACGAACGTACAGATTCCAAATCAGCGCGGAAAATAAGGTCAAAATCTGCCGGAAATGGGGGTTCCCGATCTTGAGCAGAGTGATTTGGCCCCGCGCGAAAATCGAACGGCTGATTTTTGAGTAACGGACGTACAATTCGGGTCGATTCTCAAAGGAGAATAAGCCATGAACCTGCGGCTCGTGATGATTTTTGGATTAGCTTTTGCAGTCGCCCTTCTGCCATCGGCCTCGTCCGATCTCGCCGTCGACGCGCGTCAGCCGCGAATCGACGCGCAAAAGCCCGCCGCGCATTATGCAACGCATTCGCGCACGCGCATTCTCCGCGTCGGGTCGCTCGCCTGGCAGCCGGAGAAGTCTTTGCCGTCCGGAGCCGAATCGGTTGTGCTCGAAGGTGATCCATCGAAACCCGGCCTGGTGATCCTCCGCCTCAAAATGCCCAATGGCTACCGCGTTCCTCCCGTTTGGCATCCTGCCGCCGACCGCTTCACCATGCTTTCTGGGATCTATCATCTCGGCGTCGGCGCGAAATTCGACAAGAGCAAAACCGTCGCGCTTTCTGCGGGCGATTTTGCGTGGCTCAGCCCCTCGGCTCCGCACTACGGCTGGTGCACCGGCGAAACCGTGCTCGAGATCACCGGCCTTGGCCCCTTCGTCACAAATTATGTGAATCCTGGCGAAGATCCTCGCGGAAAGAAGTGATCACTGACATTTTGGCCTGAAACGAAATCGCCGCAACGGAAACTGGGATCGAAGTGGGATCGCCTTCATTTGGAATTTTTTGTTGAGACTTCGTGGGCCGGGTAGCAGCCGAGGACGCGAACTTCTTCGGTGCAGTCGCGCAATTCCTCAAGAGCGGCGGCCGTCTCAGCGTTGTGCAGCGCGGCTTGCAAATCCAGATAGAAACGATAGTGCCACGGGCTGCCGGGAATCGGGCGGCTTTCGATCTTGAGCAGATTGATTTCCCGGCGCGCGAAAACGCCGAGGACGCGATGCAGCGCCCCCGGCTGATGAGCCAGTTGGATGACGAGGGAGAGTTTGTTGGCGCGTTCGCTCGCTTCAGGCGACGCCGCGAGCAGCAAAAACCGCGTGTAATTTTCGCGATGGTCTTCGATGTGTTCGAGCAGGATTTTGCCGCCGTAAATTCCCGCGGCGCGTTTTCCGGCGATGGCGGCGCGCGATGGATCGCCGGATTCGACGGCTTCGCGGACGCTTCCCGCCGTGTCGAGCGACGCCACACGCTGGATTTTCGGATGCGCGCGGAAGAACTTTTCGCATTGCGCCAGCGCGACGGGATGCGATTGCACGCTGGCGAGCCGGTTGAACGTCGCGCCCGGCGGGCCTATCAAATAGTGTGCAATAGGATGAATGACTTCGCCAACGATCTGAAGCTGGCTTTCGAGAAGCAGATCGTAGGATTGGTGCACCGAGCCAGCCAGAGTGTTTTCGATGGGCGCGAGCGCGTAGTCGGCGGCGCCCTCCGGGATCGCCGCGAAGAGCGCTTCAAAAGAAGGGCGCGGCACGGCTTCGATATTTTCACCAAGCAGCTTCACGGCGGCTTCTTCGCTGAACGCTCCACGTTCGCCCTGAAATGCCACGCGAGGGATGGGTTTCGCTGCCGTCATTTGTGAACTTCTTTCCTGCGATGCGCTCCGGTATCGGTCGTCGCGCCGGCGCCGGCGTGGCCGAAGTGCAAGAGATCGCGCCCGGTGATATTTTTCGGTCTCATGCGTGTTCTTGGCGTTTATATCACCCAAGTGGGTGTAAAGTTTAGTGCGTGCCCTTTCGAAGCAGCGCAGCATCTAAGAACTAATGGCCAGGACAAGCCAGGATAACAGTCATGAAAACCACTCGCGCTCGACAATCCGGATTCTTGCGCTCCTCCATCGAAGCGAGCGCCCGCCACGCGTATCGCCGCGTTCGCGTGGACCCCAACGCCTATCTCCTGCACATGCAGCGCGCGCATCGGCTTCCGATTCAGAAATGGGAAGACGTGTTTTCCCTCGGACCCGAAATTCTGAAGCCGCACGCCGACAGCATTATCCGCTCATCGGTCAAGGCCGCGGCTCTGGAAGGAATGGGGCTTGGATTGGGCGGCTTGTTGACCGCGCTGCCGGACATGGGAATCCTCTCGGCCATTACCATTCGTTTGCTGCAGAAGCTTAGCTTGCTCTACGGCTTCGAGTACGCGACCGACGAGGAAGCGGTCGAGTTGTGGATGGCGGCGGCAAGCGCGGCCGGTCTGGACCTTGGCAAGGAATTCCTCGAAAAACAGGCCATCGAGCGCGTGGCGCCGCGCATCATGGACCTTGTCGCTGTGAAGATGAGCGCGGAAATCGCCGAAAAATGGACCGCGACGCTTATCCCGCTATTGAGCGCCGGCGCTTGCGGAGCGCTGAATTATTATTTTGTTCGTGCGTGGGGCCGTCGCGCGCAGAAGCATTTCGAGGCACGCCATCGCGCCATCCGCGCTCAGAAGTTTCCCCTGGCTTGCCTGTTACCCGCTTCCGCGCTCACGCAATAGAAGCAGCGTTTCATCGCCGTACCGTCCGTTGGTTTTCCCGAGCGAACAGCATTATTTTTCCGCGCCACTCGTGAGCTTTCACCGCTTGCGGGAAATCACCTCGGAATTTTAGTGCGGAAGGAGGGAGTTGAACCCCCACGACCTTTCGGCCACAGGATCCTAAGTCCTGCGCGTCTGCCAATTCCGCCACTTCCGCACGGTGATTCATAGGACTTTAGCACGTCGCTTCCATTTTTTCTTGGATGACTTTGCCCAAACTTTGCCCAAAGCAAAGTCGCGAGGGTGTTATTTTTAGTTGGGGCTGGTAGACACTGAGATGGACAGACCGGAGAACCTAAGCGCTGTATTCTCCTAACTGGTTGATCCTCTCAACCTCTGCATCACTGGGACGTTCACAGATTTCGATTTCGCCTTCATGTACCCACATCTTCTCGTCTATCGGAAGAACTCTGAACCGCTTGTCGAAATCAAGAATGTAACGCAACTTTCCGTCATAAGTCTCACAGTTGCCAAGTGTCCCCATTCGTGTGCGTGGTGCCATCAGCAAGCGGACGTATTGCCCAGTCAGTTTTCCGGGTTTGCGGTTCTTTTCGTCTTCAGCCCATTCCACAATTTGGTCAAAGGTTCGCGGCACGCCGTCAACTTCGACATGAATTTCATTGTCTTTCACACTGGCGCTTCCCACGTTGTGCCCCGCTTTTCGGAGCACTTCAAGAGCGGCGTCAACTTTAGGGTTGGAAGAACTCATCGTGTGACCCCTTTCGACGTGACTCTATCACGCTTCGGTCTGATTTTTACCGGCCCGCGCACGTTTGAAATATGCCTTTACCGTTTGGAGTGACGTGCCAGCATCGGGACAGCGCTTCTGTAACTATCTCGACGCGGAAGTGGCTGAAGGCGAATCCCGCGTCGTGTCGGGTTGTTCGCCGTGGACAACCCGAGATTAACTCAAGCAGAACAACAGAAGCGCAACACCATCACGGCTCCGAACTCTGCATCACCGCATTCCTTGAGGAGAAAAACTTCCGGTAGTGGGTCAGTTTGAGATTACCGACAAGAAGTCATCACCAGCGACGCCATTCCGATTCTATTCTCGCTTTCATGCGGTCGAGTTCCGAGCGTATCAAACGATTTTCAGCGTCTTTGATAATTTTTCGATAGGAGTCCTCGTAGCAGTCCACACCGTATGTCTTGTCCAGTTGGTTTTTTTCTTCCCAATTCGTCACTCCAAATGCTGCTAGTTCCCAAGTTAGAAAATGCTGGTAGAGACGTTTCCTGCATACCTCTAGCTTTCGCGAAAGGCGATAATTCCAAATGAGAAGCAGCACCAGTACACCGAGCCAAATCCAGTCACGTGTGCTCATATGCGGGCCTCACTTTGAGTCAATCTGGAATATCTAAACAACTCGTCGGGTCCGACGCTAAGGGCCACCGAGACATCGCCGTGCTTTTGACGGTGCGGCTTGGATGGCCTTTTTGCAAGTTCAAGATAGCTCATCCCGAAAAGCGGTCAAGGTTGGCCAAAAATCAAACTGACCCACTACCCAACTTCCGTGTCGGGTGACTAAAAATCGAGATTTGTGATATGACTATATTGCCGGATAAACTTCCGTGCGGACTGCGAATCCGCGCGTGCTTGTGCGAGGCGACGATGCAAGAAAATTTCGAGAAACGACCTTCCGATTTTGGCCAAAATGCGGTGGCGTGTGTTCCGTCGCCGGACCCTGCCGCATCCGGGAGCGTCCCGTTCGCACCGGTCAACGCTCCCGAAACTTCTTCAGTCATTAGAATCATTGACGGCAGGCAGTATGCCGTGAAAGTTCTGCCGCCAGCCGCTGCGCGCGGAAGCGAGACGGCTGAGTATTGGGCGAGGCGCGCAAAGCTTTGTAATCATCATTCACGCAAGCCGTTGCTCACGGAAATGGAAATAGCATGGTATCGCTCGCCAATCGGTAGTAAGTCTCAACCTCACGTATCCGAGAAAACCGAATCTCGCCGCGTGCGGTCTCTAACGAAGAAATATAGGAGGTACGCGAGCGAGGAATCATCAGAAGAGCTTGCGGAAATTCCAAAAGTAGATTCGGAAAGTTTTGACCTTGACCACTTTGAAGCAGCGTGTGCGAGCCATCGTGAGTGTTTTGAAAAATGGAACGAAATCCTTGCCGAGTTTTCGCGGTCGTTTGCGGATTGCGACTCGCATCCATTCACCCCGGACGATTCCGGATGCGTGATGTGCGGAGCCAGCGCGACAAAATATATCGCCGAAGACAACCGCTTAGTATGCTTCGACTGCGGTCACGCACGGCCAAGCGTTCGGGAGCATCGAGGCTTCTGGTCGCGGCGAAAAGAATTAGAAGACCCCGCATGGGACTATAAAGCCGAAGGCACTGACGCTATTTTTGAGACAAAGGAACCTCCGAAAATATCGACAGAGGAATTCTTGCAAGCTTTTTTTGCATCAAAAACGACCGCGTTTGATGAACGTAGCCTGGTCCGACATAAAGCACTTTGGTGGATTTTCCGTGATGGATGGTCAATCGCGGATGCAGCCAAAGAAACCGGCGAGAATTATGATTCTCTGCAAAAGCGCGCAGAGAGATTTTTAACTAAAGTGAAGAAATTGCGCGAGTCGCCTGCAAGCACCGCCCGAACGATGAAACTGCCTCGACGTTTCAACATGAAAGCCGCGCGCGTGGTTATTCGTAGTGGCGTTGCCGTGGATGTGAATTTCGGAACGCTCACGGAGCGCGAAAAAGTACGGATATCTCTTCCAAGATTCGACCCAAATCTTAACGGTGTTTTCGTCAAAGAGGTGCGCGATGACGATTTCCATTTCTGGATTCAAGTGCATCTCGACGGTAAAGATGGTGATTTTGACCGGGCTTGTCTAAAAGCGCTAGAACTCACCCGCGATCCCAGGCGGTTCCCCAAGGGATTCCCGTTTCAAACGAAAACTACGCCAACAACAAAACAGGCCTAACCTTAATATAATCATCACGTTCCCCGCGTTTGTCCGATTCCAGACCCATATATGAAGGGTGTTTTTAACCGCAATCAGGAGCACAAATATGTCACAACCAGAATTTGCTCTGTTTTTTGACCGCGACGGCTTGTGTGGTCTGCGCGTGAGCGCTGACCCGGCGGCATCGCGAGAAGCCAGCGGTTTTCTGTTCCGCTTGTCGGATGCGCTGTCCGATTTTGATTCCGCGATACGCGCGACGCGCGAAATCCGCTCCGACCCGGCGGCGGCTCAGTCTCAAAAACTTTAAAGAATCGCAAAACGAAATGGAACAGACAAAACCCACATTCAAGTGCACGGCCCGCGCGCACCTTCGCGGTGCGGATTTTGCGACCTATGACGCCGCGATGGCGTTGACGGCGCACTCGGATGGAAAGCGCGTTCTCTCGGCATCAAAGCGCAGACTTTCCGCAATGACCGGATATTCCGAACGAACAGTCGGCTTCGCTCGAATTCGACTTGTCGATAGCGGATGGCTGAACGCAATTTCTTCAACGTGGAAAGAAGATCAGCGGCGTACTGGTAAGGCGGGGAATTTCAGCACTCCGCGCTTCGAGGTTGTCGAGCATAAGGAGTGGGCAAAGTTGCATCCGGGGCTGTGCATGACCGTATACCTATTTAGCGTACACGGTCGCAGCGTACACGCTGACACCGAACACGCTGAGACGACTGATACCGTGCACGGTCGCGCGACAGATACCGTACACGGTCAACAGGTATCCAATGCCTTAGTACTTAAGCCTAAAAAGAAGTCTAAGGGCGTGGCCGCTAGCGCGGCTTCTCCTGTGAACGTTCGTTCAAAGGCTTGGCTGGAATGGTGGGGTAAAAAGTACGAGAGAAAATATCGAGAGTCTCCGACGATTTCGTGGGCAAAGAACACGGCGCAGTTAAGACCACTGCTCGAACAAAACAGCGATTCAACCGTGAAAGCTGCGGCGGAAGCGTATCTGAGCGATACCACGAGTTTTACAACAGGCCATCCGTTCGGAATTTTCATCGCGCAATTTGACAAATGGCGTGCGTCGGCGAGAGACGAAGGTGATGCAGGCGACTTCGACGATTCAAGCGACGTTACGGTTGAAGACATTCGCCCTCCAGGATTCGTGCCGGACTATGCAAAAAAGCGATAGTAGACAAATCCTTGTGACGGTCGCTCAGGCGGCCAAGCTACTCGCTTGTAGCGACTTCACCGTGCGCAGAGCGATATGGCGCGGCGATTTGCGCTCAGTGCGCCTAGGGCGTGCGCTGCGCGTTCGTGCCGACGATCTCGATGCGTTCATTGACCAACACACAGAGAGATGCGGCGAGGCGCGTGCGGTGGTAAGTCATTGAAAGCAACGCACTACCGGACATGGGCGCTTAGTTACTACCGCTGGCCGTTTGCATGCAGCGCCCGCAGGCGCGCGCATTGCTCGCAATCAAAGCGGCAGGAACTTAATCAAGTTTCACGACTTGCGACACACCGCTGGCGACGAACAGACACCGCGTAAGTTGTAGACGGGAATGCACTTATGAGTTTCTGTGACTGTCCGTCAGTTTGCGGTGACCACAATCGCGTGCGTGTTTCCAGTTGCGATATTTCAAGACTCACATGGAAAACAAACCTAATTTCGCGAAGTGGACCGCGCGATTCGACTCGCGTCACGGCAATACCGAGATTCGCGCCGAATGCGACGCTTGCCGTCAGAGCGTTTCGATTCTTGCGCGCGCCGGTGCGAGCCTCGACCGCACGGCCTTCTGGCATTGCGGCTTTTCCGACCGCCCGCGCCGAAAAAGTTTGAACGAGTTGCGCACGCGCGGAGACGAATGGCTAAGGTCGCGGACGCTGGCAGATGAAGTCCAGCAGATAGAGAACGAAGCGACGGCAGTTTTCTCGCAGCGCGAAGAAGACCGCAGCGTCGCGCTCGGCGATTTGCGGATGCTTGTTTTTCACCAGGGACGGAGGGCAAGACGGTGAAGGAAAAAATACCGGGAGAATATTCGGACGACGTTTTGCGCATCGCCGATGAGTTGGACCACGCAATGATTCGCGCTCGAATGAGAGGCCAGCCGTTCGTGTTAATCGAAGTCGGCGCGCACGTAGTCGGGACGATTATTCGGCCCCGCATGTGGGACAGCAGCTTTTTTAGACCAGAAAGGAGTAACGAAAAATGAAAAAGGAAGCAAAGATAGCCACGGAGATTCTGGATTCGCTTCGCGAGAACATCGAGTCCACGATCACCGCGCTCGGCGAATCGGACGCGGGCGCAGACGTTGTGTGCGGCGGCTTTATGTCGTTAGGCATCGGCGGGGCAGCGACCCAGATTTTGATGCAGCGCTTTTGGAACGCCCGCGTTAAAGCGCGCGGGCCGGAACCAATCGAGCCGCCGCAGGAAGTCACCGAGCCGCGTTGCAATCTACAGATGCCCGAGGTCGCGCCAGCGGGCATGTTCGGGCGCGAGACTTGGCATTACAACAAAATCTAGGTAGCACAAATCCAAAAAAGGAAACAACCGAAATGGAATTCACGCAGACAGAAGCTCGTTTTCTTATGTCTGAACACGGTGCCGTCGGATTGCCGGGACACGACCTGGGGATTTTCTGGAACTGCCCTAAAAGGATTCTCAACGACATCCTCGAAGGCCGCGCGCAGAGGCTGGGGAACGCATTCACCGCGTTCCGCGCAGAGCAGCGTTCAAGCGTCGGCGACCTCGATTCGCAAATCGAAGCCGCGAAACCGTTTTAGTTATTTTCACGGTGTCCGGCGACGCCGCGCACCATCTCGCCGGAAAATTCAGGCCGCCAAAGTGCGGCAAAAAAGGCACCACCCAATGAAACTTTCAGACGGAGCTATTCTCGAAATTTGTGACTTGTCAAAAGAAGCGGAGAGACTTTCTCGCGGGTCGTCGAGTGAGCGGTCGCGAGCTAGTGTTTTGGTCCAACGCATCTCCAACATTCGCCAGATTGGAATGTCGAGCGACGAAATGCGGTCGCGATACGCAAGCGCGTTGCGCCAAGAAATTGCTCCAGTGTTGGACCCAGAGAAATATAAACGGCACTTTCTGCGTTACCTGCACTCAGGGATTGAAACGGAATTCCGGGACTTCCTCGCTGGCACGCAGTCGATTGCTTGGACTTCAGGCGCGGCGGGCGGCTACACCGTCCCGCAGCTTTGGGAGAATGTGATTTACGAAACGGTCGCCGAGATTGACCCGCTTCTCGATGCTTCGGTTACCGATTTCCGCGTATCGGCGAAGCCGGGCCTCGGCCCCGTCAACGTCATGGCGTGGGACTTGAGCCAGATCGCCGCAAGCGTTCCGGGCGAAGCACAGCAGCAAGATTCTCTGACGATTCCGACGCCGAAAAATGTGTTGCTCAAGTCGGCGCTGAGCTATCGCACAACTTTGGGAATGAGCCTGGAATTCGAGCAGGACAGCGCATTGTTTGAGAACGGTGTCGATAAAATGGTTCGCGCTGGATCAGTCGGAATCGCTCGCAAATTGGCTTCCGATTGCGTCACCGGAACGAACGTGACCGCCGGTCTGCTTTCCAGTTTGACCAGTTCGTACACGACCAATTATTTCCCCGACGCTATCGGCCTGTTCGACATCGCGCGTATGTATTTTGCGGTGAACCGAGCCTATCGCGCGCAGCCAACATGCGGATGGCTTATGAATGACCTGACGTATGAACTTTTCCGCACGGCGGTCGATTCGAACAACCGCCCGTTGGTCAACATGGTCGATGACAAAGAGACCGTGATGGGCAAGAGGGTCTATATAAGTCCTAGCATGCCCGCGCCGACAGTTTCTCCGGTCGCATCTGGCAAAGTCGTTTTCGGCGACTTGTCCGCGCTCCATATCCGCATGGGCGCGCCAACGTTGCAGAGAATACAGAACTCGGCACTGTCCGCAATGGATATCACATACGGGCGAGTTGGCTACATTTTTAGGGCGCAGGCCGACTGTGCGTACCTTGACCCGTCGAACGGCGCATCCTCTCCGCTAGCGCTCGCCACGGTAACGGGCTAAGCAGAAAATTGGCGGCGTACTCGCGACGTCGTGGCCGCCAACGGGCCTTACCTCCCGATGAAATCACGGCGTCGCAAATCTCGATCTTGGACGCACGCCCACCGGCACTGGCGTCCGGCGCTTCACCACGCCTCCAGCAGTGCCGCTGACCCGGGCGCGTTCTCCGCGAGCGCGCCCGCTTTTTGTTTTCACTTTCTCCAACAATGAAACTCACCGACGAACAACGAAAAAAGCTGCTCGACGAAAACGGCATCGCCGCGAACGAAGCGTGCGACGCGTGCGGGAAAATTCTCGACAGCACTCGCTGGAAACGCAGGAACGAGCCGGGCGAGTGGTGCTCACGAGAATGCCGCGACGGGAAGGCCGAAGCTGACAGACGCGAAGCGCGTCGCATCGCAAGAGCGGGCCGTCCGCGAAAGTACAAAAATGCCGCACAGCGCCGCGAGGCGAATTCGGGCTACCAGCGCAGATTTCGCGAGAAGCAGGTCAATCCCGTCCCAGTGTAAGAAAAATACCCTCATAAGTCATTGCAAACACGACGGAAGCAGGCGCGTTTTTCGCGTCCTACGCGGTAGGAGTCATTTTGCGTATCGAGGTGCTCAATTTGGCTGCAAACGTCGAAACCGCGACCCTGACTTGTCAGGTGAAAATCATCTGCTGCATCTGCGGAGAAAGCTCGATTCCAGCGCCTTACGGCTCGTCTGAAAAAACACGCTTCACCTGTCGCGACTGTTCCCGGCGAATCTGGCGACGAAAACAAACTGCCCGCGCAAAGCTGCCCGTTGACCCAGAACTATTAGGCGGGTCGCGCATTCCGTTTTGACAGCGCATCCCACGCCGCGCAGATCGAGAATTTCCGCCTAGAAATAGGAGTTGATGGGGTTTTAGCGGGGCACTGTGGCATTTTGGTCCTAAGCGTGCAGAAAAGCACACGCGGAGTCCGGAATAGGGCAAAATATAGGCTTTGCGGTAGGAGTTGGGTGATGTATTCTCTCAGCGCCTTACTCATGCACTGCCGTGCCCACAACCCCGCACCGGGCAAGGACAATCACCCGTGACTATCGCTATCTGCATCAAAATTAATGACGGCGTGGTGCTAGCTTCCGATAGCGCGACTACCATTTTGGGCCAAGTTCCGTCCGGACAGTTGATGGCGCTGAATGTTTACAACAACGCGAACAAAATCTTCAATCTCCGTAAAGGCTTTCCGATCGGAGCCATTACCTGGGGGGCGGGCAGCATCGGGCAAGCATCAATCTCGACAATTATTAAAGATCTGAGACAACGATTCACAGGTGATGATGCGGACCACGAAAACTGGAAACTGCGCGAAGATAAGTACAGCGTGGAAGACGTTGCAAACCGCTTGAAGGAATTCGTCTTTGATGAACTGTACCAGAAGGAATATACGAATTTTCCGCACCAGAAGCCAAGCCTTGGCTTCATGGTAGCGGGCTATTCCCATAAAGCACCGATGGCCGACGAATTCCAAATCGACATCCAGAACGGTCAATGCATAGGACCACGCCGATTGCGGAACCAGCAAGAGGTGGGATTGACTTGGGCCGGAGAACCGGAGGCATTGAACCGCCTCATTATCGGTCGAAGTACGGTGTTACCCGCGCTCTTGCAAGGACAACTGGGGGTGCAACCTGCACAGATGAACCAGGCGATGGCGAACATTGCGCCGCAAATTCAACTTCCGGTCCTGCTACCTGCTATGCCGCTGAAAGACGCCATAGATTTGGCTGAATTCATGGTTGATTTGACAATACAGTTTTCCCGTTTCAAGGTGGGAGCACCCACCGTTGGCGGCCCTATCGAAATCGCAGCAATCAGCAAGCATGAAGGTTTCCGTTGGGTTCGACGCAAGCACTATTTCACTCGCGACTTAAACCCTGGGCCAATCGGCGAGCCCCACCATGAAAAAGTGAATGAGGCCGATAGTAAAGACAAAGAGAAGGGAAAAAAGGGAGAGGACGATGACCGAATTGAAGCCTGAAATTCTAAATGAAGAATCTAGTACCACGCTGGTTATGAGCTCTTCCAACTGCGCCGCGATCGACCAGCAAGGAGAACCGCGTACCTATAGTTCAATGTCTTACACGCTTGGTGCAGTTATTGAAGCGGTGGACAGTGAACCTCAAGGCGCGCCTTCTAAGCCCTTGAACGCCGACTCCGTTAGGGCGTTGAATTCCGTACTCCATTCGCGCGTGCCCGACGCCGCCATCTTGCGGGATACGAGCGGAGAGCTTTAAACGTTGTATCTGGTCCGTGGCACCGAGGATTTCGATGACGGCAGCCTGAGGCAAGGCGACATCCTTGAGGGTGTGCCATTTGCACTGCTGGAACACGGGAAGATGCACGTTCTCGGCACCATTGCTCAGGATTACGATTACGCTGCCACGCCTAGCATTTCTGCCAAGACCCATGAACACCGTACCGACAAAGGTTGGGTGACAATTCAGGTACCGGCTCGTTTTGGTCTGTGTGCCGTTCTATCAAATTGTTGCGACCTCGAACCGCGGGACGGTGGTGTCCAAGCTCATGCTGTGACATTGGCGCGCCTTCGGCCTGTCAGTCCGGACACGCGCAATAACGCAGAGAACTTCGCCAGCCTGACGGCAAACAGAGACCCTCGCGACACTGAGAATCCTGGATACATCGACTACTTCTACCTTGCACCACACACACTTCTGGAAGGAACGGATTGGAACGTACATTTCAACCAAGTCGTGACCTTGCCCACCACTGACATTAAGCTCCTGCTTCGGAGAAAGGTGCTCCAACTGGATGACAGAACGCGAGTAAAATTCAAGATTAAGCTTGCCTACGCTCTTGGCCGAATCAATGATGATGAAATTGCAGCAGGGCTTGAGAACCCTTGGGGAGAACCACCACCAGCTCTTGCACCAGCTGAAGCCGCCGCCCCGGCACATCCGCCCCCAAACGGCGCACAATGAGAATAAGAAGTGGATTGGGTTCTAGCGGCCGTCGAACTCCCGAACTTGCGTGGCAATGATATCTGCGGGCAGCCGTTCGCCAATTCTAATTCCTACACCGCCGCGCGAGTTTGTTGATTCTCCGATTCCTTTTGCAAGAACGCAAGAACCGCCCGGCACTTCGGACACTTCTCGGAAGATGAGTTTGTTTCCTGTGTTTGCATTGGTAGTCTCAAAAAACATCTGCCAGGGGGAAGCCGTAGTTTGCGATTCTCACGCTTCCCGTGTAACAATTCGCCCGCTTGAACGAGAACAGCGAATTGGGGCGAAGGAGAGGACCTTGAAAGCGTTGAGCATTCTGATTATCGGGATGTTCGTTTTGCTGGCGGCTTGTAATAAACGAGCGTCCATAGCCCCAAAGACCAACCCTGACGCAAGCATCTTTTTTAATGACATCGGGAATCAAAACGCGGGCTTCTCCTTCGCGAATGCCTTTGCTACAGAACCTTCGTGTTCCGGTCTGTCGCTGATGACGTGGGAGGGTCACACCAATGCACAGCGTTTGGAGGGCATGAAGGCTCGGTGGTGGCTATCGTTTTACCGTCTGAGAGAAGATGAGTACTCTGTTTCCTTAGACCGCGACCAAAACCTCACGGGCAGCTTCATCGCTGACAGCGCCAAAGAGTCTGCCCGGCGAGTCTGCTTAATCGTAAAGGGAAAGGGCGGGAAAGTTCGATGAACACTAAAGGGAACATGAGAAAGCACCTTGCATTCTGCGTCGTGGCGACCATGCTGACGCTGATTCCGACTTCGGCGATTGAAAGGAACAACGGGGCGGCGCAATCTATCAGAGAGACCCACATGATTTACACGGACGGAAACAAACTATATTCCGATTGCCAAGCGGTGGAAAAAAGTCAAGGCGACTTAATAGACGACACGTTTGCCGCTGGCGAGTGTTTCGGATACATCACCGCGATTGCAGAGTCCATTCCAATGGATAACTTTTTTAATCCTGCGCCGAGCGTAAAACAGAGGCAGTACGTCGATGTGGTTTATAACTACTTGCGAGACCACCCCGAAAAAAGAAACGAGGACGCTTTCTTTCTTACGCGGAACGCGCTCGTCTCCGCTTTTAAGAAAACCCAGCAGTGAGCAAGGGTCGGGGGTCGGGGCTGGGCGCGGTTCGCTAGTCGCGCGCGCTGCGCGCCGGAGAATCTAAAAAAGGATTTGACAGGACAATTCAAATATGTATAATCCATTCAGCATGAAGACACACTCCACCAAGAGAGTCGCGCAGCTTGTGGGAATCCACTGGATGACGCTCTACAGGTGGCTGGAACAAGGGAAAGTGCGGCCATCAATTGTCGTTCCGTTGAATGGCCGTTCGATTCGCCGCTGGACTGACCGCGACGTGGAACGAGTGAAGAAATTCAAGGCCGCCAACTATCGCAAGGGTCGCGGCAGGAAAAAGAAGGCGTGAAGTAAGCGGGACGCCACGGTGGTCTAAACACCGAGACGCCCCTAACCAAAGCACCTAAACATGAGGGGCAATGGCTATTCCAAAAGTTACCATACCGCCAAGCGTTTCCGTGCAGTCGATTCCCGAAGTAAAGCTCCACGCTCCGCACTTCCCTGTCTGCGAACCTGGCGTTCGCGAAGCGCAGATTATTTCAACGTTGAGCACTGGCCGAATCATCCCGCAGTTCAGGTATTCGCGGCTTATGGTGCGGTGAAGCAGTGCGGCCCAGACCCATAGGGGCCACTGGCGAGTTTTCGATTCTAAAACTGGAGGCGATATGAACATGATGACAGTGGAAGTGGAACGCCCAGCACGGCGTGAGCGCGGGTCTGGCAGCATCTACCGGCCAAGGTATCGCGATTGCAAGACGAAGGAAGTTCACGAGTGCCGATTCTTCTGGATTAAGTACCCTCGTAACGGCGGGTCCGTCCGTGAGAACACCCACAGCGACAAAATCACCGTCGCTAGAGAAATCCTAAAAAATCGCATCGGCGAAATCGCGACAGGGAACTTTGTCGAGCCAAAAGCACGTAAGATGCTCGTTTCTGAGTTGGTTGATGCTCTGCTCCGCGAATACGGCAACAACGACCGCAAATCACTCAAGCTGGTCGAGCAGAAATGGAAAAAGCATGTCAAACCCGTCTTCGGCCAGATGCGAGCCGCCGACGTGACTACGGACGCGCTCGATTCGTACATCGCGAAGCGTAAGGAAGAAAAGGCCGAGAACGCGACGATCAATCGCGAGTTGGCGATTCTTCGGCACGCCTTCTTCTTGGCCTACCGCAGCAAGCCGCGCAAGGTTCAGGAGGTTCCGCCATTCCCGCGACTGAAAGAGAATCCGCCTCGCGCTGGATTTGTCGATGATGCGCACTACAAGAAGCTGTGCGACAACTGCGCCGAGCCGTGGCTGCGCGCGATGCTGGCCGTCGCTTATAGCTTCGGCTTCCGCAAGGGCGAGCTTCTGAATTTGCGCGTGCGCCAAGTGGACTTGCTCAACCGCACGCTAACGCTCGACGCGGGCGAAACGAAGAATGGCGAAGGCCGCAGCGTCAAACTCACAAACGAAACGTACACTTTGCTCTGTCAATGCGTGGTCAGAAAGCAGCCCGGCGATTTTGTTTTTACGTGGAAGGACGGCGGCGCGGTGAAAGATTTTCGCGTGGCATGGGCGAAATTAGTGAAGGCGTCTAGCCTGCCCGAATTGCTGTTCCATGACTTGCGGCGTTCCGCTGTTCGAAACATGATTCGGCGTGGCGTTCCGCAAGTAGTCGCGCAGAGAATTTCGGGCCACAAGACGGTCGCGGTTTTCAATCGCTACAACATCGTGAGCGAATCAGACCTCGCGGAAGCGGCGTTGCGAATCGAGTCGCGAAAAGATGCGGTTCACTTTGACTTAACTTTGACTAATCCCAGCGAACGAGAGCAAAAATCAGCTAACTAGAGCGCACTCGGAAAATAGGCTATCCCGTACAAGGCACACGTAGTTAGTTGATTCTGCGGAGTTTGCATTTCGCTGCGTTTCTGTTCCTAAGTCCTGCGCGTCTGCCAATTCCGCCACTTCCGCACGGATTGGCAACATCTTAACCTGTTATCGCGGCGGCGAAAAGGTTTGCGCTTCGATCCACAGGCTATCAGCGGCGCGCGTGAGA
>Ga0307374_10005910_pt1 | contig 19569 bp, 18 predicted proteins | sample OX3MG_FD_202532 | JGI IMG/M metagenome (GOLD analysis project Ga0307374, IMG submission 202532) | Soil microbial communities from Risofladan, Vaasa, Finland - OX-3 | ecosystem: Environmental > Terrestrial > Soil > Coastal area > Acid sulfate soil | place: Finland: Risofladan, Vaasa | collected...
CGCGTGCGCGCCGCCGGTCCATCGCCCGGAAATCCCGCCGGGCACGGGTGACCGTAGGAATGTTCATGGGAATACATCCTACACCGTCCTGCGCAGAATGTCACTATATTATGCGAGACTCAGTAGATACCAAATTTTACGCTCTTTGCCGCTGTTTGGCGTACCAAGTCGATGCGACTGTGGATTAGCCTCGCCTAGCCGTCACCTCAGGTTACTGATATCGGCACCTGCATTGAGCGCTATACGAATGACTTCAGCATCACCATTCTTTGCAGCTAGTATCAGCAGGCGGTCGTTATTACTCATAATCGAATCTCTGCACCTTTAATCAGCATGCGTGAGATATGTAATTTAGATACATGAGATAGGCAGTCACAGCCGCCAGCACTATGGCAAGCACACACGCAATGAGCAGCCATCGCAGCGCGGATTTGCGGAATATAGGCGCCATGTTGATTGCTAAAGTGATAATTGTAATTTTGAACAGACCATGGCTTCTCTAAAATCCATGAAATCACGGGCATCGTTAATGGTGCCGGCGGAGGGAATTGAACCCCCGACCTACGCGTTACGAAATATCCACAAACTGTACATCCGCGCGCAATTAAGTGCATTGGCGCACATTAAATCAAGTACTTTGGAAATACCGATTGCGCGCAGATACGCGCCAATGCGCGCCGTTGTTTATCCGCGCTATGGCATAGCTATGGCATAAATAACTGACTGGCCAACCTTCTTGGTGCCATGACCAATTTAGGCGCTTGTGATTACTATACAAACATAAGCTCAGTTTGCTTCGATAAGTGCGCATTTCCATTTGCGCTGTAATAGAGTCTTCCGCTTCAATGCGCCAAGCTTGCAGGGTTAACTTGCATGCGCCAGAGTCCGAATTCGTTTGACTTGCCCACGCAAGGCACGCTCTGCCCGCCACAGATCATACTGGGCTTGCATGTTGAGCCATACTTCCGGACCCGTGTTAAGCCATTTACCGAGCCGGACGGCCATCTCCGCACTCACAGCGGCCTTGCCATTCAATACCCGCGATAAGGCAACACGCGTGACACCGAGAGCTTCTGCCGCGCTTGTCACCGTCACTCCTGCTTCCGAAAAAACACTATCCTTCAGCACTTCGCCGGGATGCGCGGGGTCATACATACGAGTCATGTTCTTTCTCCTAATGATAGTCCTGATAGTCAACCAGTTCGTCGTTTTCGCCCTTGAATAAGAATGTGAGACGCCAATTCCCGTTCACTGTCACAGCCAAATGCCCGGCCAGTGACCCACCCAGCCGATGCAATCGCCATCCCGGGAGATTCATGCCTTGAGGGCCTATGGCGGCATCCAGCGCGGCTAATTGCAGCCGTAAACGTCGGGCGTGTGCGGGCTGGATCCCTGCTTTATTGCCGGTGCGAAAGAAAACTTCCAAACCCTTATGGCGGAAGGTCTTAATCATCAAGACAACTGTATAGCATAACTATACACATGTCAATCCAGTTGATATTTGACTCTATGTAATAACTGGGGATAGGCCGTGGATTTTTGAAGGCTTAACGAATCTTGAGTCTTGATTATGGTGCCGGCGGAGAGAGTCGAACTCCCGACCCACGCATTACGAATGGCTCTCTGCAGAACGTTCGTGAGCAATAGTGAATAATAGTGATTGATAAATCAATTGCTTGTATAAATGATAAGAACACGATTGCACACCACTACCCATCATTGTTTATCGGCACTATGGCATAGCTATGGCAGATTGGGATGCGTTAACACCCCGAAGATGCAGTTGTTGCAAAATAATAAAGTTGTATCCTGATAAATGTTGTATGCCACAGCGAAATATTAGGAATAGCCGATCTGCCTCAGCTATATCATTTGTGACCCACTGCGTTCTTAGTTGCATACGCGATCACATGTGCCCCCACAAAATGACCCAATTGCGATTCTGCTGTACCACGGAGCATTAGACCAACCAACTTCGGATAAGCGTAAAGGCCCTGTGTCACAATGCAGAACACTGGAGCGCCGCTAAGACCATTGTAAGTTGTAACCTTGAGATTGTCATTCACTTTTAGCTCGTAGCAATAGCGCTGCTTAGCTGGGCCAATATAACTTGCTGTAAAAACCCGCCTCTGATAATTGATCTTGAATTGTTCGTAGTCCACAGAACGTGATTCCTCGGGGTAGCCAATTATAATTAGCTCATCTCCAGCCGCGAGCTGATCAGGGCAGTGAGTGCCTAAGGCAAGGTCTTGAGCCATCAGAGGGGCGTCGCCAAATGAAACGAACTCAGAGAGATTGATTTGGAGTATGTATAAATCAGCACACTCTTCTTTTGGATCTGGTGTATTAATTCTACATAGGGCATTGAATGGGAGTGACATTCTCGATGCGTCAGTCGGGAATATGCGAAGAGTCTCAAATGATTGGCCTTGCTTTTCAATTACATGCTTGGCAGTAATCCAGAAATAAGAATCGTTGTTCCAGACTATCACTGACGAGCCAAGCCCCCAATAAGAGTAACCCTCGCAAGGCGACTCAAAGAGCACCGGGCGCGCTGCCTCTTGATACAAAGTGTTCTCCTTTATGACGCTAAACGCCGAGTCTTAGCCGCAGCCTAATAAACAGGATGTCGGATAGTGATGATTGTTAGCCAATGTTCTACCGGTACTTGTTGCCAGCTACCCCCGCTGTTTATGACCTTCCAACACAACAATTATTTATAGTTGCTAACATGCATATTTTCGATCACTTCCTGAGTTGCGCTATTAATACATGAAGTTCAGTTGTTGGGTCATCAGTTCCCGCGAGTTCTTGCTGTTTAGAAACCCATTCAGAATTCTGAATAGCGGTATCCAATTTGTCCTTTATGCGATGATATAAATCTTCATCACCTTTCTCATAGTTTGTTATATATTTATGCAATTCAGCGATAACGGCTGAGCAATCTTGAAACTGCTTCGTTGTGCGGACAAAGTGCAACAATATCCAATATTCAAAACATGGGATTGAACGAATCGCTTGTATTTGAATTGGATTCCTAGATCTTTCACGGGCTCCATCGATTGCTTGAATCGCTCGTACAAAGCTTTCATGGCCATTACGGTCAAATACACAATAGATCTGATCATATCCATCATCTTGTTTATGGCGTTCGATCGCTGACTCAAATACACTAATAGGCGACGAGCCTTTATGACTCCTAGTTACGTGAACCGTATTGAGTCGTAGATCCCGGCACAGAGCAGCGAGATAATATGGTTCAGTTTTATCACCCTCACATACTATAAGTACTGTTGCTTTACCTAACTTTTTGCCAGCATGTCTTGCTGCACCACCCGGCGATCTTAGTCGATGTGAATTCAATTCATTCTCCATTCACCAATGAATGGAAGCGCGCCATATCTCCCTTTAAGATAACCCTTTTCCAATGCCTCGGTCTTGCGAGGGCTAAATTCAAGTAGAGAATACAATTGTGACGAATGCTGTTTATCTTTTTCGATAAACCATATCTGATCGCGTCGAAATATATCCAAATCTAGCAGTGTTGTATCGTGAGTTGTAAATATCAATTGAGCATTCTGATTTGTACGATTGCTATGGAATAGGGAGACAATGAAGCGTGCCATTAGTGGATGGAAACTGTTATTTAATTCATCAATTGCAAGTACTGAACCGGTAGAGAGAACCATATTTAGGGCTCCAGCCCAATTGAACAGTTTTTTGGTACCTTCTGACTCCTCACCAAGATTTAAAGAGATATTTTCATCAGAATCGTTGGATTTATGATGAGCGTGTATCGTAATAAACTGTGGTGTGCCTGTGCCAGATACTGTTTCGAGATATCTAAGTTGATTTATAGACCCTGGGCCAAGCGGGCCACGACTAATCGTTAGATCGTCGATATCAATATCTGCAGCTTTGATAAGATTAACTAATGTTTCTTTTTGTTTTACGTCGGATAGCAATTTGATCGTTAGCCCAGGATTAAGGTCGATACCTGTCACGAGCACAATTAATCTATCTTTGAACCAGTCAAAGATCGGTCGAAGCTGTTCACTATTTAGCTGTACAGCAGTCGAGAGATATAATGCATTTTCGCGTGTCGCATCCCGCCAAATCACTGGCTTACCTTTTAAGGCGCTACCAAATTTCCACTGAAACTCCTTTTTGCTGTCGACATATTTTCTCTCAAACCATAATTGCTGACGCCCTCGAGGATATGCATATAACCATTCTTGGTGAATATGCGTATCAGTAACTGAAAACCCATATTGATAACGCACGCTCTCATGGGAAAAAGTGATATCAAATTCACTCGGTTGAATACGATTGCGGGTACCTAACATAAATGGCGAGTATGGAATTTTTTGGTTAGCTTGGGTCGCTGTCGATGAATTTAATACCCAGTACTGCATAAACCCGAGACCTCGGAGCAGATTCGTCTTTCCGGCAGCATTCGCGCCGTATATAACTGCAGATCGAACGTAACGTTCCTTCACATTTGGTGTAGGGGCGATTAAGTTACTTTTGACCAATTCAGATCCCGCGCCCGCCTTCATCGTGAGGGACTGAGTATCACGAATGGACCGAAAGTTCTTAATGTTGAATTCCAAAAGCATATTTAATCACCTAATAAATTAAATAATATTGTAATACTGCTAAAAACATGCAAAAAGTATACATTATTTAGATGCATATATAAATTACTCTTATCTCTAGTTCAAGTACTGGATGCCTATACAGGCCTAGATGCCCCTCCGGTGGGCTAGTTACTTTCTAATAGCTGCCCTGAATGCATGTGGCAGCCCCAGCCGTGCCCTGTGCCTTGTCCCGAGTTCCATGGTTTTAACAGCGACGTTCCCGAGTTGCTACGTTGCCCTTGCCTTTTAGGGGTGGTGGGCAGAAGCCAAAAGCCAGGGTCATTCGGTAAGAAATATGCGACACCGTTCTGACCTCGAAAATATTTATTCTCGTTTTATAACAAGAAGTTATGGCACTTTTTGTGGCTTTGAGGGGTTATTTAGCCTGTCCACCACCCCGTTTATTGAACTAGCCCCCTGTAGATATTTATTAGAGGCGGCAATTCGTGCTGCTCAGAGGCTAGTTCTATGAATGACTCAATACCCCCCAGAAATCTGGATCCCCCAGATGCGCAAACGAGCTCTGAACATGTCAGGGCTTGGCCGCCGATCCTCATAAGCCCGCGCGTTGCTGCCGCGTGTATGGCATGCAGCCTAGGAAAATTGCGCAACCTTGAACGTAAGTGCTCTATCCCCGTAGTTCACCTCGGCACAGGCCGACGTGGCAAACGCTACTTCTTCGTCGATCTCATTTTTGCTGTCCTACTCCTGAAGGCTGATGAAGTATCGAAACGCGAGCCCGGCCGCCCACGACACAATGATAAAGGTCGGAATCAATCTTCATACCACGACTCAGACGCGTGGCCTAGTTCGTCCTTCATCGCGTTGAGTGATTTCTACTTGCGCTATCCGTTCTTTAGAGATCCTAAGGGAGGAAATTCCCATCAATAGCTATAAGCCTTATTACGGGCCCGTATTGAAACTTATTGACGATGTTGGCGAGACCTTTATCAATTGGGTAATACGTCACAAACGTCGACTGCTTATTTTGTCTCTAGTCACCTTATTCTCCTATATTGCAGGCGGCACGTATTGTTTATGGTCGTTTGGCATTTCACAGCCTACCACCGCACTCAAATTGGATGTCGGGATGCTGATCCAGAACGTGGCCGAGCTTGCTTTTATCTCACCATATTATCAACGTAAGCTCGCAAATGACTTTAATCTTGATGCAACCGCTGACGATCTCTTGATATGGAGGCAGCAGAAGGATTCTGGTTCGGTTTCCTATATGCATAAAGAACTGCTTGATTTATATGACGACGTACAAGTTTGGGGCGATTGGACCGCCGCAGTAGGTTTATTGCTTCCCATTTTGTATTTCTGCTTTCAGTTCGTCGAACTTTATCGATCAGATGCACCACGGCGTGCCCTCAAGCGACAAATGACCGTAACCTTACAGCCAGGCGGAATACATATACTAATTGACAATGTCCCGCTTCCAGAAGGCAAGTTCGCCGAGCCACATATACTCCTAACGGGACGAACGGGTGTCGGCAAAACCACGCAGTTGCACCATCTTATTCGGCAATTGAGGCAACAAAACGTATCCGGTCTGTTTGTAGACTACCAGGGCGAGCTCATGCGTCGCCATGCCAGGACCGGAGACTATGTCTTCAATCCATTCTGTAAGCGCGGATTCAGATACTCGTTTCTTGCAGACGCAAGGAACGAACTGGAACGCGAAGCTGTGGCCGCATCAGTGTTCCCCCTCGGCGAGGATGAAATTCACAATTATTTCCAGACAACCGGCGCACAAATATTTGTTGAAACTATGAGAGTATCGTCAAATAATCTGGATATCTTGAAAATACTCAATGACAAGCAAACGAGGGACAACAAACTCGTGAATTCTCTGGCGCAGGTATTTACAAGTGCTGACCCACGTGTCGCCGATAGTCACCTTACGACCCTGATGGCCCGGCTAAAAAGCCTTTCGTATTTTCCGGCGGGTGCGGGTAACAACGAGGACACTTATGGACTTAGGGATTTTGTCGAAGAAACTGCGCACGCTCCTGGGCCTGTCTGCTGGCTAGAAGTTCCCGAAGCTGTGCGCCATGCACTCAACCCAATGATCAGCGTTTGTTGTGGCATTATCATCACGCAAGTACTTTCACTGCCGCCCCGCGGGGGGCCACCATTTGTACTGGTAACGGATGAACTCGGAGTTATTGACACAATCAATGACTTTGCTCTCGCACTGACCAACGGCCGCAAGGCCAAGCTTTTCGTAGTGAGCGCGTGTCAGCACGTTGCTCAAATTCAGCACCGATATCCCAGTCAATTCCAGGAAATTTTGAGTTCCTTCGGCACTAAAGTGATACTTGGCCAAGGTGACTGGGATTCGGCCAAATACTGGTCGGATGAGCTCGGAGAAGTAGAAATCCGCGAGTGGCTACGTACGAAATCATCGACGCATAGCGTACAGGGCGGTACTTTAGCCGATGGCGCGACTGAGCATGTGCGCGTGCGCCCGCGCGTACTCCCACATGAATTGAGGGAACTGCCGAAGTTTGAGGGATATTTGGTGATTGGCCCTCACCAGGCAGTGCGCATCAAGATACCGCCGGCTGACGGACTTCCCATCGCCATAGCGGAGACTTTCCTCCCAAGGGTGCCCGGAGAAGGTGAACCGACCGCAGCTGAGGCCCTAGCGGAAGGATTTCGGCAGGAGAAAGCAGGCGACATTGATTTCAGCTGGGATGACAATGATAAAAAGTAGATGTCTCCATGGCAAGGACCTAAGCACGTACTGTTGTATTGAACGGCGTGCCACATGGCTTTTCAGCCATTCGACAGCTCACTATTTCTCGGCACATCAGACGCAGCGGCAACGACAGCTAGTAAACGTCCACACCCGACTCCCCGCCGGGTGTGAGCATAAGTGCCGAAAATTCTCTGCAGCCCGCTCAGGCGCTGCAGTTGGGTGGTATCGGCCTGATACCAGTGCCGATACCTGGGCGATCACGAAACCTTGCCGCGCTTGGGTTTATGCCCCGCCAGCGTGATACCAGAAAGCGGGCGACACGATAACCGCTTTATATAGGAGGGCGATTATGAAAAGAGCAGTTAAATTGGCATCTAAGATTGAGGCGCTGAAATCCGAACTTGTCCAGGTTAAGGCGGCTGAAAAGCAGCATGCTGAGCGCGTTGCCAAACGTGCCATCATCCGCGCAATCCGCTCCTCGGGATTACTGGCGCTGGTCACCAACGGCAGCTTTGCGCCCGAAGCATTGGCGCGTGAATTCAGCATTATGGCGGCCCGCGCCCCGAAGACGTCCGACCTCGCAATACCTGATCCGGAGGCCGTCAAATCTGATACACGTATAGGAACCGCTGCGCAATCGGAAACGGCCAAAATGGGCCCTTTCGGGAGCTAGTTAGTGGGTAGTAAGCAGATCGGAATCCGGCTTAACCACGAGGAGCTTCAGGCACTTCGTCGAATACCAGGAGAGAGCGATAGCGCCCGTGTACGCAGTTTGATCCATAACCAGGGGATTACTTCAGGATTTGCCACAGAAATCACGGCTGCATTAATGGCGGCGGTTTCAGAAAAGCTTGATCAAACAGAATCACGGCTAAGCATGAAAATTAATGGCGTGCAAGTCGAACCCTTATTTAGAAAACTGGTCGAGCTGCTAAACCCAATTCTGGCTGAGCTTCTAACCAACACGCGGAAGATCCACTGATGCTGTCCATTTCTCCACGTGGAAATGCAGTAAGCGCATTATCGTACTATCACCACCTCGCGAAGGGTGATCCGACCGGGGCAAAATTGGAGGACTATTACTCCCGTGAGGCTCAGGGCTATTACCTTGGGAAAGGGGCTGATGAGCTCAGTTTAATAGGTGCGGTAACTGCCGACAAATTCTTGGAACTGGCGGGCGGTTATACCCCACAGGGGAGTGCACAGAATGCCGGGCGGGAGGACCGCAGGGCGGGTTGGGATTTGACTTTCAGCGCCCCAAAGTCGGTCAGTATATTGTGGGCGTTAACTGATGTATCTACCCGCCGGAAAGTCGAAGCCGCTCACGACGCCGCCGTGGCTCGCAGTATAAGATTCCTTGAGGACCATGCTGCGTATACGCGCAGGGGAAGCGGCTCGAAGTTCAGTGATGAGGCCCGTCACGAAAAAGTTGGGTTGATCGGGGCGGCCTATCGGCACGGAACCAGTAGGGAAAGGGATCCGCAGCTCCATACTCACTGCATGGTCTTTAACATTACACCCCGTGCCGATAGAACCGTCGGCGCATTAGATTCTCGCCCCCTCTTCCAATGGAAAATGGCTGCCGGTGCGGCATATCGGGCGGAGTTAGCACACCGGTTGAAGGAGCTTGGCTTTCAGGTGGAACAGGACGATAGATCCTTCCGTGTAATGGGCGTACCCCGCGAGCTTGAATCTGAATTCTCTAAACGCCGGAAACAGATTCAGAAAGCGCTGAGTGACCGCGGTTTCTATAGTGCAAAAGCGGCCGAAGTAGCGGCGCTCGACACCCGGCTGGCAAAGCAAGACGTATCCCCGGCTCTGCTGATACAGGATTGGCAACATCGCGCTCAGGAAATCTTCCCCGAATGGATCCCAAAACAGGCGCTCAGTCATAAACGCGAGCAACTCGAACACACTCCCCTGGACGTGACAGTAACCCAAACGGAAATGACCCGATTAAATAGTACGGTCAGCGAAGCTCAACTCTACACGCAAATTGCGACTGAAAGGCAGATATACGGTGGAGCGGATGATATCGAGAAATCATTTGTACACATCATGGCTGATAATCAAACAGTTGTACTCCACTCACCCAGTGGCATGCGGTATACCACCAAAGAAATGCAAGAACTTGAAAAAGCCATGGTGGAGCTTTCTAAGCAGTTACACGCAATTCGAACACACGACGTGAGCGAGGAAATATTAAAGGCGGCCTTGGAAGCACGACCAACTCTGAGCGCGGAGCAGCAGTGTGCCGTAGCGTATCTCACCCAAGGCGGCGATCTGGAGAATATGACGGGGTATGCGGGTACAGGAAAGAGCACCACCCTCGCCGCTTGCCGCGAAGCATGGGAAGAACAAGGCTATAAGGTGCATGGTGCCGCACTTTCGGGCAAAGCCGCGCAAGAGTTACAACAGGGCTCCGGCATCGAAACCACGACCTTAAAGCGCCTCGAAATGGACATTCGGGGTTTCGTTGATAAACAGGGCAAACACCATGAGCCCACTTTATCTCTCACCAACAAAGATGTACTTGTTCTGGACGAGGCCAGCATGATCGGCAGCCGCCAAATGTCGGAGCTCTTGAAGGATGCTGAGAAGGCACGAGCCAAAGTTGTTTTAGTCGGAGATCAAAAGCAGTTACAGGCGATAGACGCCGGCGCCGCGTTCCGATCAATCGAGGAACACACTGGGAGTATCACGCTGGAAACCATACAGCGGCAGCGCTCACGTGCGGACCGCGAGGCAATCCGCGATCTAGCTAGCGGGAGAGCTGGACGAGCTCTCGAAAATCTCACTGAGCGCGGCCGAATACACGAAACGGGGACGGCGCGTGAAGCGAAGGAGCAGATGGGCAAGGCAATCGCTGAAGATCTGGCGGCTGGAAAACTCTCCCTGGGGCTGACAGCCACCCGTTCCGAAGCCAAAGATGTGAACGACTATGCACGGGAGGCTGGTAAATCGCGGGGACTTATTCATGGCGAAGATATGTCTGTGAGCACACGCCACGGCGAACGTCGGCTAGCTGAAGGCGATCGGGTGCTGCTCACCCGGAATAATAAAGAACTGGATGTAAAAAATGGTGACCTTGGAACTATCCAACACATTGAATACGAAGAACATGGACAAGCCCGCTTAGCGGTGCTGTTGGACCGTGGGGGTGAGCGTCACATTGAAACGCTCACCTATGACCACCTGGACCACGGCTATGCAATCACGGTACATAAAAGTCAGGGCAGCACCGTGGATCGGGCGCATGTGCTCGCCGCTGAGAACGGCATCGAATCGCGCGAATGGGCATACGTCTCGGGCAGCCGACACCGCGAGGAAGTCCACATTTATGCCGACCGAGCAACCCTCGCGGAACTTGCACCCCAGTGGTCGAGATCAAGACAAAAGGACGTGACGTTGGATTATTCTCCGGCGCAGGAGCTAGAGCGCAAACACGAATTAGAACGCGGCCTTGGTATCGCTCGCTAATCTTGCACTGGCTCTAACACTCTTATTCCAGTCCTGACCGGCATCCCCTTTCATACTTCTGGCGTCCCACATTTTTCGGTGGTTTATACCTCATCCGGCCTCCTCGGTGAATGAATAGTCCCGGTTCCTAGCCGAGTCCCTGCCTCGTCGTGTCAAGGCCAAGCCTGCGGCGCTACGCGGCCTATGACACTGTCCGGTACCCGGCTTTTTTGGTCCCGTCATTCACCCAAGACGGAGGCCGTCACATGAAATCTAAACTAAACCCCACCGAAATCTTTATCCGGGATGCCGAAGGCAATTACTCATTGAACCGCCCAGCAAGGGCCGAGGAAATCGTGGCACTCGCGGAGAGCATTCTGCGCGAGCGGGTGAATCGCGGCAATGCACTGACTGACCCGGCTGCCACCCGCCGCTGGTTGATCACCCGACTTTCAGACAAGCCGCATGAAGTCTTTTGCGTATTGTTCTTAGACAATCGCCACCGCGTCATTGCGTTTGAGGAACTTTTCCGCGGAACACTCGATGGCGCATCTGTGCATCCCCGCGAAGTCGTGAAACAGGCTCTTCAGCACAACGCGGCCGCCGTGATCTTCGTCCACAATCACCCAAGCGGGATTGCCGAACCATCCGACGCCGACCGTCGTCTTACACAGCATCTCAAGGATGCATTAGCACTCGTGGATATCCGTGTGCTCGATCATTTCGTCATCGGTGGTACCGAAGCCGTGAGCTTCGCGGAACGAGGGCTGCTATAGCAGCCCCGTTAAGACTATATATTACCGGCTTGGCCGACGACCACTGCGGGTATGGTAACGTTTAGTCTGAGCCAAATCTGATCCTGCCACCGAACGTACATTCTTTGAAGGACTTGACCGCAAGAGTCTTCCGGCCTTACTAGCATCACGTTTTGAAGTCGACATTGCAGTCTCCTATTGAGTTGACAAGTAAATAACCAATCAAAGCTTCCCAATCATTGGCAGTGATTTAGGAGTGCCGGCGTCCATTGCCAAGTGAATCAGATAGGCACCTCCGATTGCGATAAGACCAAACTTGGCTACTTGCTTCCACTCTTCCTGTGGCTGCCAGTGATAAAGACGGTACATCCCATAACCTAATGCAGCAGCGCATACGACGCTGTGGAAAAATTGCCGATGGTGCGGATTTGTGGCAGGTTCGAGAATATCTGGGAATGATGCTGTTAGTGTGGCGAGAGCCGTAGCCGCCACAGGACGAACGAAGTTTGCTTGTTCTCCACGCTGCAGTTCATATGCCAGACTGGTGCCACCGACGCCTAAAGCGGCGCCAATACGATGTGCTGTGCCGTTTGCCATGTTCTGAATGTCCTATTGCTTTACTGACTACCCTGTATTATAGTTTACAAAACTAAAATATCAATAGATATTTGTAAACCTTAGGAGGCAACCATGTTAGGACAGCGAATCATGCGGGCCCGCCAAGCGGGCGGGCTGAATCAGCGTGCCCTGGCACAAGCAGCCGGGGTATCCGCCATGGCCATATCCAAGTACGAGCGAGGGCAAACCACCCCTTCCTCCCCGGTGCTCTTAGCCTTGGCCAAGGCGCTCAATGTGCGGACTGAGTACTTCTTTCGGCCCACGACGGTGGAACTCAAAGCCCTTGAATTCCGCAAGCACCCGAACTTGCCTGAGAAGGCAAAGCAACGTGTGCTGGCTGATGGTCAGGAACAACTAGAGCGGTGGGAGTCATTAAATCAACTCTACCCAGGCGCGTGGGCGGATGCTTTCCGAGCGCTATCCAAACTGCCTGACTCTATTCCCAATTACGATGCGATTGAAGCGGTAGCCGAGCGCGTCCGGGAGGCTTGGCATCTTGGCTTGGACCCGATCCCCAATTTTGTGGATACCTTGGAAGCCCACGGCATCACCGTACTTCTGAGCGAGTTTGCCTCGGCCAAAGATTTTGATGGGCTTGCCGGTGAAGCGGACGGACACCCAGTTATCCTGGTAGGTGCATCGTTATCCGGCGACCGTCAGCGCTTCACGCTGGCGCACGAGCTTGGCCACTTGCTTATGAAGGGACGGCTAGCAGAAGTGCTCGATGAGGAAATGGCCTGCAATCGCTTTGCAGGCGCTTTGCTTGTACCGAAGCAGACTGTATTGCAAGCAATGGGTAACAAACGCCATTGGCTAGAGCCGCAGGAACTGCTACTGCTCAAGATGAAGTATGGTTTGAGCATGGGCGGTTGGACATACCGCGCGCGTGACCTCGGCATTATCAATCAGAGTGCGATGCAAAAACTCTGGCAGCTTTTCCGCGCCCAAGGTTGGGATAAGCACGAACCCGGACCTGAGTATCCGAGTGAAAAACCCCAGCGATATCAGCGCTATGTATATCGGGCACTCGCGGAAGATATTATTGGTGAATCAAAGGCGGCAGAGCTTCTAGGAAAGTCCTTAAGTGCGCTGCATAGTTCCCGGCATATGACGCGCACCGATGACGCTCCTCATCAGTGATGCGAACATACTGATTGATATTGATATCGCTGGACTAACCCGCGAAATATTTCAGTTGCCAGAAACTTTTGCGGTGCCTGACATCCTCTTTATGGAGGAACTGGTAGATCAACATCCTGAATTGCCAGGCTATGGCCTACGTATTATGCAGCTTGCCTCTGAAGCTATTGAAGAGGCTATTCGTCTTCGTGTACGCCACGTTCATCCAAGTATGAATGACCTGTTTGCCCTAGCGTTAGCAAAGCATCAACAATGCCCGTTGCTTAGCGGAGACAGGCGTCTACGCAATGCAGCTAGACAGGAACATGTAGACGTCCGTGGTACTCTTTGGCTGCTGGAAAGCTTGATCCAGCATAAAATTATCACCTTGACTAGACTGGAAACAGCTTACGAACTGCTCCGGGCCGAGAATCGCCGCTTGCCATGGGATGATGTCACCCGCCAGTTGAATCGGTTGCGACAATAATGCGAATACGCGTCATCCATCTATGTGCCCTATCCATTGGAGAGATACAGTTACGGGCTATCTGATCCGAATTTTTCAACAGTAGTCCCTCACCAACGTCCCAGTAAAGAGACTCACCGCATCTTTAGCAGTCATAATGCCATTACGCACATCCTTTTTAGTCAAATCAAGCACGCGTAATTTTCCCATCGCCTCCGCAACGGATTCGATTCGGCGGTAGGCATAGGCGTGAGTTTCTGCGTATATGGCAAGCCCTTGCAGCTTAGGTAATGCATCGGCCAAATGGAGGCTGTGCGGATCAACGATGTCAGCCACTACCATTCCATCTGCTTGCTTAGCGAAGAAGATGAAGTCTGGCCGAACAATACTGTATTGCTCTCCAGAGAGGTAAGCAATTCCCAGCGACGATTGCCCAGGTTGTTGTGGGTTACGATACCAGAAGCTGAAGCCTTCTCGCTTCATTTCAGATTCAACGACTTTCACTTCCCAAGTATTCAGTTCTGCTGGGTATTTTCCAAGCGTATCGCAAAGTAGATGACTCATATAAGTCGGAAGCACAGTTTCAACATCGTTCTCGCGTGCCATTGTCGGTTCGAATCTGGCTTCAGGCTTCACCAATTCTATATCTTGCGGTTCAGTGCTCATTTCCCGTATCTGCCGATAGGATTCTTGCCGATCGTGTGACAATCTCTTGATGGCAGCGCCATATTTCTTGATCCATACCTTGGCCAATTTGTCTGCTTCAGCATCAAAGTATGGCTGAACATCCGTCACTAATCCGAGTGCAGCAACGGAAACCCGAGCATCGACAAGTGCTTCCTCAAACACATCCCCATTCTCAGGGTTTGCAGCTCCATATGCGAGGGCATCGACGTAGGTACGGGAAATGTCTGGACTGAAAATTCGCGCAGCACGCCGGTAAGCATCATCAATTACCGCTGTGTCGGCATCTTCCACAAAATCATTGAAGCTCCTAGATTTACCCTTCATGTCCGCCACTACCGTTTTCCCCTCAACCGTCATCACAGCTTTGCATTTAGCTACAATTTGTGATTTATAATTCTTCAGTGCCTCATCCAACACTTTATGCATCTCGGCGTGGGCTAACTTACCAGCATTTGGCAAGATACCATCCGCGGCCAATTCATGCGCGAGGGCTGTTAATCGCTTTGCAGGCTTGGCCCCGCGTTGTGGGCGGCTCTGCGATGGCAGCGATTCAAACTTATCCCATACTGCCTGCGAGGCTGCCGGATTGGGGTTCATCTCTACCGGGTTTATAAGCACACGACCACTGGGTGGCGACAGGTTGTCATCGCCCTTCATCAATGCATCTGCAACTTCAATCACAGTTTTGGCATTAAACTTTGGCAACAGGCAGTCCACTGAGTTGAGGCGGTCATTGCCAGGGATGCGGCGAGCCAGAGGTGAGCGCACCATGCGACCCAATAGCTGGGTGATGTGGGTACGATCGACTGCTGTTCTGAAAGACACCATCACTTCGGCACGCGGGCAATCCCAACCTGTACTAATGGCATCTTTGGCGATCAGCACGCGTACCCAAGTTGCATCTTGAACCAGCTCTGGCGAGATATAATGCACGTTACGATTGCCAAACTGCTGGGTAGTATGTTCACCAAGTACATGCGCCACACTGCTACTCGGCAATTCCGGCCATTCCTGAAATATCGTGTCCAGAGCGCGGCCAATGTCGTTCGGATCTGGCGTGTTGGGCACCTGCAGCACCATCAGTGGTCTGACGGCATCCGCCTCATCCTGTTCCTTAGCGTACTCGGCCCAAGCGTCGGTTGATGCTTTCAACTTATCGGTGGCACGGCGAACTAGCACTGTATCGAAATCACCGACTTCATTTGGTATGTCAAGAATGATGGTGTCCTTGATGAGACCCGACTCCTGCACCTTAGACGAATCCACCACGACATCCGGCAAAACGATGCGCTTATTCGCACCTTCCATTGCTCTCTTGAATCGCTCCACCGTGGCGGAAATACCCCACACCACCGGGACGCCCGGTACGCCGCTGAAGCCATTGATAAGCCGCTGGACAATCGTGCTCTTGGCTGTCTCCGCTGCTTTACTGGGATCACCCATACCGCGATGCGCCTCATCCAGCACCAGATACAGGGTCAATTCCGGATCTTCAACAGTATTGCGAATCGTGTCCCAGATTGTGTGCGAACGTAGATCGGGGCGGGTTTCCGGGAACAATCCCCCGCCGTCACTCTCACCTTCAAAGCCACGCACCAATAGGCTGTTCTTACCGAGCTTTTGCGTGTTGAGAAAGTAGATTTTTCCGGCCTCGAACTTGGCGCGGTTAAAAGTGTTTTCCACGACCACCATATCCGTGTGACGGATTCGGTCAGACGCCTCCATCAAGCGAAATCGGGTCTGCTCGTTCAAGGACGGATCGTCACTGAACCAAATCACAACCGCGCCGGGGTCAGCGTCGAAGTCGTATTCGTCATCGCCGTGGAAAAGCGCTTCGAATGCAGCGGCAGCCATCACGGTCTTTCCTGCGCCAGTCACGGCAGTCAGAGAAAAGGCGTACCTGTCCGCATCTTCATGCCATCGTTTACGCGCCTTTTCCAGATTGGATAAAGCATCGCGCACTGCGTCGGCCTGATAGTCTTTCAGCGTGAACTTCATCCCTCAATCTCCATTCGCAAAACTGAAATTAGTTAGGTAAGACTCGTAGAGGCGTACTGGCTCGACTCCATCGGCCAGGCGACGCGCTATAGCCTGAAAACGGCGATCGTCGTCGGTAACAATAAATGCCACACTCAAGTCTTTAGACTTGTTGATAGCCCAGCAAAACGGCGCAGCGGCATCTAGATCTACCAATAGACCATAGCTTTCTACTACTCCCCAACCAGCCTCCGGTAGTTTATCGATACGCCTTCCTCTACTACCTGCGCGCAGCCACAGCAGTGGAGCGATACGCGCAAAGGCGCGGTTGTGGTTAACGGAAACGGGTGTTTCGTAGGTCAGAGTAAAGAATTCGGCGTTTTCCTTGAAGCCTTCAGCCATTGGGAATTCATCGGTGAATTTGTAATCGCCCTTTATGGGATCGCCATCCGGCGTCTTGCCAGTGATCGCTGCCGCGATACGTGGCTTGGTGATGTAGTCGCAGATGCCCAGTTTCTCCCAGTCGGCGTCGCCGGAACGCAAGCCGTGCTCGCGCAACGCCCTCTGTTCGTTGGCTGCGACTTCGTTGTTGGTGACGGAAATGCACTGGCGGCGACCGCCGTCCTGGCGGTTCAAGCGCATGACAGCGTGTGCGGTAGTCCCGGAGCCGGCGAAGAAATCAACTATGACAGCCTCGGCCTTGTCACTGACGAAGAAGCGGAGCGCATCTTCGACTGCATATAATGATTTCGGAAATGGAAACCGTCTGTCTGGCAGGAGTTGTTGCAGTAACAACGTTCCGTAGTGCTGCGCATTATGACTGGGACGCTGCCATTGATTTGTCGGCATCTTTGCTCGATCCGAAGCACTCGGATAAACCGCCTCGACAGATCCATCGGGGCGCCGACCTATGATCTTCGCCTTTCCCGTTTGGATATCTTGGACACGACCACTCGTTAAGTAGCCGATCGACCATTGCTGAGGCTTGTCAGGGTTTCGATTGCCTGAGGTGACAAAGCCACGCCGCAATCGCTCCCGCAACGTCGTGTCACTCACGCCCCACACAATTTCAGTTCCGTCTGGACGAATCGGAAAAATAGTGTCACAACCCCGACGATGCGGTACGGAATGACGGTCAATATTGCGGCCGAGAGGTTGCCCAATTTCCTCTATGCAGCCGGTATCTTGATTAACGTAGATTGGATAAAACTGATGTGGTCGAAATACAGCGCCAAGACGCGCAGAGCCAATATCGCTCCGCCGAAGGGGCTGCCAATTCACGGGAACCGGAGATCCATCGTCCTCGCCGGGCTCCGCGGCGATTTGCATGTTGCCCAACATCACAATGTAAAGATACTCGTTTACCCGCGCAAACTCGTTTCCGCGAACTACTCCTTTGGGATTGATAATTGACGAGATCATTTGAACGCGCCCCTCTGGAAAGGTTTGCTCCAACAGCAACCCGAGCCGAAGATATTCCTTTTCGTCAATCGTAACGATCAGCACCGAATCGGCAGGATTCAGCAACTCGCGAGCGATCAGCAAGCGCCGCTCCATCATCGCCAGCCATTTGCTGTGCCTATAAAGGTCATCTCCCTCAACGTAATCGTTGTTATACTTCCAGTCCTTCGCTCCGGTGTTGTACGGTGGATCGATATATATGGCGTCCATCTTGCCACGATGTGTATAAGTCAAAGCCTTAAGCACGTGGTAGTTCTCTCCATTGATGACCGTGTGGAACGGTTTGTCTCCACCACGTTGCACTTTTCCTGTGCTTACTAGGCCCGGATAAACGGTGTCGCGAAACTCAGCCACCACAACCAGATTATCTAACACTGCAGCTTGGGTCTGCATCTCTTCAGCGCACAGCAGCTCCAGGTTGGCAACCTTACGATTGCCTTTTTTGTTGATGTTCTTTACCTGCCAGAGTCGCTGGTCACCCTTCATGGTTGAACCACGCTCCGGCAACATGCGCACCTTGTCGCCTTTACGAATGGGGCGCTGAGGTAATTCCACCGCCTCCGGTCGATGGCGCTCGAAGTTCAGGCCAAAAGGCAGGCGCGAGGATAGCACCCTGAATTCTCTATCCAGGTCCGCCCCTAATTGAAGGTCTTTAGCTTTAGCCTGAGCAAGCAAATCGGTTAATCGTGACACTAAAATTCCTTAATGATGGCAACTGTTTGTTACCTGGCTTCTATTACTCAGGTCATAGTTTGAATAGTGTCTTTGTAAATATTCTGTGCATTCAAGATTGATCACAATGCATACCGATTAACATTAACCGCTAAGAATGCATGTAACATTCCAGCGCTTATAAAATAGCATTGTACGCCATTGAAATATAACAACTCGACGAGTTGGTTCGAATTAATACAGCGATCAAATCGCCTGCTTCTGATTGCTCGGGTTTTCAATTTCAAATCAAGTCTTATCATTATCGTGCAATATCTTACTCCCGTGTTCTTCCCATTCCTGCCAACCTATCCGCCAGCCTATTGGTGCGCAGGTGCGTGTAGCGCGCGAGCATCTGAAGCGTTCTGTGCCCACTGATGGCGCGAATCTCCATCATGTCCAAGTCGGTATCTTCGAACAGCCGCGAAATGGCTTCATGGCGGAGATCATGGAATGTCATCCCCTTGATGCCAGCTTTCTTTACGGCTCGCTTCCAAGCCATGCTGATAGCATTCGTGGTCATACCAAAGACTGAACCATCAATCCGCCGTGGGAGTGCCTTCAAAATCTCCAGGGCAACTGGCGACAGTGGTACGGTGCGGGCATCCTCATTTTTCGTCTTAGGCAGCAGAACTGCACGGCGCTTCAGATCCACATGCTCCCACCGCATATCCGCTAATTCGCCACGGCGCATAGCAGTGGCAAGGACGAAGCGGATCACGGAGCCGAATTCTGGCGAAGCGGCGGCCAACAGCCGCTCTTCTTCATCACCTACTAAACGACGCTCCCGTCCACGAGGGATCTTGGGTTTGACTGCCTTGGCAAGTGGCACGGGATTGACGAGGTAAGGCATGCCCCAGGCGGAGCGAGCTATGGTGAAAAGGTGGCTGATGGTAGCTAGCTCACTCAGCACGGTCGCGGATTTAACATTCTGCCCTTCCCGTTCGCGTATGTAATCAGCCAAGTCCC
>Ga0307374_10005912_pt1 | contig 19568 bp, 11 predicted proteins | sample OX3MG_FD_202532 | JGI IMG/M metagenome (GOLD analysis project Ga0307374, IMG submission 202532) | Soil microbial communities from Risofladan, Vaasa, Finland - OX-3 | ecosystem: Environmental > Terrestrial > Soil > Coastal area > Acid sulfate soil | place: Finland: Risofladan, Vaasa | collected...
CAGAGTACACATCAACAGTATTGGCCTGCTTGTCTGCTGAAAAGACATCGCCAAAGGCTGACACTAGCCCCGTACTTGCCTGCAGTCTGAGGTAAGAGATTTGAGCCTTCCAGTTTCCTCCGCTTATTTTGATCTGACCGGTATCTGGAGAGGGAGCAAAACCGGCTGCGCGGATCGTGAAGTTGTACACTCCATCCATCTCAAGAAAAATGATCGGCGTGCCAGCGGTATGAGACTGAGCTAAAGGAGACGCACAGTATTCCGATGTTCCTGCTGGTAATCTGGCCAAGGTGCAATTTTCCAAGGTGACAGTCCACTCAGAACCCTGCGCCGGCGGGGACGGGAAGGTCAAGGTCCACAGCTTGCTAAACTCGATAGGAACAGTCCCTCCAGAGCCACTCAGAGACACATTGCCACTCAAATACATTGATTGCCCTAATGCCGCAATGCCTGATTTCGCCAGATAGCCCTCCTGGGCATTTGGAACTGGAAGATAAGCAGCCGGATAAGAAGGCTGCGTGTACAAGGTGCTTTCCTTGAATATCTCTGGGACACTATATTCGTAGGTGTAGTTGCCAGGCAGGAGGATGGATATACTACTTCCATTTCCGTGGACCGTAGGAGTATTAGCGTTTGACCAAACCGTGTCAGAATGCACCAGATTATTGCTTCCCGAGCTCCTACTGCCAAAAGAGCTAGGACCCGAACTCAAGGTTAAGTTCCAGCTTCCGGAAAGGGTTCCGTCAGGATTTTGAGGAAGCCCTTCTTCCACAAAGCGTACTTCTGAAGGAAGTTTCGATACTACGGTTGGTATTATCGTCGTGTTTCCACTTCCGCACGCACCGCAGTCGTAATCCTGCGCCACGTACAGGTCGCCGTTCCAAGGGTCATAGGCAGCTGCGTTGGGGGCGCACATACTGCCATCAGGCAAGTTCGGGCAAACGTTAATGTCACCTATTATCGTATTCGTCGATGGATCTATCACCAGTGTGTCATTTCCCTCAGTATTGAGAGCGTAGAGATCCCCGTTACCTGGATTGTAAATTATGTTATCATACAAGCCGGAAGATGAAATTCCCGAAATGTTTCCGATTACCGTATTGGTGGAAGTATCCATCACGTAAAAGACATCTACATCGTAAGAAAATGCGTAGAGAAGCCCGTTAGAGGGGTCGTAGGCTATTCCAGAATAGAGAGAATTTGGCCCCGTAATGTTTGCAATCCAAGTATTTGTCTGTCCATCTATCACGGCAACTGCTCCGTAGCTAGGGTTATTCGTATTCACATAGATGTTGCCGTTCTGCGTATCGTACACCAAGTGATCCGGACTTAGCCCTCCTAGTGAAACGTTGGCAACAAGCTGCTCGGTTGTAGGGTTGATTACATCTATCGATCCAGATCCAGAGTTTGCTACATATAGGTAACCGTTGCCTGGATCATAGACGATATCTCCAAGATTCCCACCGCCGACTGAAATATTACCCAGATAAGTGTCGGTGGCTCCGTTAATGGCGTACACGTAGCCGCAGCCTTGGTCTGCCATGTACACGTTACCGTTTTGTGCATCGTATGCCATGCTCCCGGTGACCCCGCAAAAGCTGGAATTTATAAAAAAGTAGTCAGCTGGTGTATTTGTCAGGTCATTTATTGACGTATAACCATTATCGCAGGCACATGTATAATTTGTAAAAGAATACAGCGATGTGGCACCAATTAGTATGTCGCCACTTGCCGGGTCATAGATTATGCCGCCGCCATAACCGTGCACGTCGGGAATTTGGATGGGCAGCGGACTGTTAACGGAAAACTGGGAAGCCGAGCCGGATTCGTTCAGAGCAGGGTATGATATACCATTCAAGGTTTCAGAAGGACTCTGATTTGATGGGTGATTGGAAACATTATTGGCTGCTATCTGAGCGTTCTCCGTCAGACTGCTATTTTTTTGCTCAGAAAAAATCCTGGGCTCTATCAGAATCTGTGGAATGACTCCATTAAACCTGTAAGCCATATGAACCCGCCACAAGCTGAATTGATTCCAGCCAGGTGTGTAAGCCGACGGCGCAGAAGCAAAGTTGACCAGAGGAAAATTGCCTAGCGTAGATTCATTATTGGTTACTTTCGTCCCGAAGAGATTGACGAAACCAGGAAAGAATGCTGGGACTAGCGACGAGAAAACTAATAATGATAAAATTAGAACGGAAGCTAGAACTGTCAAAGATCTAACTCTGCTTGTTCCTATTGTTCCGGCATGTCTACTGTTGAAAAAAATATGCAGGCGCTCCTTTGAACTCCTGGTTCGAAAATACAAGAGCATGACAATGCCGACCAAGAGCCCAGGATAATCACCTGCAAGAATCAGAAATATGTTGAGGATGGAACAAACCAGAAGGATTCGCCGACTCCAACTTGATTTTCTTAGAATGCCAATTATGGCAAGTAGTGTGACAAAGCTCACACAAAGTATCACTACACCAAGTAATCCAAACCACGACCACGGCACTATGCCATCTTGGATATTAGCAGGCTGTCCAAGAAAGAAAGAAGTTAGTATCTCGCCAGATATTAAAAGACCGATGGCAAATCCAGCGACCAAAACAACTATTGCAAAAAGGGATGTGTGGGTGAATAACTTGTTCTTATTTTGCAAATCCTCATCTTGAGATATTAATATCTGAGGCGAATTCATCGGTTTTCCTCCAGAAAAAATAATGGCGTCCTTTATAGTTTCCGCGTCTGGCTAATTTCGAAAGATAAAGACGAACCTTCACAAAACGATGACTGGTTTTGGCCTCGGGAAGGAGTGTGCGTTCTGTCCTTCACACACTATTTCGACAGTGTGTCAAGTCCCGTTGGGAGCAGTCGAAATTATTGAGACCGTGTCTGAGAAGTGATTTGCCACATAGATGTAGCCGTTTACTGGATCATATGCGATTCCTCTAGGCGAAGACCCCACCGCGATAGTTCCGATGATAGTATTGGTTGCGCAATTAATCACAGTTACATTATTTGAGTCAAAGTTGGCGACGTAAAGATAGTTATTGGCAGCATCGTATGCAAGTCCTTCTGGTGAAGATCCGTTGTACTCACCCCCCGTGTAAGTTATCTGTCCAGTATTGATATTGAAGTGCATCGAGCCAATGTTCTCAATCAATGTGTTGTTCGTAGCTCCTATCACTGATATCGTACCTTGCCCGTCTGCGGCGTAAATTACACCGCTTTTATTATCATAGGCAAATGCCCATTGCGAGCCCCCTCCAACATAATTTGTCGAATTGGAGCTGATGCTCTTTACCACACTTGTACCTTGTACGAGTGTAACGTTTGCAACATCGCCCAGATGGCCCACGTAAATGTAGCCATCAGCCGGATCGTAGAAAACTGCACTCGGAGAGCACACAACTTGTTCGGGGCAATTTGCAAAGCCCGTGATTGTCTTTATCACTGTATTTGTCGAAGTATCGATCACAGAAATATTACCGCTGGTGCCATAATTTCTGTAAGAAGCTACGTAGACGTAGCCATTGGACGGGTCAAAGGCGATTCCCCATTGCTGTATTTGATTCTGGCCTCCATTCGCAACTGTAATATTTTCAACAGACTGGCCCGTCGCCGCATTGACCACTCCGACGCTTGAAATCTGATTTAGATTAGCATCTGTGCTAGGTTCGTAATTACTTACATAAATGTAATTGTTTACTGGATCGTAGGCCATTTGCTCTGGTGTAAATACTCCGCCAATGTTTGAACCAAATGAGTTTGAAGCACCATTGATTGCAGTGATGTTGGCTGAGCTAACGTAGATCTTGCCATTTGCATTATCGTACATTACACCTTCAGGCTCCAGGAAGCATCCCGAACCTCCATTATATCCAGGAACAATACCAGGTTCAAGAGCTTGTGTACACAAGTCGAAAGTGTACTTCACGTATCCTATCGGCGCTTGGCTTTTTGAACTGGAGCTCGATGAGCTTGAGAGCGTTTGAGAGGTGCCAGTACTGGAGCTCGAAGAACCAGGCTGGGAGATGGTCGTCGAAGATAGCCCTGATGATGCACTTCCCAGAGTTGTGGAAACCGAAGGTCCAGCCTTTGCATTGAACACGTAAAAGTAATAGGCGCCCGAGGCTGCGGCGCCAATGATAATTACAATGATAACTATAGCCAAGATTGCACTCACTGCGTTGCTTGAGTTTCGTAGAGCTAACAAAGTAAAGACTCATGGGTTTCGCAGGTTTCTTAAGTCTACCCCAGGTCTAAACTTCACTTTTTGCTGAAATTTCTATGAATCATTTTCATATCATTCCTCTCAAATCTTCTAGAAATAATTTCAAATCAGTTTATAAAGCCAAATCGAGAACTCGTTCCAAACTGATCATCCAAATGGAAATTGGCAAGAAAATATCAAGTAAGCGCATCTTAAACGCTAGAACTGCAATAAGCATGATTGCGATCATAATCGTAATTGTAATAATAATAGCAGCTGTTGGAGGTGCTGTGTATTATTTTTCGACTGTTTCTAAAACAACCTCAACTCCTACGACCTCGCACAGCACAGTTTCCTCCGGTACCGCGACAAGTGTCACCGGGACAACCTCGAGGTCAACCAGCGCGGTATCTTCAACATTCTCTTCTTCAGCGACCGCACTTTCACTCTACGGGAATGTCACCGGTACCATCATGATCTACAACAATACAGTAGTGCCGGGCAGTGCTAGTCCGCCAACTGCTTTTGAGACCCAGCATGTCTTCGATGAGGTCTATGATCCGGCAAATGGTTACATCTATGCCACGGTAGATCCTCAAGTGACAAATGCTCTGTTCCCAGGTGATGTTCTTGCCATTAATGGCAACACGGGTAAAATTGTTGCCAACATCACCCTTCCTCTAGGGGCAGGCCCTGAAGGAGTTGCATATGATAGTCAAAATGGCTACCTGTATATTGCAGACACCGAAGGCAATGGCATTTCAGTAATTAATACAGCAAACAATACTCTACTCAGCACCGGTGCACCATCGATAACCCAATCCACGCTAGTGATGTATGACCCTGACAACAATAATCTCTACGCTACCTCGCTGTCAAGCGACAATACACTCTACATTGCAGTGCTCAATCCCTCCACGCTAAGTATCATCGGCAGTATTTCTTTGAGCAATGTATCGACCGGCGTGGATTCGATCGTATACGATCAGTCAAACAAGATGATATATGTCGCAAACAGCCCAATCAATGGTCAAGGCAATGTCACAGTCATAAACGCCCAAACAAACTCATTCGTAACGAACATCCCGGTCGGAGTATCTCCGGAAGGGGCAGCGTTGGATCCTTCAAACGGCCGACTATACGTCGCAAATTATGACTCTGCCAACGTATCTGTAATCGATACGACGTCAAACACGGTTGTCGGAAACATTTCGATACCCGGCTTCGGAAACGCCCCATCATACGTAGTATTTGATCCTCATAATGGATATGTGTATGTGACGGAAGGGAGTTACGGATCTATCTCGGTAATTAACCCCAACAGTAGTTCAGTCGTCGGATCAGTCAATTCTTCTGCCGGAGGTGCTGACCACATAGTCTTTGATGCCTCAAATCACGACCTGTATGTAACAAGCTTTGTCAGCGGGGTCATCTACATAGTAGAGACTCCCTGATACTGCACTGAATCGGACAGACTTTACAAAGGCCATCGAGGCAGTCTCAAATCAGGTATAAGAAAAGAGGAAGGCCACCGTCTTTTTTCGTCACCGTGCGAGTAATGTAAGATCTGTCATGCCAGCCTAGTAAGCATGATCTGTCTATCGCGTGATAGAATGAAATAGAACCGCAGCTCGCGGAAATGCGGAACGCGCCGTAACTGGCGCAAAGATAGGGAACGACGGTTCTTAGAGCTTTGTGCCACAGCTTCCACAAAAGTTTACCGAAGGGTTATTTTCTGTTCCGCAACTAGAACACTTCTTCATTGCAAGCGAAGCGCCGCAATTGTTGCAGAACTTGCCAGATCCCGCGGTTTTGCCGCAGCTAGGACAAACAGTTTGTTGGGCCTTGATCTCTCCAGTATATGCTGTCTGCGCCTGTTGTTCCTTCCAGGTCCACACCTGACCGCTCGTCGCCTGCGCTTTTGCAGCAGCCATTTCGGAAGCAAGTTTCGGAGCATCATCGCTACACAGTCCACCGGCTTCTTCATTCCAATCTTGATCGCAAACATACTTGTGGCAGCGTGGGCATCTGTGGAAATGTGCCATTGCCTCGTTTGCCGCTTGCTGGAACGCTGCTTCGCGTTCCTTGTTCCACTCTGGTGTCTGGTAAGCCTGTCCCCCAAGCGCCCCTGCAAGGTAGGCGTTGCTACTCACAATGCTACCGAACTGCGACACCTTGTTGAATAGTCCTTTTTTCCTTGCCGTCTTGGATCCTACGAAACTTGATTCATAACCGTCGCCACATACATCGCATTTAAACACAAATTGGAATCCATTCTCGTTGCTCTTGTCCTCAAAATTCCTAGTAAATGACTGCATTAGCACAAAGATGGAAAGTCGGATTCTATTAAACATATTCGCTTTTATCTTAGGAAATTGTCCCCCTAGGCCAGAAGCGTGACTAAAGTCAAATTTGCCTAGTTTCAAGCGGCCGTGCAGATATTGCTCAAAGCTAGTGATGCCCGAAGATGTGACGTGTCCTTTTTGCGGAAAGGAATCTCCAATCTTCATTCGTTGCCCGAGGTGCAAAGCAGAGATAAAGAAAGATTATCAGAAATGCCCGTCCTGCAGTCAAGCTCTACAAATAATTTGTATAAAATGCGGGAAGCAAACCTTCTTTGACGTGTATTGTTACGTATGCGGGCAGAAACAAGAAGTGGAGTGCCCCAAATGCCACTTGACACAGCCTCCAGTTTCTCCAAAATGCATCTCATGCAAGAAGGACCTCCCAGTAGTCGCAAAGCCCGCGCCAGTAATCACCTGACTAAATTGAAAAGAGCATAAGAACCGACCATGTGTGAATATTGTAGCTCTGAAGGATGTATTTGCGGTAGCTCTGATGACAAGATTCAATCCCTCTGCGAATGTGAAGTAATCGGCGTACCAAAATGTTCGAGGTGTGGATGCGAAGCTCAGCCATGGTGGTCTGACATTAAGATTCCAGGGGGCCAATCGGTTACAGATTTGATTTGGGATCTTACCGGTGATGAAACTTACTTTCCAGCTACGAAAAACAAGCTGGTTCAAACGTTGACTGATTCTGAACAGGATGGAAACTGGCTGAGGCAGAACTTACCAGATCAGGCCTACAGAAATACAGAGGATATCGTAACTGCCCTAATCAGCAAAATGGCCCCAATCGTATCAGAACAACAACCAACAGATATCATCTGGAAGTACCCTGGCGAAGCACTATGCGGGGGCCAACAACTCATAATTGCTGAAAATCAGCAGGCCGCGCTTGTGAGTAAGACCGGAAGGTGTTGCGATATCTTCACCGTTGGCAAATATACCATTTCAATGGAAAATTGTCCTCTGCTAGCCGCACAATCTAGGAAATCTCTGGGGGGATTCGGTCATGTCGTGCTCAATGGGTCTGCTGTCTTCTTTTCACCATCGAAAGAGTTTGAACTCAGCCTTTCAGTCATGGGCCAGACACGTGCATTAAGAAGGGTCATGGCACGATGTGTGGCGCGCGTTCGCATATCTATTCCAAAACAATTCTTTGAACAAATCGCCGCAAAATGTCAATACAACTCCCAAGGCACAATTACAGCATTGCAGAGGTACTGCGATGAAATATTGAAGAAGGAAATGCTCGCGCATGAAATGGACGAATTGACTGCTAATTCGTCTCTTCTTGAAAAATCGTTAAACGATGGTCTCAAAGTCGCGGGCCTAGAACCTCTCAAAATTTCTTTCAGCTCAGTGGGAGAGTTTGGACCCGGCATGTTTATGCCGCCAGGAGCCAAGATGGGCGATCCAAAGAGCTATGAGCAGATTAAACAAATGGCCGAATCAATGAGGGCAGCTCAGATTAGTCAGATGCAAGCCAAACGACAACAATTGACGCCGCAAGAACACCAACAAACACAGTCAGTTCCCCAGGCGGCGACCGCTTCTTCTTCTGGTATCCAAACAATTGCATGTCCAAATTGTAATAATTCGAACCCACAAACAAGCAAGTTTTGCGGGAACTGCGGAAAGCCGCTTCAGCCTCAGAAGAAAGTCTGCCCAGGTTGTGGGCATCAATCCGATCCTAGTATAAAATTCTGCGGCAATTGCGGAATGCATTTGGAGTAGTGGCCACCTCCAGCTAGGAGCCACCAATAGAACCTCTTCAGCGCCTTCTTGCACTCGCTCCTCGCGTTGGCAGCGTAGTCTGATTTGGTGTCAATCCAGATGTCCAGCTTCCTTACGTCGTCTTTGGTAGCCTGTGAAAGAGCTCTTGTGGTACATTGGGTTTCCTCGGCAATCTTTTCTGAAAGAATCTAGGCCGCGACTCATAGTACTGGGTTGAAAGCCTTTATCCCAAAACACTTTGTTACATCTTTCGTTATTCAGCTAATGATGATTTGAAAAGAATTGATCACTTTTATTGATGCTCAATCCAAGATATTCAGAGCATTCTCTAAGTCATCGTAAACTTTGCTTCCGTGGGCGACCAAGATTATTATGGCCGATTTGTTGGCTGCTTCTATTTAATATATTGCCCAATAGTCTCCAATCCTCATCGTCCAATAGTCGGAGGGATTTCAATACCCTACTGATCTACCCTGATAAACTAATCATATCTTCAACAAGTTCTTCGGGCTTTGTAATCATCGGCCAATGTCCTGTTTCTATCAGTTTGTGCGGACCGTAAAGCTCGCCCCATTTACCCGAAACAATTTCCTCGACGGGATCCCCGCTTTGTGTACAGAAGATGTACGCGCTCTTTACAGAATCGAATTTTTCGGATAATGTGATCGGATCTTTTGCAAGTTTCAAAAGCCACGGGGTCGCTTTGGAAAGCATCCATTTGCGGTCGTCACCTTTCACATCTTTTCCGATGTTCTCGATGATCTGATCCGTAAGAGGAACACCTAAGGCCTCTTCAGGAACCGGGCCAAATTCGCGGGCAGGATCAAAGCCTGCCTGCGGGTCCCGCATCTTGTCTGGTCTGAGTGCATCGAGATATAAAAGTAGCCTAACTTTCTCTGGCATTCGATCCGCTACAGCTCCTGCAACTTTACCCGCAAAGCTATGTCCCACTAGTACGAAATCGTTTAGGTCATTGTACTTGATTACATTCAAGACATCTTGAATCGCGGTTTCAATACCGACATCTTTTGAAGCCAAGTGTACACGATCTCCCATTCCTGTCAAAGTGATTGGATATACATCGTGACCTCCTTCTGCAAGGATTGGAGTGACTTTCTTCCAAACCCACCCACCAAGCCAAGCTCCTGGAATCAATACGAAACTAGACATGTGCGAGGTACGAGTGTGTCGCATTTTAAATCTAATTCTCGTGGTAAGTCGACAAAGAATCAAGTGCACAAAGATCCGGATATCGGACGAATTTCAACCTACTTTTCGTGATCTGAAACGGCGATGCACTCGCCGATGCGCTGGTACTTTAGCGCGATCTGCTACTGTCTATGATCTTGGCGCAATCTGAATATTGGTACAGCACTGTCATCGATTCGAACCTATAGTAAGGCGCCCAGGCCGGGAATAAAAACGCTCAACTTTAGGTAGGTGCCCTGACTTTATGAAAAAGCTGCACGCTCACCTGGTAACGTTTGTTACCCAGTACCTATGGCATTGAACAAAAGTTTAACTCGATTTGGGATGGTAGCCGAATGATAAGAGTAGTAGTCAAGTGATGAAAAAGCGTCGAGTAACAGATAAGAGTGGACGGAAGCTCGCCGCGATAATGTTCACGGACATGGTCGGCTTTACTGCCCTTAACCAATCAAATGAGGAGCAGGCGCTTGAGATCCTTGAAAAACATAATCGGCTACTGCGGCCATTCTTTCCCAAATACCACGGCAGGGAAGTGAAGACAATTGGAGATTCCTTCCTTGTGGAGTTTGTCAGTGCGCTCGACGCTACGCTTTGTGCAATTGAAATTCAAAAATTTCTACATGATTATAATGTCTCGGCTCGCGACGATTGGAAGATCAAACTCAGGATTGGCATCCATCTCGGCGATGTCGTCCACAAAGTGAAAGATATCCTCGGAGACGCTGTCAACATTGCTTCAAGAATTGAGTCTCTTGCCGACCCCGAGAGCGTATGCGTTTCCCAACAAGTCTTCGATCAAATACATAATAAGATCGATTATCCACTGGAAAAATTAGAAAGATCAGAACTCAAGAACGTCAAATTCGAAACGCGCGTCTACGCGGTCGTAATGCCATGGGAAGACAGTGCAACAAGATTGCGCCGTGTTGCATATCCTGATGTCGAAATGGATAGACTTCGCATCGCCGTCCTCCCTTTTTCTAGTATGAGTCCAGATCCTAACGACGAATATTTTACGGACGGGATGACCGAAGAACTGATCTCCAAGATTTCCCTAATCAGCGAGCTTAGCGTGATCTCCAGAACTTCTGTCATGGGTTACAAGAACCTGAAAAACAAACGTGTAATTGACATTGGGAGTGAGCTCAAGGTCGGAACCTTGCTCGAAGGGAGTGTCAGAAAGGCAGGCAGCCGAGTCCGCATCTCAGTCCAGCTTATTGAAGTCGAAACAGATCGGCATCTATGGAGCGCAAACTACGATCGAACTCTCGAAGATGTATTCCAGATACAGAGTGAAATCGCGGATAATGTTGCTCGTGAGCTGAAAATAAGACTTCTTGAGACGGAGAATGCTCGGATCAAAAAATCTTCCACCGAGAATGTCGAAGCTCACATTCTATACCTTAAAGGCCTCGCGGCTTATAGCAAATCGACGAAGGAAGGGCTCGAGAAATCGATAGAGTACTACAGAGAAGCAATAGAAAGAGATCCAGTTTATGCAACTGCATACGCAGCAACGGCTGATTCTTTCATTCGAATAGGATTCAAAGAGTTGCAACCTTCAAAAGAGGCGTTTCGGAAGGCGAAGACATTTGCAGAAAAAGCGCTTGAGATTGATCCTAACTTGGCTGACGCGCATCTTTCCTTCGGCAGTGTAATTCGTAATTTGGATTGGGACTACGAAGGTGCGGAAAAGGAATTCAGGAAGGTAATAGAGCTAAATCCCAACCTCGCTGAGGCTCACTCTCGTCTCGCGGTCTTGCTAGCCCAAGAATCAAACTTTGAAGAGGCAATACAGGAAGTGAGACGTGCTCTTGAATTGGATCCGATGTCAGCCGATAAATCCGCGGTTGCTGGGATGCTGTATCTATATTCGCGACGATATGACGAATCCATCGCATTGCTCACTAATGCTACAGAACTTGACCCGAATCTGACTGGTGCTTATCATAATCTGGGGCTCGCTCTTGTGCAGAAGGGCAGTATTGCAGAAGGAATCAAATATATCGAAAAAGCCGTCAAAACTGAACCAGGCGCCGAAAGTAAAATGGAACTTGCGTATGCCTACACTAGAGCTGGAAACATGGAGGAAGCAAGAAAGATTCTGTCAGAATTAATTGAGGGATATAAGGAGAATCCCGGATTGGCAGCCGCTATAGCTGGAGTATATGCTAGTGTTGGGGAGAAAGACAAGGCAATCGCGTGGCTCGAGAAGGCGTACGAAGAGCATTCAGGATTTCTGAAAGCCCACCTCGGCGTGGATTTCGTCTTTGATCCACTACGCTCTGACCCGAGATTCATCCTTCTATTGAAAAAAATTGGGCTGGAGTAGAAGGGCGATGGCGTATTCTCGCCTCTCAGAATACTAACGATGCAAAGCCTTTTGGAAAACCCGTCAAGGAACTATTGAGAAGCAGAGGGTGGCGTTAGAGTGACTGTGCTTAACTTCGCCAAGGTTTTGTGGAAGTAATTTGAAAGTTAGTTACGGCGATTCAAGACTAGCATACTTTTGGAGATTCTTAGCACGCTCACGGCCTCGTACCCGCTGTCCTAAATGTCATGAATGAGGCAAAGAAACGACCCTGTTCCCCATTTCTTTGAAGGCCGTTAATCCACCTTGTCCGCTCTTCGTCTGAAATGAGACCATTCTCCACCGCGACTCTTGAAACCTTCTCCAGTTCGAGGAGTTGAAAGGATGGATTGTAATCTGTAAAGATAGCAACTCCTCCGCTAACGGTGACGTTCACAAGACCCGCTTCCTTGAACATCCCATACATCTTCCTACCCGTGGCGCCATTCTTGAGCAAATCTGAGTGTGTCTTGACTATCTTGCGCGTGACATCCTTGTACTGTGAATCTATGACAAATGAATCCCAATCAGGATCGTGAACAACTATCCTTCCATCTCCCTTTTTGGTTACCCTGATTATTTCCTGAAGCGCTTTGCCAGGTTCTTCGAGATGCATAAAGACTCTGTCCACGATAACGCCGTTAAACTTCTCGCTGGGGAAATGAATTTGATAGATGCTTTCTTTGTGAAACTCAACATTCGAAGCATTTGATTTCGAAGCTCGTCTTCTTGCTTCATCTATCATCACTTCGCTGTTGTCAATCCCAATTGCTCGACCCTTCTCCCCGATAATCTCAGCAAGTGCTATGACATCGTCGCCAGTGCCACAGCCAACGTCCAACACCAGGTCACCTGGCTTTAGACCGAGAAGCGAAAAAGAAAGATTTTTTCCTTCTTTTACACCACTTCGAGAGCGAGCTACGTCAAGGTAGTCAACGAAGTACTGCCTATCTTTGGACGCATCAATGTTAGTGAAACCTGCAGCATCGGATTTCGCATGGCTCAAACCTGAACTCAAAAGTGAACCTAACCTCGGTACTCCAATAAGCTTTTTGGAATTTGTGCAACTTTATCAAGTATAAGAGAAATCTTGCTGCAACCTGAAGAAACGTACACGATCGTCAGGGATCTGAAACTAAAGTTAAGCGCCCAGGCCGGGATTTGAACCCGGGTCGCGAGAGTGACACTCGAGGCGAAGTTTTCTCCGCAGTCTCACATACTAACCGATTTGTATGGTTCGCGAACCTCTATACTACCTGGGCAAAAAGTTTCGAGCAGAATCGAATTTCGTAGAAGGGATTTAACGCTTTTCGCTATCTGGAGTGTAACTCGTTGAATTTCAATCTTCACACCACGGGTTGTGGCGATTGCTTAATATTGGATTAAACGGTCGTTTGGTTTCAACCGTTCTGTGGGCCTCTAGCTCAGCCAGGTAGAGCACTGGTGTTTGGTGCGAGTTCAAATCGCGCAAACTGGTGAGACTTTTAATCCAGGGGTCTGGGGTCCAAATCCCCAGAGGCCCGCTCCATTTAGACTCAGGTTTAGCGATACAAGTCATGTATGCTCCCTCCATCGAAAATCAATAATTGTACCGCGGGAAATACTTCGGCAAGCAAATGTCCAAAATGGACATTCTGACCGAAATTAAGAGATATGCAGCATATCGTGGAGCTCCCACGCTCGAGGTATCCTTTCTCAGAATAATGCTAAATAACGTGTGCTGATACCAGCCTTGAGCTAAAACACGGATACTCGAAAAAATTCCAGAAACTTGATTTCCTTGATAGAGGTAATATGCTCAACTCGTGACAATGGACCATGGCAAGTAGCGAAAAGAATCTAGCTCCAAAATCTGTAACCGAACTAGGAAAAATCAGATCGATTATCAGTGAGAGTGTGACCTGGGTAGATATCATTGACCCGACTCAAACTGAAATGGCAAAGCTCGCGAAAGATTACCCATTTCATCCTTTGAATCTGGAGGACTCGATTTCAACGAGACAAACGACCAAGGTCGAGGAGCATCAAGAATATCTTTTCATTGCATTACGCTTCCCCGTCGAAGACAGTCTAGGAATCATAAGCTCCAATCAAGTGTCAATGTTCCTTGGGAAAAACTATCTCGTTACACTTCATCCGAACAAACTCAGGGTTCTCTCAGAACTGTTTCAAACATGCAATGATGATGCGCAAGGCAAGAAAGCACTAATGAAATCAACAGCTTATCTTGTGTACCGAATAATCAACAAACTAACTGAAAGCATGTTCCGCATTCTGGATGATGTCCAGAGCGGTCTCGACGACATCGAGACCAAAGTATTCGACGAGAAAAAGTCATCGGCCAGCGCCATAAATCGTGTACGCCGGCAGATCGCCATTCTGAGGCAAATTATCTTTCCTCTCAGATTGTTCGTGCCAGAAATCACATCGAAAGCGCAGAAGTACAGCGAAGAGGTTCTTTCAGTATTCTTCAGCGACATCAATCATAAGATTGGAAGAGCCTCCGGCACAGTTGAAGAGATGAAAGAGATGGTTGAGATATACAAAGACACCGACTTCATTATCAGTAGTGACAGAACGAACAGCGTCCTTTCTATCCTGACGATTCTTTTCACTCTCTCCATTCCTGCAACGCTGATAAGCTCAATATATGGAATGAACATCCCTCTTCCAGGTGGACTAGTGACAGGACCATTGAATTTCTTTGGTCCATACACCTCTCTATTGGTGCTTCTCATTGGTATGCTGATTCCGGCGCTTGTCATGGTCTGGTACTTCAGGCGCGTTGGATGGTTTAACGCGTAGGATGCAAAGTCAGGGCTCTACTTGTTTTTCAGCTAAAGCTCCCAGAGGCCCGCAACCCTCGGGGATCGGAACCCAATCTTTTGGTAAAAGAGTCCTCCCCCAAACTGACATAACGAAAACGATGCAAATAGAGAAATAGCGTAAACCGACAAAGAGAAGAGGGTCATCCTTTGGGAATCGTTAGGTAATTTCTCGATTCGCCTTGGCTCATTTCAAGATACGTTGTCCAGGCAAGTTTGCAGACTTTGATTCCCAACCCATCCAAAATATTCTCTGTCTTTGAAGGTACCAGTGCGAATCTGAGACCTAGCGAGTTTTGATCATTGAAGACCTTCAAGAAGATCAAAAATCGGTTCGTAATTGGATCCTTAATTGTTTTCTATCGAAGCTGAGTTTTCTGCCAAAATCAGGCATCTACCGTGATCTGGAACCTGCAACACTTCGATCCGGTCGCTTCGCAATCCAGCTCTCTCGCGGCAAACTTTTTTTCGAACAGAGCGCTTGCAGCACCGCCAAGTACTCCTGAAAGGAAAAAGCAGGACGTACCAGAAATATCTTTGCGCCGCAAGACAAACGCGCATTTTTCGACGGTGCATTCTAATGTCTTCTGATCAAGGCTTCGCAATTTCATGTTTCCCCAGCCCGAGAGGTATGCGATATGTTGCAACGTCTTAATGGTCTCTTCGCGGCCTAGTCCGAGCTTGGGTACCGCCGAAAGGAGCTTCTTTGCATATCCCTCTCCTGCACGATACAGTATCACGCTCGCACCACTCAGAAATTGATCGTACAGGGCATCGCACATTGATCTGTAGGCAGAGCAACTGAAGATCATGACTCGGGCATTAGTGACGGATTCACGCAGCACACCACGTTCTTCTCTCAAAAACCCAGCTTGGTCTTCGTTAATACTCATTTTAATCGATAGACCGCGTTTACTAGCTAAAAGACATTTTTGCCGGATTCCGGAAGAAGAAGTGTGAATCGCTCATTTTTCGGAATATCCATGCGTATCTTACTTCAAGTGAGAATTCTTCTAGAAGTTGCGAATCCGTCTCTCGTACAAAATCTTTGGGATTCGTCCTTTTTGAGGTATCTGATTGTGGTCATTTGTTCTTGTGGCAATCTCTTTCACGTGAAAACCGTGAGAGGCGATCCGAGCATTCGCTTGATTATGCCCGATGGAACCTCCAGAGGCCCGCTCTGTTGAATATGAACCCCTAAACTCGCAATTGCCTTTTGGAGACGACAAATTTCTGAATCAGCCAACGCTTACGCTTACATCGTCGCCTTTTTATCAGAATGCGAAAGTGATTTTGCCATCGAGTACGAGCCGACTGCGGTTATGATGTTTGTAAGCACTATGACTAGTGTTGCGATGAGTATTATTTGTCCTGAACCAGCTACGTTGTATGTGATAAGCGTCGTGGAAAGAACCGCGGGAGTCAGTCCTTGAGCGATCATGAAGAAGATTACTTTCTTGCTATACGCGTCCTTCCTGTAGTTCACAAGATACGTGGACAGAAATCGGCTGCCGATAAGTATCAATGTTACCGTTCCTGCCATCCACCATGTTCCAATATCTACAAAGGATTGAAGCGACAACTCAAGCCCGAGGAAGACAAAAAAGAATGTCCTAAGAAAGAACGAGATCTCGCCCTGAAATGTACTAATATAACCGCCAACGCCAGCGGGGAGCCCATATCCCGGGACGATTTTGCCAAAGTTAAGAAACACAGTGCCTAGAACGAGTGCTGCCAGTATACCGCTTCCTCCCACGTCGTTAACCAGAGCATAAACTGCAAGGACGTACCCTATCGTGGCGATGTAGAGATAGTCAGCCAGGTGCATCAGTTTTGAAAACTTTATCCACGCAACTCCTGCCAGTGCTCCCGCAACGGCGCCGGTGGAAAGCTGCGCAAAGAATGTCGAAAGCATTATGGTAACTCCACTTGCATTCAGAGGGACGGAAGCAAGATAGTTGTTCAGGAAGACGAAGAAGAGGATGATCAGCACTATCGAGTTGAAAGCTGATTCGAGGGTGAGGTTTGTGACTAGATCGTCGTTCGCTCCCGAGAGGCGTTTGGTTACGTATGGGACGACGGTCATCGTTGTTTCACCGCCGATTATCGAGCCCAATATGAGGGACTGGTACACTCCCTCGCCCAGAAAGACATGGAAGAACAAGTAAATCAGCAGGATGCTCAGGAACATATAGAGGGCGGATCTTCCAACGGCGCTCACTCCCTCACCAAACATGTTCTTGAGGTCTAGGTGCATCCCCAAGTCAAACAGAATCATTGCGAGCGTAAGCTGGCTGATGATTGGAACAAGGAAGTTTAGCGCACCCTGTGGAATCAGTCCGAGTGCCTTTACTAGGAGACCCAGAAATATCAGCGAGACTGTCTCAGGTACTGCTCTTCTCTTGAAGAGAAGGTCGCCAAAGAATCCAAGGAAAATAACTGCAGCGATCAGCAGTAATACAGTGCTTGGTGCTACTGGCAACCTTTGCTTGGCACTATGATTTTGGACGCTTCATGTCCATATAAACAAGTTTCATCCCATCGACCGTGATGTAAGAGATCCTCTTTTTGGTTATCCGCGACTTGCGCGTTGCCAGCCTACATGAATTTGCTAATTCAAACTGGAACTGACTGCTTTTGCGTCTCAAATATATGGGGTGGACATACTTCATTATTTTTGGCATTGCGAGGAGTGTATGAACCGGAGTCAGAAATTACATCTAGGACAACAGTTTAGTTTGACGCCGAGTACTCTCTGATCTCTTGGTAAGCTACTTTATCGCAAAAAGACTTATGCAAGTTTTGTTCAAGGGTGCAGCAACTTGCTCTACGATATTATCTGGCAGGTCTTGGTAGTTCTTGCTTCCGCTGTTCTCTTGGGAGAAGTCTTTCAGCAATTTGGACTACCATCGGTTGCTGGCGAACTGCTGAGCGGCCTCCTCTTGGGGCCCACTGTATTCGGAATCATTGTGAGTGATGCTCAAATCCATGCAATTTCCGCAATATCTCTTTTCTTCATAATTTACTTGATTGGCCTTGAAATGAAGACTGAAACTGTGAAGAAATACCTTCCAAAGGCCGCGCTGGTATCAATCACAAGTTTCATTGTTCCATTGTTGATTGCTTCCATTCTTTCGGTACTCCTGTTCACCTTTGGACCCGTCCCGGATCTCATTGTTGCCCTCGCCATTTCAGTCCCATCCATTTCGATCATTTCCGTCATGGTGATGCAGTACGATTTGTTAAAGACCGAGGCGGGGCAAATCATTCTATCGTCTGTTGCAATAACCGACATCGTTGCGTTCATTCTACTCGCCGCGCTCTCGGAATCCGTCGTTTACACAATCCGAGTCATACTGTATGTCACGATCTTCATTTTTGCATTTATGTTGATAGACAAGCTCCTCAACTCTAGAGTAGACGCCTTCCAGAAACTGTTGTTGAGAAGCTCGCTTCTGATTAAAAGAGAAGAGATCTCCTACGCGTTGCTCATAGTAGTCGGTTTGCTGGTGGCGGAGATCTTTCAATATATTGGGATCAGCTTCATCATAGGAGCTTTCTTCGCGGGATTGATTCTTCACGAAGAACTGATAGGAAAAGAGGCGTTCGGACGAATTTCGAGAACGTTCACCCGAGTAAACAGTGGATTTTTCATACCATTGTTTTTTGGGTTCGCTGGTGTCGAAGCCGAAAGACTCCTTTCTTCACAGTACTATCTAATTCTAGTTTTGGCAGTTCTTTTGCTTGCAACTTCTGGCTCTGGAATGCCGCTTACCTACCTTGCGAGCAAATTCTTTCTGAAGATTGGAAATCAAGGCCAGGAAGACCCGCAAGGAACTCCTAGGCAGATTGCTGTAATACTTGCAGGGAAGGGAGCTGTTGGAATAGTCATAATAACTGTCGCTTTGGATAGCGGCATCATTGATGGGACTGCGTATTCCCTGGTGATCTTAGGAACATTGCTTGTGTCAATATTCTCTCCATTACTTTTGAAGAGAACTCCTAAAAAGCAATCGACACTGGCGTGACTTTTTTCCATGAGGATAGCGTGACCGTGAAGGTAACTATCACAGAGAAATTTATCATGAGATCTGTAGGCTAGATCCAACAATGGGAGCGGCATTTATAACACTCTGAAAATTCTGTCCAGCGATGAAGCAAACTGTTCAAAGATCTCGGCGAACTCCGCCACATTAAGAACTTCAACAAGGTCATCCTACCGGTTTCCACAGCTTTCTTCATCTACACCTTTGGCTGGGGAGTCACCTCTCCAGTCTTTTCGATCTACGTCAACCACGTTACTGGAAACGCATTCCTTACTGGACTCATACTTTCAGTAACCACGATGGCGGGAATCTTCCTCAACATTCCTTTCGGTCTCATCGAGGACAGGTTGAACATGAAGAGGGTCCTGCAGGTTGTTCTTTTATTTTATTCCGGGCTAGCTCTCCTCTACCCGGAGACAAATAGCTTCCTTCCGTTGCTCTTATTGAGCGTGGGACGTGGCCTCGCATCCTCCTTTCTGTGGCTCACCTCATGGGCGTACATCTTCACCTACACCGACAAAGCGGTCAAAGGAAAGGAAACGGGATTTTTCTCCGACATGAACGACCTTGCCTCAGCACTATCGCCGATCGTGGGAGGACTAGTCTCCATTCTATCATTTTACCTGCCATTCTATGTGCTGAGCGTGACGAGTTTCGCTGCATTCGCGGTCGTCAGCATTCGCCTCAAGGAAACGCCCAAACCAGAAAGGGCTTCGCTGAAACTCCAGATTACTAAACTCTCTGGCTACATGCACAACGAAAGATTCGTAAAGACTGTGATCTTGATAATTGTGTTCTACGCCCTGATCAACATCTACTACTCCTTCTTTTCCGTATTCCTGAACGATGAAGGAA
>Ga0307374_10005914_pt1 | contig 19561 bp, 23 predicted proteins | sample OX3MG_FD_202532 | JGI IMG/M metagenome (GOLD analysis project Ga0307374, IMG submission 202532) | Soil microbial communities from Risofladan, Vaasa, Finland - OX-3 | ecosystem: Environmental > Terrestrial > Soil > Coastal area > Acid sulfate soil | place: Finland: Risofladan, Vaasa | collected...
AGGAGTTGTCCTGATGACGGCGACCATCCTGATCGCGCTATCGGTGTTCGGCGCCTGCGTGGTGGAGACGGTGGAGGCCCTGACCATCATCATGGCGGCAGGTTTCACCAGAGGGTGGCGCTCGGCCCTCGAAGGCAGCGCTGTAGCAGTGCTCTGCCTGGCCATCGTGGTGGCGGCCCTGGGGCCTGCCCTGGTTCACTATGTGCCGATCAACGTGTTGCGTTTGGTGGTCGGGAGCCTGCTTCTGGTCTTGGGCTTGCAGTGGCTGCGCAAGGCGCTCCTGCGGGCCAGCGGCTACAAGGCCAAGCATGACGAGGACGCCATCTATCGCCGCGAGGTCGAACGCTTGTCGGGCCAGCCTCGAACCGGTTCCGGACGCGACGTCACCGGATTCGTGATCAGCTTCAAGGGAGTCTTCCTGGAGGGGATGGAGGTCGTGATGATCGTGCTCACATTGGGTTTGAGCTCGGGTCATCTCGAGATTGCCACGATCGCGGCGGCGGCCGCCGTGATCGTGGTGGCCGGGATCGGGTTGGCTGTGGCCCGTCAGCTCAGCGAGGTCCCCGAGAACGCCATGAAGCTGGGAGTTGGCCTGATGCTGGTGACCTTCGGAACCTTCTGGAGCGGCGAGGGGGCGGGCGTCCGGTGGCCGGGGTCCGACCTCGCCCTGCTGGTCCTGCTGGCTGGCTACGGGGGGGTCGCCTGGCTCTTGGTGCGTGCTCTGGGCCGATCCCGCGCGGCGGTTCAGGCCATGGAGCCCGGTTGAGCGTGCGGCGCGCCGGGGCGGCGTTTGGCCGCTTCTGGTGGGACTTCATCATTGGCGACACGCCTGAGGTGGCAGCTGGGGTTGCCGTGATCGTAGTCGCAGCCTGGCTCCTCGCGGTCAGGGTGTCCGCGGTCGCAGTGGTGCTGATGCCGTTGGCGGTGGTCTTCCTTTTGCTCAGTTCCACCTGGCGGGGACGCCGGTCCTTGTGACCGCCTCGGGCGGGACTCTCCCTGCCTGGCGCCCGCGCTGCCGGCAGACGTGCTGGCCGTCGGGGCGCCCAACCGGGCGTCTCAGCTGTGGCGGACCGGGCGCTGAGCCTCGACAGCGCCGGTCCGGGGCGTGGAGCGGGCCGCCCTCGCTTCCGACAAATAGGAACCCCGCACCGAGTTCGGTGCGGGGTTCACGCTCCCCCGGTCTCGGGGCCGCTGCAAGGATTGGGTCAGATCATCACGGCCGGTGACGTCCGGCGCAGGTGCAGATACCCCATCAGGGTGAGGAACAAGGTGATCGCCGCCAGGACAAAGGCGACGATGGAGGCGACCAGAGCGATCTGTCCGACGGTCCCGAAGGCGTAAGCCTCTAGGAGCATGCTCCGCAGCGTGGTGCCCTGGAACGAGGTGGTCTCAAGGGCTGACATCTGGGTAGCCTGAGCGCTCCCCGGAGTGGCCGCACGCGCCGCTGAGCTGACCAGCGAGTAGACGCCGTGGTAGGGCATCTCAGACAGGTGCACCGCGATGAAGTGGTCCGCGTAGGCCTCCGCCTGGGCGCCGGTGAGCACCTGCTGGCCGGCGTACTGGAGCAGGTAGGGCTTCATTCCCGGGGTTATTTCGGTGCCCGCCTTGGCGTGCGTGAAGGCGGCTGCGGTCGGGAAGAAGACCTTTTGAGCGGCCAGCTGATTGTGCACCTGATTCTGAGTGAAGACTGCGCCCCACATCATGAGCGCCCCTGCCACGATCAAGGTCAGGGTCAGCATCGCACCCACCGAAGTCAGTAGCGCATCGAACGTCTTGCGTCGCATCTGTCGACCTCCTTTTCAGGTCTGCCGCGAATCGGTCGCTCGTCCCACCTGCTTCCCTTCTTCCCTCGCGGGCGGTAGGCTTTCGGTAGAACTCACCTCCCTAGCTTGGGCTTGGGCCGACCGATGATCTAGGGTGATTCCCTCAGCGCGGTGCCGCGTGGAACCACCCACCAGCTGTGGCGGCCCGCCCGGGTCGGGTCCGGCCGTCAAGCGGACCGGGTCCCAACCAGGGAATCCTCGAAGTGGACGGTGGCAGCTGAGCTCGTCGGCGACCGGCGAGAGTCTGACCATGAGTCCAATCTCGGGCGCCGCACTCGCGAGCCCTGACCGGACCTGCCGGGGCTCAATGCCGCGATCCGGGCCCTAGATGTAGGCCGGGGACCGGTCCTGAGCTCGCACTCCCAACTGGAGCTGGCCCGCACCCGGTTGGGAGAGGGCCTGGCGTTGCTTAGACTTTGCAGCCGCTGGTCCTAGATGGGAATCGGAGGTAGGGCGCTCGCCGAAGCCCGCCCTGCCGAACCTGACGACGCGGGCGCGGTCCGCACCTTGGAGAGTAAGGCGTCGACGTGCGCCGGCCGGCTCGCCAGCGCGGCGGTTGCCGAGAGGACGCTGACGATCACCAGGGCCAGTCGCCGGGACGGCTCGGTCACAATTGGAGGAGAGCCGGGCAGCCCTGGCGGACGGGCGGATGAATCTGCGTTCGATGGAGACATTCCGGAAGCGGCCAACGCTTCCGGCGGAGTCCTGAAATGGAGGAGGAGCGGTGAAGTACGTCAACAGCGCCAGTCTTGACCTACCCTTTGAGACGGCCGTCGCGGCCGTTCAGCAGGCGTTCGCCGAGCAGGGTTTCGGCCTGCTCACCACCGTCGACGTCCAGAAGACCCTGCGAGAGAAGATCGGCAGGGAGATCGACCCGTACGTGATTCTGGGAATCTGCAACCCCACCATCGCCGACCAGGTGCTGAGCCTGGAGCCCCAGGTGGGGGCGCTGCTGCCCTGCAGCGTGGCGATTCGCTGGGACGGGGAGCGCACTCTGGTTCACGCGCTGGACCCCGGGGTGATCGTGGAACTTGATCCCAGCGAGGGTTTGAGAGTCCCGGCCGGAGAGGCCAGCCGCCGCATGGACCTCGCCCTGGCCAGCCTCAAGGAGGTTAAGAGAGCCGCCAACGGCTCTTGATATCCCTGGTGGTCGTCTCTCAGCTCGGCTCGGGCGGGCCCTGCCAGGGGGCCAGCTCCGCGCCCAGGTCCCCGGACGCCGCCAGGGCGTTGGCTAGGGGGCCGGGGCGGCGCAGGTTGAGATGAAGCAGTTCGAGCCGCCGGTCTGACTCTGAATGAGGAGGCGGTGGGATATTGCGATCTGCGGCGGACTCTGACGGCGCTCCAAGTCGACCTGGACCGTGGCCGGCCGGCAGCAGACTCCAGCATGCGGAACTCAAGGATGTGGGACAAGCGCTCTCCGTTCTGTGGGATAGGCAGGTGGCCAGCGCTGCCGCCAGCAGGTCCCCCGGGGCTGGTAGCCCTCTCTCCGACTCGCGGCCAGCAACGAAGCTGATGGCAGTCGATCCGGCCCGGAGCACGGCCGTGCCTTCGGTGGTTTACGCTCGGACCCGCGACCACCCAGTTGGCGGTGACCCGGGCCCCCGGTCCGGCGCCGTCCCCAAGGCGCCGCCTATGAGGTCTGGGCCCCTGCCATGGGCCCGAACCGTACTGGTCGCACCAGTCCGATACTCCGCTGCGGCTGGGGCCCATCAATTCGGGCCCAGGCATGGCCTTCACCACCGTCCCGAAAGGCCCTCACCGCCTAGCCCGCCGCGAAGACCGGAGGAGAACTCCTTGCGAAGCTCCCCTCCGGCCCGGTCGCGAAGGGCGAAATGACCTACCCCCTCCCCCGGGGCATGTCTGTGGTCCGCGCTAAAGCCGGGATTCTCAGCCAGCCACCGTCATGGTGCCGGCCATGTAGCCCTGCATCCCCATCGGTTCGCCCATGCCGCTGTCCCCGTTACCACAGGGGTCCATGCACTGCCATTGATAGGTGCCTGCCTTGCCGGTGTGGATCACGAAGGTGATGCGGGATTGGCCGGCCATGGGGACGTTGATCCCCAGCTGTGAGATGGTGAGGGTATGGGCAACCTGGCTGGGGGCCAGGGAACTCACAGTGTGCGCCGCGCCCACCTTGGTGTTGGGAGCCAGCGGGTTGATCCCCTGCACCTGCATCACGTTACCCACCGTGCCGGTCACCTTGGCGAACTTGGTGAGCGCGCCGGTGAGGGGGGTGGCGTTGTCGAAGTCGGTGACCGTCACCTTCACGGACGAGTTGGCGGGTACCGTGAAGTCGGAGGGCACGAACGCCGGGCCCAGGGCACCTGCCCCCATCATCCCGCCGGTCACGATGGTCAGGTTGAGAGTGGCGTTGGAGGTCCCGCTGGTGGCGCCGAGGGGCACCGCCGACTGGGAGATGTGCAGGTGCCCGCCCCAACCCTCGGCGTAGCCGCCGATGAGGACCACCGCCGCCATCAGGGCTGCCACGATCATCACTCCTAGAATCCACATTCCCGGCTCGCGCTCGATCGGGTTTCCCTTCACGTCCATACCCTTCTCCTCAAACTTCCCTATCGATGGCTGATGGCCCTTTTCATGCTGGCGGCCGCGCCGCCCGGTGGTGAGGGCGATAACCCGCCATTTGGACTAGGTGAAAACCCGCGGGTGGATATGGGAGTTGTGCTGGGTGGGAGCTGGGCTGAGATCGACGGCCACATCGTCATCCCTCTCTCGGCACCTGATTGCCCGCCGCGATATGCTCCGGTGAAAGCGCGAAGCGCAGCGGCAGCTCGTCGGTTAGGAGTCGGCGTCGTCCCTGGTCGACCATCACCGTGGCGAGGGCTCCGATAGCCGGCCCGACAGACCTGCCAGGACCACGCTGATCTCGCCCGCCCGGGCCATCACCTGGCCGTGATCCGCCCAGCTACTGTCAGTCGCCAGGGGCCGCGCACCCTTCGGGAGCCATCAGCAAGTGGCAGCGTTCTCGCCAGGATCGTGACTGCGCCGGAAGATCTCCCCTCTGGAACGGCTGCGCGGCGGCTGGGGGCCACACCTCCTGGATGCCAAGCTCCATCTCCTGCGCGGCCACCACCAGCCCTTCTGTGTTCGCCAGCGCCGGCTGGGACACCGATCCGCAACCGTGCTCGACCCCACCTGGGCACCGTCCCAGGTGCGTGTCGCTCGGGGGCGGCTTACACCGCAATGCCCAGGCCACGGTCGCCACCGCTCGGGCGAGGTCGGTCCCAGGGCGTTCGGCTAAGCTCCGCTCGGAGTCGCTTAGAGTGGTAGAGACGCTGGTTCGCGTATCAGAGGAGATAAAGGATGCGGGTAGGGGTCCTGACCGGGGGTGGGGATGCGCCGGGGCTCAATGCGGCGATTCGCGCGATTGCCCGCAAAGCCTTCGCCGACGGTGGCGAGGTGGTTGGAATCCACAACGGTTGGGCAGGGCTGGTGGAGGAGCTCGACATGCGCGTGATCGACCCGCACCAAGTCTCCGGCATCCTCGCCGTGGGGGGGACGATCCTGGGAACCTCCAGGGTCAACCCGCTCACCAGCGAGGACAGCATGCAGGCGGTGGTCGCCAACTTCGAAGCGGCTCATCTCGACGCCCTGATCACCCTCGGCGGGGACGATACCTTGTCGGTGGCCGCGGCCTTGGCGGCCCGCGGGCTGGCGGTGGTCGGGGTCCCCAAGACGGTGGACAATGACCTCCAAGAGACGGAGTACTGCGTCGGCTTCGACACCTCGGTCAGCATCGTCACCGAGGCGCTGGACCGGCTGCACACCACCGCGGCCGCCCACCACCGGGTGATGGTCGTGGAGGTGATGGGGCGCGACACTGGCTGGGTGGCGCTGATGGGCGGCCTGGCCGGCGGGGCCGACATGATCGTCATTCCCGAATTTGCGATTCAGCTGCAGGAGATCGTCCAGCATCTCCAGAGCCGGCGCTCCCGCGGCCGCGACTTCAGCATCGTGGTGGTCGCGGAGGGGGCCACCGTTGGCGGCCTACCCAGCGCCGATGACCAGGCTGGTGCTCGAGACGCGTTCGGTCACCTCCTGCTCAGCCGCCGTGGCGTGGGGCCCCAGCTGGCCGAGCAGATCGAGGCCGCGACCGGCTTCGAGTCGCGCGTCACCGTGCTCGGCTACACCCAGCGGGGAGGGGCTCCCACCGCCTACGATCGGATCTGGGCGACCCGCGTGGGCGCTGCCTCCTACGACCTGATCAAGGAGGGCCGCTTCGGGCTCATTCCCGTCAAGCGTGGCGACGGGATCGCGGTGGCGACCCTGGCCGAGGTCGCCGCGGGTCAGCGACGCGTGCCCCAGGACCTGTACGAACTCGCCCGGGTCTTCTACTGAGCTGATCCGAGGTCGAACCCAGGAGCCGGCCGCGCGCGCTTGGATCCAGGGCTCGCGGCGGACTTAGCGTCGGGGTGTTGCCCGGGGGCGCTCGACGCTGGCGGCGCGGCCGCGAGGAGACGGAGCCGGCCGTAGGATGGGCGCCAATATCCGCCCCGGCAGGCACCGACGGGGGCTCTCGGTCCCACCGCTCGGCGGCTGCCGCTCTCCCGGGAGGCCCCTCATGCCTGACGACCCTGGATCATCTGACTCCAACTTCGACTCGCTGGCCAACCTGGCGACCCCCGAGTCGGGAATGGATCATCTGCTTGGCTTCGTGCCGCGAGTCCTGGCCAGCAAGCTTCACATCTTTTTCCTGCTCGGCCTGGGGGTGTATCTGGTGCTGCTACCGCTGCTGGGGGTGGTGGTGAGCGCCAAGGCGGAACTCATCGGCGGCAATTACACCAACGTCACCAGCGATGTGGGCGCCTGCATCGCGGCCGGGGGCACGCTTCACCTCATTCACCAGGCCCGCAAGCGCTCCCGGCTCGAGGAGGAGCGCCTCCACCTAACCCGCCAGATGCACAGGCTGCTGTTTCGCGTTCACGCGGCAGATGCCGCCAATCTGGAGGCCGAGGGAGCAGAGTGAGGCTGCTGACCCCGGATGGCTCAGCGCCACAGTCGACCTGGGTTCATCAGGCCGATGAGGAGCGGCTTCCCGCGGCACTGCCTCAAACCTGCTTGGGATCTAGGATGGCCCCGTGACCAGCTCAGACTCGAGCGCGCCCGACGTCGACGGGTCGTTGGTGATTCGGGACGCCGCTACCCTGCGCGCAGTTGCTCACCCCGCGCGGATGCGGATTCTGGAGCGGCTGGTCATGGAGGGTCCGATGACGGCCACTCAGTGCGCCGGTCTCACCGGGCTCAGCCCATCCGCCTGCAGCTATCACCTGCGCCTGCTGGGGAGGGCGGGGCTGGTGGCGGAGGCACCCTCCTCCGAGGACCACCGCCGGCGGCCGTGGAAGGCCACCTTTCGCAACCTTTCGATGGCGCCGGAGGAGCCCTCCCTGGCCACTCCCGAGTTCAACGCCGCGGCTCGGGGCGTGGCCCAGCAGGTGCTGGCAATCTCCGAGCGCCGGACCATGGAGTACTTGGACACTGAGGCTGAGGAGGCGTCCGATTGGCGGGCAGCCGGCGGCCTCACCCAAGACATCCTGGACCTCACCGTGGACGAGGCCATCGCCCTGCGGGAGGACCTCGAAAAACTGGTCGCCGCGCACTCGCTGCGGCGAGGCTCGGCCACCCCTGTCCGGCCCTTGCGCCCGGACTCCCGCCTGGTCCACTTTGAATTTCGGCTCATCCCGCTTCCGGGCCAGGGGCAAGAGCCGACCGGGCGGCCCGCGGGGGCCGATTTCGACTAACATTCGCCACACAATCGAATAGCCCCTCGAGCGAATGGGAATCCGGTGCGGGAAGTGGTCCCAAATCCGGAGCTGTCGCGCAACTGTGAGCGGGGAGCCCAAGCCAGCGGGCCACCGGGAGCGATCCTGGGAAGGCGGCTTTTGGGCGCTGATCCGCGAGCCAGGAGACCGGCCCGAGCGGGTGTCTCGTACCCCCGCGCGCAACGGGAAGGACGGCCTCTGGCGGCAGGCCCAGTTCTGGCGTGGGGGTCAGTTGTTGCCGCCGGGAGGTGGAGACGATGAGATCGTCTCAAATGGCCAGCGCGATTCTGGCCCCGGTTTTCCTGGCGGCGCTGCTGGCCGGGTGCGGCGCGACCGCCAGCGCGAGCGGCGGCGGCGGCCAGCAATGCGGCAGCGGCCACCGGGTGGAGGTGGTGGTCGAGCTGGCGAGCAAGAAGGTGGTGGACAGCTGCGTCTCCTTCACGCCGGCAGAAATTCCCGCCGAGACGGCCATGAAGCGCAGCGGGATCGAGTTCGCCATCAAGCACTTCAGCTTCGGCGACGCCATCTGTCAGATCGACCGCGAGCCTGCAGCCTACACGAATTGTTTCGCCTCCGGACAACCGTACTGGGCTCTCTTCACATGGAGTGGCCAGGGTCCTTGGCGGGTGGCTCAGACAGGCATCTCCGACATCCAACTGCGCCCCGGTGACGCGCTGGGATGGCACTTTGGCACCGGCAGCCCGGCGGCTCCCCCGAAGCCGCCCAAGAGCTGACGAGCGATGTCGTGAATCCGCGGGCGCTGCTGCTCTGGGCCGGGGCCGTGCTGCTGCTGTCGCTGGGGACCGAGGATCCCGTCTACCGGGCGATCGCCCTGGTGGCAGCTCTCGCGGTGGTCCTGATGCGGCGGCGCCCCGGAGCTCGGGTGTCCCGGTTGCTGGCGTGGGTGGGGCTGGCGTGTCTGGGCGGGGTAGGACTCAACTTTCTGCTCAGCCACACCGGCCAGGATGTGGTCTTGGTGCTGCCAGGTTGGCTTCCCGCCATTGGTGGCTCACTCACCGTGGAGGCGGCAGCATATGGATTCGACGTCGCCCTGGGGCTGGGCGCCTGCCTGCTGGCTGGCAGTGCACTTGCCTTGGTGGTCGACTCCCAGCAGCTGGTCGAGGCGCTGCCCCGCCACCTCCACCGTACCGGTGCCGCCCTGGGCTCGGCCATCACTCTGGTGCCCCGCCTGGGAGAGAGCTTCAGCACCGTGAGGGAGGCGCAGGCGATGCGAGGCTGGCGGCCGCGGGGGCCTCGCTCCTGGCGGGCGGTGGCGGTGCCTGCGGTGCTCACCGCGATCGAGGGCTCGGTCCTGCTGGCTGAGGCCATGGATGCCCGCGGCTTCGCATCAGGGGGTCGGACCAAGGTCTGGACGCCCGCCTGGAGCGGACGGGATCTGGTCGACGCCACCTTCGCCGCGCTGGCGATCATCGTCTTCATCGCCGCCCTGCTGCTGGGTCGGGTTGGAGGCTGGCAGCCATACCCCAGTCTGGAGCTTCCCGGTGTCGATTGGTTGCCCCTGCTGGCCAGCCTTCTGCTGCTCCTGCCGGCGATCGCCTAGATGGCCGCCACGGCGCGCTTCACCGACTTCACCTACCGTTACCCCGAGGCCCCTGCCGCCGCCCTGGCGGCTCTGAGCCTGGCTCTCGAGGACGGCATGACTCTGGTGGCGGGGCCCTCCGGCAGCGGCAAGACGACCCTGCTGCGTTGCCTCGACGGCTTGGTTCCGCACTTCCACGGGGGGCTCGCCAGTGGGCGGGTCGAGGTCCTCGGTCAGGACCTCAGAGGGGTCACGCCGCGGCTGCTTGCCCAGCGGGTCGCGCTGGTGTTTCAGGAACCCGAGGCACAGATGGTGCTGCCCGTAGTCGACCAAGAGGTCGCCTTCGGGCCGGCCAACCTGGGGCTCTCGGCGAAGGTGGTCAGGGAACGGGTCGAGCGTTCGCTGGTCGCGATGGGAATAGCCCATCTGGCGCGGCGCCGGGTGGCGACGCTGTCCGGTGGCGAGCGCCAGCGGGTGGCCCTGGCCGGCGCGCTGGCCATGGAGCCACGACTGCTGGTCTTGGATGAGCCCACATCGCAGCTTGACGAGGAGGGAGCTCGGGCGCTGCGGCAGCAGCTCGACCGGCTGGTCGCCCGGGGCGTCGCTGTCGTGGTCGCTGACCACCGGCCTCAGCGGCTCCCCGATCGAGGAGTGAGACACGTCTTCCTGCGGGCGGGCAGGCTCTCCGCTCCTGAGCCGGCGCCAGTCTGGCCCCTCCGCCAGCGGGGGTCGCGGGCGTCAGGGGAGCTGGCGTGGGAGGCGACGTCGCTCGGCGTCGGGCACGAGCGGGCTGTGCTCGAAGGGGTGAACCTTCGCTGCCACAGGGGAGAGGTGGTCGCCGTGACCGGGGCCAATGGCGCCGGCAAGACCACTTTGCTTCGCACCCTGGCCGGGCTGCTAAAGCCCATCGAAGGTGGCCTTCACCGCGAGCCGGGCCGCCGCGCCTATCTCCCCCAGGACCCCGGAGCTCTGCTCCATCAGGCGACGGTTCAGGCTGAAATCCAGCAGACGATCCGGTGGATGGGCCTGGAGGGCTCGGGGAGCGACGTCACTGCCGAGTTCGGTCTCCAGGAGCTCACCGGCCAGGACCCTCGAGATCTCAGCACCGGCCAGCGTCAGCGGGTGGCCCTGGCCGCGATCCTGGTAGGAGGTCCGGAGATGGTCTTTCTCGACGAGCCCACCCGAGCAGCCGACCAAGCGTCGCGACAGGCCCTGTTTCTGGCCGTGGACCGGCTCGCGGGACAGGGGGCGGCGGTGCTGGTGGCCACCAGCGACCGCGAGTTCGCGGAGCAGGTGGGTGACCTCGTGGTGGTGGCCGAGGGAGGCCGACTGCGCAACCGGGCCCCGGTGCCGGCGTGATCCTGCTGCTGGTGAGCCTGCTGGGCATTGGGCTCTTCCTCTGGCCTTTCGCGGGCCTGGGACTGCCTGCCAGCACCCCGGCCCTCGCCATCGGTCTGGGCTCGGCTCTGGCCCTGCTCGTGTTCGAGCTCGGCACTCGCCGCCTGGACTCGCGTTCCCTCTCCCTGCTGGCGGCCCTGAGTGCCGCCGACGCTGCCCTGCGGGCGGCGCTGGTGACCGGAGTGGGTGGGTTCAGCCCCATATTCTTGCTGGTCCTTTGCGCCGGGTACGCACTCGGGCCCAGCTTCGGCTTTCTGGTCGGCGCCGGCTCCCTACTGACCTCGGCCCTGGCCACCGGGGGCCTGGGTCCCTGGGTTCCCTACCAGCTGTTCGCCCTGGGCTGGGTGGGCCTTCTGGCCGGTTGGGCGGGGCGGCTGCGCGCCGGTCGCAGGCCCACCCGGGTGGACGTGGTGAGCCTGGCCGTGGTCGGGGTGGTGACCGGATTCGGGTTCGGAGCGGTCATGGACGTGTGGAACTGGACCTTCTTCGCAGGCTCTCCGGGGCTGGGCTGGAATCCGGGGCTGGCGCCGTTGCACGCCTTGGCGAGATTCGCCCGCTACTACCTGGTGACGTCGTTCGGCTACGACTCCTTCCGAGCTGGCGGCAACGCGCTCATGGTCTTGCTTCTGGGCCTGCCGATTCTGGCCGGGCTGCACCGGATCGGACGCCGCTTCCAACTTCAGTGGCCACCCCCAGAGGGGGCGTTCGTGTCAGCTCAGGCGCCGGACCACGTAGCTGCCGGCGATCTTGTCGTGCCAGCCCTGGCGGTGGGGATCCACCGCCGCCCAAGCGAAGCCAACGAAGCAGGACGCCAGATCGAGCAGGTATCCGGCGGCCCGCAGCAGGCTGCGTCTGAACCCTAGGCGGCCGCCATCCTCCGCCCGCACGACCCTGATCCCCACCAACCACATTCCCGGGCTGCGACCGACTCCTCCCCAGAAGCCCACGAAGTAGACCGCCGGCGTGAGAGCAAGCAGGGAGCCCAGGTGGACCCCCGCCGCCAGGGGATCCAGGCCGGCTGAAATGCCGGTTATGACCAGCAGGTCCGCCCACAGGCCTCCCGCCTTAGCCCAGAAGCCGCCGTAGGCTAGCCCCGGAAAGGGACCCCGGTTGCGGCTTGAGAGCAGGGCGTCCCACGGGTTCACTGGGGTGGCGAAGCTGCCCGGCAGGTCGGCCAGCACCACCTTCAGCTCCCCGATGGTCCGGGCGTCCAGCGCCCGGTTGGTGCGCTCCCTCAGCTCGTCGGTGGTGAGCCGGCCGGCGACATGATGCTCCGCCAGTTGGCTGGTCACCTGTTCTCGATCCGCGTCCGAGGCGCGCACAGAGTTGCCCCTCTGGAAGAGCAGTTGGAAGCCCGGCTGCGGGGGTTCCAGGGGCGGCGGTGGGCGCCCGGGCACGACTGATCAGCCTCCCTTGGGGGGCGAGGGGGCGCTGGCTGACTGGGCACTCTCCCAATCGCGGCGCAGCAGTCCCATGTAGATCAGATCCAGTGCTTGCCCGTCTCGCAGCACGCGCTCACGCAGCCGCCCCTCCTCCCGGAAGCCCAACTTGCGGTACAGAGAGATGGCTGGCTGGTTGCTGGCAATCACGTCCAGGCTGAGGCGGTGCAGACCGAGCTCATGGAAGGCGTACCTCAGCACCATCGAAACCGCCTCCAGGCCGTACCCGCGTCGGCGATCGGCAACTTCGCCAAGGCCGACCGCCACCCAACCATGATGGTTGGCCCACTCGATGCGACAGACCGCGACGAAGCCCACCAGCCGATCGTCATCAAGGGTGCGGATGCGAAACTCGAAGGTGTCCGGGTCTGAGCCCGACAACTCGTCCTGCTCTCGGAAGTGGTCCGCGGTTCGGGGCCGTGGCGCATCGGTGTCAGCCTGGCGCCGGTAGGCGCCATCCTCACTCCAGCGGGCGAGGACATCGGCATCGTCGGCACGCGGTGCGCAGAGGCGTACCAGCCCGCCTCTGAAGAGATCTGTGGACACCGTGGCCTCCAACCGCACCCCTCACCGCTAAAGAGTCACTCGAGTATGCCAGAGAAGGAAGCTGACTACTCCCCCGCTGGGGCGATGGCCGCCGGGAGCTCCACGCCATGGAGAGGCGGAGTCATGCCTGGCTCAGGATCAGGGACGGAGGTATCATCCCCCGATGCCAGTCGAGTTTCGCTCCATTCGCCCCGAGGAGCTCGCGCAGTTCGCGGACGTCAACCTCACCGCCTTCGGTGAGCGCGGTGACCCCTGGTTCGAGCGCTGGTTCCGGGAGCGGGTCAAGCCCCAGGAGACGGTCGCTGCCTTCGCCGACGATCAGTTGGTGGGTAGCTCTCTGGCCTTCCCGCTGGAGCTGGCCCTGCCGGGCAGGGTGGTCACCGCCAGCGCGGTCACTGCGGTCGGGGTACTGCCCACCCACCGGCGCCGGGGCCTGCTCCGCGGCATGATGACCCGCCAGCTCCTGGGGGCTCGCGACCAGGGCTTGGCGATGGCCATCCTCTGGGCCTCGGAGGGGGCCATCTACTCGCGATTCGGGTTCGGGCCGGCGGCGCGGTCTTGGCGGGTCGCGCTCGAGCATCCTCGCGCCCAGATAGTTCCCCTGCCGGTGTCAGGGTCCCTGCGCATGGTGGGTCGCGACGAGGCGTTGCAGCGCTTTCCTCCGCTCTATGACCACCTGCTCCAAAGCCGCCCTGGGACCGTCGGCCGAGACCAGCGCGCCTGGGAGTTTGCCCTCTCCGAGGAGGATCCTCACCTGCCCCGGGACGAGGCCAGGCTCTTCCTGGTCGTGCATCACGGCGACGCCGGGGACGACGGCTACCTTGTCTACCGGATCCGCCAGGCCTGGTCCGCCTTCGGTGCACGGTCTACCCTTCTGATCTCCGAGATGGTTGCTAACGCGCCGGGAGTAGCCGCCGATCTGTGGCGTTATTGCCTCGAAGTGGACCTGGTGCACCGAGTGGAGGCGTCGGGGCACGGGCTGCGGCCGCTGGACGACCCCATACTCTGGCTCGCCAAGGACCCACAGGCGCTGGAGCTGGGTCTGGGCACGACCCTTTGGGCCAGGATTCTCGATGTTCCTGAGGTCCTGTCCGCCCGCGGCTACCAGCGCGATGGCGACCTGACAATCGAGGTGTCTGACCCGGTTGATCATCTCGCCGAGGGGCGATTTCGTCTCCACGTGGAGAACGGTTTCGGGGAGTGCCGGAAAACCGAGGCCAGCCCGGACCTGATCCTGGGCGTCTCCGAGCTCAGCTCGGCTTGTTTGGGCCAGCGGTGCCTGACCGACCTGGCTGCGGCCGGGAGGTTGTCGATGGGCGATCCAGCCGCGGCCCGCAGGGCCGACGACCTGTTGGCGTGGGACCCGCCCCCCTGGTGCTTCGAGGATTTCTAAGTCCCGGACCAGTCCTCGACCCCGGGGCGCTCAACTACCCGGCACAGCTTCCAGGGGACGCCGGTGGTGTCCAGTTCGACGTCCACCTCACGAGTCCGCAGCGGGGCGACGACCGTTCCCTCGGGATATTCGCACCGGGTGCGGTCCTCGAGTCGGAGCCGCAGCCAGACCAGGCCGGGGCCATCCGGGGCTCGCCGGCAGTGACTCCAGCGCAGCCCGGATCGGGCGGGCCGCCAGACGCCGCCCTGGCGCCGGAAGCCGGCGGCCGCCGCCAGCATCCTCGCGGTTAGCTGCGGCCCCAGGTAGCGGACCAGGGCGACGTCGTCTCCGCTGCCGATAGCTGCCTCCAAACCGTCCATCAGCTGGCGCAGCCGGGCGGTGGTCTGCTCAATGCCCTCGCGCCGGAGATGAGCCTGGGGGTGGAACCGCGCTTGCAGCCGGCTCAACTCAGCCACCGAGCCCGCCGCCGCCGGCAACTGTCCAGAGGTCGGCGGCCAGGTTGGCTGTGGCAGCCGCAACCTTGTGGTCGATCTGGGCAAGTGGAAGGTGGCGTGCCTCCGCCAGGGCTGCGCTGCGTTGGACCCATGGCCGCGACCAGAGTCCAAGACCCTCCAGGGCGGGCTGGCGATGCCAGCGCCGAATCGACTCGCCAGGAGCTAGCGTGACCACCCCTCGGCAGCGGTCGGGGCCCGCTCCAAATTCATTTTCCAGCACCTGCAGCATCTGGCACGCAGACCGCGCGTCGGCCGCGGACGGCCTGAGCGGCAGCAGGAACAGGTGGGTTCGGCTGGCCCAGAAACGTGCCTGAGAGCCGTTGGCGCCGGGCCGCGGCCCCCCATCCACCACCACCACCTCGAACGTCGGCTGGATCAGATACTGGAGCAGATAGTCGAGGTGCTCGGACCCGATTGAAGGCGCCTCGCGGCCGGGCCAGGCGCCCAACAGCGCCCGCAGCGAGCGCTGGGGGTGCGCCCAGAGGATGGCTTCCAGGCGAGGGTTGCCCGTCGCCAGATCGGGCAACCGAAGCAGTACCTGGTCGACCCGCGCGGACGGCAGCCGATCCAGATCCTCCTCGGCCGCACCAAGCCGCAGGTCCAGACTGGGATTGAACTCGTCGGCATCCACCAGCAAGGTCTGGTGGCTACCTCGGTGGGTGGAGATCGTCCAAGCGATGTCAAGGGCCAGGGTCGAGCGGCCACTGCCGCCGCGTCCGCCGGCGACCATCACCACCAGCGGCCTACCGACGCCGGGACCACCGGCGGTGACAGGTGCCCCAAGCCCGGCTGCTGGGACGCGGTCACCGCTCTGGGCCGCGAGCAGACGGCGGGCGACCTGGACCGGTTGGAAGTTCGCCCAGCGCCCCACCGGCAGGCGGCTGCGGGTCGGGGCCGGTTCTGGCTCGGCCAGGCAGAAAAGGGGGTGGCTGGGTACCTGGCGTTGTGGTCGTGCCTCTCCCGGCCGTCTCCAGGCGAGGACCGCATGCTGAGGCACCTCGGGCGGTGGCGGCCCAGACGGCAGGCTCAGCATGGCGCCGGAAAGTCTGGCACCGGCTGCCCGAATCCATGAGCCATCCAGGCGGTGGCCCGACCTTGGATCAGGATCGAGCTCCATGCCCCGATCGCCAGCAGAGGCATTTGGGAGGTCTTCCACACCAGCACGGCGACACCCTGGCCGATTCCCGGGCCGACCGCGCCGGAGCCTCCCGGGCACGCCCCGAGAAGAGCCACCTCACAGCCCATGCTCTGCCCCCGAGTGGGGGTCAGATCGGCGGGGGTGACCTGCTGGCAGGTCACCTGGGGTCCGGTAAGGCCAGCGTCGACCACGGCCGTCACCACCTCCGCGACATCGCCCACCCCATTGCCGCAGGTGGCGTTTCCATCCGGCACTCCGCAAAGTTGGAAGGTGCCGGATCGGTCCAGCGCGACCACGTCGACCGCCTCGGCTCCAGACTCGGCCGCGCTCTGCGCGGTGGCCACCACCCCAGCATGAGCCGACAGGAGCAAGCCACCATCCACCGCCAGGGCCGTGACCGGCAGTAGCAGGAGCGCCAGCAGCAGCGCGAACAGGGGCAGAATCTGGCCGGCCTGATGGCGCGCGTCAGCAACCGTCACCGGTCTGGTCCTGGGCCGGGTCCCGGCTGCGGAAGGGGTCGATCTTGTCGGTTGCGGACGCTGTCAAGGAAGGCGACAGCCAGGCTCCGACCAACGGAATCCATCTCAGATCGGGACGGAACGCCACCGCGACCACCACATCCCCGTCCGTCACCCCGCCGCGGCCGGGGACGCCCCCTACGCGGCAGAAGGTGTCCGTCGGAGCCCCGAAGCCGAACCAGATGGCCTCCGAGCCGGTGCCCTCCGAGGTGGGCAGCGAGGTGGCCCCTGGGATCGAGCCCACGCAACTGCCGTTAGTGGCATCGTGGAGGTGGGCTGGCAGCAGCCCGCCTGAGTCGGCGAGCACGAGCGCCAGTTCGAGATGCCCCTGCTGGCAGGCCTGGAGCGCATCGACCGCCCTGGCGGCGACCAAGGCACTCGCGCTGGCGGCCGTGCTCAGGGCCATCTGCGTGCGAGCCAACTGGACGATGGCGACCGCTCCGCAGCCAAGCAGGAGCGTCAGAGGCAGCACCAGCGCCAGCTCTACCAGGGCTTGTCCAGCGGTCCTTGACGGGGCCGGGCTCACGAGGAGAACGCCTCGACCTGCAGTCGCAATCGCACGCTTACGGGCTCGTCGTCTAGGCCCGTCGAACTGAGCCACGGGGTGATGGTGCGGAGACCGCCGGTGATCCAGATGTCGACTGCCAGCGGCGGCCAGCTGGTGTAGGCCACACAGACTCGAAGCTGCCCTGGGGCAATTGCCGCCGCGCAGGCCGCCATGGCTCGCGACGCGCCAAAGCAAGACCCCGACGGGCAGCCAGGGTTCTGCCGGCCATCCAGTTCATAGGGGGCCGGTCCGTACCCCTCCCCGGTCTTACCGCTGACCTGGGCGCACGGGACGCCACGGCCGGGCTGGGCGACTCCGTTGCGGTACGCGACGCAAAATGCTCCGACCCCGCATCCCTCGGATGACCCGGGAGGGCAGCCAGCGACCTGGGCTAGGCTCATCGAGTCGGCCGCGATGGCGGCCACCGCAGCCGCACGCCCGGCGGACAGCCGTTGCGTAGGATCTCCCGGTAGGGGCCCGGCCGAGGCGATTCGGGCGCCGGTCAGAGCCGCGCTCTGGAGGCCTTCCTGGGCCAGAGCGGAGAGTCCCAGCTGAACTGCTCCGAGGGTGGCCAGCAGAAAGACGGCGACTCCGATCGCGAGCTCCACCATGGCCTGCCCCGACTGCTTCTCGCGCTTCACTGGAAAGCTCCGGCCAGCCTCTCCAAGGCTGGGTAGAGGATGATCAGGATGAAGGGAAGCAGGATGCACAGGGCGACTGGGAGCAACATCGAAACCAGCGCTCGCCGGCCTCTGCTGGTCAGATCGTCGCGCTGCCGGTCCCGCAAACTGCGGGCTAGGCTGCCCAGCGGGGAGGCCGTGGAGATCCCCTCCTCCCGCTGCAGCCGGATGACCGCGGCCAGGGCGGCTAGCGCGGGCATCCGCAGCCGCTGGGCGCCGTCCTCCAACTGCCGGTCTAGGGGCGGTGTCCCAGATGCGGCGGAGCGGCTCAGGCACTCCCGCAGGATTCCGGCGGCGTCGCCCCTGACTCGTGCCACCACCAACTCCATGGCCCGGCGGGCGCTGACCCCTCCGCCACTCTGCTCCAGGGCCATCAGGTCGACCAGGATGGGCAGTTGAGCCAGCGTGGCCCAGCGGCGGTTGCGCCCCGCCCGGATCAACCGCAAACCCCGTGCTGGTGGGAGCAGCACTACCAACAGCACCACCAGCCATACCGGGATCACGCCGATGAGGGCGGGGATAGCCAGCAGGACCGCGGCTCCCAGCGTGATCAGAATCTGCTCCATGACCACCTGTTCGGGGCTGGAGTCGACACCGCCACGCTGGAGCAGTCCCAGCAGGGCGGATCGCGTGGAGCCGGGCAGCAGCCGGCTGGCCAGGAGCTCCCCGCCAGCCAGAGTTTTGCCGAGAATGGGCAGGCCGTGTTCGGGGCGCTTGTCGGCCGGCGTCCGGCGGTGGGCGGTTCTCCGGCCCACCCAGCCTGTCCAGCTCGGTCGCCCTGGCCACAGCCAGACAGATGCGCCAGCCCCGGCGCCGATGGCCACCGCTCCAGCCACGACCAGCGGCATCCAATCCGGGGAGATGCCCAACGGCCCCAAGATGGAGCCGACCCTGGGGCCGAACTTCATCATGGCCAGGAGCCCCCAGCCGGTGATCACGCCCGGCCCCGATCGCGGTCCCGCGCTTGGTCGGACTGACGTCGGGCGGCCGGAGCGTCCGCCATCTCGATCACATCTAGGTCGGGGATGCGCAGGATCCGGAGCATCCATAGGTAGCCCGCCACGATGGTCGCCAGCAGCAGTGCCAGCACCACTTGCCCGAGCGGGGTCGAATAGGGTTTGAGGTAACTGGGGTTGACCACCCTAAGGCCCGCAATCAGGGCCAGCGGCATCAGCGCGATCACGAGCGCCCCGAAGCGTCCCTGCGCCTGCTCGGCGCGCAGTTGACTCTGGGTCGCCTCGATCTGGTGGGCCGCCCGCGACAGCTCCTCTAGCAGTGGGGTGAGCCGCCCCCCCGACCGCCCCCCGACCGCCAGGGTGGTCGCCAGCAGGGTGAAGAGTGGCTGACGCAGTCGGATCTGGGCCTCCCCCAGCGCCTGCTCCAGGGAGCTCTCACGCAGCCTGGCAAGCACCTGTGCCAGCTCCGGCCTCAGCTCGAGAGGTCCGCTCTCGGCCAGCACCTGCAATGACTGCCGGACCCCGTGCCCGGCGGGAAGCAGCTGGCCGAGCAGGTCGACAGCAGCCACCAGGGCCTCGCGCTGGCGGGACCTTCTGCCCATCTCTCGCCAATGGGAGAAAGCTCCCAGGCCCATCCACCCCAAGGCCCCCACCACCGCCGAGGGCAGCACCAGTCCCAGCACCAGGTAGGCTCCGATCCCGGCCACCAGCCCCAGGCCGAGTCCGGGCAGCCAGCCCCGCCAGGCCGAGATCGCGGAGCGGATTTTGGTCAGCCCAGGCTCGAGATCAAGCCGGAAGGAGGAGGTGCGGGCCGAGCTCCCCGAGCCAAGTGAGTCTCGCTCGCCATCCAGGATCGCCATCGTGGCGGTGGCGCCGGCCAGGCCAGAGGCGAGGACCGCCAGCAGAATCAGAGCCGGGGAGAGCACCCGGTCGCCCTCAGGTGCTCACGCCCAGGGACACCCCGGTCCCCAGAAGGCCGGTAAGGGCGATCCCTGCGGCGTCGAACTTGTCGGTGATCTTGGCGGGCAGGTCGTCGAGCCGGGTGAGGCCCCAATCCCATTCGCCACGGCTACGGCTGTAGCGGCAGACCTCCTCGACCAGGGGCATCTCGCCTTCCACCTGGCCGGTGACGAAGCCCACCGCCTGGACGACCCTGTGGTCGCGTCCGTCCAGCTGTCGAAATCTGGTCAGGTGGATCACCAGGTCCACCTTGGCGGCCAGCTCGCGGGCGATTGCGGCGGGGTCCGCCTGCGCCTGGGCGGGGTGGCGTCGGACCAGTGCCGCGAGGCGCGCCAGGGCATCGCGGGCGCTG
>Ga0307374_10005915_pt1 | contig 19560 bp, 15 predicted proteins | sample OX3MG_FD_202532 | JGI IMG/M metagenome (GOLD analysis project Ga0307374, IMG submission 202532) | Soil microbial communities from Risofladan, Vaasa, Finland - OX-3 | ecosystem: Environmental > Terrestrial > Soil > Coastal area > Acid sulfate soil | place: Finland: Risofladan, Vaasa | collected...
TACCTTGCGATAAACTTCACATCTGCGACAAATAGGGTGCTCGACGCGATGGGGACACTTGAGGGCAACTACACGAAGCTAAACGGTACATACTACATACTCTACAGCCCGCTTCAGAATTCAACCTCACTTGTTCTCAAGACCCAGCTTGACTCAAAGACTGCAAACCCTGCCGCAGCCTCCGTCGCATACTCACAAATAACGAACATCGCCTCCCTAAACGGCCAGGTTGGCAATGTTCTTTTGCTCTCAACGCAGATCAACGCCACATACAAGAGCGCCCAGAGTGCATTCGGAAGCTTCCTGCCTTTCTTTAGCCTGACCGAGTTCGCAAGGACTGTCGACTCTCCGTTTGTCAATGCGGTTGCGCCTCTTATGAGCACAACCTATTCCGGAGCGGTCGCATCCGTCCCAATGCTTGCGGCAATCTTCTCTTTGATAGTCGGCATAATAATCCTGATACTTGTCTTCCTCTTTAAGAGAAGCCTTGGTTCAAAGAGAAAGCTGGTGCACAACCAGAGGAGCTCAAGGGGATGGAGAACCCTGTTTGTCATAATAATACTTCTGATAGCACTTGACATGGCATTCAATTACACCTACGCAAGCGGGGCAAACAGCTTCGCGCCATCCACCGCATTCACCGGCGCAGTCGCCGCATCGCACTCGGTGGTAATTGCGATAAACGGGACGGCAACGGCCGCGGAGCTGCTCTGCCAGAGCCAGATAAGCGCGGCAGTAACGGCAATGGGCAAGACACCTATCACAACCACGATCTCAGACAACTCATGCTCAATCGGCAACTCCACAAAGACGCTGAGCAGCTGCCAGATAGGCAATGCGCAGAGCGGAACCCCGACAATCATATTAACATCAAGCGCGATCCCGGCTCTGAAGATATACTCGTTCTACGGGACAACGCTAAATGCGCAGGGCGATGACAACTTCATGGCGGCCTGCTATCCGATTTACCTGCTTAAGTGATTTTATGGCGACTACAAAGAGCAACGCAAAAGCACAGCCAAAGAAGGAGCTAAAGGAAGCAAGGCCAAAGGCAAAAGAGGAGAAGAAGGTCGAAAAGAAGGCCCCTAACTACCTTGCATATGCGGTTGTTGCGGTGGTGGTCATACTTATTGCAGTCGGGATATACTACGTCTTTGCAAACACGGTTGCAGTTCCATTCTCATCTTTCAAGACAAACTTCCTTGCGGCTCCAAGGGTCGGTGTAGTATCCACCTTCTCGAACCTAAGCCAGCTCCCAAGCGAGATCTCATGCTACTCCCAGATAATTCAGTACATCGCACACAACAGAAACTCCAAGACAATCGACTTCTTCCAGATAGATCAGCGAAACGCGAGCTGCACTTATGCGGCAGGTCTTGGCTATCCGATAAACACAAGCCAGCAGACCTCAGCCAAGTGCCTGGCGGTAGCAAACTCCGAGCCGAGCGTCTTTTTGAACTTTAGCACCACCAACTCTACAACCGTTACGCTCCTTCATCTCTACATCCTAGGAAATGCACAGTACATGGCTAGATGTCCGATTGCGCCTGACCTAGGATAATAGATAGCTTCTAGATGACAAAGCCCATAAAAATGATAAAACTCTAACGAAGGGTTTTTAAAGATTAAATACATCTCTACTACCGATAATAACGTTGATATCATGAAAAGTTTGAACGCAAAAAGGATCGCTGCGATCGCAGCAAGTTTGGCAATGGGCTTAGTAGTAGCAGGACCAGTCTCATTTAGCAATATACCGATAATAAACAGCGCAGGACAGCCTGTCGTACAGGTGGTAGTCGGATCAACCGCACAACCTAGCGACGGAGTAGTTGCTGCAAACATCGCTGCAGTAATCGGCAACCTCGCATACACAACCACACCTATCACGGCAACAGTGACAAACACTGCAGGCGTTTCATGCACGGTCACAACACCGACATGCACTCTATCTAATTCACAGGTTTGGCTCGGAGAGAAGGGATCAGTCACAGCGGCTGGTTCATACAACCTAAAGGCATTGATCGGATCAGTGCTCAACGGCGCAATCTTGAATGCGGGAACAGTAGGAGCCTCAAAGGCAACACAGTCTGGAACATCAAACCAGTACTCCTACCCACAGACAAACTCTCCATTTGCAATAACATCAACCCCAACATCAACTTCTGCATTTGCAGGAATTGGTGCTCTCGGAGTTAACAGCTCAGTAGTTTCATCCACAAACGGCGGAGGATTGACGTTCTCCCAGCTATCTATCTTCTCAGGTGCGCAGTACTTCGACAACGTTGTACAGCTCACAGCGTCCCAGGTCCCAGGTTTGCTCACAAACTCTGGTAACTACCAGGAAACCGAGTCGCTTTGGCTAGAGGGATTCCCGGTATACGACCAGGCAGCAGGAGTGCAGAACTTTGCAATCCTTGACGCAGCAGCGGCATATCAGGTAACATTCGGAAAGCCTGTGCCAATTTACACCAATGTAACAAATGCCAATGCGAACCAGGTCAACCACGGAATAATCAACATACTTGGTCAGCAGTGGTCAATGTTCCAGGCAAACGCACCTTCGATTGCTAACACTGTATCTTATAACGGACCAACCTCAAGCAACTTCATAGTCGGAGGATCAATCTTGCTTTCACAGGCACAGACCCCTCTAACAACGATCTACGTTGGTCACAACATCACAGCAGGTGGAGTTACAGTGGCACTTCAGGACCTCTCCTACCCTAACTCGAACGGAGTATCATCCGCATCGGTGCAGGTATACAAGGGCGGAGTCGCATTGAACCAGACTTCAATTGCTCCAGGAGTAACACAGTTGATCAACGCATCAGGAACAAAGATCTACGTCTATGTGCAGTCAACCTTCCCAGGATTGTATGCATACCAGAAGTGGGCGAAGATTCAGTTGTTCACAAATGTGTTTAACGTAACCTCTGGTGGAAAGCCATTCAACGTTTCAAACAAGCAGTGGAACGCTGTTCTAAGATGGACATCTAACCAGACAACACTTTATGGTGGTGCATCAGGATGGGCAGCAAACGCGCAGCTTCAGGGCATAACAATATACCAGAACACGACAAGGTACTCCCCAACGCTGCTCGCAGGACAGAGCCTCAACATCATAACAAACCCAGCGGTTTGGAAGGTGACATTCGTCGGTGATACGCTTGGCGCAGCAGGATCGGGCAACACGAACTACGACAACCTCGGATTCGGAACATCCCAGGGAACAGCAACGTACTCGAACCCAGCGCAGTCAGGATTGACTACCACCGTAACCTCAGTAGGATTTGCGGCTAACGGTTTGGGATTCTTCTCCGGGGCTTCAAACGCACTGACATCAACAGCAGTAAACGCAACAGTGGTGACAGAACCTGTCAACCTCTTCAGCGTAACAAGCTCTGTGCCTTCGGCGTTCACGGTAACATCTGCAACAGCGCAGCCAAACCCGTCCGCATCGATTAGCAGCCTCAACTACAGCTTGGACACGTTCCAGTTGATCGCATCAAACAACGTTAACTCGTTGTCACTTGCGGCTTCTGGAGCTAACGTTGTTAGCGCAGGTATCATTGTAAACGTAACAAACACAGGATTTGTGTCAACAAACGGAAACTATGTATCAACAGCGCACCCATTGACAGTAGCAGTGCAGGGATACAAAGCAGGAGTTCTGCAGTCGCCTGTGACGTTCTCATTCACCTCATTTGGTGGACAGACTCAGGCAGGGACAATTCTAGACAACGTAACAAACGTGCAGCTCGGATATGCAGTGCCAAACGGAGTGAAGGTTCAGGTCTGGGATAGCCCTAGTGTATCTGGAGCGGGAGTAGCACAGCCAACAGTAAACTCACTCTTGGCAATTCCGGCAAACGCACCTGCAAGCACTTTGATTCCAGGGAACACATATTTCTTCGGATACACGTTCTTGACCCCAACGGGCCAGGAGACCTCTGGAGGACTTTCTTCAAATTCCATAGCCCTGCCTGCAACGAGCAACGCAATAACCTTCAATGCGCTAAGCGGAATACCTTCACTGTACAACACAGTAAATGTGTATATCGGAAACATCGGTAGCGCACTATTTCTCTACAAGAACATCCCAGTAGTTGCGGGAGCCACAACGGCATTCACGGTAAACGCTGCGCCAAACACAGCAAATGCGCTGATACCGTCAAGTTCTAACGTAGACAGCAAGCAAAAGGAGTTGTTGTCATCATTGACATACAACGGACCTTACCTGCTCTACTCTGTCCCACAGCACACCAACTACCAGATTGCGCAGCCAGCCAACACCGGAGTCGGAGGAGTTGTATCAACCCAATACAATGTGGAGGGAACATTGCTTCCATTCTCATTAGTGCAAAGCTCTCCTTCAAATTCAGGAAGGCAGCAGTACTTCACCTACAACATACCTCTGATAACAAACCCACAGGCTCCGACAACCCAGAACGCGTTCCTCTACCTTGGGATAACTAACTCTTCGACAATCCTGTCAAGCCCACAGTACTGGCTCAACAAGACGAACGGGCAGTCTGGATCATCGCTGCAGTACATCAGCTCGCAGGGTAACTCTGTGAACGCAACCGCAGGATTCAGGACAGAAAGAGGAGGAGGGCCATCCGCAATATCGACCACATCGGTAACGATAAACATTGCGAAGTCAATCGACACCCTCGCCTTGATCGTCGGTCCGGCAAGCTCAACAGTGTCCACGTCGACAGCCAAGTTCGGTCCATACGGAGTGGGACAGGCAACAAACATTGCAAACGTAACGATTGCGAACGTCACAGCACAGTGCACGTTCTCTTCGACGAGCTGCTCTGTAAGCGGCCTTGCCAACTTGACGGCAACACCATCTGAGACAGCTGCAATAACATCTGTCGGTTTGAACACCGCAACCACACCAATTACAGTGATTGACTCAAACTCAAACTCTGCATCGACACTCGTTGTGATCGGAAGCAAGTTCGTCAACTCTGTTGCAGGACAGATCTTTGCGCAGAACCCATCGCTGGACTCAAGCTTCGGCACGAGCTCAGTGGTTGTACAGGCGTTCGGAACAAACAGGATCTTGGTAGCTGGATACTCTGCAAACCAGACAGTAACTGCAGGAAACCAGTTCATCCAGGCTCTGCTTGCATCCGCAACATCCGGACAATAAGGGCAGCTGGCATAAGTAGCACGCTAACAGTCTGAGGGGCTTTTGCCCCTCCATTTTATTTTTAAATGGACCCTTCCTTGGTCCTCGTTTCTATTTTAGATACGCGGCAACTACTAATGAATACTAATGAATGTTAAATTAGTAGATACCTTTATATACCTGCAACTACTAATGAATACTAATGAATGTCAAATTAGTAGATATTCTCCTATTAAAGTCTGGCTGATCCCATGAGAATTCCTCAAAACCCCCCCTCAAATGAAGAATTAACTAGAATTCTCAGTGCGCCTAGCTCTAAGGGAATGATCGACAAACTGGGTGGGTATATCGAGAGAGTCAACTCCGAATACCTACATTGGGATGAGTTATCGATGCGCTTTAAGGAACTTGACTCCGACGAATTAAAGCTCTTATGGAGCTATGTTTACCTGATTCGAAAGTCTAGCGCAAGGCCGATTTTAATAAACGGGCTCAAATTGATATACTTCCAAACCCCCCAAATTGAAAAAACCCTTCATAACTTAGACATGCAGATTGGGGACAAAATTGAGATAGATTCCCAGATTTCCTCCCCTAACTTAAAGAAAAAATATCTTGTAAATTCCTTGATGGAAGAGGCAATAGCGTCAAGTCAATTGGAGGGTGCAGCAACCACGCGGGCTGTGGCAAAAAAAATGCTCCAGGAGAACAGAAAGCCCAAGAATCCTTCCGAACAGATGATAGTTAATAACTATTTCACAATGGGCTACATAAAGGAGCACACCAAACCGAACGATCTTCTAACTTTGGACCTTATCAAAGAGATCCATAAGCGAGTGACCAAGGACACATTCGAAGACAAAAGCTATGAGGGCGCTTTTAGGACCGATAACGAGGTTAAAGTAGTTTCAAGAGACGAAAACCAAACAATTTATGTCCCTCCAGATTACACCCAAGTACAGAATCTTTTAGAGAGCGTTTGCAAATTCATAAACGGCGAGCCATCCGAATATTACCTTCACCCAATGGTGAAGGCAATAATACTTCACTACATGTTGGGTTATATTCATCCGTTCAATGATGGGAATGGGAGGACTGCAAGAGCGTTATTCTACTGGTACTTGATCTCCCAGCATTATGATTATCTAGAATACATCGCAGTTTCTACCGCGATTAAGAACGCCACAACCAAATATCCTTTGGCATACCTGTATTCTGAAAATGACAACAACGATGTAACCTATTTCGTTAAATTTAACCTCCGCGCCCTCGGAATTGCTGTAGAATCTTTTAAAAACTACTTAGAAACAAAGAAGACTGAAAACAGGAAGATAATGCAGACCATAAGGCACAATCCGAAATTGAATTTCAGGCAGGCGGACATAATCATCAGCATGAGCAAGGATGAGAGGCAACTGACTATAGCCGAGATGCAAGAGCGCTACGATATAACCTATCAGACTGCAAGGTCGGATCTTTTGGCTTTGGTCAAGCTTGGTTATATGCATAAGCATCTTTTGGCAAAGCAATTCATCTTTGTTTTAGACAAGGAGAAGTGCATGTCCGCAATTGAGCCCAAGCACCAATAAATTCCTATTTGTATCTAAGAAGCGCACCTATCCCCTGGAATCCCATGAGGAACTGCTTTCCAAAGGAGCTCTCGCTGGAGACGAACTGTATCTCGACCCCATTCTCATCGGCCATCTTGATTATCTCCTCTATGGCGTCTCGCTGCTCCACCATTATAGGGCAGAGCTCCGTTAGCCTCTTGTAGAGCTGCCCCGCCTCCTCCGGAGAAATCGGGTCCTTTGAAATTGCATTTTCGTTTATCTTTCTGACTATCTCCTCTATTACAGGGTTCTTCTCGCCCACTGTGATGTCCTCCGCAAACAGCGGCGGCTTAAGCCCGGTCCTGTCGATCTTGTAGACCACCTCTATAGTCTGCTCGTTGCCGTTCTTGCGGAATTCCTCGTAGAGGTCGAGGTCCTTGTTCATTATCACCATGCTCGCCTTCTTGCTCTCTACAACCTCCCTTGTCTTTGCATAGCCTCGCACAGCAAGCGCCTGCCCTTCCCTTGCCACCTCATGCATGAATCGCTCTATAATCGTCCTCTCCTGCGACGCCTCCTGTTCCTGCAGCAGGTCCTTTGCGGATTCCACAAGCTCATGGAGCCCGTACTCATCGGTGTAGCCTGTGTTGAATGTGCCCATTATCTTTATCTGGTAGTTTCGCGTGTCGGACTTGATGAAACCCTCCTTGGCTGGCCCTGGCCCCCCAACAATCACTCCCTTTATCTTGAAGTTGCTCTGCGCAAAGAGGTCGTTGAGCGTGCTGTTTATCCGCCTGTTGAAGTCCTCTATTCCCTCTTCCCTGAGCCTCTCGAATCTGCCTGCGGACTGCCCTCCTTTTCTCACCTTGGCGTGCGCCATCGAGGTAAGCTTTCGAACAATCCTTATCTGCGGTCCCTTTAGGGTGGCGACTGTCGCCTCCCTGCCGTCCATGACCACCAGCGCGTACATGTCCTTGGCGTCAATCATCTCCTCTATCGGCTCGAGCATGAAGTCAGAGTCGCACCTATAGAGGCTGACCTTGAGAGGAAGCGGCGGCTCAATCGAGAAGAGCTCTATCTGCTCCCTCCCCGGGATCTTGGAGATGTTCCCGCAGAAGATGGCAATCCCGTTCACCGGGGTTTTTCTGTAAAGCCTCAGATACTGGAGTATCTTCTCAATCGCGGACTGCACGTTGGTCTTTGTCTGCTTTGACTTTATGTTTCCGGACTGGTTGAGCTCTTCCTTGAGCTTGCTTACGGTATCAAAGAGCTGGGCGCCAGAGGGGATGTAGACACTGATCAGCTCTGTTCCCGAGCCTCGCACTGTCCTAAGCCTCTTCATCTCCTTCATTAGGCTGTATTCGTTCTTCATTTTTTAACCATTAAAGCTTCAAAATTTCTTTAATTTCTTTAGCGTTGTTTGGATTTAAAGATATCTGCAAACCGTAAGAAGTCGGGTGCGAAAGCAATATCCCCTTTTTGATCAAACCGTTTGAAATCTCCTTGGCAAAGCCCCGCAAGTCTTTTGGCAGCCCTTTTTGAAGCAGTTCAAAAGAAAGGTGCTTTGCTCCCCAAACATTATGATTTACTAGCTTCTTCAATATAAATATCTCTATCTGATTTCGGTTATCTATTGAAAGTTTCATTATTTCACATTTTAAGTGTTTAAGAGCAAAGTTTTTATATTTGTTTTATCACTATAATAATATCCCAACCGCTAAATAATTAAATGTGGCGGAAAAAAAAGTGAAAAAATGAATGATGAGACTATATTCATGAAGCTCTTTGGCACTTCGCCTACAGTAAAGGTCCTAGATTTTCTACTCACTGCGAGGGAGTTCGATTATTCAAAGAAGGAGATTGCAGAAAATTCAGTGATATCATACAATACTCTTAATAGCATCTGGTCCGAATTACTCGGAAACAATGTAATAACAAAGACGAGGCGCATAGGAAAGCAAGACCTGTTCAAGCTGAACCAGGGAAACAAAGAGGTGATGCTTCTTATCAAGTTCTTCGATTCCCTGCTGATGGGGTCGATAGACTCTATTGAAAAAGTAAAAATCAAGCAGACCGCATAAGTAATTTCATATTTGAGATATTTGATTTTAGTTTAGCCTATCTTTCTCTTGCCCATATAGGGGACAAGGACGTCCGGAACGGTTATTGTGCCGTCGTCATTTACGTAGTTTTCGATTATCGCTACCATAGTCCTGCTGGTTGCGATTGCGGTTGCGTTGATCGTGTGAACATACTTCCTCTCCTCTGCGTCTTCAAATCTGATGTTTAGCCTCATAGACTGCCAGTCAGTGCAGTTGGAGCACGATCCCATCTCTCTGTATGCGTCCTGGCTTGGCATGTACGCCTCAAGGTCGTACTTCTTTGCCGCGACGATTCCAATATCTCCTGTGCACATGTTCATGATCCTGTACGGGATCTTGAGCTCCTTGAATATCTGCTCGTGGTTTGCCACTGCTTCGTCAAGTATCGCCCAGGAATCCTCCGGCCTTGTGAATGCAAATTGCTCTATCTTGTTGAACTGGTGGACCCTGAAGATTCCCTTCGTGTCCTTTCCGTGAGTTCCAGCCTCCATCCTAAATGCGGGGCTTATTCCCGCGTACTTGAGCGGAAGCTTTGACTTGTCGAGTATCTCGTCGCTGAACATTGCGGCAATCGAGTGCTCGGATGTAGCAATCAGCTTCAGGTCGTCATTTTCCTCACCTCCGCCGACCCTGTAGAGCACCTCCTCAAAATCACCAAGCGCAGTCACGCCTTTGTAGAATTTTTCTCTAAGCATGTAAGGCGGTTCAATTGGCAAATATCCCTTTTTGCCAAGCAAATCAAGTGCATACCTCATCAAAGAATAATCAAGCAGCACAAGGTCCCCCTTAAGGTAGTAGAACCTTGCTCCCGCGGTCTTTGCCGCCCTCTCGATATCGAGAAGGTCAAGATTTGTGAGAATTTCTTCATGTCCTTTTATCTTTCTCTGCTTTGGCTCCATGAACTTTCTAACTACGACGTTTTCATTCTCGTCTTTCCCGTAGGGAACCGAGCTATGGAGTATGTTTGGCATGTTCCAGAGCAGATCGTTTATCTGTTTCTCGTGGTCAGCAAGCGTCTTCTCGTTTTCCTCTATCTTTGCCTTTACCTCTACAAGCGTCTTCCTCACCTTCTCCGCCTCCTCCTCATTCTTTTTCTTCTTGAGTTCTGAGATCTCAAGACTGGACTTGTTTCTCTTCTCCTGCAGCGCCTGCGTTTCTGTCTTGAGCACGCGCCAGTGCTCGTCTAAAATCAGTATCTTGTCGAAGTCGAACTCCCACTGCCTCTTCTTCATCGATGCCTTTATCGCGTCAAGATTCTCCCTGACGTAGCGCGCGGTTATCAAAAGATCACTAACAGAATACTAATGAAATTAAGGTATAAATAGATGAGCAATAGATATCAGTTTGACGGCATAAAGCAGGGGTGGCAGAGCTTGGCCAAATGCGACGGGCTTAGGACCCGTTTCCTTTAGTGGATGCAAGAGTTCAAATCTCTTCCCCTGCACTTCCGCTTTCGCAGCGAATATATGATATAACTCTAGTTAGAATATTGATTTGTAGTTGACTTTTATGGTACCAAAGATAGCGATCTATTTTGTAGTGGCGATAGCCGTCATAGGCATTGCAGTGTTCCTTACAGGCGGAGGAACGCGAGGCACTCCGTCCACCACATACATCAACTCAACAGCTCAGGCGGCAAGCAACTCCTCGGCAATCCTGTTTGCAAACACCCAGTATTCCCCATTTGCCTACTTGATTTCCTCTGCGACACTCTCAAGCCAGGCGCAGGCGGCAATCTCCGGATTCAGCCTATCAAGGTCTTCTTCTCAGAACAGGACAACCACTCTCACACTCACATACCTAGCTGACGGGAGCAAGCAGGTGATTTCTCTAAAGCCCCAGTACAAGCTTTATTTCATAGAGACTAGTTTCGGGGATGATGGATTCGGAAGCGAGTCCAGCCTAGGTGATGACGGGGTTGTCATGGTGGATCCCAGCGGCTACGTGGCGCAGTAACTCTTCCGCCAGCCATCGATACCGCAATTCTTTTTAATTAGAGTTTCTAATGTCTTAGATATAAAGGTGCCTGATTGCCGAAGATAAGTGTAGTGATTCCAGCTCTAAACGAGGAGAAGTACATCAAGTATGCGCTTGAGGGCCTAAGGAACCAGAGCTTCAAGGATTTTGAGATAATCGTCTCGGATGCAGGAAGCAAGGACAAAACGCGCCAGATTGCAAAGAAGTACGGAGCAAGGGTCGTAATAGAGAAAAAGCCCGGAATCAGCTCCGGCCGAAACGCGGGCGCAAAGATTGCAAAAGGCCAGATCCTGGTATTCATAGATGCAGACACAAGGGCCACAAAGGATGTGCTCAAAATATATTCAAAGGCGCTCGGCAACGGCGTGGTTGCCGCAACAGGCCCGATTCTTCCGCTTGAGAAGACCAACATTTTCATGCAGCTCGGCTACCTCTTTGTTTCAGAAATATTCGTAAAGCTCAGCATCGCCTTTGGCATGCCCTCTATTGTTGGCTCCAACTTTGCGATAACCAAGAAGAGCTTCGATGCGGTAAAGGGGTTCAACGAGGATCTTATAACATACGAGGACTGGGACCTCTCCACAAGGGTGAAGAAGCTGGGCAAGATAGATTTTCTTGAGGATGCGACTGTTTATGCAAGCGTCAGAAGGGTGCAGGCGTGGGGGATAAAGAAATATTTTGCGTACCATGTTGGCAATATGTTCCGCTACAAGTTCTTCAAGAAGTCAAAGGACAACTACGCCCCAATCAGGTAGTCACTTCACCACTTCTATCCACTTCCCGCAGGCGCTGCAGAACTTTGAATGCTGCAGGTTCTTCGCCCCGCACGAGTGGCAGAAGATGTAGTCTGGATCGCTTCTTGGCACAACCCCTGTTGAGTTTGAGTTGGTGCTTACCGCATGCGTGGCCGCCGCCGGCTGAGGGGCGCTACCTATCTTCTTGTTGATAAAGTCGATCAAATGCTTTGCGTCCTTTGTTATGAAGCCGCTGATCTCCTCCGTCGGGCTTATCTTGTATCCCCTTACCCTGATTATGATGGAGGAGGAGATGAATCCGTGTATGAGCTTTGCACTCACGATGTTTGGGTACTGGACGATTTCGTAGTCTATCTTCATTCCCATCTTGGTGCGGTTTATCACAATTAGACGATTTTCAGTGGCAATCAGCGTGACGGGCGTGACAATATCCCCTCCAGGGCCCCACCGCCTTTGGGTCGCCTGGGCGCTTATCCTTTCGGTAGGCCCAAGTATCTCCTTTATGTTGCTAATCTCTCGGCCTTCAGCCACTCCACTCCCCCTAATATATCAACGACAACGTTTATAAAACGCTCTCGGAGGCTCTGCACATGTCGATAGATGCGAAGATAGGCGCTTCCAAAAGAATGGTATTTGCCTCTGAAATTGTGCTTAAAAATGTTTTGTTGCCATATTATACTGGAAAAGCGACAGATGAAACCATCTCCCAAACCAGACATATTTCCATGGGAGGGGATTTTTGCTTATAATAGGTGCTATCATAGAATACAACAAATTTGAGACCGCTAGGATAATCGGCGCAAGGGCGCTTCAGCTCGCATACGGAGCCCCACCATTGGTGAAGGTTCCAGAAGGAATGACAAACCCTCTAGATCTGGCGAAGCTTGAGTTTGCCGACGGGGTCATACCTATTGTAGTAGTCAAGAAGTGAAAATCATGGAGAGCTCTTACGATGTAATAGTTGCAGGCGCAGGAATAGCAGGATCACTCGCAGCAGCCGCCGCCGCAAAGAACGGTGCAAAGGTGCTGATGCTTGACAGAAACATCCCGGATGAGGCTGGAAAGAAGACGAACTGGGGATGGGTCTGTGGAGACGCTGTCGCAAAGTCGCATGTCGATTACGTTCACAAAGAGCTTGGAATACCATTTGGGCAGCCTGAGCTTGAGCTCAAGGTCGACGGCGTTTACGCGCTTAGCCCTGATTTCAAGAACAAGATCACCTTTGACGGGGAAGGATACGTCCTTGACAGGCCGAAGTTCGGAACAAAGCTAAGGGACATGGCGATCAAGTTCGGCGCAGAATACGTCCACGGGCACGAAGTCGAGGGACCGATACTCGACGGCAACAATGTTGTCGGGGTCTTCGGAAGGGACCACAACAAAGAGCAATACAAGGTCAACGCAAAGATAGTCATCGACACTCTTGGGGTCGCAAGCATGCTCAGGAGAAGGCTTCCTGCAAACGAGTACATCCAAAAGGACGTCAGCATTGACGACATCGAGTCAACAGGAAGATACATAGTTGATTTCGAGCCGTCAGGCGAGGACCTCAATTATTACGATCCAAAGAACTGCCTAATCCACCTAAACCAGCAGCTGGCTCCGGGAGGATACGGATGGGTATTCCCCAAGAGAGGCGACAAGGTGAACATAGGGCTGGGTGTCGAGAAGCACAGCATCGACATAAGAAACCAAAAGCTAGGAAAGAAGGACACGCTTCACACATTAATCGACCAGTACATTGACTGGAACCCTGTGGTCAAGAAGACAAAGCTAAACGACGAGCACAAGAACGGAAAGGGATACTGGTCAGTAACCGTCAGAAGGCAGCTCGACTGCCTGGTTTACAACAACTACATCGGGGCAGGAGACAGCATGGCGATGCCAAACCCAATCAGCGCGGGAGGAATCGGCCCTGCCATGGTTTCGGGAGTGCTTGCAGGACAGATGGCCGCAGAGGCTGTACAGGAGAACAAGACCGACATGAATTTCCTCTGGAAGTACAACCTGAAGTACAACGAGTCATACGGAAACAAGACCGCAGGACTTGAGGTCTTCAGAATCTATTTGCAGTCGCTCAACAACGACCTAATCAATTACGGGATGGCGCATTTCCTCACAAAGGAGGAGGCGATCCAGATCAGCTACGGCCTTGTCCCGGAGGTCAGCATGGCAAGCGCAGTGACGAAGGTTTTGCACGGGCTCTCAAACGTCAGCGCATTCAAGAATCTGGTGTACGTTATCTCGACAATGAAGAAGCTCAACAAGCTCTACAACGACTATCCAAAGACGACGGCGCAGTTCAAGCCTTGGCAGGCAGCCGTCAACCAGGAGATAGCCGCCGCAAAGGAGAGATTCAAGCCAAACCCTATCTAAGTGATGGCGACCTAGATGGCGAACTCTTTTGTAATCGGAAAAATCTTCGGCATAAACGTAGAGCTCCACTGGACATTCATCCTGCTGCTGCTCTTCTCGCTTTTGCTCAGCACCGTTTTTTTGGTAATCATAGTTTTGCTTTTCATCTGCGTGCTCATCCACGAGCTCGCCCACTCAGTTACTGCGATAAGAAACAAGGTCAAGGTGAAGAGCATAATCCTTCTGCCGATTGGCGGCGCCTCTGTTATAGACGATGTCAAGATCCCTGCAAAGGTCGAATTCAACATCGCGCTTGCAGGTCCGGTGATGAGCTTTGTTCTTGCGGGAATATTCGGATTGGCAGTTTTGTTCACACCCCAAGGAGAAACCACATTCCTTGTACAAAATCTGTTTTTGCTAAACGTCTTCCTCGGAGTCTTCAACATACTTCCGGCGTTCCCTATGGACGGGGGAAGGGTGTTTAGGAGCTATCTGCAAAAGAAGATCAGCTATTTCGACGCGACGATGTTTACTGTAAAGCTCAGCAAGCTGATTATGGTTCTAATAGTGCTTGCAACAGTAATATTTGCGATTTTTGCGGGTTCCTATTCTGTTAGCTACAGGGAATTCCTGGTGTTCTGGAGCCTGATAATAGTATTTTTCCTCTACGGAGGCGTTCAGGGAGAAGCGCAGCTGGTCATGCTCCGCAGGGACACAGCCGGCATGCGCGTTTCTGATGCGGCAAGCAAGAATTATCTTCTCGTCAAGCCTGATATCTCGCTTGCAAATCTCTATTCGATGATGAAGCGCAGCAAGCAGCACATCGTCATGACAAAGATTGGCAACAGCTACATGCTCGTTGATGTTTTCAAAAAGGCGAAGGGCAAGGGGGGCATTGTCAAGGAAATCACCGTTTCGATTCCCGAAGTTTCTTCTAGCACCAGCATAATGGATGCAATCTCAAAGATGCAATCCGCAGATGCCTCTGTTGTCGCCCTAGTGGAGAGGGGCAGGCTGGTCGGCATTGCAACGGGCAGCATGATGGAGGCGTTTGTGACAATGCACATAGCAAGCAAAAAGTAGCTCAAAAACACGCAAGGCAACTGTCAGCACAATCTTTCGTCGGAGTCCTCTCGGCAAGAACGTTTAAAAAGCTTACATCGCAAATACTATTGCGACCGGTGGACAGATGCTTTACCTAAAGAGTCTTAGCCTAAGTAAATTCAAATCCTTCAAAAGCGCTGATCTACTCTTCAGCAAGGGATTCACCTGCGTAGTTGGCCCAAACGGATCCGGAAAGAGCAACATCTGCGACGCGCTTCTATTTGCTCTCGGAGAAAAATCCCTCAAAAGAATGCGGGCCGACAACTTGCAGTCTCTGATAACAAACTCCTCAAAGCAGAGCCGAGGGACCCTTGCAAAGACACATGTGAAGGCGGTTTTCGAGGGAGACGAGACCATCGAGGTCGTAAGGGCGGCAAGGGCTGACGGAAAGAGCATGTATAGGGTCAACGGGGAGAAGATGACACGGCACGAGGTCCTTGAGATCCTAAAGCAGCACAAGATCACAATCGATGAGACAAACACAATCACTCAAGGGGAGATAAGCAGGATGATGGACCTCAATCCGAGGGAGAGAAGGGAGCTCATCGACATCGCCTCCGGAATAACCGAATTCGAGGAAAAGAAAAAGGAATCGCTCAAAGAGCTCGAGAAGGTCAACGGGAAAACTAACGAGGTCCAGGCGGAGCTAAACGTTCGGCTCGGATACCTCAAGGAGCTCGAGAAGGAGAAGACCTCGGCAGAGAACTACACTGGCATGACCACAAGGCTCAGGCTGCTCAAATACAACATGCTTTCCACAAGGGAGCAGGAGATCAGGCAGAACTACGACAAGTACACAAGGGACCTCGCGCTCCTCGACTCAAAGAAGCAGAAGCTCACAGTCGAGATTGACGAGCTCTCAAATCTAATAAACAAGCTCAATGCAGAGCGGCAGCAGATCACAAAATCCCTAAGCGACAGCACGGTCTCTACCGGGGAAGAGGGCAAGAGGCTGGAGAACGTCAACAAGGAACTTGCCCTAATTGACGCGGCCCTTGAGACCAACTCAAAGCAGATTGCCGAGAAGAGCGCCGCTTCCAAGCTGATGAAAGAGGATATCGAAAAGCTAAAGGAGACTGTTGCAAAGAACAAGGCGGAGCTTTTGGATTACCAAAAGAAGATTGCCGCAATAGAGCCGTTCTTCAACGATGCGCCAGAGGAAAAGAAAGGAGAATCAGCGGACAACCGGATGCAAAGTGTCCAGCTGCGCATCACAAAGCTTGAGCATGATTCAAGCTCGGTTCAGGGAACTATTTCCGCACTTCAGGCAGACCTTGCATCCACAAACAACTCGCTTGTCGACCTATCATCCAGATCGCAGACATTCGAAATCCACATCAAGGAGAAGAAGGCGCTGATGGCCGAGATTTCAGAGAGCTCTAATATAATATCAAAGTCAATCAAGACGCTTGAAGCGGAGATAACAAAGCTGGACTCAAGGTCAAAGGAGATAACAAACGAGATTGGCGACATCGACTCAAAGCTCCTCTCCCTCAAGGAGCAGCGCGCATCGCAGAGCTCGAGGGAGAGCAACATATCCGATCGGCTCAACTCAAACTTCAAGGAGAAGGACGGCTTCTACGGAAGGGTCTCGCAGCTCTGCAGCTACGGCTCCGAGTACTCGCTTGCAATCGAGGCAAGCGCGGGGGCCAGGTTCGACTATTTTGTCGTCGAATCCATAGAATCGGCGTCAAAGATAATAGCATACCTAAAGAAGAACGACCTTGGCAGGGCCACATTCATCCCGCTAAAGGATCTTGCGTTCGACAGGGAGAGAAAGAAAGAGCAGAACCTCTCAGCGGTTATCGACATGCTGAAGTTTGATTCAAAGTACTCAAAGGTTTTCGAGTATGTCTTCAGCAACACATTCATAATCGAAAAAGTCGAGGATTCAAAGAAGGCCGGAATAGGAAAGCACAGGTACGTAACGCTCGCAGGAGAGCTTGTCGAGCAGTCAGGAGTCCTCTCAGGAGGTTCGGCAAGGAAGAGAGTCTCCCTCGCATCGATAGAGAACCAGCTAAAGGAGCTCTCTACAAATAAGGAGAAACTCTCCCTTGAAAACAGGGAACTCGGTGACAAGCTATTCAGATCCAGAAAGGAGAAGGCGACCCACGAGCTTGAGCAGGCAAAAATCGGCTCACACGTATCTGACATCGAGGAGCAAATCAAGGAGATGGGCGGCGAATTAAAGAAGATCGAAGGAACTCTCAAGTCGCATTCATCAAAGGTCAAGGAGCTCGAGATACGCATCCGCGAGAACTCCGAGATGGAGTCAAAGATAGTAAAGGAGCTAGAGAATTCAAGGTCAGAGGCGTCGGATCTCTACAACAAAGCCGCCGAGGCCGCAAGGGCAGCGTCAAAGCACGGCCTGAGCAAGGAGGAGAAAGAGAAGATAAAGAGGATGCGGGAGGAGCTGCAGGACCTCAAGGTCAAGAGCGCCGAGCTGCAGACCCAAAACCAGATGTCCGAGGAGAGAAAGAAGGAACTCGAGAATCAGTTCAGTTCGACAATAAAGTCGATAGAGGAGATGAAGTTCGATGTAAAGGACAAGGAGGCACGCAAGGCCTCCCTTGACAAGAGCCGCGCTGAGCTGGAGAAGCAGATAAACAACATCAGCGCCTCAGGGAAGAAGGCCACGGAGAAGCTGCACGAGATCGAGGAGAAGGGCGCAAAGCTCAACAGCGACAAGGGCAAGAAAGGTGCCGAGGGCGACGAAATAGAGAGGCAGCTAAACGAGATAAAGCTAAAGAGAAGCCAGTTCGAGGTCAGGCTTGTCGACCTCAAGGCGGAACTTGCAGCCTACCCCGCTGGTCTTGAGAAGATCGAGGGAACCCTCGAGGCTATGGAGAAGGAGGCAAATGTGATGGCTGTGAAAATAGAGCAGCTTGGCAACGTCAACCTAAAGGCGCCGGAGATTTACGAGTCGAGGAAGAAGGACGTAGAGGACGCCGACAGCAGGCTCAGCACTCTTGTGGTTGAGAAGGATGCGATAATGAAGATGATCGAGGAGATAGACTCAAAGAAACTCAAGATATTCCTCGAAACTTTCGATGCTGTGAACAAGAACTTCATGAAGCTCTACGCTCTGCTCTTCCCTGAGAAGGCGCAGCTTGAGCTTGACGACCTAAAGAACCCGTTCGAGTCTGGACTTAAGATGAAGATTCCGGAAGGAAAGTCCTTCAAGAGCGAGAAGTCGCTATCCGGCGGAGAGAAGTCGCTGAGGCTTCTGGTCATACTCTTTGCGATCCATATGTACAAGCCCTCATCAATCTACCTCTTTGACGAGGTTGATGCGGCCCTCGACAAAGAGAACTCAAAGAAGCTCTCGCATCTGATAAAGGAACTCAGCAAGAGCTCCCAGTTCGTGGTCGTCAGCCACAACGACTCGCTGATAGTAAATTCCGATACCGCAATCGGCGTTTCCAAGATAGACGGGGAATCGAAGGCTGTGGGTCTGCAGGTCGCAAACGTAGCTAAGAAGCCTGCTGCAGGTGCTTGATTGCCAAGAAAAAAAGTTTCAAGTGAAACCAAAAAAGCAAAGCCAAAGCCTATACCGCTCTGGCCATTTGCGATCCTGCTTGTTATGCTCATCGCGCTCTATTCGCTGCAAAACAACATCCTTCTTGGAGTCGCCGCGTTTATCCTGTTCATAATAATAATCGTCCTGATCCTCAAGGAGGTGAAGGAGGAGGTAGAGGAAAAGGGAAGCAAGCAGTCATTCAAGGAGATTGCGATGGTCCTGGGAGTTGTGATTGTAATCTGGGTTGCGCTAATCCTAGTTCTTCAGACGACCTCGCCGCTAAACGCGGTCTCAAGCTGCAGCATGCTCCCTGCCCTGCAGAGAGGTGACGGTATAATCCTTCACGGAATCTCAAACTTCACGCAGTTCACGTACTCAAACCACATTCCCATTGCAAATCTAAGCGTTGCTCAGTTTGCATCTCTCCAAAACAACATGGGCAACGAATTCATCTCATACTATGCCTACCTAAACGGCAACAAATCAAAGATAACATCGGTGTTGCCACCTGGCGACAACTTTACTTACAGCATAGTGCTCTACAACAATCAGTGCCTTGCCAAGTACCAGCAGATAAACCAGCCGCAGTATATCCACTTCTGCTATGTCGGGCAGAATCCGGTCAGCAACCTGATAAAATACAACTACAGCGTAGGGGCGATTTCGCTGCAAGGGATCAACTACCGCGCAATCTATACCTCTGGAATAACAATCGGCAACACGACAATAGTTGAAAACTACAGCAACCCGATAATCGTCTACCAGACCACAGCGCAGGACGCCTTCACAGGTCCCATAATCCATAGGCTTGTGGCGGAGATATCCGTGAACGGAACCTACTACACGCTGACAAAGGGCGACAACAACCAGGCGCTCGACATCGAGTTTGACAACTATCCGGCACCCCAAAGCGACGTCTTAGGGTATGTTTATGCACGAATACCACTTCTTGGCTACGCAAGGCTGCTTATCAGCGGCCAGTTTGCTCAGCCGCCAGGTTGCGACCAAGTGATAACCCCAATTTAGTTTCCGCGTGCAAAGCCGACAAAATCTG
>Ga0307374_10005917_pt1 | contig 19556 bp, 19 predicted proteins | sample OX3MG_FD_202532 | JGI IMG/M metagenome (GOLD analysis project Ga0307374, IMG submission 202532) | Soil microbial communities from Risofladan, Vaasa, Finland - OX-3 | ecosystem: Environmental > Terrestrial > Soil > Coastal area > Acid sulfate soil | place: Finland: Risofladan, Vaasa | collected...
CGGATCGAGAATAGGGTGGTGTAAGGCAGCGCGGCGTTTAGAAAATTCCCATTTTGGGAAAAGCGGGCTGCGTGGATGAAGGCGCTTAGTATCGCTAGCGTGACGTAGCGTTTTGAGATACGCTCTGCGGCCTTAGGCGCTTGGGAGCTCATACGGGGCCGCAACAAGCGGGCCTCAGCGGCTGAAGCCGTTGCGACGGTGGCTTCGAGTGGGGCACGGCTGACGTCGTGTCCTGACGAGCGCAGAGAGCGTTGGGCCTTCCGCAATGCTTTTCAAATCATTTAGTGCGGCCGTGTTTGGAATCGACGCCTACCTGGTGGAAGTCGAGGTGGACGTGAGTCCGGCGTACCAGGGCTGCTTCAACGTGGTGGGGCTGCCGGATCTGGCCGTGAAAGAGAGCCGGGAAAGAATTCGTTCGGCGCTGCGGAATTGCGGATTCGATTTTCCTTCCAACCAGGCGGTGACGGTGAATCTGGCGCCGGCGGACGTGCGCAAGGAAGGCTCGGCGTTCGATTTGCCCATGGCGCTCGGGCTGCTAGGCTGCCAGGGGCAATTCTTCGGGAAAATTTTGGACCAGTTTGTGTTCCTGGGCGAGCTTTCGCTGGATGGCGGAGTGCGTCCAGTGCGCGGAGCGCTTTCGGCGGCGCTGGCGGCGCGCGAGCGGGGAATCGAGAACGTGGTGGTGCCCGCCGCGAATGCGCGCGAAGCCGCGGTTGTGGAGGGAGTGCGCGTGTTCGCGGTGAAGACGCTGCCGGAAGCGGCTGACATGATCAACGCGCCGGAATCGTTCAAGCCGATCGCCGTGGACACTTCGCGAATGCTGGAGGAATCCAGCGAGTACGCGGTAGATTTGCGCGACGTGCGGGGGCAGATGTCCGCGAAGCGCGCGCTGGAAGTGGCGTGCGCGGGAAGCCACAACATCTTGCTGATCGGGCCGCCGGGCGCCGGAAAGACCATGTTGGCGAAGCGGATTCCCACGATTTTGCCGCAGATGTCTCTGGAAGAAGCGATCGAGACCACGCGGATTCACAGCATCGCTGGCGTGCTGGAAAACGGGCGCGGGCTGGTGGGGACCAGGGCGTTTCGTTCGCCGCACCATACCATTAGCGACGCTGGGCTGATCGGCGGCGGAGCGATTCCGCGGCCGGGAGAAGTTTCTCTGGGGCACAACGGCGTGGTGTTTCTCGACGAGCTGCCGGAATTTCAGCGCAACGTGCTGGAGGTGATGCGCCAGCCGCTGGAGGATGGCTGCGTGACGATCGCGCGTGCGGCGGTGTCGGTGAGTTTTCCTTCGCGATTCATGCTGGCGGCGGCGATGAACCCTTGCCCATGCGGATTTTTCGGGGACGCCACGCGCGAGTGCCACTGTTCGCCGCCGCAGATTCAAAGGTACGTATCGAAAATATCGGGGCCGCTGCTGGACCGCATCGACATTCACGTGGAAGTGCCGGCGGTGAAATACAAAGAGCTGCGCGGCAACGGAGTGGTGGAAGATTCGGCGAGCGTACGTGCGCGCGTGGTGCGCGCCAGAGAAGTTCAGGTGGAGCGCTACCGCGCAGAGAAGCGGCTGTACGCGAATGCGCAGATGCCTCCGCGGCTGATTCGGCAGCACTGCGCGATTTCAGCGGATGGGGAAAAGCTGCTGGAGACGGCCATCCAGAAGCTGGGGCTTTCGGCGCGCGCGCACGACCGCATCCTGAAAGTGGCGCGAACGATTGCCGATTTAGATGGCGTGGCGTCGATCGAACCAAAGCATCTGAGCGAGGCGATTCAGTACCGGACGCTCGACCGCACGTATTGGGCGTAAGGCGGACCCGTCCGACGTTGCGGTCGCGCATTGACGCGCGGAACGCGCTATGATACGGATGTGTGGCAATTTGTGCGCATTCGGCGCAAGCCACAAGGGGCTCGATGGCGAAAGCCGCCCAACGTCTCGAGGTCACGCTGGACACGCTGATCGAAAGCGTGGACCTGGCGGAAGGCATAGCCAAGCGCGTCGCGGAAGCGGCGGGCTTCGGCGAAGACGACATTCATAAGCTGTCGATGGCGGTGCGCGAAGGCGCAATCAACGCGTTTACCTACGGAAATTGCCAGGACCCGCAGAAGAAGATCACGCTGGTGATCGAGTTCGAACCGGAAAGGCTGGTGATCCACATCATGGATCAAGGCTGCGGGTTCGAGTTGACTGAGATTCCCGATCCGCTGGCGGAAGAAAACCTGCTGCGCACGTCGGGACGCGGCCTCTTTCTGATGCGCGCTTTCACCGACGAATTCACCATCCAGCGCGCCCCCGGCGGCGGCACGGATTTGGTGATGGCCAAGAATCTGCCGAATCGCGGTTGCGACAACGGCAACTCGCGAGCGCAATCCCACTAGTTTTTACCGAAAACAACCGCACAAAATTTCGGCCCAGTCGCCCGTTTCTGATGGTCATTTTTTCCTCTTCCTGGGCTGGACAGCAAAAACACTTTGTGCAAAAATCCCGCCGCCGAGGCGGTCCTGCGTACCGCAGTAAGGCGCGAACGTGCGGTGTGTGCGTACGGGCAGCAGGATTTGCGGCGATGTGGAGGCCGAATCGGGACATCACTGAAAGAGGAGTGGCTACGTTGGCTCGAGAACAGGGTGTGGTGAAGTGGTTCAATGCATCGAAGGGGTACGGCTTTATTCAGCGGCAATCCGGGGAGGATGTGTTCGTCCATTTTTCCGCTATTGAAATGGATGGATACAAATCGCTGAACGAGGGGCAGCTTGTTGAGTTTGAAGTGAAGCAAGGCCCCAAGGGCTTTCAAGCTGAGAACGTCAACAAGGTATAAGGGCAGCGGTTGTTTGCAAACGCCGGAGTCCGGGATTTGATCCGGCTCTGGTGTCTCCGCTCGTCCACGCAGGCGCGCAAACCATCGGGGTGCGCGCGACGAAAGGTACGTCTGCGCGCGTGACTGTGATACCATTTTGTTCTGTAAGCTCCCCTTGAGGTGTGGTTTTGGCACAGCATATTTCGCGCAAGGAATTGAAGAAAGACGAAGTGCGCGATACGCTCGCGCATGGCGCGGAAGCGCTGCTTTCGCATCAGACGCTCACGATTTTCTTGGTGGTGCTGGCGCTGGCGGTCGCGGCTGGATTCTATGGCTGGCGAGCGTACACGCAGCGGCAATCCGCCGGCGCCGAAGCTGGATTTAACAGCGCGATGGCGATCTATCAGGCGCAGGTCGGCGGCGCGCAGGCGCCGGGGCAGTTGACGTACGCAAGCGACAGCCAGAAGTTTACGGCGGCCGAACAGGCATTTTCGAAGGTAGCGACTCACTATCAGAGAACGCGCTCCGGGCAACTGGCGGCCTATTACGCTGCGTTGAGCGATGAGAAGTTGAATGACGTGCCAGCCGCGGAAAAGTGGCTGAACGGCCTGACGGCCAGCAAAGACACCGAAGTTGTGGCCATGGCGAAATACGAGCTGGCCGGAATTGACGCGCGGAGCGGCAAGAACGACGAAGCGATTAAGCTCTATCAGGAGCTGATCGCGAAGCCCTCGATTTTGGTTCCCAAGCCAGAGGCGATGCTGGCGCTGGCGAATTCTTATAGCGCACAGAATCCTTCGCAAGCCGCCAAGTTGTATGGCCAGATCAAATCCGAGTATCCCGACACGCCCATTGCCGATCAGGCCGATGAGGCGCTGGCGCTGCTTCCCGCGTCCAAGTCCTAAAGTTTACCGAGTCGTCTACGCAGTAGCTCCGCGCCTTTGCTTGCACTAAAATGGCGCGGTGCCGCTCGCTCCCTACGCCATGGACGTCCGCCAGTCGCGCGGCCGGCGTTATCCCGAAAAGCCGCATCCCTATCGCACGGATTACGCGCGCGATCGCGACCGGGTGATCCACGCGCGGGCGTTCCGCCGGCTGGAAGCGAAGACGCAGGTTTTCACCACTCGCTTTTCCGACCATTTCCGCAACCGGCTCACCCATACGCTGGAAGTGACGCAGATCGCGCGGACGGTGGCCGGCGCGCTTTCGCTCAACGCCGAGCTGGCCGAGGCGCTGGCGCTGGTTCACGACATCGGGCATCCGCCTTTTGGACACGCCGGCGAGCATCAGCTGGACCGGCGCATGCGCGAATTCGGCGAGCGGTTCGATCACAACCTGCATGCGCTGCGGATCGTCGAGCAATTCGAGCAGCGCTACCTGGATTTCCCGGGGCTGAATCTGACGTTTGAGGTGCGCGAGGGAATCGTCAAACACTCGCGCGATTATTCGGCGGCGGAATTCCCGGCGCTGGCGGAGTATTTGTTGGACGAGCGGCCGCCAATCGAGGCGCAGCTGATCGATTTGGTGGACGAGATCGCGTACGACACTGCCGATCTGGACGACGGATTCGAGGCGCGTCTGGTGGACCTTGGCGAATTACGCGCGAACGTCCCGGTTTTCGACGCGGCGTTCGCCGAGGTGGAGCGGCAGCACCCGAAGGGGCGGCGGCAGTTGAAGCTGAACGAGGCGCTCAAGCGGGTGCTGGATTACCTGGCGACGGATCTGATCGAGAACACCCAGCGGCAGATCGAGAGGAGCGGCGTAGGGACGGTCGAGGACGTGCGGCGCCAGGCCAAGCGGCTGGCGAGTTTTTCGCCGGATGCGCAGCGGGCGGCGGCTAGCCTGAAGCATTTCCTCAACGAGCGGCTGTATTCGAACGTGGCGATTTCGGACGAGCGGGAGCGCTCGGTGGCCGAGCTGGACGCGATGTTCACCCTGTTTTTGGAGAATCCCGGGCGAATGCCGCCGAACTATGCCGCACACGCAAAGAGGGAGCCGCTGCACCGCGTCGTCTGCGACTATCTCGCCGGCATGACGGACCACTTTTTGCTGCGGCAGTACCAGGAGTTGATCGGCGCGCCGTTAGCAGGGAAAATCTGAGCGCAAGGACTTATTTTCGTTTAGGTATCAGCGCAGCGAGTTTGCGGGAGCGTTCCTTGACATCGCTTCGTCTGGACCTATAATGGGATTTCAGGCTACAAAAGCACACTTTTATGTTCTTACATGTCAACGAACTCGCTCTCCGCAAGACACGCATCCGGAAGAGTTACGCCCCGGGCACGCTGGATTTTCATTCGGGCGAGTTCCGGCAGGTCGAGCCGTTGGAAGTGCGCGCCACAGCCGAACTTTTGGACGGGCAGATCCGGATTTTCGGGAACCTGCACACGCGGGTGGATTTGGTGTGCGCGCGGTGCCTGGACACTGTGGTCGAGGAAATCAGCAAGGATTTCGATCTTTTCTACCGGCCAATGACGTCAATCACTCGCGAGGATGAGTTTCATCTGAACCTGGATGACACCGAGATCGGCTTTTTCGAGGGCGACGGCCTTTTCTTGGCGGACGTGCTGGCCGAGCAGGTGAATCTGTCGCTGCCAATGAAAGTGATCTGCTCGAGCGATTGTCGTGGGCTATGCCCCCACTGCGGCGCCAACCTCAACAACGAGGAGTGCCGCTGCGAGAAGAATGGTTCCGACCCCCGGCTTGCGCCACTTGCCCGTCTGAAGCAGGACTGGTTCAAAAAGCAATAAAACGCTACACTACTAGTTTCCGGCAGGGACGCTTTGAGTAGCGGCCTGCCATGAGGAGATCGAATGCCGAATCCTAAGCGACGTCACTCAAAGCGGCGCACTTCCACGCGCCGCGCTCACGACCATCTGAAGCCGTTGTCTCTGGCGGACTGCTCGCACTGCCACGAAAAGAAGCTGCCCCATCGCGCCTGCCCGAAGTGCGGTTACTACAATGGACGCGAAGTGATTGACACTGGGGCCAAGTCGGCCTAAGTTCTCCTCGCCTGCCGGGTTTGGGCCGAGAACCCGGGTGAGTTTTCCATGACTACTATTGCCCTGGATGCCATGGGGGGTGATCATGCCCCTCGCGCGGAAGTCGAAGGCGCCATTCTGGCGGCTCGTGAGTACGGCGTAGCGGTGCAGCTAGTCGGGATCGAATCGAAGCTGACGCAGGAGTTGGCGCGGCACCGGCACCAGGGGCTGCCGATCGAGATCGTCCCGGCAGCGGAAGTCGTTTCCATGACGGATTCGCCATCGCACGCGTTCCGCCGCAAGAAGGACAGCTCGCTACATGTGGCGGCGCGGCTGGTGCGTGATGGCAAGGCCGACGCGTTGGTAAGCGCCGGCAATACCGGCGCGGTGATGACCGTATCGAGATTTGTGATTGGCACTTTGCCGTCGGTGGACCGGCCGGCGCTGGCGTGGGCGTTTCCGAACGCCAAGGATAAAGTTTCGATCGTGCTCGACGTGGGCGCCAACGTCGACTCGAAGCCCGAGCATCTGGAGCAGTTCGCCGTAATGGGCGACATATACTACCGGGCGATTTGGGGCGTGAAGAGGCCGCGCATCGCGCTGCTTTCGATTGGCGAGGAAGAAACCAAGGGTAACGAGCTGACGCGCGAGGCAGCGGGGCGCATCAAGCAGTCGCAGCTGAACTTCTTGGGGAACGTCGAAGGACGCGATCTCTTCCGCGGCAACGTGGACGTGATCGTTTGCGACGGGTTTATCGGCAACATCGCCCTGAAATTGAGTGAGGGTTTGTCGGAGCATATCGGCGGAATGCTAAAGAAGGCCATCAAAAGCAGCTTGCGGTCACAGATCGGCTACGCGCTCTCGAAGCGTGCCTTTGACGCGCTGCGCCGCCGTACCGATTACTCCGAATATGGCGGAGCACCGCTGCTGGGCATTCGCGGGATCACCATTATCGGGCACGGCCGGTCCAACGCCTACGCGGTGAAGAACGCCATGCGGGTGGCCTCCGAGCTCTGTCGCTCGCGCGTGAACGAAAAAATCGAACAGGAGCTTTCCGCTGTCGCCGCACTATCCGCCCGCGGCTGAGCAGCGGTTGCCACGAACTTCATGAGCAAGTTGGCATTTTTATTTCCCGGGCAAGCCTCGCAATATCCCGGCATGGGCCGCGATCTGGCGGAGAAGTTTCCGGAATCACGCGCCGTATTCGACGAAGCAGATGCAGTGCTGGGATTTTCAATCTCCAAATTGTGTTTCGAGGGATCCGAAGAAGAGCTGAAGCTCACGGAGAATACGCAACCTGCGATTCTGACGGTTTCCATCGCGGCGTTTCGCGCGCTGGAAAAGCGCGGAATCCTCCCGGATTTCGCGGCGGGTCACAGCCTGGGCGAATATTCGGCGATGGTGGCGGCAGGAAGCCTGGAATTTTCGACTGCGGTGAAGCTGGTGCGCGCGCGCGGGCAGTATATGCAAGAAGCGGTACCTGCAGGCGAAGGCGCGATGGCCGCAATTATGGGCTTGTCGCCGTCAGACGTGGCGGAAATTTGCAGGAAAGCGGCCGAGAAGGAAGTGGTATCGCCGGCCAACGTGAATTCACCCGAGCAGATCGCCATTTCGGGATCGGCTGCGGCGGTGAAGCGCGCCGTGGAGATCGCGTCGCAAGCGGGCGCCAAGCGTGCGGTAATGCTGCCTGTTTCCGCACCGTTTCATTGCGCGCTAATGGAGCCTGCGCGGCGGCGGTTGGAACCGGAGCTGCGCGCGGCCGCTTTCGGCGCTTTGCGGTTTCCGGTGATCACCAACGTTGACGCGGAAGCAATCACCGCCGGTGAAGAAGCGCGCGACGCCCTGATCCGGCAAGTGACCGCGCCAGTACGCTGGGTGGAGTCTGTGCGCGAAATGATCGACACCGGCGCCGGCGTGTTCGTCGAAGTGGGCCCTGGCAAAGTGCTCACCGGCTTGCTGCGGCAGATCGACCGCTCGGTGCGGTGTTTCCAAGCGGAGGACTCCACCAGCCTGCAAGCGACCATGGACAAGATCGGCATGGCGCGCGCGGAAAAATCCGAAGCGTGACGTGTTCGCGTCGCGCTGCTGCGTTTCCCAATCATTCTGTATTGCGCATCTCGAAGTCCTGCGATAGTTTCGACTGCCATGTTTTCACTTAAAGATAAAGTTGCTCTGGTTACCGGCGCGTCTCAAGGGATTGGACGAGCCATTTCGCTGGCGCTGGCCGAAGCGGGCGCGAAAGTCGCGGCCACGGCGCGAACGGTCGATAAGCTGGCCGTGCTCGCGGCCGATATCAAGCAAGCCGGCGGGCAAGCGCTGGCGGTTCCGATGGACGTTTCCGACGCAGCCAGCGTGAAAAACGGCTTTAAGAACGTGCTCGAGAATTTCGAGCGCATCGATATTCTGGTAAACAACGCGGCGATCACCAAAGACATGCTGGAGCTGCGGATGAAACTGGAGGATTGGGAAGCGGTGCTGCGCACCAATCTGACCGGCGCGCACTTGTGCATTCAACAGGCGCTGTCTGGCATGATCCGGCAGCGCTCGGGACGGATCATCAATATCACTTCGATCGTAGCTGAAACCGGCAACGCGGGGCAGGCGAATTACGTCGCGTCAAAAGCGGGACTGATCGGCTTGACGCGCGCGGTCGCGGTGGAAGTGGCGTCGCGCGGAATCACGGTGAATGCCGTCGCGCCGGGATTCATCGAGACGCCGATGACCGATCCGCTGCCGCAAGAACTGAAGGATAAGATGAAGTCGATGATTCCGCTGGGGCGCTTTGGCGCGGCTCGCGACATTGCCGCGGCCATCGTGTTTCTAGCAAGCGATGAGGCGGGCTACATCACCGGGCATGTGCTGGACGTGAACGGCGGAATGCGGATGGGCTAAGTTGCGACGGCGTTTTTGCGAGCGCGCTGGCAACGCCCGCCAATTACCGGTTAATGCGAAAAGATAAACGCCGAAATGCGCCGTAAGCGCGCAGCAAAGGTTGACCGCGGTGCACGCGGCGAATAGAATGGGCAGGGTTAATCAGGGCGTCAGGCAGAGATACCGGAGGAAGAACAAGCATGGCCAGCGTCGAAGAACGCGTGAAGCAGATTATTGTCGAACAGCTCGGTGTGGATGCAGGCGAAGTGACTCCCAGCGCTTCGTTCGTGGACGATCTCGGCGCCGACTCGCTCGACACGGTCGAGCTGGTCATGGCATTCGAGGAAGCGTTTGGCATCGAGATTCCAGATGAGGATGCCGAAAAGATCGCCACGGTGAAGGACGCGATCGAGTACATCGATAAGCACGCCAAGGCAAGCAAGTAGTTCCTTGAGCCTGCCAGTCGGCAGGCGGGCCTGCCCGCCGTGGCGGGCCGTCCATCCCGAAATCAGGAGAAGCATTCTTTGAGCCGCCGAGTGGTCGTAACGGGCGTAGGACTGGTCTGCGGATGCGGCATTGGAACCGAAGAAGTGTGGGCCAGTTTGCTCGCCGGCAAAAGCGGCATTGGCCCGATCACGCACTTCGACGCGACCGGATTCGATTGCCGCATTGCCGGAGAAGTGAAGGGCTTCGATCCGCTGCAGTGGATCGACAAAAAAGAACTGAAAAAAATGGCCCGCTTCATCCAGTTGTCGCTTGCGGCCACGGACTTTGCAATGCGCATGTCCGGGTTGGTGATCGGTCCGGACATAGCTACCGCGACGGGCGTCTACATCGGCTCGGGCATCGGCGGATTCGACGTGATCGAGCGCGAGCACTCGAAATATCTGCACGGTGGTCCCGGCAAGATTTCTCCCTTTTTCATTCCCGCGGCGATTGTGAATCTGGCGGCTGGAAACGTGTCCATCCGCTACGGCGCGAAGGGACCGAACTCCGCGACGGCTACGGCATGTTCGGCATCTGCTCACGCCGTAGGCGATGCATTCAAGATCATCCAGCGCTGCGACGCGGAAGTGATGCTTGCGGGCGGGTCGGAAGCGGCCATCACCCCGATGGGCGTTGGAGGATTCGCGGCCATGCGCGCGCTTTCCACGCGCAACGACGAACCGCAGCGCGCCAGCCGTCCATTTGACGCGCAGCGAGACGGTTTCATCGTCGGCGAAGGCTCGGGCATGCTGATTCTTGAGTCGCTCGACTACGCGCAGCGGCGCGGCGCGAGTATCTTGGCCGAGATCGTCGGCTACGGCATGTCCGGCGACGCGCACCACATCACCCAGCCTGCGGAGCATGGCGACGGCGGGTATCGCGTGTCGCTCGCGGCGCTGAAGGACGCGAAAATCACGTCCGGCGATATCAGCTACGTGAACGCGCACGGCACATCCACGCCGATTGGCGACGCCGTCGAAACCGAAGCGCTTAAACGCGTGTTCGGCGAGCGCGCGAAAACCGTGCCGATCAGCTCGACGAAATCGATGACCGGGCACTTGCTGGGAGGCGCGGGCGGCTTGGAAGCGGGCATCAGCGTGCTGGCATTGCGCGACCAGATTTTGCCGCCGACCATCAACCAGGAAAATCCCGATCCCGCATGCGATTTGGACTACATACCGAACACTGCGCGCAAAGCCGAGGTGCGCTACGCGCTCTCGAATTCGTTTGGGTTCGGCGGAACCAACGCGTCACTGATTTTTAAGCGCTGGGAAGAGTGATCGGTGTCACTGAAACGCGAGTGACAATCGCCGATATTTACTGTTTACCGGTGACCGGGAGGCTGAATTGAAGATCGGTGTGTGCGTTAAGCAGGTTCCCGCCAAGGACGCGCCCCTCACCATCTCCGAATCCGGCGCCTGGATTCGCGAATCGGACATCAGCTTCGAAACCAACGAGCCGGACGCCTACGCTCTCGAAGAAGCGCTGCGTCTGAAAGAAAAACATGGCGGCGAAGTCGTCGCCATCTCCATGGGCCCAGAGCGCTCCAAGCAAACCATCAAAGAAGCGCTGGCTAAGGGAGCGGACCGCGGCATTCACGTATCCGACGCGGAATTTTTCAAGCTCGATCCGCTGGCTTCGGCGCGATCGCTGGCCGCTGCAATCAAAAACGAAAATTTCGATCTGGTGCTGACCGGATTGCAGAGCGACGACCAAGGCTTCGGCCAAACCGGCGTGCTGCTGGCGGAGTTGCTTGGCCGTCCGCACGCCACCATCATTATGGCCATCGAAGTTCTCGACGGGCGCATGAAACTCAAGCGCGAATTGGAAGCTGGCTGGTTCGAATGGGTGGAGGTGCCGCTGCCGGCCGTGCTCACCATTCAGTCGGGCATCAACAAGCCGCGCTACGCCACGCTGAAGGGCATCATGGCGGCGAAGAAAAAAGAGATCGCCACGGTGGACCGCGGGTCGCTAGGCGTGCCGGATGCGCCCACGGAAAGAATCGAGCGCATCTACGTGCCGCAGAAAACCAAGAAGACCGAGTTCATCACCGGCTCGCCGAAAGAGGCCGCCGCGAAGTTGCTGGAAAAACTGCGGCACGAAGCGCGGGTGCTGTGACGACCCGACGAGGGTCGGCATCCTGAGGGATCAACGCGACCGAAGGATCGTCGCCGGGCGGAAAATGTGACATGAAAATACTTCTCATCACCGAACAGCACGACGCCCAGTGGAATCGCGTTAGCTTCGAGACGCTCGCCGCGGCACAGCAGATCGCGGAGCAGACCAAGGGCTCGATTTCCGGCGTAGTGATCGGCAAAGGCGTTGCGGCGCTCGCGGACGAGCTTTCCGCGTACGAGCTCGATGAAGTTCTGCTCGTAGAAAACGATCTGCTGGAAAAATACACGCCGGACGGATTTTCAATCGCGCTGCGTCAAGTGATCGAAGGCGCGAAACCCGATCTCGTGCTGTTGCCGCACACATATCAAGTGCGTGACTTTGCGCCGAAGCTCGCTGCGTCGATGCAGATGGGCTCCGCCGGCCAGGCGGGCAGAGGGATGATTGGCGATTGCATCGGCTACCGCTACGAAAACGGGAAACTGATTTTTGTCCGGCAAATGTTTCAGGGGCGTACCGCGGCAGACGTGGTCTTTACCGGCGAGCCGCCGTGGATCGCCACCTTTCAGGCCGGCGCGTTCCGCGCCGATTTGGCGGCGAAAAACGCGAGCGGCAAAGCGCCAGTGAAGCCCGTCAGCGTGGAGCTAAGGCCCGAGCAGATTCGCACCAAGCCGCTCGAACGTTTCCGCGAAGCCAAGCAAGCCGTCGATTTGACGCAGGCGCCGATTCTGGTTTCCGTCGGACGCGGCATCAAAGCTCCCGAAAATATCGCCATGGCGGAAAAGTTGGCCAAGCTGCTGGGCGGCGAAATTTGCGCGTCGCGTCCCATTTGCGACGAAGGTTGGCTGCCCATGGACCGTCAAATCGGCAGCTCGGGACAAACCGTCGCGCCGAAATTATATTTGGCGCTGGGAATCAGCGGCGCGATTCAACACGTGGTGGGAATGAAAGCCGCGCGCACCATCGCCGCCATCAATAAGGACCAAAACGCGCCGATCTTCGAAATTGCCGACTACGGAATCGTCGGCGACCTCTTCGAAATTGTCCCTGCGCTGATCGAAGCCCTCGAACAATCGAAGTAAGTTTCCTCGTTCGCCGTATTTACGCCGCTCAGTTCGCAACGAAAATGCCTCTGCTTTCCCGCGTGTTTATTCTGTTTGCAGGGATCGCAGATAAGCCGTGAGCACGGCAATACGCTTGTTTACTTCGGCTTCGTCCGATTTGGTGGTGGCCTTGAAAATGGTGCCCCAAACGGGCATTTCCGAGGGGCCGTGATCGGGCATTTTCACGCCGCTGCGCAGAACCTCGTCGACGTAGTCAGCGGGAAATTTTCCGCCGTGGCGTTTTGCGAGAGTAGTCAGATCGGGCGCGGGCGCGGTGAATCGAGAAGATCGCGGCGGAGCGCCGCCCGTTCCGTCATTGCCATGGCATACGGCGCAGTTCCGTTTATAGAGGTTCGCGCCCTCGCTGACTGCCGATTCTTTGGCTGGCGGTTTTTTGCTGTGATTTTGGCGGACAAGAAAAGCGCCCGCAAGAATGGCTAGCGCGCAGAGTACAGAGCTGCCGCCTATATTTCGGAACACTGATAACTCCCCATGCGCCCAAGCTTATGTGCGACGGGCGGCGGCTGCAAGGGTGAATGCATCGCAAGCCACGCGCATCAGTTACGCGCAGACCGACGAAATCCCTCAGGCGCCCAGGTTCCGACTTACAATAAGGCGGCCTTACAATAGAGGCACCGATGAGCGCCATCAACAACCCCGCCATCAGCATCGCAGCGCGACGCAACGTCGATCTGCGTTTCGTCGAGCTGATGGACAAGGTGCACCGCAACCGGCCCGGTGACGACCTGGACCTGCTGCGCCGCGCTTACGATTTCGCCGCCGAACAGCATAAGTCGCAGCTGCGGCTTTCGGGCGAGCCCTACCTGTCGCATCCCGTGGAAGTGGCGCATCTGCTGGCGGATATGAAGTTGGACGCCACGTCGATTTGCGCCGCGCTGCTGCACGACGTGGTGGAAGACACCAAAATTCCGCTCTCCAACATTTCCGAACAGTTCGGTCCCGATATCGCCCGGCTCGTGGAAGGCGTGACGAAAATCAGCAAGCTCGATTTGCTCGCTCCGGAGGATCGCCAGGCGGAAAACGTCCGCAAGATGCTGCTGGCGATGGTCAACGATGTGCGCGTGGTAATGGTGAAGCTGGCGGACCGGCTGCACAACATGCGCACCCTCGAATATCTCGACCGCGAGAAGCAGCAGCGCATCGCGCGTGAAACTCTCGATATTTACGCTCCGGTGGCCAACCGGCTGGGCATGGGCTTGATTCGCGGCGAGCTGGAAGATTTGTCGTTCCGTTACCTGGAATCGGAAGCGTTTCTCGGGCTGCAGAAGAAAGTCGCTTCCAAGCAGAAAAGTTTCGATAAGTTTTTGGAAGACGTGCAGAACACGATTCGCGAAAAGATGGTGGAAAGCGGTATTCCCGCCGAAGTGCAAGGGCGCGTGAAGCGTCTTTTTTCGCTGCACCTGAAAATTCAGAAGCAGCAGCGAATGCTCGACCAGGTTTACGATCTGCTGGCGGTGCGGGTGGTCACTGACACGGTAAAGAATTGTTATGCAGCGCTGGGCGTTATCCATCAAATTTGGCGCCCGGTTCCGGGAAGATTCAAAGACTACATCGCCATGCCCCGCCCCAACCTCTACCAGTCTTTACACACCACCGTGATTCATTCCGGGCAGCCCTTCGAAGTGCAGATTCGCACCCAGGAGATGCATCGCATCGCCGAACAAGGTGTGGCGGCGCACTGGAAATACAAGGATGGGCATGGCGTGTCCACGGCGGACGACCAACGCATCGTGTGGATGAGGCAACTGATCGAGTGGGTGCAGGAGATGCAGGAGCCCAGCGAATTTCTTTCCACGCTCCGCGTCGATTTGTATCCCGAAGAGGTCTACACATTCACGCCGAAAGGGCGCGTAGTGGTGCTGCCGCGCGGTTCCACGCCCATCGATTTCGCCTACGCTGTGCACACCGAAGTCGGCCACCAATGCGCGGGCGCGAAAGTGAATGGCGAAATGGTCCCGCTGCGCCACGTGCTGGCCAACGGCGATGTGGTCGAGGTGGTCACGCAAAAAGGGCACACGCCTTCGCGCGACTGGCTCTCACTGGTGCACACGTCTCGGGCGCGCACGAAAATTCGCCAATGGATTCATCTGCACGAGCGCGAAGAGGCCACCGATGTGGGCCGGCGCTTGCTGGAAAAAGAAGCGCGCCACTCGGGCGTGAATCTGAAACACATTTCCAAGGAAGACTGGCATCGCGTCGCCTCGGAATACGGATGTTCGCGCGTCGACGATCTCTATGCCGAGCTGGGTTACGGGAAATGGTCGGCGCGGCAAGTGTTGGCGAAGGCCACCGGCGAGCCGATCGGCGATACGGTGGAAGAGAAGCCGCCGAAGCTCACCTCCACCGTCAAGCACATGCTGGGGATGGACGAGGCCACCATCGTCGTGCGAGGCCACGATGACTTGATGGTCTACCGCTCGAAATGCTGCAACCCCATTCCCGGCGACGACATTATCGGCTACGTCACGCGCGGCCGCGGTATCGCCGTGCACAGCAAGATCTGCCCCAACGTGCAAAATCTGCTTTACGAACCGGAGCGCCGCATTCCGGTGGAGTGGGCGCACAGCACGCATTCCACGTTCCCGGTGCGGCTGCGAATCTTCACTGAAGATCGTCCGGGAATGCTGGCGGCGATTACCAGCGTCATCAGCGATTCAGGCGCGAACATCCGCACGTTTGAGAGCGGCGGCGTCGATATCCGCGCGCGGATCGATGTCGGTCTGGACGTTCGCGACCGCAAGCAGCTCGAACATATTCTTGCGGGAATCAAGCGCATTCCGGGAGTGTTTGATATCGAGCGCGTGTACAACGTCTAATTTATTTGCGCGCAATGCGCTGCGCGGGCCCCTTGCCAGTTTGGCCACTTCAGCCGCTTTCATCGCAGCTGTCGTCCAATGACGCGGCGTAAAATCAATTCATGGCCAGCATCCTGGCGCGTATCGCGCTGCGCGGCGCAGCCATTCGTGCGCGACGGCGGACTTGCGTCTTCGCGATGGCGCTGTTCGCCCCGGTGGCCGTCACCTGCGCTGGTTGCAGCCGCCTCAAACCAGTCGATACGAAGGCGCTCGATTCCAGTGGCATGGGCTACGGCGCCGTGCAGCAGTTGACCGCGCTGAAAATCACGCCAGCCGAGGTCTCGCAGATCGCCGAGGCACGCCAGGGCGGCTTTAGCGATGACGACTGCGTGGCCATCATGAAAATCTACCGCGGCGAAAATCGTCCGTTCGACGCTGGCGACGCGGTTGCCGGGCTCACGCAAGTGGGCATGTCCGACACATCCATCCTCAATCTTGCCAAGCTCAATGAACTCGGCCTTGGCTGGGGCGAGCTGCAAGCCATGAAGCTAGCGGGCATGTCCGACGCGATCGTGATGGGAGTGGCACGGCGGCGCGCCGCTGGGAAGCCGGTGCTGTCCGGTGCGTCTTTGGCGAGGCTGAAAAACGCGGGCGTGCGCGAGCCGACACTTTTCCAGTTGGTGGAGCGCGGAGTGCCGGATTCTCAAGCGGGGAAAATTTTGGCGTACCGCAGGCGCGGCGCCAGCGAGCGGCAAATCCTGCGGCAATTCGCCGGTATCTAAAAATCCATCGCCAGATCCGTTTCGCAACAGCGCAGTAGCAAATTTGCGCCGGCCGCAGGCCGATCGATCGCTCGAATTCGGATTTTGAGCTTTCCCCGCATCGCGCCACCCCGGTAAAATCTTTCCGCGCTTACCGAACTCTCGATCGAACGCCCGATGAACTGCACCAACAGAAGCTTTTCGCGGCCGGTGGCTATCGTTCTTACGATGGCGGCTTGCATTTGCATGTCGGCGTGCGCCGTTCCTTTCGCGCCCGGATACCACATCGTGAGGCAGACCGAACACATTCGGTTCGTGCCCGGCGATTCTCCAACTCTGGCGATTCGCGCGGAATATGTACTGGTGAATGCCGGCACCGGCGACTTGAAATTTGTGGATGTTCGCCTGCCGTCGATCGAAGGATTCGGCCGGAGCGAGTTGCGCCTGCAGGTGGATGGCCGCGACGTGACTCCGGAGCCTGTTCCCGCCGCCGAAGGCCAGGCGTCGCCGGACCTAACGCGAATCACCTTTGAGAAATCGTGGATGCGCAAGCAGAAGCGCGAGGTCAGTTTCGAATACACGCTGCGGGCCCCCGCCGGTTCGGATTCCGTTGTAACGATCGAGCCGAACAGTTTTCATCTGGGAGTGCGCGGATGGGCGCCGCAGTTTCAGCCTCCGAAGTTCGAGCTTTCGACGTATCCATCGCGGCCGAGTCGCGTGTACTACACCGTGCGCGTTCCCGCCGATTTTGCGGTCCTGGCGGGCGGCGCGCGGCGAAAGCAGAAAAAGCTCGGCGGAGAAATCGAATACTCTTACGAATTGCGCGCGTCGGATTTGGGTCCGTTTGTTGTAGCCGGACGCTACATGAAATGGCCCGAGAGAAATACCAAGTCGTCGGCGGAATTCCTGACCATTCAACCGCTGACGGGCAACACGGAGCAAGCCGCGCAACAGATTGCGGAAATGTCGCAGACGCTGAACACCGATTTCGGCGTGCTGGACAAACGCATTCACGCACCAGTGGTAGCGGAAACTTCCGCTGTGCAATTCAATGTAAGCGGCGACAGGGGACCGGCAGCGCTGAGCTTCCCGGGCGGAGCACTGGTGAATCCGGCGGCGCTCGCTCTCGGAATCACAAGCGACCGGTTTCTGCGAATCGTGAGCGAGGCGATGGCAAGAGGCTGGTTTGACGGCGCGGTGTTGCCGTCGGTCGGCGCGGAGATCGGGATCGGCGAAGGGTTGCCGGAGTACGCGTCGATCGTGACTGACGAAGCGCGCGGCGGTGCGCTGGCGCGACGGCAGCAAATTTACGAATACCTGCGCCGCTACGACAGCCTGGTGAAATATTCCGACGAAACTCCGATCGCGGCGACGACGTTCGCGAGTCCGCTGCCGCAGCGGCGAATCGCGCTGGCCAAGGCGCCGCTTTTCTACATCGAGTTGGAAGACGCGTGTGGCGCAGCGCCGGTGCGGGCAGGACTGGCGCACATGGTGGCCAGCATGCGCGGCCAGGAAGTGGATTACAGCGTGCTGCGCGCCGTGCTCGAGGAATCGACCGGGCGCGAGCTTGGAAAAGTGTTCCGTGAATGGCTGCAGCAGAAAGGCATTCCGCAAAATTTCCGAGCGCGCTACCCGTATGGCGAAGGTTCGCAGCAAATCGGAGATTGAATCGCGCTTCGCGGAATTGGCGGTGAATTTTTGCGAACGAGGTAACGCGCGGTCGCGCAGCTAAGTATTGGGAGGCGGCATGAAAGAAATTATCGCAACGGAAAAAGGGCCGAAAGCGATTGGTCCGTATTCGCAGGCGGTGAAGGCCGGCGGCTTTATTTTCACCGCCGGACAAGTGGCGTTCGATCCGGCAACGAATCAGCTGGTGGAAGGCGGAGTGGCTCAGCAAACCGCGCGCGTGCTGGAAAACCTGAAAGCCATTGTCGAGGCGGCGGGCTCGTCGCTCGACCGCGCCGTGAAAGCGACCGTCTATCTGAAGGACATGGGCGACTTCGCGGCGATGAACGAAGTCTACGGAAAATATTTTTCGGCGAATCCTCCGGCGCGCTCGACGGTGGAAGCGGCGCGGCTGCCGCGCGACGTGCGCGTGGAGATCGACTTAATCGTGCTCGCGTAATCGCACATCTCCGCCGCGCCAATTTGCGACTTACGGTTGCTTCGCGTGAAAGACTTCTTTGCCGTGCAATCCGTCGTGCGAATGGCGCAGAGGCAGAGTGCCCGCGGGCGGGCGGCGAAGTTCCTCCGGGACCAATTCTCCCATGGGCCCTTTCGCTGGGGTCACGCCGCCATCGGCGAGCAGCAGCGATCCGGTGATGTAGCTCGCTTCATCCGAAGCGAGGAAAGCAAACACATTGGCCATTTCTTCTGGCGTGCCGCGGCGGCCGAGCGGGACCGTGGCGTCAATCGTATTTTGAATTTCGGGGCTGAGTGGGCCGCCGGGGCCGCGCGTCCACGAGGTATCAATCGCGCCAGGGCAGACGCAGTTGGCGCGCACTCCATACTTTGCCTGCTCGAGCGCGACGCCTTTCGCAAATGCGTGGAGGAACGCTTTGCTGGCGCCGTACGGAGTCATACTCGCCGAGCCGTTGAAGCCGGCTTCTGAGCCGGTGAAGAGAATATTGCCGCGCGTTTTGTGCAGATGTGGCAGCGCGAATTTAGTCATCAGAAAAGCGGTGCGGATGTTGGCGCGAATGGTGCGGTCGAAATCCTCGATGCGGTAGGCGTCGGTTTCCGCGTTGGCGATGAAGATGCCGGCGTTGTTGACCAACACGTCGATCTGGCCGAAGCGGCGCACGGCAGCTTCCACGCATTTGCGCGCTTCGGCTTCCTCCGACAAGTCTCCCAGAAACGCTTCGGACTCGCCGCCCTGCGCCGCGATGGCTGCGGCGACGTCCCGCACGGGATCGCTCGGCAGGCCTGCCAGCAGCACGCGAGCGCCCTCGCGCGCGAATTTATGGGCGATGGCTTCGCCGATTCCGGTGCCCGCTCCGGTGATGATGGCTACTTTATTTTTCAGCCGCATGTTCCGCTCCTCGGTTGGTCGATTCGCTCCCGCCAGATGATACACGCTTGGAGCAGCGCGCGTGCGCCCAGCGGCCCGAGTTTTCGGTGGGCTTGCGGCGCGAACAAAATTCGAAAATAACGATGCTCCGGGACGTTCCGGGTAGAGGCATGCCCGGTTGTTTGTTTTCTGCGACTTAGATGCGTTTCTACTCGAGTGACTGTTCCGGGTAACCACCCCACAACGCGGAGCGTTTTGGGGACCCCGGCTAACCACCCCAAAGCGCGGAGCGTTTTGGGGACCCCGGCTAACCACCCCACAACGCGGAGCGTTTTGGGGACCCCGGGTAGAACGCGGCAACGCGGAGCGACTGGTGAACGGTAGCTTGCGGAGAAAAGCGAAGAGTTCGCGCGGATGGAGCAGCGCGAAAGGTGTGGGGCTTCGCCGCGATTCATTATGACGGAGCTGAAGCTCCGTCCCCCTAAACTGCAAAGCGCGGGTGCCATCGGATTTTGGCGGGAAATTTGGAAAAGAAAATGCACCGGGAAGTTCCGCCCTTGTACGTGCGCGATCGTTTGTTTTCTATGACTTACGTGTGTGCGAGGTCGATTGACCGTTCCGCCC
>Ga0307374_10005918_pt1 | contig 19552 bp, 15 predicted proteins | sample OX3MG_FD_202532 | JGI IMG/M metagenome (GOLD analysis project Ga0307374, IMG submission 202532) | Soil microbial communities from Risofladan, Vaasa, Finland - OX-3 | ecosystem: Environmental > Terrestrial > Soil > Coastal area > Acid sulfate soil | place: Finland: Risofladan, Vaasa | collected...
TTTATTTCAATAAAATTAAATAGGTTTTAAAGGTTTGCAAATTACGAACAACATATAAATTAAAAATATGGTTGCTTAAAACCTTCACGGAAAAGTATGTTAAAAAATGAAGGGAGCTATATAACTCCCTTCATAATAAAGTTGCAAAGTCAGGAAATTATTTATCTCCTACTCTGAAAGAGACTTTACAAATAACGCCATAAGTAGATATTTTTTCATTCTTTACATGTACTTTAAAATCCTTTACATACACAGAATCAATGTTCTTTACTGTTTTAGAAACTTCTTTTACTGCATTCTGAATTGCATCGTCGAAACTCTTTTCTGATGAGGCAATTACTTCAATAACTTTTACAATTGGCATAATAAAATGTTTTAAATGGTTCAAAAATTAATTTTTTCAATGTAATAAACTTAAACAAAACTCGTTCCTAATTTTATAACCTGCATAGATTATAAAAATTTAATAAAGATTTATATATATCTCTCAAACAGAAAGTTCTAAATTTGCAAATTATTAATCAGGAGTATTGTATAAAAATATATACATAAGAAAATTTACGGCGGTTGTATTGTTAGCGATTTTTGCTTTAAGTGTTACACCCACAAAGTATCTGCATAAGCTATTTGCTAATCACGTTGATTTTGTCAGCAAAACTTTGACATACTCTAAAGCTTGTCAATTAAATATGTCAGGCATCAATTGCCATTGCAATAGTAATGTGGTGATTGCACCTTATACTAAGGAGGATGTATTTATAATAAAACCAGTTCCTCCTGTATTTACTGAATTTACTTTTTCTAATACCTGCGATTTTATTCATACCCAATCCATTTCTTTTGGATTAAGGGGCCCTCCTTCAATGATATAATTCACTAATTATTAATTTCAATTATTCTGGTAACAAAAGGATCCATTCTTTTATTACCTGCTAAATCTGAATTCATTTATCATCTGAATTCTCTTAAAAAAAACCAACAATGAAAATAGTTTGTCTTTTTCTTACAGTATATGTAAGCGCCTTTTTGTCATTTTCTGTAAATGCACAAAAAAGATCTGCGCGGTATTCTCTTTCGGGAAAGGTAACCGATGCATCCGGTGCTCCTCTTGCCGGTGCTTCCGCTTATATTCCCGACCTTAGGATAGGAAATGTTGCCGATAGCAATGGAAATTATACAATCAAAGATATTCCTTCGGGGAACTATCTTGTAGAAATAAAATATATAGGATATAAAACCATTCTGAAAAATATTTATTTCAAAGAAAATAAAATTCAGGATTTTTCAATGGTAATAGCAGCTACCGAACAAGCGGAAATAGTGGTAACCGGGGTAAGCAATGCTGTTAGTTTAAGAAGAGATCCGGTCCCCATGGCAGTGATTAATAAAAATTATATAAATGATCACCCTGCTGCAGGAAATGTGATAGCTGAAATAGCTAATATACCAGGCGTTAGTGCTGTTACTACTGGCCCTAATATTTCAAAGCCATTTATTCGCGGGCTGGGTTACAACAGGGTGGTTACTGCAGTAGATGGTATCAGGCAGGAAGGCCAGCAATGGGGCGATGAGCACGGTATTGAAGTAGATCAAAATTCAATTGACAGGATCGAGGTTATTAAAGGACCGGCAAGTTTAACTTTTGGATCTGATGCTATTGGAGGAGTGGTTAATTTACTTACTGCTCCCCCGGTAGAAGAAGGAAAAATATTGGGTTCTGCAAGTGCGAATTATGGTACTAACAATGGGCTAATTAATGGATCTTTTAAGTTGCAGGGTAATGAAAATGGTTTTGTGTGGGGAACTGTATTGTCTGATAAAGAAGCGAAAAATTACCAAAATCAACACGATGGCAGGGTGTATGCTACTGGTTTCAAGGAACACGATGCACGCATAATGTTTGGATTGAATAAATCCTGGGGATATTCCTATCTGAATGCTTCAGTGTTTAACGACCTGCAGGATATACCGGACGGAAGTCGTGATTCATTAACTCGAAAATTTACTTATCAGATTTCTGATGCAGATGCAGTTCGTCCAATAGTTCCGGAATCAGTATTAAACTCGTATAGCATTCCTGTTTTGCATCAATATGTGCAACTAAGCCGTATTTATGATAATACGAGAATTCATCTTGGGAATGGTAATCTCCTGGTAAATCTCGGGTACCAATTTAGCCACAGAAGAGAATTTACGCACCCTACAGAACCTGATATACCCGGGCTCAATCTGCAATTAACTACATACACTTATGACGTAAAATACAATTTTACTTTAGGCGAAGGCTACGAAACCACGTTTGGGGTGAATGGAATGTATCAAAATAATACGCTGGGTTATGGTACTGATTTCCCTATCCCGGCATATAAGCAGTTTGATGTTGGGCCATTTTTTGTTGTTAAAAAAACTTTTGGAAAACTGGACCTATCTGGAGGAGCACGTTTTGACACCCGTTTATTTAACGGTCAGGCGGCTTATCTTGATACCACTGTGCCATATTACCCCAAACTCTATGTTGGCAACAAACCTGCATCAGGACAAAATATTACAGAGCAGTTTGCTGCATTAAAGAAAAACTTTTCCGGTCCTTCAGGAAGTTTTGGCGGCGCTTATAACTTCTCCGATAAAATTTTATTAAAAGCGAATGTTGCTTCCGGTTTCAGGGCGCCAAGTATTGCAGAGTTGTCTGCAAATGGGGCTGATCCGGGTTCACAGATTTACCATGTCGGCAATAGTGACTTTAAGCCAGAATTTAGTATCCAGGAAGATGTGGGTGCATTTCTTAATTTGGAAAGTGTTTCTGCAAGTGTGGATCTTTTTGATAACCATATAGAGAATTATATTTTTCAACAGCAAATATTAGATGCAAATGGCAATCCGGAAAGGGTTAATCCAGATGGTTCCGCTAATCCGAACGGGATCTATAGCAAGTTCACCTATGTACAGAGCAAAGCACGCATTGATGGAGGAGAGTTTTCACTTGATATTCATCCGATCCCTATGATTCATTTTGAAAATTCATTATCAGTAATTTATGGAACCAATCTGGGAAATGGGGCCAGTGTGCCAGACAGTTTAAAATACTTGCCATTTATACCGCCCTTGCATACCCATTCAGAATTACGTGTCAATTTTTTAAAAGCATTTAAGAAATTCAGAAATGTGTATGTTTTTGCCGGATTTGATCACTTCAATGCACAAAATCGCTTTTTTTCTGCTTACGGTACAGAAACTTACACAGCAGGCTACAATCTCCTAAGTTCGGGCATTGGCGCTAATTTAGTAAATTCCTCCGGAAACAAAATTTTGGAATTGTACATTGAAGGTACCAACCTTGCTAATGTAAATTATCAATCCAATATGAGCCGGCTTAAATATTTTGACAACCCTGTAGTACCGCCCGGCATTCAGCCTGGGATTTTTAATATGGGACGAAATATCAGCTTTAAAGTTGTAGTGCCGTTTGATTTTTCGCCACACAAAAAAGATGATAGCGGTTCATAAAATTGGTGCCTGGATTTTCTGAATAGAGCCAGGAACTTTTGAAAACATTTATAGAAGAAGTCTTTTGAGTTTGATTTAAAAAAGAGCCCAAATTTTTAAAAGTTGGGCTCTTTTTGTTTCAATGTAAATAAACGAATCATTAAGATTCCTGTCTTTTTTAATCAATTTGCCAATTCAGGCTGCATAGTTGATTTCTTTCTTTCACCAATTTGTTGACGCCACATCGCATAGTACAATCCATTTGTAGAAAGCAATTCTTGATGAGTGCCGGTTTCAATAATTTCTCCCTTTTCTAAAACATAAATTCTATCGGCATGCATAATGGTGCTTAGGCGGTGCGCAATCAAAATTGTAATTTGTTCTTTTTGTGAAGAAACATGTTTTATCGTATTGGTGATTTCTTCTTCCGTTAATGAATCAAGTGAAGAAGTGGCTTCATCAAAAATCAATAAATGTGGATTCCGCAGCAAAGCCCTTGCAATTGATAATCTTTGTTTTTCACCGCCGGAAACTTTTACTCCGCCTTCTCCGATCAAAGTATCAAGGCCTTTGTCAGCCCGTGCCAATAAAGTATTGCAGGAAGCTTTTTTAAGCACATCCAATATTTCTTCGTCTGTTGCCGTGGGATTTACAAAAAGTAAATTTTCTCTTATTGTGCCTGCAAACAATTGTGTATCCTGGGTTACAAATCCAATCTGTTTTCTTAATTCATCAAAATCTATTAATTCCCTGTTTATTTTATTATAAAAAATCTCTCCTATTTTCGGTATGTATAATCCAACCAGCAGTTTTACTAAAGTTGTTTTACCGGCACCTGACGGGCCAACAAATGCAATGGTTTCCCCTTTCTTTACTTTGAAACTTATGTCTGTCAAAGCAGGTTGATGTGCAGACTGGTGTTTGAATGAAACATTTATGAATTCAAGTTGTTCTATTTGTTGAATTGTTTCTGGCTTCGCCGGTTTTATTTCCGGAGCTTTCTCCATCAGGTCGTGAAAATTATTTAAGGAAGCTTCTGCCTCACGATAAGAAATGATAATGTTGCCAATTTCCTGCATTGGGCCAAAAAGAAAGAATCCATAAAAAGTCAACGAAAGATATTGACCCGGTGAAATGGAGCCCTGGAATATGAGCCACAACAAAGTAAATGTGATTAATTGTTGTAAAAAATTAACCATCGTACCCTGGATGAAACTCAATGTGCGTATGCTTTTTACTTTACGGAGTTCCAGTTTTAATATTTTAAAAGTATTATTATTAAGCCTCGTAACTTCCTGGTTGGTCAGGCCCAGGCTTTTTACCAATTCAATATTTCTTAAAGATTCGGTAGTAGTTCCTGCCAGGGAATTAGTTTCTGTAACAATCGTTTTTTGAATAATTTTTATTTTTTTACTCAGCAGGCTTGTAACGATTGCTATCGCTAAAATGCCAACTACATACACAGGCATTATCATCCAATTGAGCTTAAAAGCATAAATAGAAATAAATACAATGCTCACAATAATCACAAAGAAAACATTGATAAAATTGGTAATAAATTTTTCAGTGTCGGCTCTTACTTTGGTTAAAATGGATAAAGTTTCGCCGCTGCTTTGGTCTTCAAAATCCTGGTAAGGCAGGCGCATGCTATGTTTGAGGCCATCTGTAAAAATGGTGGCGCCAAATTTTTGTATCAACACATTTCCAAAATAATCCTGGAAAGCTTTCGCAATTCGGCTTACCATTGCAGTTCCTATCAACAAAACCAGAAAATATAACAAACCATGATACTGCCCTTCACCGAAGAAAAACTGGTGCTCGGTCCTGGGAGTTTTATCAGGAAAAATATGAGGATGATTGGCAAATAAATCCAATATTCTTCCGGCAATCCATGGAGAAAATAAAGAAAATACCTGGTTCATTGTAGCAAGAAAAAGTGCTAACGCAATCAGCCATTTATAGGGTTTTAAATAGAGAAGTAAAATTTTCATTGGACAAATTTAGAGGGAATAGTACTAATTTTTTTATTTGATTGAAAGTGGCTATGAATTAATACTATAAGCTGATAAATATTATGATTAATTTTCTGCAAAGTAAAAAGTTTTATAAAAGTAACTTTGCTTTTAAAACATTTAAACTTTACATTTTATACAGAACAATATTTTATGGAAGATAGATTAAAGGAATTATCTCAACAGTTAGAAGGGAAATTATACACAGACGACACGATGCGGCAGTTGTATGCGACGGACGCATCTGCTTACCAGGAAAAACCTTTGGCAGTAGCAATACCTGCATCCGTTAGTGATCTAAAGAAATTAATTTCATTTGCCAAAACAAATCATACTTCATTAATTCCAAGAGCGGCGGGCACTTCACTTGCAGGGCAGGTAGTGGGAAATGGAATTGTTGTGGACGTTTCAAAAAATTTTACAAAAATTATTGAGCTAAATAAAGAAGAACACTGGGTGCGAGTTCAGCCCGGAGTAATAAGAGATGAGTTGAATATGTATTTAAAACCCTATGGTTTGTATTTTGGCCCCGAAACATCTACTGCCAACCGTGCTATGATGGGCGGTATGGTAGGCAATAATTCCTGCGGTTCCAATTCAATCATTTATAGAAGCACAAGAGAACATTTGCTGGAAGTAAATGTACTGTTGAGTGATGGAAGTGAGACAGTATTTAAAGCATTAAGCCTGGATGAATTTCACGAAAAATGTGAAGGCAATAACCTGGAAGCTGATATTTATAAAAATGTAAGAAGTCTTTTAAGCAATTATGATAACCAGCAGGAAATAAGGAATCAGTTTCCAAAGAAAAGTGTAGAAAGAAGGAACACGGGTTATGCACTTGACATTTTATTAGATACAGCGCCCTTTGTGGCGGGGAAAGAGGATTTTAATTTTTGCAAATTGATTGCAGGTTCCGAAGGCACGTTGGCATTTATCACTGAAATAAAATTAAATGTAGTTCCATTACCTCCTTCAGGGTCCGGGCTTTTATGCGTTCATTTTAATTCTATTGATGACGCCTTGCGGGCAAACCTTATTGCTTTAAAGTATAAACCTCGTGCCAGTGAATTAATTGACCATTATATTTTGGAATGTACCAAAGAAAATATTGAGCAAAGCAAAAATCGCTTTTTTGTAAAAGGAGATCCGGCGGCGATTTTGGTAATTGAATTTTCTGCGGCTACGCATGAGGGTATTTTAGAAACTGCAGATGCCTGTGAAAGAGAAATGCGGGACGCTGGTTTGGGATATCACTTCCCGTTAATATTTGGCGATGATACTAAAAAGATATGGACGCTTCGCAAGGCAGGCCTTGGTTTGTTGAGCAATTTGCCCGGCGATGAAAAAGCTGTTCCTGTAATTGAAGACACCGCGGTAGATACGGATGATCTGCCGGCTTACATTGAAGACTTCAATAAAATTTTGAAGAAATATGGTTTATATTCTGTTCATTATGCGCACGCCGGTTCGGGTGAATTGCACTTGCGCCCTATCATTAATTTAAAGACAGCAGAAGGTAATCATCTCTTCAGGATTATAGCGCAGGAGATTGCTGATTTGGTAAAGAAATATAAGGGTTCGTTAAGCGGTGAACACGGTGATGGCAGGCTTCGTGGCGAATTTATAAAGCAAATGGTAGGCGAAAAAAATTATCAACTATTTAAAAGTATCAAGCACGCATGGGATCCGAATAATATTTTTAATCCGAATAAAATTGTGGATACCCCGCCAATGAATACGATGCTTAGGTACAAGCCGGGGCAAAAAACTCCGGTATTCAATACAGTATTTCGCTTTCATAACCAGGATATACTTCAGCATGCTGAACAATGCAACGGTACAGGTGAATGCCGCAAAACCCATTTAACGGGTGGCACCATGTGCCCTTCCTATATGGCAACCAAAAATGAAAAAGATACTACAAGGGCGAGGGCTAATATTTTAAGGGATTTTCTTACCAATTCAACTAAACTAAATCGTTTTGATCATAAAGAAATTTATGAGGTGATGGATCTGTGCCTTAGCTGCAAAGGTTGCAAGTCAGAGTGTCCTTCCAGTGTAGATGTGGCCAAATTAAAGGCGGAATTCCTTCAACAATACTATGATGCTAACGGCGTACCTTTTCGCTCTAAGTTGATTGCGAATTTTAATAAATCAGCAAGATTAGGTTCAATTGCTCCGGGCATTTACAACTGGATGATGACTACCCCATGGATTAGTAATTCGATAAAGCGCTTTTCAGGCTTTGCTGTGAAACGCTCCATGCCCACTCTTTATAAAATAAGTTTGAGAAAATGGTTTGATAAAAGAAAAAAGAGGATCAACGGTAATGGTGAGCCGAAAAATAAAAAAGTATATTTATTCTGCGATGAATTTACTAATTACAATGATACTGAAATTGGCATTAAGGCTATTCTACTGTTAGAAAAATTGGGTTATGAAGTAATGATGACTGAGCACGAAGAGAGTGGGAGGGCCTGGATGTCGAAAGGGCTCTTGAGAGAAGCAAAAAAAATTGCCAATAAAAACATTATCATTTTTAGTAAAATAATTACTGAAGAAACACCACTTATAGGTATAGAACCCAGCGCTATACTTACTTTCAGAGATGAGTATATTGATTTGGCTGATAATGAAAACCTCGCGATAGCAAAAAAGTTATCAAAGAATGTTTTTATAATAGATGAATTTATTGCAAGAGAGATTGATAAAGGAAACATTAAAAAGAATTTGTTTACTACTGAAAAACGTCATATCAAACTTCAGGGACATTGCCATCAAAAATCATTGTCTTCAACGGCACCTACTCTAAAAATGATGTCTTTGCCCGAAAATTATTCGGCTGAAGAGATTCGCTCCGGATGCTGTGGTATGGCAGGTTCCTTTGGTTTTGAAAAAGAGCATTATGACCTATCTATGCAAATCGGAGAACTGGTTTTATTTCCTACAGTGCGAAGCACTGCTACTGATATTATCATCGCGGCCCCCGGCACAAGTTGTCGCCACCAGGTAAAAGATGGAACTGGTGTAAAGGCGTTGCATCCGGTGGAGGTGTTGTATGAGGCGTTGGTGTAGGAATTGATACAGTAAACCAACTAATAACCAGGAATTCCATTTTAATGATTCAAGTTGTCAAAGGTGTTATTTTTAAAATCGCTTACCCAATTCCCGAACGTGATTATTCCGGCGGACTTTTTATCGATAAGCGCCTTTATGAATTGATAAAAATCAAGATTTGAATCAATATCCTGCGTCTTGGTTATTTGTTTAAATCCGTTAAGATCGGAGGGAAGATTAAAATCTGAAAGATTGAGATGAACTGAATTTGCATTCATTAACAACCATTTTTCAATCTCGGGACAAATTAAAATTAAATACTGCTTTCTATCTTTGTGCTTTTTAAGTATTAGGTCATTTTCGGATTTTATTTCATCAAATTCGAGAAAATAATTTGCGATCGGACCCTTATTTTTATCTTCATCAATGATGCCTAAAGCAACAGTATCTTTCAGTCTCCTTTTTAAAAGGTTCGCTATTTGACCGCATCCATGTTGATGATTATATTTTTCAGAAGAGCGGGTTATAATTTCAGCCACTTTTGTATCCACATAGCATTCAGGAAGAATATTCAACACTGCCATCAGAGTAGCGATTTAAATTGAAAAAAATATCAACTCCGAAATCTAATAATTCCGACAAGTCATTTTCACTTAACTTTTTTGCAACCGTTGCTCTGTTGTTTTTATCATAAGAAACAATAAATATACTAAAATCCATCACGGGGGTATTTTCAATAAACGTGTTGAGTAAATAAGGATTATGTGTGGCAATAAAAAATTGGACGCTGGTTTGTTTAATTATTTCGTCAGCTAAGAAAGATACATAAGGCGGAAAAGCGTGCGTGTCCGGTTCATCTAGAGTAATAACAGAGCCATTTGTATGTCTTACAGCGGCAATAAAGAATAACATTCTTTTGTAAGTGTCTGCAAGTGCTTCATAAGGCAAGGAGTAAACTACACCTTCACTAATTCTTAATTGTATAGCGATATTACCTGTAGCATTATCAATAATAAAATCAAAGCCATGATCTTTCGCAAAATTATTTATTAACTGCTGCATATCAGAATTATGATAAATAACACTTGCCAAATTGTTGCCAAAAGGAGGCATTAGCCTTTGAATATAATTTCCAATATCATGAAACTCTAAATTGCTTTGATAACGATAAGGTTTTATAGGGGAGGCGTAAAACTGCGCAGGTTCCAAGGGACTAAAGCTATTGTCAAAATTTGTAAAGGAGACATTTGAATTATGAAATTCAAAAAAGTTCTTATCATTTGTTTTGTCAAAATTAGCTTCAATAAAGGTGTCTTGGGAAAAGCCTGGATGAACTATTGAAATAGGTTCCTTTAAATTGCCAAATCGAAAAAGATCAGCAACTTTACTAGCTCGAAAAAATGAGCTTATGTCAATTGTACTTATACCACTTTTTTTAAGGTCTTTATTGACCCCCATGATCCATGATAAATATGACAAATCCAATGCCTCAAGTATATTGGATTTGCCAGAGTTGGGTTGGCCTATAAAAACATTTATCCTCGAGCAATCAAGATTTAGTTGATCAATAGATTTATAGTTCTTTATTGTAAGGTTCTGAATCATTCAGAATAATTAATGTTCACAAAGATAATTTTTTGCAACTTAACTGAATCAGAGAGTTTCAATGATCATCTATCCTGCCTGCCATCCCCCTCTCTACTCAACTCCGTGGAGAGAAACTGAGGCTAATGATTATTCTTCAACTTTGAAATATTGTCAAGTATTTTACGTAATGAATTGTGAAAATCTTTTGTTTTCGGAGGATTGCCAAAAAACATGTCGTCTATATCTGCATTATTATACCGTAGCATTTCGGCTATTAGTTTTTTTGATTTTAAAATAAAATCTTTTTCATCATCACATTCATAACTGAGCAAACCAAATTGTAGCGTGAGGTCATGATTGAATCTTTCCGCTTCAATCATAATGGCGTTGTAGGTTTCATCGGTTAAATCACCGGTATCTATTGGCATGAGTGTATATTTTTTAGGAAATGAAATTATGAAGGTTTTCTTCTAAAGCAATGAAACTTCATTGTATAACCATTAAGAAGTAAAGGTTCATTAAGTGAAAGCTTAACTATTCTTCATTCCTTAATGGTTTGTTTTTAAACTCCTTCTTTTTCAACCACTTTTTGCTTCTGGCTTTTCCAGGTTAAGGTATTCAAAAGTCTTTTTTATCTCCCAAAACTTTATGGTTCCCTGAAGTTTTCTTATTCGTTTTCCGTTAAAGTGATGTGAAGTCAATTATTTTTATTCTTCCTCTCATTTATTTATTTCTTTTAAACCCGGTTCATAAAATTTCTTAACTTCTTTGTCAAAATTGCTTAAAATATTTTTATCCTGTTTAGCGTGAAATTTTTCATAAAAATGTTTTCAATTCAACTCCTCATTCTCCTTATGCCTCTCTCTATCTCTCTTATTTTTCTTTTCAAATTTTTTTTAAATTAATCTCCTTTTTATACATGCAATAAAACATTTTATAACTTTGATTCTTTTAAAAATGATGGGAAATCAATTACAACTGAAAAGACACTTGATGAAAATATACTGCATAAAGTTATGATATTTACATGACCTCTAAATAACAACTTTAATTTATTTCTTTGACCAAATGACGAATAACTTACGAAGACTGACTGATGTAATTGATTTTTTAAAACTTCATAAAGTTAAATCTATATCAAACAAAAGAACTTTATCACCAGAAGTATTAGAAGATATAATGACTGAGCTTAAAAAATAAAGCGTGCAGATTTCTTAAAGGAAAATATTAAAGAATTAAAACAAAAAATAAAACAAAATTTTAAAAGACTACGGATATCTACTTTTAGCCTGATGGAGTATGATTTTGATGAAAATAGTCACAGTAATATTTTAGAGTACCTCATGGATTATAATTCTTTTGAAGAAGGTTCTAAGATATTATCGCAGATGGTAAAGGGTACTTCCATTTCAAACAAGAATGATTTAAGTGAAAAGATTTTAAAGAAAACTTATTCTATAAACCGTGAATATCCAATTCCAAAGGGAAGAATAGATTTATTTATTTTGGACGAGGATGAAAAATTTGTAATTATAATTGAAAATAAAATTTTCGCAGAAATTGGTAAAACAATTAGGGAAGATGAAAATTCAACGGAAGTTACTCAACTGGAAAAATATAAAAAATGGTGCGATGACAATTATCCTGATTATACTCGTTTGTACATTTTGTTAAATTATTCGATCAGCGATGAGAATACTTTTTCATTTGAGAAAATTTCTTATCAGCAGTTATATAATAATTTAAAAACTATAGAATCTGATGACAATGTTTTTGATGAATATTTGCTATTGCTTAAAACAATGTTGAACCCTCTTAAAGAAGGTATGTTTGAAATGAAAAAGCTTGTAAAGAAAATCATTAAGGATGAGATTACTGAAATAACATTAACCAATTATTATACTTTAAAAAATATCTTTTATGCCAACTAAACCTTCTTTAGAATTATCACTAATACAAGAAAAAGTTATACAAGAATTAGACTTATTAACGGATGCATTTGTATCAACCTTTAAAGAAATAGGAAAAGATAATAAAAGCATACTCTGAAGAAATTAAAGTTATAATAGAGAAGTTTACTAAAGAAAAAGCTTCGTGGAAATTATATGAATCACAATGTTTTGATTTGTCATATATATCCTTTCGGGAATATACTTATTCAAAAAAATTTTCTTTGGATGATTTAATGAATTTTTTTTATGTATCTGGACAAATTGTTTTAGTAAAGAACCTCTTAATTCAAGAAAAAAAGAAAGAAGTAGATTTAATATTGGATTGGGGCTTTAAATATGATATAGATGATAAACCTAGCAAATTTTTTTATGTTGAAATTACAATGAAAAATAGTCCAAATGGTGCGGTTTTTTCTATAGATGAATATAAAAAATTAGCAAATGAAATCAAGAGGTCAGTTGGTATCAAGGAAGATTATTTTTATGATTTAGAACATCCCGATGATGGAGATTCAGAAGAATACTTTTGTATTTGGTTAGATTTTGAATACTACAAAGAGTTGGCAAAATTTTTTAAAATTTGCAGGGAAGAATTGGTAGAAATTTTTTTATCAAAAATTAAAGACTAATGTTTCGGTTACTTAATATATGCATAATTATTTTGTTGTGCATTTATTGTTTTCCATTAGTAGTTTTAATAATTGTAATAAAATTGTGTATGCGCAAATTTAAGTTTTTGTTTTAAATAAGGCTTACCTCAACTTCTCATTCCCCTTATGCCTTTCTCCATCTCTCAGGGTTTTCTTATCAAAATTTTTCTTTAAGGCATCAGTGAGATCGACTCCGGTTTGATTGGCAAGGCAAATTAAAACCCAAAGTACATCAGCCATTTCATCTGCAAGGCCTCCTCCAACCTCCTCCAAGGGAGGAGGCTTTTTAAAAGATTGTTCTCCATAAATACGCACCATCAACCTTGATAATTCTCCCACTTCTTCCATCAGAATTCCGAGATTGGTGAGCTCATTAAAATAACGCACCCCAACGGTTTTTATCCATTGGTCTATTTTTTCCTGCGCTTGTTTTAAAGTAATATCTTCCATAAAATTTTATTGTAACTCCCTAATATATCAGGTTTACAAAGTAATACAAACAAAAGAATTGGTCGAAATCTGTCTGGCCGACAGGCAGGTTACCGTAATTCGTGGCTATTCCCTGTTCTTCGTATCGATCAAAATCGTTACAGGTCCGTCATTGACCAATTCTACTTTCATCTCTGCCCCAAATTCTCCTGTAAATATCTTTTTACCTAAATCATTTTCCAATTGAATAATCATTTTTTCATAAATCGGAATCGCAATTTCCGCTTTACTTGCCTTTAAATAAGAAGGACGATTTCCTTTTTTAGTAGAAGCCTGTAAAGTGAATTGACTAACTAACAAAATATCTCCATTAATATCTTTCACAGATATATTCGGTATCTTATTTTGATCATCAAAAATGCGCAGATTTGCAATCTTATTGCTAAGCCATTTTATATCATCATCATTGTCTGCATCTTCAATACCAATAAATACGAGTAATCCCTTTTTTATTGCGGATTTTATACTATTATCAATAGTTACAGACGATTTTAATACCCGTTGAGCTACAGCTTTCATAATTACTTATTATTAAAAATGATAATGCCAGGGATTAATGAAAAATAAATTTTTATTTATTCCCATTATGTGCAAAAACCTGTTAAGTCAATGCCCGCCTGACTAAGAAAATTTCCCACAATTCTTATCCACACCATGTTAATATTTTGAGGCATGTTTTGTGGCTAAGAAAAAATATTTTCGTTCTCCCGCTTCACAAAAAAGAATTAATTAAATCAAAAATACTATTAACCCGATGTCTGCAAAAAAAGAATCTTCTTCCGGCCTTCGTTTTTCACGGCATTTTACAAAAGAAAACATTTCACCATTTGATATGTTTGAATATGATTACCGTACTTCGGTGATTAAAAATACTACCGGTGAAATAGTTTTCCAGATGGATAATGTGGAAGTACCCAGGCAGTGGAGCCAGATAGCCACCGATATTTTAGCGCAAAAATATTTTCGTAAAGCAGGTGTACCACAAGCAGATGGATCAACTGGAAGAGAAACATCCGTAAAACAAGTGGCGCATCGTATGGCTCATTGCTGGCGCGTATGGGGCGAGCGCAATGAATATTTTTCTTCAAAACAAGATGCACAAATATTTTATGATGAATTGATTTATTCCATTTTAAATCAAGCCTGCGTTCCCAATTCACCTCAGTGGTTCAACACAGGCCTGCACGAAGTATATGGCATTACAGGAAAACCACAAGGGCATTATTTTGTAGATGCAAAAGATGGAATTTTAAAGAAATCTACCTCTGCTTATGAAAGGCCACAGCCTCACGCATGTTTTATCCTGAGTGTGGAAGATGATCTCGTAAACGAGGGTGGCATTATGGATCTCTGGGTTCGTGAAGCAAGAATTTTTAAGTATGGGAGTGGGGTAGGAACGAATTTTAGTTCTATACGCGGTGAAGGCGAGAAACTAAGTGGCGGCGGTACTTCCAGCGGATTAATGAGTTTCTTAAAAATAGGCGACAGGGCTGCTGGCGCTATCAAAAGTGGCGGCACTACCCGACGCGCAGCTAAAATGGTTTGTCTTGATATTGACCATCCGGAAATTGAAAAATTTGTAAACTGGAAAGTAGAAGAAGAAAAAAAAGTAGGTGCTTTGATTGATGCAGGTTATCCAAGTGATTATGAAGGAGAAGCTTATAAAACTATAAGCGGGCAGAACAGTAATAACTCTGTGCGTATCTCTAACGAATTTTTTCATGCATTGGAAAATGATGAAGATTGGGAGCTGAAAGCCAGAAGCGATGGCCGCACCATGAAAAAAATAAAAGCGAAAAAATTGTGGGACGAAATTACTTATGCCGCATGGCGCTGCGCCGATCCGGGAACGCAATATGATACTACTATCAATGAATGGCATACTTGCCCGCAAGGAGGGAGAATAAGAGCAAGTAATCCGTGCAGTGAATATATGTTCCTTGATAATACTGCTTGTAACCTTGCCTCTGTAAATCTTCGCAAATTTTTTAATGAATCTGATAATTCATTCGATGTTACCGGGTTTGAATACATCGTTCGGTTATGGACCACCGTTTTGGAGATTTCTGTTTTGATGGCCCAATTTCCAAGTAAAGAAGTAGCGCAATTAAGTTATGATTATAGAACATTGGGTTTAGGATTTGCCAACCTCGGTAGTATGCTTATGGTAAACGGCATTGCTTATGACAGTGATAAAGCACGGGGTATTGCAGGCGCTATTACAGCTATTATGACAGGTATTGCGTATAAAACTTCTGCAGAGCTTGCCGGACATCTTGGTGCTTTTAGCAAGTACGAAGAAAATAAAAAACAGATGCTTAGGGTAATGCACAATCATCGTGCTGCTGCTTATGATGCTGCAGATGCCTATGAAGGTCTTGAGATAAAACCACAGGGAATTAATGCGAAAGATTGCCCTGATTATCTTTTGAAAGCGGCAACCAAAGCCTGGGATGACGCAATAATGCTTGGTGAAAAATACGGATATAGAAACGCACAAACCACTGTCATTGCGCCTACCGGAACCATTGGACTGGTAATGGATTGTGATACCACTGGCGTAGAACCCGATTTTGCTTTGGTGAAATTTAAGAAATTAAGCGGTGGCGGGTATTTTAAAATTATCAACCAAAGTGTACCACAGGCATTACGTAATTTGAAGTATGATGAAAATGAAATTGAAGAAATAGTAAATTATGCAAAAGGACATGCGTCTTTAGAAAATGCACCTCATATTAATTTTGAATCTCTCTCTAAAAAAGGTTTCTCAAGTGCAGATCTTCAAAAGATAGAAACGGCTTTACCTACAGCTTTTGAAATTGGATTTGTATTTAATGCTTTTAATTTAGGGGAAGAGTGCTTGGAACGTCTTGGTTTCAAAGCAGAAGATTATAATAATTTTGAATGGAACTTATTAGAAGCATTAGGATTTACTGAAAGACAAATTGAAGAAGCCAATATTTATATATGCGGTACCATGACTGTTGAAGGGGCTCCTTATTTGAAAGAGGAACATTTACCGGTTTTTGATTGTGCCAACAAATGTGGCCAGACCGGTGAAAGATATATTCATTACAGCGGCCATATAAGAATGATGGCAGCAGCACAACCTTTTTTGAGCGGCGCTATTTCTAAAACTATCAACCTGCCCAATGAAGGAACTATCCAGGAAATTGAGGACGCCTATCTTTTAAGCTGGCAGCTCGGATTAAAAGCATGTGCGCTTTACCGTGATGGTTCTAAATTATCGCAACCTCTCAGCAATAAAAGCGATAAGAAAAAGAAAAACACCGAAATAAATGAATCCGAAAGCGAAGAAAAGCAACATGAATCCGCTTTGGTAAACATGAGTCAATTGACAGTTGATGATCTTTTGGAAGAGGTAAATAAAAGAGTTCAAAACAGTGAGGATACTTCACTGAAACGGCAGCTTGCCATGATAGTTGAACGGAGAACTTTACCAGCAAAGCGCCGTGGTTTTACACAGAAAGCAAAAATAAACGGCCAGGCCTTATTTCTCAGAACAGGAGAATATACTGATGGTACATTGGGAGAAATTTTTATAGATATGGCTAAAGAAGGTGCTACCATGCGCAGCATGCTCAACTGCTTTGCCATAGCCATTTCTATTGGTTTACAATATGGTGTTCCTTTGGAAGAATTTGTAGAAAAATTTGTATTCACCCGTTTTGAACCATCGGGAATGGTAGAGCATCCTAATATAAAAACCACTACTTCCATTATTGATTTCATGTTCCGTTCATTGGCTTATGAATACCTGGGAAGAAATGACCTGGTACATGTTTTGGACAAACCGGAAGTAGAAAACCTGGGGAATAAACCCTGGGATGAAAACACACCCACTATTGGTGAGCGCATCCCTGAACTGAGTGAAATAAGAGTTACGGGATCTTCTAACGTTAAAGCACAAACGCAAAAATCATATAGAGAAGCACACACAAAAAAAACTAATTTGAGTTTGGATGCCGTGAATGCTGCTTCCAAAAATATGCAAAGTGATGCGCCTGCCTGTAATACTTGTGGACACATTACCATCCGTAGCGGTACTTGCTATAAATGTTTGAACTGCGGCAACAGTATGGGCTGTAGCTAATAAACTTTTTTCTTTGGGGTATAAAGGGCCATCTGTAATACGGTGGCTTTTTTATTTTACTAACAAACCGGAAAGTTTCATTTACATTTCAATAATTTTTGGTTTTTAAATTGAATTAATCATTATATTTAAAATTATGGACGATAAAAATTTTTCGGTTTATACCGATTCAGGCTTATATACGGATATGTATGAACTTACTATGGCTCACGCATATTTTAAGCAAAATATTCATGAAACGCCGGCATGTTTCGATTATTTTTTCAGAGAATTACCTTTTTCCGGTGGCTATGTTATTTTTTGTGGATTGGGTGAATTATTACCTGTAATTGAGCGCCTGCATTTTAATAAAGCCGAAATTGATTGGTTGCATAAACAAGGTTTCGATAAAGAATTTTTATCCTGGCTGGAAGCCTTTCGTTTTAAAGGTACCATTCGTTCTATGCCGGAAGGCGAAATAGCATTTCCTATGGAACCGATGCTGCAAGTGGAAGGTAGCCTTTCCGAAGTTCAATTAATAGAAACCCTATTATTGAATTATCTCAATTTTCAATCCCTGATCGCTACCAAGGCTACAAGAATGAGATATGCCGCAGGTGATCGCCATCTTAGCGAATTTGGTTTACGCAGAGCGCAGGCATTAGGTGGGATCTCCGCTAGCAGGGCTGCTATAGCCGGAGGATTCAACAGCACTTCAAATGTCTATGCAGCAAAAAAGTACAATATTAATGCCTCTGGCACGATGGCTCATTCATTTATTCAAAGCCAGGAAAATGAACTCACGGCTTTCAGAAAGTTTGCAGAATCAGAACCAGCTAATTGCACATTGCTTGTAGATACTTATGATACTTTAAAAAGTGGCATTCCAAACGCGATAATAGTGGCAAAAGAAATGAAATTAAAAGGTCAAGGCCTTCAGGCAATACGCCTGGATAGTGGAGACCTTGCCTATCTTTCAAAGAAAGGACGAAGAATGCTTGATAATGCAGGATTTCAGGATGTGCGAATTGTGGTATCTAATCAGTTAGATGAATACCTGATAAAAAGTTTACTGGATCAAAATGCACCGATTGATGTTTTTGGAGTTGGCACTAGCATAGCAACCGGTCAACCCGATGCAGCGCTTGATGGCGTATATAAATTGAGTGAAATAAAAGGACAACCAAAAATTAAATTATCTGAAAATATTCAGAAGGTAACACTTCCGGGAGTCAAACAGGTTTATCGCTACACTGATGATTCGGGCTGTTTTATTGCAGACGCTATTGCGCTTGAGAAAGATAAGGTTCCTGATAAAATGATTCATCCTTTTGACCCTGAAAAAAGTATGTCTCTTGATACTAAAATGGCTACTCCTTTGCTTTCCCCAATAATGAAAAAAGGAAAATCATTATTGAATGATTATCATCCAAGTGATATAACTGCTTTTGTTCAAAAGAGATTACAAAAATTGCCTGAAGAACACAAACGTTTCAACAACCCGCATATTTATAAAGTAGGTATCAGTGAACAATTGCATCAACTGAGAAATGATTTAAGACGGCAATATAAATTTTAGACGATAGCAATTGTATGTAATTTATAAAAGGCCCAAAGTTTTAGGGTCTTTTTCTCCTTTAAAAAATTTATCCAAAACTTTTTGAAAAACGAGGTTGGTATTCGGCAAAGAAGAAAATAAAGTCATGGAAGAATGCAGTTTCAAATCGTCAGGATAGCCAAAAATTTTATGTGCATCATTGGTTCCAAGAATTAATAATTCATTGCAAATATGTATAAGCCTGCTTCCTAAAATAGGATGATTTAAAAATTCTTTGGCTTCGTGAATATTTTTTATCGCATAGAATTTTGAGATTTCGCTAAAACCCAAACCTTGTATCTGCGGAAAAATATACCACATCCAATGACTTTGTTTTTTGCCATTTATTATTTCTGATAAAGCTATTGAATAATCACTTTCCTGAGCATTAAGGAATCTTTGTAAGGAATTTTCAGTCATCAATTTTATTGTGTGGTACTTGTTGTTCATCGTACTTTTCAGGTACAATCGCAAATCTTTTTTTAGTTAGGATAGTAAATATTAGTTCCCAAATTTAAAGTATTTTCAAAATTGACAACACAGGAAGTGCGTCTAAAAAAAAGTATCCTTTGTAATTGTAATTCTTTTTTTATTTCATTATAATAGGGTCACTTATAATTAAAAGCAGA
>Ga0307374_10005920_pt1 | contig 19545 bp, 16 predicted proteins | sample OX3MG_FD_202532 | JGI IMG/M metagenome (GOLD analysis project Ga0307374, IMG submission 202532) | Soil microbial communities from Risofladan, Vaasa, Finland - OX-3 | ecosystem: Environmental > Terrestrial > Soil > Coastal area > Acid sulfate soil | place: Finland: Risofladan, Vaasa | collected...
CTTTATAAATTTATTGAAGAAACTTCACTTTTTGGGAACAGCAATTTTTCGTTGGAAGTTTCTTCCTTCGGAGTGGACAGGCCACTGAAATTATTACGCCAATACCAAAAAAATATTGGTCGCAAAGTGGAAGTAGTTTTAAATGATGGTACAAAATCAGAAGGAACACTTACTCATGCAAATGAAGAAAACATAACAATAGAAGAAAAAACAGGAAAAGGGAATAAAATGAAAATAAAAACAACAACAATATTATTTAATCAGATAAAGCACACCACTGTGCTGATAACTTTTTAAAATAACAGCAATGGCAAGTATCAATTTAATGGAGTCCTTTCAGGAATTCAAAGACGCTGAAAACATCGACAGACCTACTCTAATGAAGGTAATGGAAGATGTCTTTAAAACACTGATCCGAAAAAAATATGGTTCAGATGATAATTTTGACGTGATCGTTAATGACCAAAAAGGTGACCTTGAAATATTTCGACGCCGCACGATAGTAGATGACGATGACTTGTATAATACGCTTACGGAAATTGAATACAAAGATGCGATAAAAATAGAGCCAGACTACCAGGTAGGTGAAGAATTGTATGAAGAAGTGGATATCCAAAAAGAATTTGGAAGAAGAGCGATACTGGCCGGAAAACAGACACTGGCAAGTCGTATCAACGACCTTAAGAAAAATATTCTGATTAAAAAATACGAGGATAGGGTAGGTGAAATAATCAGTGGTGAAGTTTACCAGGTATGGAAAAAAGAAATTTTATTGCTTGACGAAGAAGGAAATGAAATGTTACTTCCCAAATCGGAACAAATACCTTCAGATTATTTTAAGAAAGGAGAAACAGTAAGAGCAGTTGTAAAAAATGTAGAGTTGAAAAATAATCAGGCAGCCATTATTGTTTCCCGAACAGATACTTCGTTTCTCGCTAAATTACTTGAAATTGAAGTTCCTGAGATCTTTGATGGCCTGATTGTGATAAAGAAGATAGTAAGAGACCCCGGAGAAAGAGCGAAAGTAGCTGTTGAAAGTTTTGATGACCGCATTGACCCGGTTGGCGCCTGCGTGGGTATGAAGGGCAGTCGCATTCACGGTATTGTGCGCGAATTAAAAAATGAAAATATTGATGTCATCAACTGGACCAATAATATACAATTGCTCATTCAGCGTTCCTTGACTCCTGCTAAAATTACCAGCATGGAGGTGGACATGGAAGCAAAACACGCTAGTGTATATTTGAAGCCAGATCAGGTTTCTCTTGCTATTGGGCGCCGGGGAGTGAACATTAAGCTTGCTTGTGAGCTTACAGGGCTTGAAATTGATGTATTCCGTGATAACGAAGGTGAAATAGAGGAATACGATGTGGACCTGGACGAATTTACAGATGAATTGGAAACCTGGGTAATTGATGAATTAAAAAAGATAGGATGCGATACAGCAAAAAGCGTGTTAGACCTATCTGATGAGGAACTGGAGCGTAGAACTGATCTTGAAAAAGAAACAATCGCCGAAGTGAAAAAGATTTTAAAAGAAGAATTTACGAATGAATAATAACTTCAATTATTTTTCTGGAAATAATTGGATGAATAGAGATATAATTTAAAATTAAAAAATTACCTTCTGAAAAAAGGGGTAAGGAAAGATTAATGGCAGAAAAAAATACACCAAGGTTGATGGCGGCGGCTAAAGAGTTTAATATAGGTACGGGTACCTTGACAGACTTTCTTGTGTCCAAAGGTTTTGAAACAGACGATTTGAAGCCCAACTCAAAAATTTCGGAAGAAATGTACCGTGTGCTCCAGGTAGAATTTCAGCCGGATAAAGTAGCAAAACAAAAAGCCGAACAAATTGATCTTCCCAAGAATGCCCCTGTTGACAATAAAAAAAGAAAAGATGAACAAGATCTTTCTTTCAATAAAAAAGAAACCATAAAACCTAAAGAAGAGAAACCCGTGCATGAAGAGGCAATTGCTTCTTCAGAAGCAAAAATTAGTGAAATAAATGTTGATGTCCCGATAGTGGAATCATCTTCAGATAAAAAGAAAAAATCAACAGATTTACAACCAACATCCGATGCCAAAGAATCAACGGAGCCTGAATTAATTAAAATTGATGCGCCTGAAGTAGAAGGAGTTAAAATTGTTGATAAAATTGACCTCGACAAAATTGATTCTTCTGTACGACCCAAGAAAGGAGCTAAGAAAAAAGATACGAAAGTAAAAGGGGTTATCAGAAAGGAGGAGGAGATTCCTGAGAAAAAAGACGAACCAACTTCAACAATTCAGCCCGAAGGTCCGAGAGCCCCACAGCAAGAAGTCCCGATAATCATTACAAATATTAAAGCGGTAAAACTGGAAGGACCTAAAATAATGGGTAAAATTGATCTTCCGGTTAATAACGATACGCGGCCAAAACCTGTCGATGAAAGAAGAAAACGTAAACGTATTATTGTTGAAAAAAAACCTTCGGGGAATCACCAACCACGCCCTAATTTTCAACGTCCTCAGACAACTAACCGCCCTGGAGGAGGAGGAAGATTTAACCGTAATACACCTGTTTCAAGGAGGGAAGAAAAAGAAATTGATCAAAAGGAGATTCAGGATAAAATAAAAGAAACACAAGCAAAACTGGCCGGAGCCGGTGGCAGAGGAAAAAGCCTGAAAGCGAAGTACCGTAAACAAAAAAGAGAAGAAGCTGCCGAAAGCGCAGGAGAGGAAATTGCAGACAATAAATTGCAGGTAACAGAATTTATTTCCGTAAGTGAATTTGCTAATTTAATGGATGTGAGTTTTGCTGATGTTATCAGCAAATGCATGAGTCTCGGTATAATGGTTTCTATTAATCAACGTCTGGAGGCAGATGTAATCGAACTGGTAGCCGGTGAATTTAACTATGAAGTGGAATTTATTGATATAGACGACCAGCATGATTTAGAAGATGCAGAGGAAGAAGATAATGAAGAAGATCTTGTGGCGCGTTCTCCTATTGTAACCATTATGGGGCATGTGGATCATGGTAAAACCTCCTTACTCGATTATATACGCCATGCCAATGTAATCGCGGGGGAAGCCGGAGGGATTACGCAGCATATTGGTGCTTATGAAGTAACATTAAGCAATGGGCGATCTATTACTTTTTTAGATACTCCCGGACACGAAGCATTTACAGCCATGCGTGCCAGAGGAGCAAAAGTTACTGATATTGCAGTGATCGTAATTGCTGCAGATGATGCAGTAATGCCTCAAACAAAAGAAGCCATTTCACATGCACAGGCCGCCAATGTTCCAATGGTATTTGCATTAAATAAAATAGACAAAGAGGGCGCTAATCCCGAAAAAATAAAAGAGCAACTTTCGGGAATGAATATATTGGTAGAAGACTGGGGAGGCAAATATCAAAGCCAGGAAATAAGTGCCAAACAAGGATTACATGTAGATGATCTGCTGGAAAAAGTATTATTGGAATCCGATCTGCTTGAATTAAAAGCTAATCCTAAAAAGCCAGCGAGTGGTACAATAATAGAAGCGTCTCTTGATAAAGGACGTGGATATGTGGCAACTATTTTAGTTCAAAACGGGACTCTGAACCAAGGAGATCTTTTAGTTTCAGGCCAACATTATGGTCGTATAAAAGCTATGTTTAATGAACGAAACCAAAGAGTAAAATCGGCACCTCCATCCACACCTGTTTTGGTATTGGGGCTAAACGGTGCGCCACAGGCGGGTGAAACTTTTAAAGTTTATGAAGATGAATCTGAAGCAAAAGATACAGCGAACAGAAGATCTCAAATATTGCGTGAGCAGGGAATAAGAGCTAAAAAACATATTACACTTGATGAAATTGGCCGTAGGCTTGCATTGGGTAATTTCAAACAATTAAATCTTCTCATTCGTGCAGATGTGGATGGCTCTGTTGAAGCATTAAGTGATTCTTTACAAAAATTAAGTACAGAAGAAATCGCTGTTAGCATCATTCACCAGGGAGTAGGCCAGATAACCGAAACAGACGTAATGCTCGCAACAGCATCCGACGCAGTAATTATCGGTTTTAATGTTCGTCCGTCATTGCAGGCATCTAAAATTGCCGATCATGAGGGTGTTGAGATAAAAACATATTCTATTATTTACGATGCTATTGACGAAGTGAAAAGCGCAATGGAAGGGATGCTGGAACCCAAAATACAGGAAAAAGTACTGGGCATTGCAGAAATAAAAGAAACGTACAAATTTGATAAGGCAACTGTTGCGGGTTGTTTAGTGGTAGAAGGGAAAATAGCACGGAACAACAGGATTCGCCTGGTAAGAGATGGCATCATCATTCATACTGGCGAATTGGGAAGTCTCAAACGTTTTAAAGATGATGTAAAAGAAGTAACCAATAATATGGAATGTGGTATGATCATTAAAAATTATAATGATCTGAAAACAGGTGATATGATTGAAGCGTTTGAAGAAATAGAAGTAAAAAGAACTTTATAAGTTAACAAATGTAAATTTCTTTAACAAAAGCTTGCCAACTTTTAACTTTCCAAAAAAACAACTCACGATATACAGGTGTATTTTTGACCCAACATTTTTTAAATGCTAAAGGATTGTAGCTGCAACAGTAAATACATAAACGTCTGATGAAAAAAATTTTAGTTCTTCTTTGTTTTCTAACATCCTCATTTACTTTATTTGCCCAAACAAAAAAAGTAGTAGCCGATAAAATAATTGCAACTGTAGGTGATAAAATAATTCTTAAAAGTGATATTGATAACAGCATACATGATATGCAGCGGCAAGGGATAGATGTTCCGTCAAATGCAGGTTGTCTTCTTCTTCAGCAAGCTCTTGCCATGAAAGCATTGGTATTACAAGCCGAAAGAGATTCTATTCCTGTTTCTGATGATGATGTTAATGCAGAAATTGACAACAGGGTAAGATATTATTTGCAGCAATATGGATCCAAAGAAATTTTGGAACAAATCGCGGGTAAAACTGTTTTCCAACTTAAACAGGAAATGATACCAGTGTTTCGCGATCAATTGCTGGCAAAGGGAGAAAGAGATAAAATTACCAAAGATGTAAGAATAACGCCAAAAGAAGTAGAAGCCTATTATAACAAAATACCAAAAGATAGTCTTCATTTTATTGAATCCCAGCTTGAAATAGGACAAATAGTAATGTATCCCAAACCTACCCGTGACCTGGACCAATATGCCATTGATCAATTGAATGAATATAAAAAGGAAGTACAAAACGGTACCAGAACATTTGCAGAACTGGCTACTCAGTATTCTGACGATCCAGGTAGTAAAAATAACGGTGGTGAGTATGAGATAAACCGTAATCAAAAGCAATGGGATCCTATATTTTTGGCAAAAGCATTCAGCTTAAAAGATGGTGAAATATCCAACGTCTTTAAAACAAGATTTGGGTATCATATTATTCAAATGGTAAGCCGGCGCGGCGATGATGCTACAATCAGGCATATTTTAAAGATCCCTCAGGTCAGCTCTTTTGAAGTAGATGCCACAAAAGCAAAATTAGATTCTATTAGAACTCAATTGATGAAAGGAACGCTCGCCTTTGGAGAAGCGGTATCAAAGTATAGCGAAGATGAGAACAGTAAATTTACCGGAGGGTTAGTCACAGGTCCCGATGGGAGTACTTTTTTATCTATTGACGAACTTGATAAATCCCTTGTGTTGATGCTTAAAAATTTAAAGGTAGGTGTGTATTCTGAACCCACTGAATTTTATGACCCGAGTGCACAGAAAAAAGCAGTAAGGATCGTTATTATAAAAAGTAAATCAGAACCTCACAGAGAGAATCTTAAAGATGATTATAATACCTTATCACAAAAGGCGCTGGAAGAAAAAAAGAATGATGTGCTGGATGCCTGGTTCGCTAAAAATATCCCCACCTTCTATGTAAATATTGATAAGCAATATCAATCGTGCCCCGAATTAAAAAGTTGGGTAGAAAACAGAGTTACTGTAAAGAAATAATTTTCAAGTTATTTTATAAAAGTTTACCAGTCTTCGAAAAGAATATTTTAATCTTTGTATGAATTGGTAACTTCTATTATTTTTTTGACTTCAACATCTGTCATTACCGGACTAAGTGGTAATGAAATTATTTCTTTATGAATTTTTTCGGAGATAGGAAAATTTTCGTTGTTCCATTCCGAATATGCCTTTTGTTTGTGCGGCGGAATGGGGTAATGTATTACCGTTTGGATATCGTTATCTGATAAATATTTTTGAAACTTTTCTCTATTAACTATTCTCACTGCGAATACATGCCAAACATGGTCCTCCTTGTTTAAGACGTTTGTTTTTGTTTTGTAAGGTAAGTTTATCAATTCGTTACTGATATTATCAACATAGCATTGAGCAATTTTTCTTCTTAGTTGATTACCGCTTTCTAAATTTTTTAATTTAACGGATAAAAAGGCGGCTTGTATTTCATCAAGCCTGCTATTGATTCCCTGGTAAAGGTTTTCATATTTTTTATGAGAACCATAATTGCGCAATGCGATGATGGTTTGCGCCAGATCATCATCGTTTGTAGTAACAGCGCCACCATCGCCGAGTGCACCCAAATTTTTTCCCGGGTAAAAACTAAAGCCTGCTGCATCACCCAAATTGCCACACTTAATCCCATTAATACTTGCTCCATGAGATTGAGCACAATCTTCTATCACCTTCAGGTTGTGTTTTTTTGCAATGTTATTTATTGCATCCATATCGCAAAGCCTGCCGTATAAATGCACCGGTAAGATGGCTTTTGTTTTTGAAGTAATTTTTTGTTCAATTAAGTTTTCATCTATCAAATAAGTATTGATATCCGGTTCCACTAAAACGGGTTTTAATCTTGCTTTTGAAACTGCAAGAATGCTTGCTATGTAGGTGTTGGAAGGAACAATCACTTCATCCCCTTCGTTCATAAAGCCCAAAAGTTTGTATCCTTCCAGAATTAAGATCAATGCATCCAGGCCATTAGCTACGCCAATACAACTTTTTGTACCGCAGAATTCAGAAAATTCTTTTTCAAATTTCTTTTCTCTTTCACCTAAAATAAACCATCCGGAATCTAAAACATTTTCAAAAGCGCGCATAAGATCCTTTTTATCACGCTTCGTTATTTCTTTGAGATTTAAAAATTCAATCATTGTAAAAACTATTTAATTAATTTTCCTTCCTCATCAATTTTCCCGGCAATTTTTGCCGGATTACCATATACTAATGTGAAAGGAGACACATCTTTCGTAACAACACTTCCAGCTCCTACCATTGCATATTCGCCAATTTCTATGCTACCAAGAATGGTAGCATTAGCACCTATGGAAGCTCCTTTTCCAATTTTAATTCCCAAAAACTTTTCAGGATATTTTTTCGATCGGGGATATTTATCATTCACAAAAGTGGCATTAGGACCAATGAAAACATCGTCTTCAATCCGTATTCCATCCCAAATATAAACTCCTGATTTTACAGTTACCCTGTCGCCAATTATGACATCATTCTCAATAAAGGTGTGGCAGTTGATATTGCAATTTTCCCCGATGACGGCTCCCGATAAAATAACCGCAAATTGCCAAATGGTAGTTCCTTTACCTATTTGTTTTGATTGCACATCAGCTAATGGATGGATGTTCATGCTAATTTTTTAAATTCTTCATAATCTCTTATATAATCACTTTCTTCATAAGCCATGTTTGCAATGCACATTTGTACCGAATTATGGCTGTATTGCATCCGGTGCCAGCAATAAATGGGAAGAAAAATTCCCTGGTTGGCTGTTTCTAAAATAAATCTTTGCTCCTCCTCTCGGGGCATTTGCGTAGTAACAATTATTTTCCCTGCAACGGCAACTAATATTTGTTCCAAATGATGATGAGCATGACCACCACGCCTGATACTTTCGGGTGTAAAATAAGTCCAGTAAACGCGTTTTACCTCAAAAGGGAGCGTACTATTTTCCGCTACGGAAATGTATCCTTCGATGGTTTTGCCTATTTTAGGGAAGTCAATTATTTTGGGGTGCTGGTAGATCATATTTATTAATAACTGAAGATCATTTTTGGGGTTAAGAAAATTGAATTAGTGTTACAACGCTTTTTTGATTTTTAGATTGCAATATCGAATTTAAGTGATCCATGATAATTGACATCCTGTAAAAAAATGTGATAATCTTACAGATAAATGTAAAGCAAATATAATTACAGTATTATATAATTTTATTCTGCCTGCTTATTTTATATTGATTATCTATAGTTGATTTTTATCTTTCCTTCCTATATTTGAAAATTAAAGAAAAACTATTATAGTCTGTTTATTATAAATTGAACTTTTAAAATGAATTGTAAGGAATTGAAGATAGGATATGTGCCTTACCTCCCCGACCTTTCCCAGCCCGCAGACAGGAGAAGATTCCCATTCTTTGCCAAGACCCAAAATATTCCATACGAGATAGCAGACGCCAGTAAGAATTATGATATTATATTATTGACAGCGCCCTCTAATCTTAGCAAATGGCTACTTTATAAGAAGAAACATCCCAAAACAAAATTTATTTTTGAAATGGTTGATAGCTTAATTTTTCCTTCAGATATATTCAGTACTTTATTCAAAGGTGTGGGTAGATTTATACTTCGCAAAGAAAACATGTTGTATTTTAATTATAAACGGCTTATCATTAAATGGCTGAAAATAGCGGATGTAGTTATTTGCTCCAATAAAGGGGTAAAAAAGAAAGTAGAAAAATGGAATAAAAATGTGATCATTAGTCTCGATTATCTTCAAAATGAAGCTAAGTTCCATAAAGCGAACTATACTATTGAAGAGAAAATGAAATTGGTTTGGGAAGGGCAGAGTGTGGTTCTCCCCCAACTATTGAAATTTAAGGGGATGTTTCAAAAAGTAAATTCATTTTGTGAGCTGCATGTTATTACCGATGAAACGTATCCTGTTCTGGGTAATTTAAAAAAACAACCTGTTTCTAAAATCCTCAATCAGTTGCCGATCAAAACCATATTTCATAAGTGGGAACTTTATAAAAATTATGATGAACTGAGTAAATACGATTGTGGGATCATTCCGCTCATTAAAAAAAATCTTTTAGGCTGGTATAAACCTGCCAATAAATTAATTTCATTTTGGTTTACCGGAGTGCCAACATTGGTTTCGGCTACGCCGGCTTATACTGATATGATGAAGGATGCGGGAGAAAAAATGTATTGTTCTGATACAGATGAATGGGTAGCCCAAATCAAAAGAGTATATGCTATGAAGCCTGGTGAAAGAGAAATGCTTGCCAAAAAAAATTGTGAATTTGTTCGGCAGTATTATTCTGACGAGGCGCTGGATGCGGTTTGGTACAATATTTTTGACAAAAAAATGCCTGATAAAAATTTTAGAGCAGTTGGCTTTTCAATAGAATAAATATTAAGGTAGCACTAACTTTTTTGCTTTGTCAGCAGCAATTGATACCCTTTAATTACTTCTTTAATTTCACTGAAATTTCCCTTTATCAATAAAAAAAAGATTCTTGAAAATGGCTCAACAAAAAAAGTACCAAAGCCTACTAATAAATAGCCCCCATAATTAAAATGTTTTTTGGCATAGAGCAATCTGCTGCGAAGGTTCATGGAAAGGCGGAATCCTTTCACTTCTTTGGTGGTTCCCTGGCCGCTGTGCATAGCGGTAATGTCAGTATTGAAATAAGATTTGCCTCCTATATCTGAAAGCCGTTTGGAAAAGTCAAGTTCTTCTGAATACACAAAGAATTGTTCGTCAAAATAACCCACTTTTCCAAAAACTGAATGGCGCATAAACAAAAATGCCCCCATAACCTGGTCAACATAGCGGCTGGTTTTATGATCCCAATCCGACATTAAAATAGCGGGCTTAAACAACGAGGGAAATATTTTTGATAACCCAATAGAATCCATAAACATTTTTAAGGGTGTAGGAAACCTGGCACAACTGGGGGATATTTCACCATCATCGTTCAACAAGCGGCAGCCCAAAATATCTACTTCGGGCTCCTTTTCCATAAACGAAATGCAATTTTCAAGAGTAGAATCGAGTAACCGGGCATCAGGATTTAATAATAATATATACGCCGCAGTACACAATTTAAAACCCTGGTTAGAGGCTTTTGCAAAACCATTGTTTTGTGTATTTTTTATAATTACATGTTTGTGGTGGTTTGGCAATTGTATAAGAGAATCGTCAGAAGAATGATTGTCAATAATAAATACCTTTCCAATATATAATTCATTCTTTTCTGTAAAAACCGATTGGATGCATTTAAGCAAATAGTTGCCGCTATTCCAGTTTACTATCACAATATCTATTAACATTAATTGAATGTTGCCATCTTTTAGAATTAGAAAAGAAATATTGAAATTACTATCACTTTGAAATTATTGATATAATAAACAAAAAGCAATTGCCGCAACACCTGACAAAAAAGAACGTGTAAAAATGGCAATTTTATTACATTTCAAGAAAAATACCATCTTTTTATCTTTTAATAATATCCTTCAATTTCTTATCATCGCCCCAGAAATTCATTGGCTCATGTGCATGATAAGGATAAAAACCTTTGTTTAATTGTATGGATTGCTTTTTTTCTGAAAGAAAATTATCAACCAATTGATTGATAGTAATCGGAACGCCGCTGCAACAATTAATAACTCCTTCTACTTTTTTTTGCAAGGCAATTTGTGCAATATATCCTGCCACTTTTTCTACCGGCAGATAGTCTCTTTGTTGTTTGCCAGGGCTCATATTAAATTCCTTTTCTCCATTATTTATCGCCGATTCCAATTGGGCCAGCAAAGAATTTGGGTTTTGACCTTCTCCATACATGTAGAACAATCTTGGCCACTTTAGAGAAAAAAGAATATGCTTTTGTAATTGTTCTAAAAACTTTCTGAGCGAATCTTTTGCGATTGCATAAGGGTTTGCAGGGATTGCTGCCATGGTTTCACTTAATTTTCCTTCCTGCAATCCATATTCGAAACAGGTTCCTGCAACGGTTATATCTTTTGCACCATTTCTAACGAGGTTCTTTAAAAAAGCATAATGCCTGAATAAATTTTCTTCGAAATGAAAAAGAGCATTGTAGTTCGGCAGACCTTCCCAAGCTAGATGAATAACAGCTTCAGGACTATCAAAATAATTAAAATAGTTAATGCTGTCATCCAATCGCGATAAATTGAGAGGAATGTATTTTACATTATTAAACCATGAAAAGGTTTTTGCTTTTTCTTCATCTCCGGAAGTAGCAATTACCTGGTGGTTATTTTTTAAGAACTCCTTTACCAGATAGTTGCCAATAAATCCCGAAGCGCCGGTTACAAGTACTTTCATACATTTTATATAATTTGTAATTCAGGGATAGGAATCACAAATTTAGCACTCCAATCTTTTGCATAACTCAATTGGTTAATTATTTCTTCTTTCAGATTCCATGGAAGAATTAAAATATAATCCGGTTTATCATTTTTCAAAAATGATTCATTCGTTACAGGTATATGGCTTGCAGGCAAGTATTTATTTTGTTTGTGTGGGTTCGCATCCACTGCATAACTGATCAAATCATTTTTTACACCACAATAATTAAGCAAAGTATTTCCTTTGGCAGCAGCGCCATAAGCAGCCACTTTCTTATTTTCTTTTTTCTGGCAAATCAAGAATTCTATTAAATCCAATTTTACCTTTTCTGCCTTTTCTGCAAAATGGCTGTAATAGGAAAGTTCTGTCATTCCTTTACTTTTTTCTTTGTCTAACAACGCAGCAACATTTTTCGATATTTTTTTAGAACTGTCTTCCTTATGTTTTGCATAAATTCTTATAGAACCGCCGTGAGTAGGTATTTCATCTACATCAAATATTTCCAGGTCTATGGATTCAAATATTTGTTTTACGGTATAAAATGATAAATAAGAAAAATGTTCATGATAAATGGTGTCAAACTGATTGTTGTCCACAAGCTGCATCAGATGTGGAAATTCCATTGTGATAACCCCAGCCGGATTCAGGATTATTCTCATACCTTTTACAAAATCCACAATATCCGGAACATGAGGCAATACATTATTTCCCAATAAAAGATCGGATTTTATATGTTTTGTTACCAATTCCTTTGCCAGCTTTTCTCCAAAAAATTTATTGATTGATGTGATCCCTTTTTGCCGTGCCACTTCCGCAGTATTTTCTGCAGGTTCTATACCAAGAACAGGGATATTTTTCTCTTTGAAATATTGTAAAAGATAACCATCATTGGATGCTATTTCGATTATTTGGGATTGTTCATTATATCCAAAACGCTCAATCATCATTTCAGTATATTTCTTTGCATGATGTAGCCAGCTTGAGCTGTAAGAAGAAAAATAAACGTATTCATTATTAAAAATGGCATTTGACTTTTTATATTCATCTACCTGAACTAAAAAACAATGATGACAGGTATAAACTTTTAACGGGTAAAAAGTTTCAGGTTCGTTCAATTCCTGCTGGGTTAAAAATGAATTAGATGCCGGCGAATTCACGAGGTCAATAAATAAATTCGTCAATTCCGTTTTACAAAATCTGCATTGCATAATTATATTCCTTTAAAGTTTTCGGATAAATACAGATGTTTCTGATCTCTTTCCGAAATTCCGTTGATGGCTAAAGGCCAGGTTATTTTTATAAGAGGATCATCATATTTTATTCCTTCTTCTGCATCCGGAGTATAAAAGTCAGTATGATGATAAATAATTTCGCAATTGTTGGACAGTGCCTGGAATCCATGCGCAAAACCCTCCGGTATATAGATCATTTTTTTATTTTCGGCGCTTAATTCTATGCCAAACCATTTTAAAAAAGTGGTTGAATCTTTTCTTATATCAACAGCCACATCGTAAACAGACCCCGAAATACACCGTATTAATTTAGCTTCGCTATAAGGGAAATACTGATAATGTAACCCACGTAAAGTACCCTTTTCTTTTGTGAAAGAATGATTCATTTGTACCCACTCCTTATGATAACCGATTTGTTCAAATTCTCTTTTGCAAAATGTGCGTGCAAACCAACCTCTTTCGTCAGTGAATAAATCAAGATTGATAACATAAAGCCCGCTGAGAAATGTTGGGTTGAATTGCATCAGATAGTCGCAGATATTTTATCGAAATGTTTTTTTAAAAGTTTAAGTCTTGTGAAACGATCTCCATCAAAATCTTTTTCGGAGAAATGAATCAATTGAAGTTTTTCAAACAATTCTTTCATACCTGACCGGAGTGTATATTCAAGTTTAAAATTGGGCACTAATTCATTTAGTAAATTAAAATTGACTCTGTAATCTCTTGGGTCGTTTCCCACTTCGCCTGTAAAAACAACTTTTGATGAAGGAATTAATTCTTTTACTATTGCTGCAACATCTTTCACCTGATAATTTTCTTTATAGCCTCCAATGTTAATTGCTTTGGCATTTATTTTACCGGCATGCGCACTTGCCAAAGTTACAAAAGCTCTTGCTATGTCTTTGCAGTGAATCAATGGGCGCCATGGTTCTCCATCGCTCATAATGCGGATCTCACCTTTTGCAATGGCGCAGGCTAATAAATTATTTACCACTAAGTCTATCCTGAATATGGGCGAATAACCATAAGCTGTTGAGTTTCTTAAAAAAGTAGTGCAAAAGTTTTCATCAGCCATTTCAGCCAATGCTTCTTCCACTGCGATTTTAGATATCGCATAAGCTGTCAAAGGATTTACTCCGGCGGTTTCATCTAAATCGTTATTGATGCCTTTGCCATAGATGGAACAACTGCTGGAAAATAAAAATCTTTTTACTCCGGCTTCTTTAGAAATTCTGGCCAGATGTATAGAACCTTCTCTATTGATGCTATAGGTAATTTCGGGATTCAGGTCGCCCATCGGATCGTTGGATATTGCAGCAAGGTGCATTACACAATCATGCCCTTTTAAATCTTCCGGCGTTAAGTCTCTTATATCTTTTATTAATTCCTTATCGGGCTTTATCGTATCAGCAATTTTTGCTTCTTCAAAAAGATTGATATCGCACGCAGTTACAGCATGGCCAGCCTCTTTCAAAAGACTTATTAAATGAGGACCGATGTATCCTTTGTGTCCGGTTACAAATATTTTCATAGTAATTTTTTTACCAGGATTTCCATTTTGCCTGGTTCGATTCCCATAGCTGCTCCATCTCAATTTTGTCGCGCATTGCATCCATACATTTCCAGAAGCCACGATGTTTATAAGCTACCAGTTCATGGTCATTAGCCAATTGTTCCAAAGGCCCTCTTTCCCATTGAATGGTTTCCATATCATCTTTGAGATAATTGAAAATACCCGGATTCAGCACAAAATACCCTCCATTGATCCATACATCTTTTTCAGCGGGTTTTTCTTTGAAATGATTTACAACAGAATGCTCATCAGTTTCTAAAGATCCGAATCTGCCGGGAAGCTGGATGGAGGTAAGGGTAGCTAATTTTCCGTGCGATTGATGGAAAGAAACCAATTCGTTTAAATTTATATCCGAAACGCCATCGCCATAAGTAAGCATAAATGTTTCTCCCACCACATACTTCTGTATCTTCTGTATTCTTCCTGCTGTATTGGTGTGAATTCCGGTATCTACAAGGGTTACTTTAAAAGATTCCGTATTAGTAAAATGCACATCCACTTTATTATTTCCGAGTTCTACGGTTATGTCGGAGTTGTATAAGAAATAGTTTAAAAAATATTCTTTAATAATGTTGCCTTTATATCCACAGCAAATTATAAATTCATTGAATCCAAAATGCGAATAGTTCTTCATGATATGCCATAAAATAGGCTTACCTCCAATCTCGACCATTGGCTTTGGCCTGAGGTGCGATTCTTCTGCTATCCTTGTTCCCAATCCGCCGGCGAGTATTACCACTTTCATAAAGCTTGTTTCTTTTTTAAATTCTGCAAATATAATTTAAAAACATTGGTGAATAATAAACGCAACTTATCAAAAAATTACAAGAAAGAAAAAATTATAGAAAAAGTTGATTTACTGCGTATGTTTCAACTTCATGTAAATTGGCTTAATTTCATCGCGAAAATGAAATAAATGAATACATTGTTTTTGATAGGTGAAGCGTTAACAGATTCTAATGGTATTAGCAAGAAAATCCTGACACAAGTAGATGCACTTAAACGTCTTGGGATGAAAGTTGATTTGTCTTACCTGGAATCCAATGATAAAAACGAACTTATTGGCCGTTGTATAAATGGAGAAAGGATAGACAAATATTCGAAAATTCACATCATAAGTGAATTTCAGTGGAGATGTAAATATAAAAATGTATATAAATATATTAAGGAGAAAAAAATTAAAATTGTTTTTATAAGATACATTCATTTTGCTAATCCACTTTTTATTTCTTTTTTAAAAAAACTACATAAAAGTGATATTAAAGTTCTATTAGAAATACCAACATATCCTTACGACCAGGAATACAGATATCTAAAATTCACATCCTGGGTTGTGTTGCTAATAGAAAAATTATCCCGACGCAAATTTAAAAATTATGTTACCAGGATTATAACTTTAACCCCTTATACCAGCATTTTTGGAATTCCCTCTACACAAATTAATAATGGAATTGATCCTGACTCAATAAATATGATTCAAAATAATAAATCTGGCAATGATATAGATCTAATCGGAGTTGCATCAATTGCCCACTGGCATGGATATGATCGGGTAATAGAAGGATTGCATAATTATTATAGTGAAAACCCAGGGACGAAAAAAGTATTTTTTCATATAGTGGGAGATTCTTCTAATCGGGAGTCATTAAGATACAAGAAACTGGTAAAAATGTATAATTTAAGTGATTACGTTATTTTTTATGGAAAGAAATCCGGTAAAGAATTAGATGTAATTTTTAATAAGGCTGATATTGCTGTGGGAAGTCTTGGGTGTCATAGGATATCAATAAATAATGTGAAATCACTTAAGAACAGGGAATATTGCGCCAGAGGACTCCCGTTTTTTTATTCGGAAACTGATGTAGATTTTGAAAATAAAGATTTTATTTTTAAGGTTGCCGGGAACAATAATCCAATTGATATTGGAGAAATAATAAATTTTTTGAGCAAAAATAAATTTGATTCGGCTACAATCAGAAAATATGCAATTGAAAATCTAACATGGAATAAACAATTTGAAAAGGTATTAAATGATGTATTTCCTGATTTCAAAAAACGAGTCACTTCCAGGGTTTGTTCGTAAAGCTGATCATTTTATATTAATTATTTTATAGGGTTCCAGTAAGCCACCATATATTTCCATAACATAAAAAAAGAATCCTGCTACTAATACCAGAATAAATATATTAAATCTTTTGAATGGCAAGTATTTGAGAAGGTAAGTGAATAAAAAAATTTGAGCTATCCCAAAAAGCTGATTAAATCTCATTGCAAAAGCAGGCGCTCCTGAGAGTAATGAAAATAAAAAAATTGAAAGGATATTGCATTTTAAAAAGAGATTTAACCTCTTATCTTTAATAAAATCCTCTTTCTTTACAGCAAATATTAAATAAAAACAACAGAGAATATTGAGGATATTTAAAGAATTAAAAATATTCACAACGACACTACCATTCTCAGAAAGTTCAATATAAGTATTCAATTTTGTTGAGAAACCTGATGCGTCAAAATTTCCCAGCAAATCGAGAACGGGAAGTTTTAAAAAGCCTAATATTAAAGACAAAATCAAAATACTAATATATAAATTCCGATTTAATTTATTAGTATCAAAAATTAAAATAAGTAAGAAAAAGATTGCCGAATAATGAAAGCATGTGGCTAAAATGACCAAACCAATAAAAGTCAACCATTTGCCTTTTAAAAAAGGAATCAACGAAATTAAAAAAATGCCGGAAGCAAGGGCTATCCGAATTTGTGTCATTTCGTGGAGAAGGAAAAAATAAGAAAAATAATAAAGTAAGGTTAAATAGGGATTAATTGAAAAACGATTGATGGTAAATACTTTTAAAGACAAGCTTGCTAACGCGTAAAAAAGCATGATGGCTACTCCATAATTAACTTCGAAAAGTTTTCTAAACACAACAACAATCCCCACAAATCCCGGTTCAAATGCCAACAAATAATAATAACCATCACTGGTTATTTCATTCATATTATTAAAAACATACTGATAATTTAGGTAGTCTTTGGATACGCTTGGGTCACGTAATCCCGCCAATAGTGACAGTAGGATTATAATTGAAAATAATAAATAATTATTTTTAAAAGGAGTAAACTCGTATTGAATTGCCAGAATAGCTATAAAAATAAAATATGTAATATATACCAGCATTTTGTCGGATGTCTTCAGTTACTTCTTACAAACTAAGCAAACATTAATTAAGAAGTAATTTTTGAAAATTGGTTATTCTGGTTTTTTAAATAAAAGAATTAATGATAACTTTTGAGTAAAATAAGTTTTAATTTGGTACGGCATTAATTCTTCATGAATTAGTCGTTTTTCAATTTGAATAAATAAATAATCCATAGTACCAAAAGGGTAATGAAACATGCAACAAAAGAAAATTCTACGGCTGTTTTTAACTTACTCACTTTTATTTTTTTCATCGGGTAATTGGCAGCGTCAATTATTTGCATTAATGGTATCTGTTTAAGGTACTGATACCTTGCTATTTCCAGGTCTTTAAACATTTCAGCATAAGCACCGCTATACACTTGTAAATTTGCCTGTTGTTTAAGTATAGGTACTTCGGCAGCAGAAAATGCAGGATTTAGATTTACATCCTGTATTTCAGCCCGACTGCCTATAGTTGAATTCACTTTTCTTTTCATAGTATCCACTCTCTGCTCCAATATATCAAGGGTTTGTTTGGATTTTTGTGTACAAATGGAAATATAAAAATCATTCGTTGCCGACACAAGCCTGTCAGTAAAATCTTTGGTAAATTTTTCATTTGGGTTCGTAACATTTACTTCATAGATATTATATTTTCTATCTGGTTTATCAGCATTAATATAAGACTTTGCAAACGTATTATAGGTATTATAAAGTATGCTATCCTGTTGATATGTAAATGTGGACCTGGGTTGACCAGCCGGGAAACTTATATCTATTGTTTTGGATGTTTTAGAGTTTGAGTTCTTATTTTGATTTAGGAAATACTGAATAAATGTAAAAGGCTTATTATCAAAAGTATCTATTGAAAGTAATGTTTGTTCAACCATTCTTCTACTTTTCATTATTTCAAGGATATTATCTCCGGCAAATACCGCATTACTCCCTGCTCCAATATTTAAACCAAATTGGCTAGCAAGGCTGGCTGCTCCTGAAAGGTCGCCTCCATCTCCGCCATCTAATGCAAAAGTTAATGTGCTTTGATAAGTAATTTTCTGTTTACTCGCATAAAATATTCCGGCTATACCAGATAAAAGACCTATAATGACAAATAGCCACCATCTTTTTAGTATTCCATTTATAAATGAAAGAAGACTTTCTGAAGCGGTTATTTTTTTATCTGGTTCTGTGAACATAAGAGTAAATATTATAAACTTTTTATAATTATCAAAGTTTGAGCACGCTTGCCATAATTCCAAGTGAAGAGACCATAAGTGCAAGTTCTCCTATGCTAATTCTGGAGCGATTATTTTTAGCTTTTTGAGGTACAAAAATCTCGGAACGAGCCGTTACTGACGGATAGGATTTAAAAAATAAAAAATGCTTTACAGAGGCTGCTCTCCCGTCAGGATATATCACCAAAGATCCTGATTTCCTGGCGTAAGGTGTAAAATTTCCTGCCTGGAGAATGTAATATTTTAAATTTTTGTGGGCCTTGTAAGGTATAATAGTAGGGTTATATACCTCTCCTGATATTTTTACAAGATTAGAGCTCCTGCTTATGGTAAGTACGTCGCCGTCTTCTAAAACCAGGTTATCAGAATTATTTGGATTTGCTAATGCAGTTGTAAGATCTACACTTATCAGATCATAAGTTTTGTATAATTCATCCTTTAAACGGGGATGAAGAGAAAGACTGTCGGGATTGATATTAAGTATTCGTTGAAATAGCTTTTCCCTTTCATCTGTTGTAAGATTCGATTTTATTCTACGGCGTATGGTAATAGAGGTACTGTCAGCAGAGGCTTTAAAGCCTCCCATTCTTTTCAGTATATCTGTTATTCTGTCGCCGCTCTTTATTAATCCGTATCTTCCAGGACTTTTTACATCACCCATTACTAATACTGTTCTCTGGGAATTATAGCCGGGTAATGCTTTTACAATTACTATATCATAAGGCTGTAATAAAACATCTTCAGGATGCTCATTACTTTGGGAAAGATTTACATTTAAAACCTGGCTTTCATCATGATTTGCAACGCCCACATTTGCGTTCCTTATTCTTCGCAATATTTCAATGGTTGAGGAATCTCCAAATTCGGAAATGCCTCCTGCAGTAAGAAGAAGATCGCGCAGCGACATATTCTGCCTCCACAAAATAAGTCC
>Ga0307374_10005921_pt1 | contig 19540 bp, 30 predicted proteins | sample OX3MG_FD_202532 | JGI IMG/M metagenome (GOLD analysis project Ga0307374, IMG submission 202532) | Soil microbial communities from Risofladan, Vaasa, Finland - OX-3 | ecosystem: Environmental > Terrestrial > Soil > Coastal area > Acid sulfate soil | place: Finland: Risofladan, Vaasa | collected...
CTCGGGCCCCAGGTAGTAGTCGCCGCGCCGGTCGGTGCCCGGTCCCGGCGGCTGGCTGGCGAGGTAGGCGGCGTAGCCGGCGGTGTCGGCGGCCCCGACCTTGTGCACGGTCAGCATCGCGGCCCGCCGCCGGCCGGGCCCGCGCGCCCTCCCCATCTCATCGCGCCCAGCTTAGCATACTTTACGCACAAGTTTGTGCTGACGGGTTCTGGGTTTGCCAGCTTTCAGCGCAGCAGAACACGCGTGTTCTACGATCGGTCCCGCGTTCGGTCAGCCGCCCAGTCGAGGACCCGGTCATGGACTCCGTCATGGACCGCGGCGCGGGGCCTGGGCCCCGGACGGCCGCGGGCGTCCCGGCGATCGACCGCGACGGCGTGGTCCGGGCCTTCCCGGAGGGGGTCGTCCGACGCCTGACCGGTCTCAGCGAGCGCCAGCTGCAGTACTGGGACGACCGCGACCTGGTGCGGCCGAGCCTGGCGGCGGGGCAGGGGCGGGGGCATCGGCGGCTCTACGACTTCCGCGACCTCGTCTCGCTGCGGGTGGCGGCGGACCTGCGGCAGCACGGGGTGAGCCTGCAGACCATCCGCAAGGTGGTCGGGCACCTGCGCTCGCTCGACTACCACCATCCCCTGGCGGAGGTGCAGTGCTGGTCGTGGGGCGGCGAGCTCTACTTTGAGGAAGCGGCCACGATCCGTGCGGGCCGGCGGCCGGAGCAGGTGCTCGCCAGCTTCGCAGTCCCCGTGCCTGCGATCGTCGATCGGCTCCAGGCCGACATCGCCCAGCTGGACGCCCGCACGCCGGGCCAGACGGAGCAGCGGCGCGCGACCCTCGGGCACCAGCTGGTCTTCGCGGGGACACGGATCCCGGTGGCGGCGGTGCGGCGGCTGCTGCGAGCGGGGGCAACCGCGGAAGAGATCCTCGCGCTCTACCCGGACCTGGCGCTGGCCGATCTCGCCGTGGCCGCTGCGGAGGCTCCACGGCCCGGCCGGCGCGCGAGCTAGGGTTCTGTTGCGACCAGAATATGGTCGAGCCCGTGGCCGCGCTGCTCCAGGGGCGGGGGCATCCGGTCGTGCGAGCCCGGGACGCGGGGCTGGCCACGGCCAGCGATGCCGATCTCGTTGCCTACGCGCTGCGCCAGAGCCTGGTTCTGGTGACCTTCGACCGGGATCTGGGGCGGGCAGCGGTCCGCCAGGGGTGCCCGGTCCTGCGGGTGCAGGGACCGGAGCGGACCGCGCGGGCGCGGGTCGGCCAGCACTACGCGGCGGTCGTGGCGCGGCTCTGGGCGGGAGCCCGGCTGGTGCTGATCCCGCGCGACGGGCCGCCGGTCTGACCCCACCCGTGGGTCGTGATCGGGCCCACCCTCGCGTCGTGAGCCGGGTCCGGTGGGCGTCCGGTGCCGACCCGTGGCGGTGTCGCCCATCGCCCGCCGACCGGTCCGGCCCGGCGTTCCGAGTGCGGGTGACCATGGAGAGCCGAACGGCCACCACGGCCCAGACCCAGCCGCCGCCGGGAGCGCCCCCGCTGCGGGTTTGGTGGGTCCGGCCCATCCGTGGGCACCCCGACGGGGGTGCAAATGTGCCCTGCTCGACCACCCCGGTGTCGCCGCCGAACGCGAACGCAATGGGGAGACGGCCCCGACCGGGGGCGAAGGGACCGGGCGCGACCGTCTCCCCGGCCTCCGGCGGCTACGCCATGCGCCGCCGACCGTCCGAGTCGGGTGCCGAGGCGGGGTGCCCCACCGCTCCCGGCGGCCGGGCGCCGCGGTGACCCTCGCGGTCGTTGCCCCTTTCTCCGGTGCCCGGTTGTCGCAGGGTCACTGCGCGCCGGCCTCGTCTTCGGCGGGGCTCAGGCGGACGATCATGGCCGTGGAGGCGCGAGCCCGCGATCCGATCGACGAGGAGGTCGACCGCCTGCTGGCGGAGGACCCCGGGCTGCTCGCGGAGCTGCAGGACTTCGATCGGCGCTATGAGCGAGGGGAGGTCGCGCTGGTCCCGCACGCGGAGGTGCGGCGGCGCATCGGCCTCGGTCCCGACGGACCGGAGAGCCGGCCCGAGGCCCCAGGCGGCCTGTCCGGCTGGTGAGGCTGGTCTGGAGCCCGCCGGCGCTGGCGCAGCTCGAGACCCTGGCGCAGCGGGCGCCCGCGCAAGCCGGGGCCGTGGTCGCGGCGATGGAGTGGATGGCGGGGCTGCAGCCGGCGAGCCCGGCGCTCGGGCGTCGGGTCCGGGGCTCACGCCCCTGGCGGCGGGTCCGCCGAGGCGGGTGAGGGCCGTCGTCGACTCCGGGGTGCGGGTGTCGGCGGCGCGCTGAGCCCTGGGGTCACCCGCGCAGCTGGTTTGCTTGCTCGATACGTAAACGTTGCTTGTACATGTGGGTTTGCCTTACTCTGGCAATGAGGTGATATCCGCAATAGTGCTGATCTGAACGAAGCAATGGATGGACCGCGAGCTGACCTGAGCGAAGCGGCGCTCCGGCGCGCCGGCTTGGAGCGCCTGCAGGCGCTCCTGCCCGAAGGCTGGCACCTGCAGCCAAGTCCAGCCGAGATCGCGTCCGATCCTGGTGTTGACCCGGTCATCTACATCCTCGGGCCGAGCGGGGGGACGCAGGTGATCGTCGTGGCGCGGCGGCACCTCACCCCACGGGGGGTGGAGGGTCTGCTGCGCGGACCCGCGGAGGCGCTGCGGCGACAGAGCCGGACCCCGCTGCTGGTGGTGGCCCCGGTGCTGAGCGCCCGGACGCGCCAGCGGTTGCGCGACGCTGGGATCCTGTACCTTGACCTCACGGGCCCGACGTTCCTGACCATGGCGTCGCCCGGCCTCCACGTGGAGCTGGCCGGCCCCTCGCGGGCGGCGGCGCCGCGGGCCGCGTCCGGGCCGACGCTGCGGGGGCCGCGGGCGGGGCGGGTGCTCCGGCTGCTGGCGGACGTCGTCCCGCCGTACGGGGTGGGGGAGCTGGCCCGGGCCGCGGGGGTGAGCCTCGCCTACACCTCCCGGCTCCTCGAGGGGCTCGACGCCGAGGCGCTGCTCACCCGGGGGCGGCGGGGCCGGGTCGAGGCCGTGGACTGGGCCGGTCTGCTGCGGCGGTGGGCCGAGGCGTACGCGCTCCTGCGGACCCATACGGGGGTCGGGGCGATCGCGCGGCACGGGGTGCCCGCCGTGCTCGACGCCCTGCGGGGCCAGGCCGGGCCGTGGGCGATCACGGGCTCGTACGCGGCGGTCCGGCTGGCGCCGGTGGCCGCGCCGGCGCTGCTCGCGGTGTACACCGGGGACCCGTCCGCGTGGCTCGAGCCCCTGCAGCTCCTGGCCGCGCCGAGCGGGCACGACGTGGTGCTGCTGCGGCCGGCGGACCGCTTCGTGTACGCTCGGGCCCACGAGGCCGACGGGCTCCGCTACGCCGGGCCCAGCCAGGTGGCGCTGGACTGCCTGACCGGGCCCGGGCGGATGCCGGCCGAGGGGGAGGCGCTCCTCACCTGGATGGCCGCGCACCCGACCGGGTGGCAGCTTCCCGCGCTGGCGGCGCTCCCCGCGGCCCCAGACCCGGGATGAGTCCCGCCGCCGACCCGCGGTACGTCGCAGCGCGGCGGGTGCTGCTGGACGCCCTCGACGCGCTCGCCGTGCATCGGCGGGCCCTGGTCATCGTCGGGGCCCAGGCCGTCTATCTGCGCACGGAGCCGAGCGCGGTGCGGGTGGCCCCGTTCACGATCGACGGGGACTTCGTGCTCGATCCGGCGCAGCTGGGCGACGAGCCGCGCCTCGAGGCGGCGCTGGAGGCTGGCGGCTTCCGCCTGCGGCCCGCGGATGGGGGCGGGGTGCAGCCAGGGCTGTGGACGCGGCGCACGCAGGTGGGTGCGCAGGCGATCGACGTCGCCGTGGACCTGCTGGTCCCGGCCGCCTGGACCGCCGGGGGCCCGAGCCTCCGGGGGGCGCGTCTCGGGGTCCACGGGAAGGTGGCGGCCCGACGGACGCGGGGCCTGGAGGGGGCGCTCGTGGACCATGGCCCCCTGGCCGTCGGGGCCCTGGAGCCCGAGGACCCCCGTGTGATCGAGGTCGCCGTGGCCGGCCCGGCGGCGCTGCTCGTGGCGAAGATGCACAAGCTGCTCGACCGGGGAGCGGGGCGGGCCGACCGCCTCCACGACAAGGACGCGGCCGACGTGGTCCGCCTCCTCCAGACGGCGCCCACCGCGGAGCTCGTGCCGGTGTTCGCCACGCTGTGCGGGCACGGCCAGGCGGGCCCGGTCACCCGCGAGGCCCTGACGGGGCTCCAGCAGTGGTTCGCGGCGCGCGGCCGGCCCGGGGTGCAGATGGCGGTCCGCGCGCTCGAGGGGGCGATGCCCGCGGCCCAGGTGGCAGCGATCTGCACGACGGCGGTCGCCGCGCTCCAGGAGGGCCGGGCGCTGCGCTGATCGGGGCGCGCTCCCGACGGCGGATCCTGTGTGGAGGGGCGTCGGCAGGCCGGACCGGACCGGGGACGGTGCTGGTGGATAGACTGGTATATCCGGTGGTGTTGGGGAGGTTTTCACGCGATGCGACCGGGCGGATGAGCGGGGCCGGACCGCTACCGGACGTCGTGGCGCATGAGCACGCGATCCGTCTGCCGATCCCCGCGGTGGTGCGCGAGCTGGTGGAGCTCCTCGGGGCCCGGCTCGTGGCCTACCTGGGCGGGGTGACGGAGACCCGGACCGTGCGGGCGTGGGCGGCGGGCACCCGCGCGGTGCGCGACCCCGTGGTCGTGGTGCGGCTGCGCCTGGGCCTGCAACTGGCGGCGGCGCTGGTGGCGGTGGAGCACGACCCCGCCATCGTCCAGGCGTGGTTCCAGGGCCTCAACCCGGAGCTGGACGACCGGGTGCCGGCCCAGCTGCTGCGGGAGGGCGAGCTGGCGACGGTGGGGCCGGAGCTGCTCGCGGCGATGCGGGCCTTCCTCGTCAGCGGCTGATGCCCGGCCGCGTCCCGCCGGCGGGCGAGGCGCGCACGCTCCGGGCGGTGGTCGGGCTGGCGCAGTTCCCGGTCGCGGCGCAGCTCCAGACGGCCGACAGCGATGACGGCACGGCGATCGGGCCCCTGACGATCGACGCCGCGCTGGCCGCGGCGCTGGCTGGTGTGCGGGCCGCCCCCGTCCGGCTGCCCGGGCTGTGGTGGCTGCCGTTGCAGGGGTTCCTGGCGGTGGCGGGCGGGCTGGTGGTGGCGTTGTGGCCCCGGCAGTTCGACACCGGGCCGGATCCGGAGGCGTTCGTCGGGGCGGTCGGGGGGATGGCGGCGGCGGAGGCGTTGCGCAACCGGCTCGGGGCGCTCCAGCAGGCGCTCGAGGGCACCAGCGCGCGGCTCCAGACGGAGGGACGGTTCTTCCGCTGGGGCCTCGGGTGGCGGGTCGGCCCCGTCGGGGCAGGGACGGTCTTCCTGGGGGTGGCCGTGCTCCGGTGAGGCCGATGTCCGTGTCCCCCGCGCCTCCCGCCGATCCGCGACCGTCGTCCGCGACCACGAGGCCCGCGCCGCCGCCGTCGGGGCCGGCGCGCCTGCCGCGGCCTGACGTCCCGCGCCTGCCGCGACCCCGATCGCCGCGCCCGAGCGGTAGGGACTGCGGGCCCCGAGCGTGCGCGGCGCTCCGCCCCCGCCCCCGATGGCCGGCGGGATCCTCACGGCGGCCGTGGGCCTCTGCCCGAGCGGGAGTTGGCCCGGGTTCACCGCTGGAAGTGACGGGCCCCCGGGCCGGCGCCCGCCCGCCCCGCCGGCCCGGGGGCCGCGGGGCTGGGCGCGGAGCCTCAGGCGGCGGTGATCGCCGACGCCAGCACGCCCGGATCGACGGCGATGCGCTCGGGGATGGTGACCACGAGCGGCTGGTGCCGGTCCCCGCCCCAGCGCACGTTGACCAGGGTGAGCCCGACGACGTGGCCGGCCGCGTCGTAGCGCAAGCCGTGGCCTTCGGGGGACTCCTCAAAGGCCACCGCGGTGGCCGGGTCCCCGACGTGGAGGTAGAGCACGTCGGCGTCGGCGTCGTAGGCGACGCGGTCGAAGGTGGTGTGGCCGATGGTGATGTTCATGGCTGGGATCGACGGGCGAAGGCGGTGATGCAGCGGCCCCCCGCCGCGTCATAGGCGACGATCACCTTGAGCCAGTGGCTGGGGCCGACGCCCTCCCGGTAGTACCACACTTCGCCCGCTCGGCGTCCGGGGCGTCGGAGGGTCGGGGTCTGGATGGTCTGGAGCACGGCGGCGTGGTGGGGGCGGAGCTCGGGATGGCCGGTGGTGATGTGGGTCCATCGTTCCGCCGTGATGACGACCGGGCGGCCGTCCGGATCCTGCACGGTGGGGGGTGGAGGCGCCGGGGACATGGGGCGGCAGTGTGGCAGCTCCCCTGGGGGCGTCCCGCTCCGCCTGCCCTACACCGCATCCGGGTCGGGCTTCTCCGGGCAGGACCCGAGGGGCCCTGGGGGTGGGAGCCCGGCGGCGAAGGGCCCGGGGTCGCCGGGGTCGATGCACACGACCTGGATGGGGGGGGCCGCGCCGATGAGGACCCAGGTGGTGCGGGGGGCCCGGTGCCGGCGAGGGTGAGGAAGCTCGCGGCCCGGTGGCCGGGTCCCAGCGCTCGGCGGCCTGGCGGAGGTCCTGGAGCGCCACCAGGGTGACAACGCTGAACCGCGGTGTCTCATGGTGAGACACGACGGTTTCGACGCGGCCGTGCATCTGCGTGCCGAGCGGCCCGGCACCCGAGGACGCGCCCCATGGTTTCACTAGCCGGGGCAGATGGACGCCTGGGGTTCGATGCAGGCCCAATGGTTCCAATAGCCGTAAAAGAGCCTTGGGGGGGTTTGCAGTCGATCACGAACGGGGTGGAGGGGGGGTGGTGAGGAGACCGGGGTGGGGGTGGGGGTCGCGACCGGGTACGGGACCGGGGCAGTGGTCTCGTCTCCAGACGGGTCCGTTCTCGATGATGCGTTGGGGACGGGCCGGATCGGGGAGCACGGTGACACGCTCCTGGGCATCGCAGAGCGGGGGGTCGGGGTCGAGGCAGGGGAGGAGACCGGGGTGGGGATCTCCTCTCCGGGTGCGTCCGTTCGTGAAGATGCGTTGGGGGAGGGCCGGATCGAGGAGCCCGCGGGAAGCCTCCATGGGAGGCTCAGCGCGGGGGGGAGGGGCAGGTGAGCGAAGGGTTGTCGGTGGGCTTCTGGGCTTCGCCATCCGCGTCGTGAGCCTGGTGGCAGCGGCCACGAGCAACTCCCGGTAGGCGTCCGGTGCCGACCCGTGGCGGTGTCGCCATCGCCTGCTGGTCCGGCCCGGCGGTCCGGGTGCGTGGGTGGCAACGGAGAGCCGAACGGCCGCCGCCGCGACCCCGCCGCTGACGGGAGCGCCCCCGTAGGGGGTCATGCGGCCCCGAGCCACGCGGACGCTCGCGATCGCGAGGTCCGGTTGAGTCTGGAGTGGCTCGCGGGCCGCCGGGATCCGGCGGCGAGCCCTGGCCCTCCCCTCGTCCGCTCGGGTGTCCGCCTCCGCGTCCGGACGGCCCCGCCGGTGCTGGGGTGGGGCCGGCTCCCGGCGAGCACCCTGCCGGTGGGCCGAGCTCGGGGGGTGGCGCCCTCGCTGCGGGCTTGGTGGGCCCGGTCTATCCGTGGGCACCCTGACGGGGGTGCCAATGTGCCCTGCTCGACCACCCCGGTGTCGCCGCCGAACGCGAACGCAAGGGGGGAGAGGGCCATGGTCCGGTGGCGAACGGACCGGGCGGGCGCCTTCTCCCCGGCCTCCAGGGGCCACGTCGTCGTCGGCGCCCAGGTGATCGTGGCCGCGGCGGTCACGCCAGGCGATCCCTCTTTTGGACAGCGGCTCGGGTTGACCGCCGGAGAAGACGGCACCCCTGGCGCCGCGCTGATCGGGGCGTGCGCCTTTCCTACAGCCGCCCCGGGGCGGGCCGGAGCCAGGCGGCGAACGGCGGGGTGCGGTCCGGGTCGATGAGCTGGACCTGGACGGGCGGGTCGGCGCCAGTGAGGACCCAGGCGGAGCCGGGGGGGCCGGTGCGCCAGGCGGAGGCCGGAAGGATGGGCTGCTCGACCCAGCCGTGCTGGGTGCTCTGAGTGGTGGTCTCGTCCACGCGCCACCAGGGGCCGGGGGGCCGCGAGCGGCTGGTGCTGGTGGTGGTCTGGGGGACCCAGGTGCGGCCGACCAGGGTCTCGAGGGCCTGGAGGGTCTCGGCGTCGGCGAGGCCGGGGAGGAGGACCTTGGTGCCGGCGAGGGTGAGGAAACTGGCCGCCGTGGCGGGGCCCCAGCGTTCGGCGGCCTGGCGGAGGTCCTGGAGGGCGACCAGGGTGACGACGTTGCGGCCGCCGCCCTCGGCGAGCAGGCGGGGGAGGGCGGGGAGGGGGCAGATGGTGGCGGCCTCGTCGAGGGCGAGCAGCCAGGGGAGGGGGAGCGCGCCCTCGGCGTCGCTGTGGGCGCGGGCGGCCTCGCGGACCTCCTCGACCAGGCCGACCACCAGAGGGGCGCCGTCGGTGGGGGCGTCAGAGGGGCTGACGACGTAGACGGTGTGGGGGCCGGCGAGGAAGACGCCGGGGTCGAAGGGGACGACGGGGGTGGCGTCGGCGGCAGCGCAGACCTGGGCGGTGTCGAAGGGGGACAAGATGCCCTGGGCGGCGGACCAGATGCTGCCGCGCTCGCGGTCGGGGGTGCGCAGGAGGCCGGCCAGCACGGCCTTCGCCTGGGGGGCGGTGGCGAGCGCCTGGGCGGGCTCGGCGCGCTGGGCATGGACCCAGGCGCAGACGGTGGCCATGTCGCGGTCCCCGCAGGCGGCGGCGTGGAGGCAGACGGCAAGCAGCTGGGTGGCGCGGGTGCGCCAGTGGGTGGCGTCGGTGACCCCGCGGCCGGTGTCGACGGCGAGGGCGGCGGCGCGCCGGCGGGCGACGTCCCAGTCGCGGCCGCCGTGGAGGGGGGACCAGACGAGCCGGTAGACGCTGGGGGGCAGGGGGTCGACCACGCCGAGGGGGTCGAAGACCCAGCAGATCCCGTGACGCCGGCGGGCGGCCCGGGTGGCGTCGAGGACGTCGCGGCGGGTGGAGGTGACGAGGACGGGGCCGGTCCAGGCGGCGACGTTGGGGATGAGCACCCCGCGGGTCTTGCCACTGCGGGGGGGGCCGAGGACGAGGGTGGCGGCCTGGGGTGGGGCCATCTCCCACCCATCGAGCCCCCAGCCGCAGCAGACCTGGTCGGGCGGGGGCTCGCCGTGGGGGCCGCGGACGCGGACCCGGGGCGGGGCGGCCCAGCGGCGGGTGAGCCACCACCCGCCGGCCCCGACGACGACCCAGAAGCCGGTGTTGGCCGGGTCTCCCGCGGGGCCGCCGTTCAGGAGGAGGGAGGCGGTCGCGAGCCCGAGCCAGACGAGGGCCAGGGTGCGGCGGCCCCAGCGCCGGACGCCCCCGGCAGCCGCGCGGCCGGCGTGGATCACGGGGCGGGGTCACGCGCGGCGCGGGCGCGGACGGCGGCCTGGACCCAGGCGGCGAGCTCGGGGACGGGGACGGGGTCGTCCCAGGGGGCGTCCGGCGGGGGGTGGCGGCCCTGGTGGGCCAGGAGCGGCTCCCCGTCGCGCTGGAGCCCCGCGACCCCGACCGCCCACCACTCGGCGGCGTCGCGGGGGGCGGCGCCCGGGGCGTAGGCCTGGGTGCGCCAGGCGGCCAGGGCGGCGAGGCGGGCCACCAGCCACCCGTGGGTGTACCAGCAGACGGGGACCTCGATGCCCTGGGCCTGGAGCCGGGTGACGAAGGCAGCGCAGTCGGCGTAGGCCGGGGCCAGCTGGGCGGCGGGGAGCTGCTCGAGGTCCCAGGGGACGGGCGGGGGCAGCTTCGCCAGGGTCGGCGCCGACGCGGCAGTGAGTTGGGTCCTCGGGCGGGCCATGCAGCGGCTCCCAGCGGCCCACCGACGACCTGCAACGCCGAGGACCGCCCACCCGGCCAGGTGGGTGTACGGCAGGGCCGGGCCGACGTCAAGAGCCGGGCCCTCGCCGAAGGGGCGAGGGAGGCCTACCGGTCCTGCTGAGGAGGAGTCGCTGGCGTGATCTTGCCCGCCGAGGGCCCCAAGCCCTTCGAGAGCTCAGACAGTCCCTCGGAAGTCTTGATTGGTACCGTGGTAGGCACGACAAGCCAGCCGGGCTCATCCGGTACCGGCGAGGGTCGCTGGGTGTGCGTCGAGCTGGCCTCTGCCATTGCCCCTAATGTACCACCGGCAGGTAGACGAGGCTTCCGATCGCCGTGATGCCAAGGGCGATCAGGCCCACCCAGAAGAAGTTGCGCTTCCAGCCAGTGACGATTTGGTCGTTCATCCCAATACTCGCGAGGAGCGCCTCATACATCGCGAACCGCATGGCAGCGGACGAGTCCGCGACGTGCTTCTGATAGAACTGGCGCAGGTCAGGGCCAGACTTCACTTTGCGATTGATTGCTGAGAGGATCAGAAAGACCACGGAGACCACAAGCCCTACTACGGTAGCTGGCCAATACCTGTTGAGGGCGTTGTGGGTCGCGATGACGAGGCCAATACCGGCGAAGTTGGCAGCCACGATTCCTAGTGACTTGAGGTTCTGGGCATCGATAGTGGCCAGTTGCGCGTCGAGCTGTTCCCGTGCCTCACCGATGACCATGGAGAGAAGGGTCGCATAGTCAGTCTCCCGGGTCTTGACCACAGAGGCTCGACCAGCTGCAGCCCGTTCCTCGGCTTGGAAGAAGTCATCAAGAGTGACGATGCCACGGTAGGCACGGATCCCACGACCCGGAGTGAGTTCCCACCGCCTGTGCCACGACCGCTTGCGAGTCATCTTCATCAAGGCCCAAGATGTTCGCCAATAACCGCTCCATCGTGATAACTGATCCTCCACCCAGACGTTAGGCAGGCTGCGGAGAAGGGCGAGGACACGACGGCTTGATCCCACGGCTTTAGCTTTGGGGATCTCCGAGCAAGCGGAGATCATATCGCCTGAACTGATCCATGCTCGTCTGGATCGAGTCGATGTCGCGGGCTGCACCTGATGTTCGCGCTCGATCGAGAATCGCAGTACGCAGAGGAAGAGCTGGAGATCTGGCTCCGCATTGGCGCAGGCGGTCAGGCCACGAAGCGTGACGGCGAGGATGCCCTCGGGAAGGTCAGGACCTGAGAGCTGGGGGTGGGTAACAAGACCGTCGGGCATCTCCGCCAACACGCACACGAGGTCGCTCCCCTCTCGGTCGAGGACTCGATCGACGTACCCGATAGGCGGCCATCTACTATGCTGCCAGAAGGCATCGTAGGCGACCTGGAGGACGCGCTGCTGGGGCGCCGTCAGGGGGACCCCGGAGGCAGCCGGACTGGGTGGGGCATCCAGCGCGCGCTCGAGGGCTAGGCAGGCAGCGTTGAGAAAGCTGCGGGACCTGCGTTGCAGGTCCACTTCTGTGGGTGCGATCGTCATTCCGTCTGGACCCCACTCGGGCTGCAGCCACCGCTCGGCGTGACGAAGCTCTTGGCGGACCACATGGTCGGCGGCGAACCGCTCGGCCAGTGTCTCCCGGCTCTTGCGGTCCCATTGCACGACTTCCCCGAGCGGCAGGGTTCCCACGGTCAGCCAGCGGCGGCCGGTGGCGATGAGCTCGGCGAGGCGGGACTGGAACGGGGCCAAGTCGGCCCCGTCACGGGGCAAATTAGCCGTGGCGTCCGGCGTCATCACGTCAAGTGCGGGGCCGTGGTTACGCGGCTGCGGCGCGCCAGCTGCCGTAGCGCCACCACGTGACTGGAGCCCCGATCCGCCCCATCCGCCGAGCGCAGCGGGGGCACCGGGGTGGTGTCATCGCTGCGTGAGCCGCGCTCGACAGCCTGAACAGCGTGGCCAGGGCGCCGGGCCGCGGCCCGGCGCCCTGTGTCCTAAACCGGGCCGGGCCTACCCGCGTTGCGCCCACCCCGCCTCTTGGGTGCGCCTTCAATGCAGGCTGCGGGTCAGCGATTCGGCTAGGCGGAGAGCAGGCGCCAGCCGGTCGTCACAGCGTCGATCGTGTGGACCGCGAACGCGACCATCTGGTAGACGCCGACCAGCCAGTGCCAGAGCGCCTGGAGGAAATCCGTCATGTGAGCTACAACTCCGAAACTGTCCCGTGGTTACTACTGGGGTGGAATCGCCGAAAGCGCGACCTACGCGAGGCCGATCGAGGCGACAACCGCCCGGCGGAACTGCCGGGTAGTCGGATGCCGCGCGAAGCCCAACCAGGCGAGGACTGCCACGGCGAGGAGGATCATGTGCCAGAGCTTCCGGATGAGCGTCACTTCACCGCCTCCGGACCGGTCGACCGGCCCCGGCCGGACCGTTGTCAGCGAGGCCGATGATGGCGCATAGGGCGCTCGCCAGCACTGCGGCCGTGTGGGCGTCCTGCCAGCGCTTGCTGGTGACGCCGTGCACGGTCACGAGGGTGCCGACCAGGCCGCCAAGAGCGCAGAGATCGCGACGTCGCATCGGATATCTCCTCCGAGGCGTCAGGGCCTCGGTGTCTTCAGGACCCAATATGCCCCGCGGCAGTCGGCCGGGAGCGGCGGGAAGGTGTGGCCCGCCACGTCCGTGCTCCATTGGTGGCTGCACGAGGCGTCGCATTGGTAGAACCCGCTGACGGGCACCGTCTGTCCGGGCCGGAACCGGTCGCCGATCTGGGCCATGTCGAGGCCTCCGTGGTCCGCGGATCCGCTGATGCGCGGATTGTAGCATGCAGCGTGCCGTCGGTGGTCCCCTGCCCTCCCGCCTCCCCCACCCCCCGCGGGGGTCAGTTCGGTCCGAGGTAGATGAGGCGGACATGCGCGGCCGCCCGGGACACGTGGAAGGCAGTCGCCGCCACCGCCTCCCGGTCGGTGTCGGCAGGGGCCGTGGCGAGGACCGTCCGGCACGCCCGCTGAGGCATGAGGAGGGCGCTGGCGAAGTAGGCCGCCTGCCACTCCATCCAATCGGCCGTGGACCCAGGCCGCTCGATCGCCCGACGCAGACAGCGTACGGGACCAGGTCTGGCTGGATCAGGAAAGAGCTCCGCCGGAGGTTCGGCGGGCCAGAGCGCGTTGTGGAGGTCGACGTGCCCCAGTTCGTGAGCCAGGGTCATCCGCTGCCGGGTCTCCCGCCGGGCGTCGTCCAGGGTTCTGGACACCTGCACGGCGGGTTTGCCGCCGGGTGCGAAGTAGGTCACGCCCTCGACGTCTGAGCCCTCGTCAGTGAGGTCCGCATAGAGGTCGAGATCAGCCGTCCGGCTCTCCACCAGAGCGACGAGGTCGTTCGTGGTCAGGGGGTACGCGACCTGGCCCCTGCGGCGCTGGAGGAACGCTTCGACGCACTGCTCGGCTCGAGCATCCAGTTCCTCGGCCTCGAAGTGGGGCCGCTGGGGGAACCGGCCGGTGGGATCTCGGACCCACCTCATCGGGGCGCGTGGGACTGATACGTTCGCCGGAAGGCCTTGACGGCGGCGGCGACCCGGTCGCGGCTGGCGTCCCCCCTGACAATGTCCGGGGGGACCTGCCCGACCAGGAAGTGCAGGCTATCGGGGTTGAGGTCGAGTTCGCGGGCGAGCTGGTCGAGGACGTACGCACTCGGCTCCCGGCGGTCCCGCTCGATGTCGTTGAGGTACTGCGGCGAGATGGCGATCCCATCCTCTTTGAGGGTTCGGGTCGCCAGATCCTTCTGCGTCCACTCCCGCTGCTTGCGCGCCGCCGCGATCGTCTGGCCAAGCGTCATCAAGGGCCTCCATGCTTTGGCCGACCCGCTGATCCGCATAGTAGCCGGGTCGGGCTCGGTGTCAAGGGTAGCGGCGGTCGCCCCCCGCGCTCGGCGAGGATAGTCAGAATGCCGGACGGGACCATCCGGTTTAGAAGGAGGAGCGAGGCATGAGTTCGAGACTTCCGTGCATCCATGTCGAGTCGAACGATCGAGGTCTCCACGAGGTGCACTACATGGGGATGCACGACGGCGACAAGAATGTCGCCTATGGGGAGGGGACAACCCTGGACGAAGCAAAGCAGGCTTTGGGAAAGCAGCTAGCGGAATTCGACCCAGGCAAGCTGGTGGAACCAGGGAGCCCACCACCGGCCCCAGAATCCGACTCCGTGAGGGTAGAGGCGGATGCCAGGATCCGAAGGGAGCGAGAACTCATCATGGCGGATCCCGCCAACGCCCTCGACATCCGCGTGACAGTCCCAAATCAGAAAGGGCTCGAGAAGGAGTTGGCACGTCGCAAGGCCAACTGTTCGCGTTAGCCCGCGGGACCTGGCCGCAGCGCTCTCGCAACACAGTAAAGTAGCCTAAACGGTCGTTTACGCTACTATTTCAAGATGGCGGCGAGTTCACTGGTGCCGGTCGTTGGCTACGCCCGCGTCTCCACCGCTGAGCAGGGCGACTCCGGATTGGGACTGGCCGCCCAGGAGGCGACGATCCGCGCCGCGTGTCGGGCCCGCGGCCTGCAGCTGCTCCGGATCCACCAAGACGTCGCCTCCGGCGGCAGCCTGGGCGGCCGGCCGGAGCTCGCCGAGGCGCTGGCCACCGTGCGCAGCGGAGGCGCCGCCGCCCTGGTGGTCGCCAAGCTGGACCGGCTCAGCCGCTCGGTCCATGACTTCTCCGGGCTCCTCGAGCAGGCGCGCCGCGAGGGCTGGGGCCTGGTGGTGGTCGACCTCGGCGCCGACACCATGACCCCGCCGGGCGAGCTGGTCGCCAACGTCACCGCCTCCACCTCCCAGTACGAGCGGCGGATGATCGGGCTCCGCACCCGCGAGGCCCTGGCCGTGAAGCGGGCCCAGGGCGTCCGGCTCGGCCGGCCACCCGAGGTGGCGGCAGAGACGGCCGCGACCATCCTCCGGCTCCACCGATCGCGGTGGAGCGCCACCGCGATCGCCCGCCAGCTCGAGGATGAGGGCGTCCCCGCCCCCCGCGGCGGCCCCCGCTGGCACGTGGCGACGGTGACCCGCCTGATCGCCCGCAACGGCGGGCGTCTCACGCGAGGCCGGCCGCCCAGATCCTCCCGGTCTCGCACAGCCCGTTCAGAGGCGCGTAGAGGATCGTAGCGCGTCTGGAAACGCTACAGTGGGCCCCATGACCGCCGCAAGGCCTCCCAATCGGCCGGAGCGGTGCCTATCGGGCTGCGATCGCCCCCTGGACCAGCCGGCCACCGGCCGACCTCGCCTCTTCTGCTCACCTGCATGCCAGCGGGCCGCCTCCAGACGACGCGCCTACGGTCTACCCGCCGACAGTCCCCGCGTCGCCCCTGAGGGGCGACGGACGCTGCCCGCGATCCTGCGCCGGCGCCACCCGGCGGGCTCGCAGCAGGAGGCGTCGTGATCCGCGCCGACCCGGCGACCGCTGTGTTACTCGCCAGTCAGCACCACGCGGATCAAAGTGGGGGCGGCGTCGGCCGCCCCGCCGTCGGAGGAGCCACCCCTGTGCCTGAGGTCTGCCATCCAGGACCGGAGCGTCCTGGCGTCCCTGGTCCTCACCTTCTTCTTCGGCCCGCTGGGATTGTCCTACACCAGCCGCTGGTGGGTCGCCCTGCTCTGGCTGCTGTTCGTCTGTGTGGCGGCGCTGCTGACCGCCTTCATGGGGCTGGTCCTGTTGTGGCCGATCACGATGGTCTGGGGAGCGGTCACCGCCAGCAAGCGGCACAGCGCCTATCGGCTCACGGTGGCGGACCGCGGGCGCCATTCGTGAAGGCATTGCCGGAGGAGCTGCCCGCCGCCATCCGGACGGCGGCAACCCCTGGCCCGAAGGCTCCCCGGAGGGACCCCCACCATGGCAACCTGGCTGGACATCACGTCATTGGCGTCCCGGGCTGCGCTGGTCCGGATCCCGGTCTCCCACGGGGTTCGGCCCACTACGCTCCGAGGGTGATGCACCACCCGGCCATCAGCCCCCGCAGTCTCATGCCCCAGCCCGACGGCGTGTCGTGGGCCTCCTCCCCGACGGTCCGTCGGGTCATGCAGGGTAACCGCGACCGGGACACACGCTCCGAGCTCGCGCTCCGCTCAGCTGCTTGGCGGCTCGGGCTTCGCTACCGGGTCGCCTTCACCCCAGTCCCGGGTCTCCGGCGGAAGGCCGACCTCGTCTTCACTCGTGCCCGAGTCGCCGTCTTCGCGGATGGCTGCTATTGGCACGGCTGCCCCGATCACGGCCACGTACCGAGGACCAACGCTGCCTACTGGGCAGCGAAGCTGGGACGCAATCGCACCCGCGATGCCGAGGCTGACCGACGGCTTTCCGAAGCGGGCTGGTTGGTCCTACGGGTGTGGGAACACGAGGACCCTGCAGCGGCGGCTCAGCGACTGGCCATTCTTGTGTCCGCTCGGAGGCCCTGAGGGGTGCCGGGGCCAACGTCGGAGGTCCAGGCCATCGTCGAGCTGGCCCGCTCGACCCTTCAGCGACACCTGGCCGGCTCCTCCGACGCCGAGCTTGCCAGCCCTCATCCCCATGCCTCGATTCCTCCTCCGGTTGACCAGCACCTCAACTCCCTCCTCGCCCACGTCTCCAGTTACCGCGACGCTCTCCTTGTCATCCTGGCCGTTCCGCTGGTGCGGCAACAAGTGGTGGACGTCACCGTTCGGACCGAGGGTGGGCGCGGAGCAAGCGGCGGCATTGGACGCCTCCTGTCCGAGCTGCACATCAAGGGTGTGAATGACGCCTTCCAGAACATCGGCAAGAACAGCACGACACTTACCCGAGGCAACAATCCAGCCTTTGATGCCGTTCTGCGCTGGGCATCGGACGCCGCGACCCTCGATCAGATAGAGGCCGCCTACCAGCTCGTCGCGATGGCCATTGCTGAGACGGCGCGTACCGTAGCGCCATGGCCGCAGCTCCGCCCGGCCAAACTTACCTTCCCCAACGTCATGGGGCTGCTGGACGACATGCTGCGCACACCGTCGGCCGGGGTGCATGAGCAATACGTCGTAGCAGCGCACCTGCAGGAGTTCGTCGGACCACTCTACCGAGTGGACACGAAGCCCGTGACCGCCAGCGATGCAAGCAGTCGGACGGCGGGTGACATCCAAGTCATCAGCCCCACGGCCACCGAAGCGATCGAGGTTACTGCGAACGACTGGGACACGAAGCTATCCCAGGCCCGGACGATGATGGAGCAGCACGACTTCCAACGCGTCCACATCATCGGGCGGGTGCCCAGCGATCTCTACCGCCGACTTCCAGGCCTCGTCGACGCCGACGTCTCGGTCCTTGATGTCCGGGCCACGGTCGCGGCGCTCGTCGCCGTGCTACCCCGTCAGCGGCGCGAGGCCGCACTGTCGCGCCTCTACGAGCTGCTGGACAGGAACGTTCCGGCCCCCGACTTGGTGAACGCCTACGTCCGCCGTCTCCACGAGCGCGGCCTGACGGTATGACCCTGGGCGTCAGTCGGGAAGCTGGGCGCGAACTGCTTCACCAATGACTGCTGCCAGCCGCGGTGGGACGGCGTTGCCGATCTGGGTGTAGCGGGAGCTGCGCCGGCCAGCGAACCTCACCTCGACTGAGAACGTCTGGAGCAACGCCGACTCCTCAACCGTGAGGCGCCGTGCGCCGGGCACAGTGCCCGCGCGGGGCGCCCCACCCGAGCGCAGGTGGGCGTGGTAGGCCGGGACAGTGCCCAGAGCGTCCAACCAGTGCGTCTTGTTCCCGCCCGCGGATGCCAAGATGGTGTGGCTCGTCCGCGCAAGGTCGATCGGGCGACCCCCGCCGTTGTACACGTGACCGTCATACGGGCTCGGGCGGAGGTCGGGGTTGCGAGCGTAGGTGACGATTGACGGATTTGGAGTGCCCACGGGCCGGACCGGGTCCACGCAGCTCCCCGCGCCGACATGTGCGGCGGCTCGGCCAGGACCGTGTGTCGGATCCGGGAACTCAAAGGGCTGCTTGCTTTGCAGCCCGACCAAGAAGAGCCGCCGCCGGTTCTGGGGCACTCCGTAGTCAGCTGCGTTCAGCACGGCCATGGTGAGCCGGTAGCGAGCGCCCAGGTCGTCGCGCGCCAAGAGACCGCGGAACCGCACGAGCTGCCTGTCGAGATATGCCCGACGAGTGCCTGTGACGAGGCCCGGGACGTTCTCGAGCAGGAAGGCGACTGGGCGGACCTCGGCGACCACCCGAAAGAAGGCGGGCAGAAGGTCGCGGTCATCGGCAGCCGCCAGCCGCAGCCCGCCCGAGCTGAACGGCTGGCAGGGTGCACCCCCGGCGACCAAGGCCACAGTCCCCCGCAGGGGCCGGAACGTCATCCCGACGATATCGCCGTCAGTGACCGCGGTGCCAGGATGGTGGCCCCGGTAGGTGTCCAGCGCGTCTCGGTCACGGTCGACCGCCGCGACCACCTGCCACCCCGAGGCGGATAGGCCGAGGGACAGGCCTCCGGCCCCGCAGAAGAGGTCGACCGCCGGGAGGCCCGGCGGGGCGGCTGCCGCTCTGGGCACGTGCATCTGTCCGAGCGCTACCGACGCGGCCACCCGAGTCCCCATTCCCCAAGATGCTGTAGCTGAGAGTGGGCCGCGACGGTTGGCCCCCGCGACACCTGCTCCAGCCCGGCGGCAAAGTGGGCCTCGGTCAGCTCGCCTATCCCCGCGTCGGCCCCCAGGTGGACCGCAAGTATCACGGCTTCTCCCCCTTTCCGAGCGGCAGCCGCATCTGCGGATCGGTCCGCCGGAGATGCTCGCGGAGCGCCTCCCGGACGATCGCCGACATCGGGACATGCTGGCGGTACGACGCCTCCCGGAGCCGCTCGTACAGCGGCTCCGGGAACGTGATGGGGAGTCGGGTCGTCCTCTCCCCCTGCTCCCCAGTAGGCGGCGGTGATGGCACGGCCTGCATGATATCACAGACTCACGACATCACTAGCACAGGTAGCATCACGCATGCATGATCGCCCTACCGCGTTACTTACCGCTTGCATGCATGCGTTACTGATGCTAGGCTCTGACCGATGCCACGGATCGTCACCGTCGCCGCCGCCAAGGGCGGCGTGGGCAAGACCACCCTCGCGTACGAGCTGGCCGGCTGCCTGGGCGGCGTCCTGGTCGATCTCGACTGGGACAGCGGCGGCGCCACCCGCATGTGGGGCTACGACCCGGCGGCGTTCCGGCGCGCGCCGCTCCTCGACGCTCTCGAAGCCCGCCCTCGTGCCCGCGCATCGCGACCTGGCCGCCAGCACCATCCCTGACGCCCTGGTCGCCGACTGTCTGACCGCATGGTCGAGGGTGTGGGGGAGGGAGTGGGTGATCGTGGACACCCACCCGGGGGCCAACGCCCTCACCGACGGCGCCATGCAGGTCGCAGACCTCGTCGTCGTGCCGGTCCTTCTCGGCGCACGCGAGATGGACGCCCTGGAGGGGATGCTCCACGACTTCGCGGACTACCGGCTGCTCATCGCCCCCAACATGGTCCCGCCCATCCCGCCCCGCCGCTACGTTGAGCGCCTGGCAACGCTCGCCAATGGCACGCCCGTGGGGCCACCGGTGTCCGAGCACCGGTGGATCCGGCGCCGCGTGCGCCGAGCCGCGCTCACGCTCCAGCCCCAGCCGGGTCGGCAGCTCCAACGGGCGGCCAGCGAGTTGCGCGCCTTGGCC
>Ga0307374_10005922_pt1 | contig 19539 bp, 23 predicted proteins | sample OX3MG_FD_202532 | JGI IMG/M metagenome (GOLD analysis project Ga0307374, IMG submission 202532) | Soil microbial communities from Risofladan, Vaasa, Finland - OX-3 | ecosystem: Environmental > Terrestrial > Soil > Coastal area > Acid sulfate soil | place: Finland: Risofladan, Vaasa | collected...
GATGTCGCAGTCGGAGATCGCCAAGCGACTCGGCATCTCCCAGATGCACGTCTCCCGGCTGCAGCGGGCGGCGCTCGATCACCTCCGCGAGGTGGTGCCCCAGGAAGCCGAGTAGCGGCGGCTAGGCTGGCTCGTCGAAGGCGAGGGTGGCCAGCAGCGCGAGGTGGTCCGACGGCCAGTGGCCGGAGGGCGTCCGGCAGGATGGGTCGAGGCCCAGGCGCTCGATCTTCAACGGGCGGATGGCGCCGCGTGTCATCACCACGTCGATCCGGGAACCGAGCTCCGCCTCCGGGTCGCGGATCTCATCGTCGAGGCGCCAGGTCAGGCCTTCGTCATCGGGGTGCAGGGCGGCCCAGGCATCCATGAAACCGGCCTGGACCAGGTTTTGCCGGCTGGCCGTCGGAACGACTCCGCGGGCGTGGGGGTCCGAGTTGAGATCCCCCACGACTATCACCGGCTCCGGCGACCGCGCCGGGCCCGCCTCCAACTCGGCTGCCTGGGCGACCTGCACCTCGCCCGCTCCGCGCAGCCCTTCCAGGGTCGCCTCCAGGTGCGTGTTGATGAAGCGGAAGGGATGGCCCTCGACCTTGGCGTCGACAGCGACCCATCCCCTCGGGAGGCCGATCTCGCCCGCCAGCGGGTGCTTGATCGAGAGCTTGCCCCAGTACTCGCCAGCATGGGCCTCGACCCGCATGCCGGAGTGGACGAGGATCAGGTTGCCGATCTCCACCACCCGGCGGCCCGGCGAGTCGGGCGGGCGGCTCGGGTGCCACTCGGCCGCAACCCGGTAGCGGTTGCCGAGCTCGGCCTGGAGGAGGTCGCCGAAGTCGGCCAGGACCCGGCCGCGGCGCTCCCAGACGGCGACCTCCTGGAGTCCCACCACGTGTGGATCCGCGTCCCTGATGAGGCGGGCGACCGCCGCCAGTCGCCCCGGCGCGTCGGAGTCGGCCAGCGCCCGAAGGGTGGACTCCAACACATCGCCGAGCTCCTCGATGGTGCGAGTCCTCACCAGCGGCGTCAGATCGGCGCCGAGATAGAGGTTCTGGGTCATCACCCGCAGCTCAGGGGCCAATTCGACCGAAGGGTAGACTGACTGCTCCGCGCCCCGGGGGGGCCGCCGCGCGCAGGCTTTGCCGAGCACGGCCGAAAGGGGGGGACGTCCCCTCTCCTCTGAACGGGATGGGTGAATCTCGGGCCCCGCGTAGACTGACTGCTCGGCGCCAGAATGACCGGGAACGAGATTAGAGAGAGTTTTCTCGAGTTCTTCCGGAGTCGTGATCACCTCGTCCTCCCCAGCGCTCCTCTGATACCGGAGCGCGATCCGACGACGCTGCTGATCTCGGCCGGAATGCAGCCGCTCAAGCCCTACTTCCAGGGCGTGAGCCGGCCGCCCGCGCCCCGGCTCACCTCGAGCCAGAAGTCCTTCCGCACCCAGGACATCGAGGAGGTCGGCGACGACCGCCACACCACCTTCTTCGAGATGCTGGGCAATTTCGCGCCGACCGGCGACTACTTCAAAGAGGGCGCCATCCCGCTCGCGTGGGAGCTGGTGACGGAGGTCTTCAGGCTGCCCAAAGAGCAGATCCGGGTTACGATCCACCCGACCGACGACGAGGCGGACGCGATTTGGAAGAGCGCGACCGACGTCAGGCCGGAATGGGTCTACCGGAACGAGGAGAACTGGTGGGCGGCCGGGGAGACGGGGCCGTGCGGGCCCGACTCCGAGCTCTGGTGGGACCGCGGCGTCGACGCGGGCTGCGGGCAGGCCGACTGCCATCCTGACCACTGCCAGCGCTTCCTCGAGTTCTGGAACCTCGTCTTCATGCAGTTCGACCGCCAGCGGGACGGTTCGCTGCCGGCGCTTCCCCGGCCGGGGATCGACACCGGGATGGGTCTGGAGCGGATGGCGTCCATCCTCCAGGGCGTCGACGGCATCTACGAGACCGACCTCATGGCGCCCCTGGTCAGCTTCGCCCGCGCCAACGCGGCGCGGCCCGCGGAGCGCTCGGAGCGGCTGATCGCCGACCATCTCCGGGGTATGACCTTCCTCATCGGCGACGGTGTCCTGCCGGGCACCGAGGGCAGGGGCTACGTCCTCCGGCGCCTGATCCGGCGGGCGGTGATGCACGCGCGGCGGCTCGGCCTGCGGGTCCCCCTGGCGGACGGCGTCGGCGTCGTGGCCGAGGTCATGGGCGGCCACTACCCCGAGCTGGTGGAGAGCGGGCCGATGATCGCCCAGCAGGTCCGCCTGGAGGCCGAGCGGTTCGAGCGGACGCTGGAGCAGGGGATGGAGCAGTTCGAGTCCCTCGTGGTCCGCAACCCTGGGCTCCTACCGGGCGAGGACGTCTTCCGGCTTCACGACACCTTCGGGTTCCCGGTCGAGCTGACGCGCGAGCTGGCCCAAGAGCGCGGGATCGAGGTCGACCTCGCCGGGTTCGAGGCGGCCATGGCGGGCCAGCGGGCCCGCTCGCGCACGATGACAGGGCAGCGGTGGCCCGACGTCCACGCACTGCCCCAGTCGGAGTTCACCGGTTACCACAAGCTGGCGGCCCGGTCCGCGATTGCGGCCGTCTATCGCGGTGGGCAGTCGGTTGACTCCGCGACCGAGGGTGACGAGATCGAGGTCTTCCTGGATCGCACCCCTTTCTACGCCGAGTCGGGCGGCCAGATCGGAGACACCGGCTACCTCTCCGGTCCGCACGGGCGGATGAGGGTCGAGGACGCACAGAAGCCGTCCGAGGGCGTGATCGCACACCTCGGCATCGTCGAGGTCGGCCGGCTTGCCGCCGGGGACGTGGTCGAGGCGGCCGTCGACTCCGAGCGAAGAGCGGCGACGGCGCGCCACCACTCGGCCACCCACCTTCTCCACAAGGCGCTGCGGACGACACTGGGCGAAACGGCGACCCAGCGCGGGTCCTACGTCGGGCCCGACCACACCACGTTCGACTTCGCCTTCGCGCGGGCGCTGGCGCCGGACGAACTGCGCAGGGTCGGCCGGCTAATGAACCAGCAGGTGCGAGCCGCGTTGCCCTTTCACGAGAGCTACCGGTCGCTCTCCGAGGCCCGCGAGTCGGGCGCAATGGCGCTGTTCGGCGAGAAGTACGGCGACATCGTCCGCGTCGTCTGCTTCGGAGACTGGACGTGCGAGCTCTGCGGCGGTACCCACGTCCAGAACTCGGCCGACGTCGGCATGGTGCTGATCCGCTCCGAGCGCAGCATCGGCTCCGGGCTCCGGCGAATCGACCTCGTCGCGGGCGAGGCGGCCGGCGACGAGCTGGATCGGCGGGAGGCCGCGGCGGAAGCGGTTCGCCGGGACCTCGAGCGGCGCCTGAAAGAGGCTCAGAAGAGGGTCGAAAAGCTGGAGGAGGAGCTGCGCGGTGCGCAGCTCAGCGGCGGGGGAGTCGAGGCTAGGCAGCGCGAGGCGCGGGTACCCCTGACGACCGCGCGCGTTGATGCGGAGACGATGGACGACCTCCGCGCCTTCGCCGACCGGCTGCTCGAAAAGCAGGGCGGAACGGGCGTCGTCGCGGTAGCCAATCAGAAAAGCTTCGTCGTCAAGTCCGGCGACGGGCCGCTCGACGCGGCCGGCGTTCGCGCCGCGATGGGGAATGGAGGAGGCCCGCCCCACCTGATCCAGGGCCGGCTCGACAAGGATCCCGAGGCGGCCTTTGAAGCGCTCGCCAGGGCACTCTGAAGGAACTTAATGGCCCCCAAGCTGCAGCTGATCAAACGCCGGGACGACTACTACCGCCACTTCACGGCGCTCGACATCGGCACCGACATGGTCAAGGCGCTGGTGATCCGTCGCGACAAGCGCCAGGGCACCGTCCTCGGCGTCGGTCGAGAGCCGCAGGAGCCGATCGCGATGAGCGGCGGCGCAATCGCTGACATTGAATCGGTGATCCGCTCCGCCAACCGTGCCTTGGAGGCCGCCGAGGACATGGCGGGGCTCAACCCCCCGCCCGGCCAGGCGGTGGTCGGCGTCGCCGGCGAGCTGGTCAAAGGCTTCTGCTCATCCGCCGCCTATCCCCGCACGAAGCCGGACAGCAAGATCCGCGAGGTCGAGATCCGCAACCTGCTGAACCTGCTCCAGAAACGGGCTCTGCGCGAGGCCCAGCACCTCCTCGAGCTGGAGCGGAGCTACGGCGAGCTCGACGCGCGGCTGGTCCACTCGGCCATCACCGGCGTTCGCATCGACGGCTACCCGATCGCCAATCCGCTCGGCTTCGCCGGCCACAACCTCGACATCACGGTCTTCAACACCTTTGCGCCCCTGACCCACATCAGCGCCATCGAGACCGTGGTCGTCGAGCTCGACCTCGAGCTGGTCGCGGCCGTCGCCCAGCCCTATGCGATCGCCCGGGCCTGCGCCGACGAGCAGGTCTACGAGAGTGGCGGGATCTTCGTGGATGTCGGCGGTGGGACCACCGATGTCGCGCTGATGAGGGACGGAGGCATCGAGGGGACCCGGATGTTCAACCTCGGCGGCCGCTCCTTCACGCGACGCCTCTCAACCGCGCTGGGCGTCTCGCTCGAGCAGGCCGAGGCCAAGAAGCTGCGCCATTCGGAGCGGCTCCTGCCGGCGGACGAGGAGCGCCGGGTGGCGGATCTGATGCGTGCCGACGCCGAGGTCCTGATCCGTGGCCTGGTGATCTGCCTCGACGAGCTCTCGCGCGGCGAGCGGCTTCCCGCGCCGGTCTACCTCTGCGGCGGCGGAAGCCTGCTGCCCGAGGTCGTCGACGAGCTCCGGCGTGGCGCCTGGGCCACCGGCCTTCCCTTCGTCCGACCCCCAGAGGTGAGGCTCCTGATGCCCTCCGACGTGGCCAGCCTGAAGGATGGCACGGGCCTCCTGACCTCGCCCCGCGACATCGGGCCGATGGCCCTCGCCGACCACGCGCTGCGGCTGGAGGCGGACGAGAAAGACGTGGTCAATGCCGTGATGCGGCGTGTACTGAAGTCCATGAAGGTGTAACCTATCGCCCCGTTCGACCTATCAACGCTGCACACATGCCTGCACAGCCCATCTACATCGACGCTGAAGAAGAGATCTCGGAGCTGATCGAGAGGCTCCGCCAGACGCCCGCCGAGGACGTCCCGGTGGTCGTCCCCGCGCGAAGCCGGATCGGACAGAGCCGCTTCAACTTCCGGCTCCTGCGCGATTACGCCCGTGAGTTCGGCAAGCGGATCTCGATCGTCTCCCCCGACCCGGCGGTTCAGCAGCTGGCCGTTGAGAGCGGCTTCGGGGCGTTCGCGGCGATCGACGAGGTCGGCAAGCCGATCGAGGAGCGCGAGCTGGCTATGGCCGGCGTCGGAGCGGTCTCCGCGCCGGCCTCGGGCCACCTGCCATACGAACCGGTGACGGCGCCCGCGACCCGAACGCCGAAGCTGACCATGACCCCTCATCGAAAGCTGCCGAGCACCGAGGCTGGGGGGGCGTGGATGGTGCTCTACGCCGGAGCTGCCCTGGTGGCCCTGGTGGCCTTGACCCTGGCGGCGGTGCTGGTGCCGTCGGCGAGCATCACCCTCACCGCCCGAGCGCAGCCGCTGACGGACACCAGCGACGTCATCGCGGCGCCCAACTCGGCGCCGGTGAGGATCCGCACCGTGACCGCCAGCAAGGACCTCTCGCAGCAGTTTCCGGCCACGGGCGTGAAGGACACGCCGGCTGTCGCCGCGAAGGCGTCGGAGACGGTCACGAACACCTGCCCGTTCTCGCAATGGACGCTCAGGCAGGGCCAGATCGTTAGCACGGCCCCGGGCGGCGGCGGAACACAGTTTGTTCTTCAGACCAACGCTGTCGTCGTGCAGGGCTCACCTCAGGCGGTGGATGTGTGGGCAGTGGTGCCCGGAGCGGCCGAGAACGTCGGGGCCAACACCATCCAGTACATCAACAACGACAACACTCATGGCTGTGTTGTGGTGACCAATCCAAACGCTGCCAGTGGCGGTGCTGACGAGGTGAAGGCCACCTTCGTCTCCCAGAGCGACCTCGACGGCGCCAAGGGCTCCCTGGCGACGGAGCTGCAGACTTCGCTCCTGGCCCAGCTGTCGTCGCAGGCGGGCAGCAGCGAGAAGCTGGCCGACACCGTCGCCTACACCAACACCTTCACCGCCGACCACGCGGTCAACGACAACGTCAAGTTCTTCGACGCCACCGTCCACGAGGTTGGCAACGGTGCCGTCTACAACGTCGACGACGTCAAGGCCGCGCTCAAGGCCGACCTCGGCAAGCACGTGCCGAGCGGCTTCGCCCTGACCGACAACCCGGTCCAGTCCGACTTCCACGTCTCCGACTCGACCGCCGACGGCCACATCTCCTTCACGGGGACCGCGAAGGGCTACATCGCGCCCCAGCTTGACTTCCAGAAGATCCGCTCCCGCCTCCTCGGCTTGAGCACCGCCTCGGCCCGGATCTACCTCCAGACCCTGCCGATCGAGTCCGCCAGCTTCAGCGAGAAGCCCTTCTCGCTGCCGCTGCTGCCGTTCCTCAGCTCGAGGATCAACATCAAGTACGTGGTCGACACCAGCGGCGCCACCGGGGGCGCAACCCCGACCAGCTAACCTCCACCGGAATGGAGGGACGCGTGCTCGCCGTCGACCCCGGAAGCCGCCGTGTCGGCCTCGCGCTCAGCGACGAGCGGCGCCGGCTGGCTTCGCCCCTGCGAACCCTGGACGCCGAGCCGGCGGCGACCCTCGCCGACAGGGTTGCCGCGGTGGCGCTCGAGGTGGGCGCGGTGGAGCTGGTGGTCGGGCTTCCGAGCAACCTGGACGGCAGCTCCGGCGAGGCGGCGCGCTCGGCGCGGACCCTGGCCGACGGGTTGAAGAAGAGCACGCGGCTGCCCGTCTCCCTGCAGGACGAGAGGCTCAGCAGCGTGGCTGCCGAGCGCCACCTGGTCGGCCAGGGCGTCCGCCGCGAGAAGCGCCGCGGCCTGGTCGACCAGCTGGCCGCGGCCCTGGTCCTGGAGACGTTCCTGGCGCGCCGGCGTGATGGGTGACGAGCCGCAGCCGGTCGAGACCGTCACCCTCATCGACGAGGACGGCACCGAGGTCGTCTTCGCGCTCCACGACGCCTTCGACGTCGAGGGCCGCACCTACTACCTGGTGGAGGGCGTGGACGACCCCGAGCTGGTGGTCGTGCTCCGCGAGGACGACGGTCGCCTGGTCTCGATCGATGGCGAGGAATTCGACGGCATCATGGCGATGCTGGAGAGCGAACCCGATCAATCGGATTAAATAGTTCTTCGCCAATTGAAAAACCTAGTGATCTTCGTGGTCGTGCTGGGCCTCCTGGGCTTCGGCGCCAACGGGGCCTACAACTGGTACAGCGGACAGACCCAGCCGGTATCCAGCCATTCGGTGAAGGTCGCCTTCAAGATCACCAACGGCGAGACCAGCACCGAGATCGGCGATGACCTCCTGGCCAAGGGCCTGATCCGCAGCAGCGAGGTGTGGACGGTCTACGTCCGCCTCAACAACCTTGCGCCGAGCTTGGAGGCGGGCGACTACACGCTGGACAGGAGCTGGAGCATGGCGCAGATCGCGGCGGCCCTCCAGCACGGCAACGTCGCCCAGTTCAGCTTCACCATCCCCGAGGGCTACACCATCGGCCGGACCGCGCAGAAATGGGCGGCCGAGGGCCACGGGACGGCACAGGACTACATCGACGCCGCCAACCCGGCCAAATGGCAGTCCTACGACTTCGTCGCCCAGCGGCCGAAGGTGGCCGGGAGGGCCGACGACCTCGAGGGCTACCTGCTGCCGCAGACTTACTCGCTGAACAAGAACGCTCCCGCGTCCGACCTGGTGCGAGCCCAGCTCGACCAGTTCCAACAGCTGATGACCGCCGACGTCCGGGCGAAGGCGAAGGCGGAGGGGTTCAGCCTCGACCAGCTGGTGACGCTGGCGTCGATGGTCGACCGCGAGGTGCAGTCGGACCCGGACCGGGCGATCGTCTGCGGGATCATGATGAACCGCCTCGCCATCAACAACGCCCTCGACGTCGACGCCACCGTCCTCTTCGCGCTGGGCAGGACCTCCGGCGCCCAGGACCTGAGCCAGGCCGACCTCCAGGCGGCCGCCGGGTCGCCCTACGACACCTATACGCATCCCGGCCTGCCGCCCGGCCCGATCTCAAATCCCGGCACGGCGGCGCTCCAGGCCTGCGTCAGCCCGCAGCAGCGCGATCAGCACTACATCTTCTACTTCGCGGACTGCAACGGCCACACCCACTTCGCCCAGACCGAGGCCCAGTTCGAGGGCCAGATCAAGCAATTCGGCGTCGTCGGCAACGGCTGCTAGCCGGCGCGGTAGATGCTGGTAGGGCTCCTCGGACACCACATCGGCTACTCGGCCAGCCCGGCGATGCAGAACGCCGGCTTCCGGGCGGCGGGGCTGACCGAGTGGACGTTCGAGCTCTTCGACGTGGCCCCCGAGGAGCTGCCACAGGCCGTCTCGGCGCTTCGCCTGGCCGGCCGGGCGGGCGCCAACGTCACGATCCCGCACAAGCTGGCCGTGATGCCGCTCCTCGACGAGCTCGAGCCGCTCGCGGCCGAGGCCGGCGCGGTCAACCTGATCCGGCGGGACGGCGAGAGGCTGGTCGGCGGCAACACCGACATCGCGGGCGTCGAGGTCGCCCTGAAGGAGGTCGGCTGGAACGGCGGTAGGGCCCTGATCCTGGGCCGCGGAGGCTCAGCCAAGGCGGCGGCGGTCGCGCTCCGGGGCTCGGAGGTCGAGATGGTCGGCCGGGACCGCTGGGACCAGCGGGGCGAGCTCTCGCGAGCCGCCGACTTGGTCGTCAACTGTACCCCTCTCGGTCGCGATGGAGAGTCCGTGATCCGGCCGGCCGACCTGCCGCGGCGGGCCGTGATCGACCTCGTCTACGTGCGCGGCGGCACGCCGCTGGTCGCGGCCGCCCGGGCTGCCGGCCTGCCGGCCAGCGATGGCTGGACCATCCTCCTCGCCCAGGGGGCCGCCAGCTTCAATGCCTGGACGGGTCTCGCCGCGCCGGTCGAGGCGATGCGTGAGGCTCTCGCCCGATGACGCTCTCCTTCGCACCACTGGTCGCCGCCGGCTGGGGCGTCTGCGGGTTTGCGGCCGGCTTCGGCATCCGACGCCTCTCGGTCTGGCTGTGCCGGCTCGAGGAGTTGGAGTACGGCTCGCGCGCCTGGCAGACCTGGGGCCCGCCGATCCTGGCGGCGCTGCTCTTCGCGGCCTTCGGCTACCGCTTCGGCGCAGACTACCTGCTGCTGGTCAAGAGCCTTTGGGTCGCGGTCTTGGTCCAGGTCATCTTCTTCGACGCCGAGCACCGCCTGATCCTCGACCGAGTCATGGTTCCGGCGATGATCGCGGCGCTCGTCCTGAGCTTCGTCACGCCAGGTCTCGGCTTCCTGCCGAGCCTCCTGACCGGTCTCGGCGCCGGCCTGCTCTTCCTGCTCCTGGCGCTGGCCGGGTCCTTCTTCTTCGGTGCCGACGCGCTCGGCTTCGGCGACGTGAAGCTGGTTGCCTTCATTGGCCTAATTGTTGGCGTCCACGACTTCGCCATCGTCACCGCCCTATTCCTGGGCGTCCTCTTTGCAGGCGTGGTCTCCCTGCTGCTGGTCATCTTCAGAGTCTTGACGATGAAGTCCGGAATCCCTTACGGGCCATTCTTGGCCGCGGGCGCGCTGGTGGTCCTGTACCAGCTGGGCGCAAAATAGCCCCTCATGAGCGAGGAGCTGATGCCGGGCGAAAGCCTGGTCCTGAAGGAGCGCCAGCACTGGGTCGTCATGATCCGTCCCCTGCTGCTGCCCATCGCGCTGGTGGTGCTCGCCCTGGCCGCGGACTTCCTCGACATCATCCCGACCGACTTCCGCTTGATCGCAACCCTCGCGATGGTTGCCATCCTGGGCCTGGCGCTGATCCTGGTCTGGATCCGCTGGAGCTCGCGCAGCTTCACCATCACCGACCGCCGGGTAATCCTCGACACCGGCATCTTCAGCCGCAGCTCGAAGGTCATCTCCCTCGACCGGGTGCAGGACATCTCCACCAAGCAGAGCCTCCTCGGCAGGATGCTCGGATACGGCCGGATCGAGATCGACTCCGCCGGCGCCGCGGGCGCCGAGGTGCTCGCGGCGCTGCCCAGCCCGGGACGCTTCCGAGATGCCGTCTTCGCCGAGGCAGAGAACCTTCGCAACCAGGGCGCCAGTCCACCCTCGCCTCCGGCGGCGGCGGTCTAGGGGATCGTGTCCAGCCTCCGGTGGTTCACGGCCGGCGAGTCCCACGGCCCGCAGTTGACAGTCCTCATCGAGGGGTTGCCAGCGGGCCTGGAAATCTCGCCCGACGACCTCCGCCGTGACCTCGGCCGGCGGCAGGGCGGCCACGGCCGCGGCGACCGCCAGAAGATCGAGGTCGACGCCGGCCGCTTCGTCGGAGGAGTGCGTGGCGGCTTCACGATCGGGAGCCCGGTGGCCGTCGTGCTCGAAAACCGCGACCACGCCAACTGGACGGCCGAGATGACGCCGTTGAAAGAGGGCTTCGCGCCCAAGCCGGTCACCCGGCTCCGACCCGGCCACGCCGACCTGGCGGGCGTCCTCAAGTACGGCCACGACGACATCCGTAACGTCCTCGAGCGCTCCAGCGCCCGTGAGACCGCATCCCGCGTGGCCGCCGGCGCGATCGCCCGGCGCCTTCTCGCCGCGTTCGAGGTCGAGATCCTGAGCTTTACCCAGTCGATCGGAGAGGTGGAGGTCCCCTACGAGGCGGTGGACGTCGACACGGTTCGACTGGAGGATGTCGAGGAGTCGGCGGTACGCTGTCCCGACCCGCGGGCGTCGGAGCGGATGATCGCCGCCATCGACGAGGCCGGGGAGCGAGGTGACACCCTGGGCGGCACTTTCCGGGTCATCGCGCGCGGACTGCCGCCGGGGCTCGGCAGCTACGTCCACTGGGACCGCAAGCTTGACGCCCGGCTGGCGATGGCCATCGTCAGCATCAACGCGGTCAAGGGCGTCGACTTCGGCGCCGGCTTCGAGGGATCGCGGCGGCCGGGCTCGCAGTTCCACGACGAGATCGACCACCGGGAAGGCCGCTACCGCCACCTGAGCAACCGCGCCGGCGGCATCACGGGTGGGATGACCAACGGCGAACCGATCGATCTCCGGGTGGCGTTGAAGCCGATCTCGACCATGAAGAAGCCCCTCCAGTCGGTCGACCTCCGCAGCAAGCAGAAGGTCGAGGCCCACTACGAGCGCTCCGACGTGTGCGTGGTGCCGGCGGCCGGCGTGATCGGCGAGGCGATGGTCGCCCTGACCTTGGCGGACGCCTTCCTGGAGAAGTTCGGAGGCGATTCGATGGCCGAGATCGCGCGCAACCACAAGGCCTTCATTGAGTCGATCGCCGGCTAGGCCCAATGCGAGGCCGATCGCGATCGCGGGCTTCATGGGAGCGGGGAAGAGCGCCGTCGCCTTCGCCGCCGCCGCGGTCACCGGCCGGACGGCGGTCGATCTCGACCGCGTCGTCGAGCACAGCGCCGGGCGCTCGATAGCGCGGATCTGGGAAGCCGAGGGTGAGGCCGGCTTCCGGCGGCGGGAGCTGGCGGCGCTGAGAGAGCAGCTGCTCGGTCCGGTCGTCATCGCGCTCGGGGGTGGAGCGCTGAGCGATGACGAGGCCTGGGACTTGATCAAGCAGGAGGCCTTCTCGGTCTGGCTCGACGCGCCGCTCGACCTCCTCTGGCTGCGCGCGGGAAAGGATCCGAGCCGACCCCTGGCACAGGACCGAGAGGCCTTCGAGACGCTCTTCGAGTCACGCCGGGCACGCTATTCCGAGTGCGACCACCGCCTCGACGCCACCCGCCCGGTGGTGGACCTGGCGGAGGAGGTCGCGCGGCTGTGCGGCGGGTAGAGGTCTCCATCCCGGGAAGCCCATACCCGGTCGTGGTCGGGTCGGGCGCGGTGAGCGAGCTGGAGGGGTACCTGACGGGCCAGACCGTCGTCGTGGCCGATCCGGCCGCCGGCGACCGAATCGACCTCGACCTGCCCGTGATCGAGATCAGGGGTGGCGAGGGCGCCAAGACGATGGCCGGGGTCGAGCATCTCATCGCCGAGCTCGAACGTCACCGGGTCGGCCGCGACGGGACGGTGGTCGCGGTGGGCGGCGGCAGCATCGGCGACCTGGCCGGCTTCGCCGCCTCCGTCTGGCAGCGCGGGGTTGCAGTGGTGCAGGTGCCGACAACCCTGCTGGCGATGGTGGACAGCTCGATCGGGGGCAAGACGGGGGTCAACACCGCCACGGCCAAGAACTCGATCGGTACCTTCTGGCAGCCGCGAGCGGTTCTCGCCGATCTCCGCTACCTGGATACGCTGCCTCCCGAGCAGATGGAGAGCGGTTGGGCGGAGGTGGTGAAGTACGCCATGACCCTGGACCCCGACCTGGGCGGACTGGAGGACCTGGAGGAGGTCGTCGAGCGGAGCGCGCTCTGCAAGGCCGCGGTGGTGGCCGCCGACGAGCGCGAGGCCGGCCTTCGCGAAGTGCTGAACTACGGTCACACCGCCGGCCACGGCATCGAGGCGGCCAGTGGCTACCGGGTCTCCCACGGCAGGGCCGTCGCCTGGGGAATGCGGGTCGCCGTCGGCATTTCCGCCAGGCTGGGGCTCTGCGACCCGCACCTGGCAGTGGAGCAGGACAGGCTCCTGGCCGGGCATGGCCTTCCGGGACCGGTTCCCGAGGTGACCGTCGAGGCGGTCCTCGCCGCCAGCCGATCGGACAAGAAGAGCCGCGCCGGCGAACGGCGCTGGGTCCTCCTCCGTGGGCGCGGCCGGCCCGAGCCGGGTCACAGTGTGCCGGAGGAGGTCGCCGCCGACGCCCTCGCTGAGATACTTCACCGCTGAGATGACAAGCGAAGCTCGGATCGTGGTCGCCAACGGCCCCAACCTGAACCTCCTCGGGACACGCGAGCCCGCCATCTACGGCACCGCGACGCTGGCCGACATCCAGGCCATGGTCGACGCCCGCGCCGCCGATCTCGGCTGGTCGGTCAGCTTCTTCCAGAGCAACCACGAGGGCGAGTTGATCGACCGGCTGCAGCGCGAGGGTCCGGGTGCGTTGGGCGTCGTTCTCAACCCCGCGGGCCTGACCCACACCTCGGTACCACTGGCCGATTGCATCCGCGCGATCCACCCGGTGCCGGTGATCGAGGTACACCTATCCAACCTCTTCGCCCGCGAGGAGTATCGCCACCGCAGCGTCACCGCAGGCGCCGCCCGTGGCGTCATCAGCGGCTTCGGAGGCCGCGGCTACATCCTCGCCATGGAGTACCTCAATGCTCTCAACGAATGACTTTCGAGTCGGCTCGACCTTCGAGATGGACGGTAAGCTCGTCAGCGTCGTCGCTGTCGAGCACATCAAGATGGCCCGGGCCGGCGCCGTGATCAAGGCCAAGCTCCGCAACATCATCGACGGCGGGATCTACGAGCAGAGCTTCCGCTCGGGCGACAAGTACAAGGTCGTCCGGATCGAGAAGTCGGAGGCCACCTACCTCTACAACGAGGGCGACCTCTACCACTTCATGGACAGCGAGAGCTACGAGCAGGTGGCGCTCAACGGCGACCAGCTGGAGGGCGTCCTGCCCTTCCTGAAGGACGGCAACCCGGTCTCCGTCCTGCGCTACGAGGACCGGGTGATCGGCGTCGAGCTGCCAATCAACGTAGAGCTTCTGGTCACCGAGACCGAGCCCGGCCTGCGCGGCGACACCGTCTCGGCCTCCTTTAAGCCGGCCAGAGTCGAGACCGGCGCCGCGGTCAACGTGCCCCTCTTCGTGAACCAGGGTGACGTGATCAAGATCGACACCCGCACCGGCGCCTACATGGAGCGCGTCTAGCCGGCCGGCGCCAAGGGCGGACGAGGCCCCGGTATTTCCCGGCACCCACAGGGGTTAGGATTGCCTCCATGTCGGAATCCGAGGTCGGGGAGCCGGAGCCAACCCAGGGGGGCGTCCGGGTCGCCAACGAGGTCATCGCCAGCATCGCGGCTATGGCAACCTGCGAGGTCGACGGTGTGGCCGGGATGGACGAGGCCAACGCGCGCCACTTCGGCGACTGGTTGAGCCGGCAGTCGGCCCACCGCGGGGTCCGAGTCCGGGTGGACGCAGAGCGTGCAATCCACCTCGAGGTATTCCTTCAGGTGGCGTCCTCGGCGGTGGTCCCGGGGGTCGCCGAGGCCGTGCAGGGAAACGTGGTGGAGGCGGTCGAGAGGATGCTCGGCCTGGAGGTCGCGGCGGTGGACGTGTTCGTCTCCAGCGTGGCCTTCCCGGTCACGGCCTGACCTTCGCGCGGTTCCAGGTTGGGGCGACGCCACCAGGCCCGGGAGCTGGCCTTAAAGGTCCTGTTCGAGCTGGAGAGCGACCCCAAGGACGCGGCTGACGTGCTGCGCTACCGGGCCGGCGAGGAGGCCGCCGACCCCGACATCGAGCGGTTCGCCACCAACCTCGTGGCCGGCGTCGAGCAGCACCGCGAAAAGCTCGACGAGCTGATCGCCTCCGCTTCGCAGAACTGGCGTCTCGACCAGATGGCCAAGGTGGACCGCATCATCCTGCGGATCGCCGCCTACGAGATCGCAGTCGCCCACGACGTGCCGGTCCGCGCCGCGATCAACGAATCGATCGAGCTTGCCAAGACCTTTTCCGGCGACGAGGCCGGGCGCTTTGTCAACGGCGTGTTGGGCAAAATCGCCTCCACCGAGGCCGCCAATGGCTGAGCCCGGCGTCGACCAGCTCCTCGACGACCTCGAGAAGGTGATCGCCCGGCTGGCCGAGGCGCGGGAGCCGATCGAGGAGCTCGTGGTCGCCTACGAGCACGGCATCCGGATTCTTGCCGAGGCCGAGGCCCGGTTGGCGAAGCTGTCCGAGACGGCGGCCCTCCCGGGGTGAGCTGGCGCTACATCGTCCTGCCGCTGGTCGCCTGGGCCGTCGCCCAGCTGACCAAGGTGCTCCGCGACTCGGTGCGGCGCCGCCGCCTCTACCTGCGCGGGCTGACCGAGATGGGCGGCATGCCGAGCTCCCACAGCGCGATGGTCATGGGGCTCACGGCGACCATCGGCCGCTTTAACGGCATCACCTCCCCGGTCTTCGCCCTCGCGCTTATCTTCTCCTTCGTGGTGATGTACGACGCCGCCGGCGTGCGCCGGGCGGCGGGTCGCCAGGCTGCGCTCCTCAACCGCCTGGTGGACGACCTGTTCAGCCAGAGGGGGGTCAAGGAGGAGCAGCTTCGCGAGCTGCTCGGCCACACCCCGGTGGAGGTCCTCGCCGGGGCCGCACTCGGCATCGCGGTCGGCGTCCTCTTCCCGGCGTGAGCTCCCGCCTGGACAAGGCTCTCGCCGAGGCCGGATTGGTCGATTCGCGGCAGCGCGCGCAGGCCCTGGTGATGGCGGGGAGCGTCAGGGTCAACGGAGAGACCGAGAGAAGGCCCGACCGCCTGGTCCGCGCCGACGACCGGCTCGAGCTCGACGCCGGTGAGGGCTGGGCCAGCCGGGGAGCCCTGAAGCTGCTCCCGGTGCTGGACGGTTTCGGCGTCGAGGTCGAGGGCCGGGTCTGCGCCGATATCGGCGCCTCCACCGGGGGGTTCACCGACGTCCTGCTCCGTCGTGGAGCCAGCCGTGTCTTTGCGGTCGACGTCGGCCGGGGCCTGATCGAGTGGAGGCTGCGCCAGGATCCCCGGGTGACACTCCTGGAGAGGACCAATGCTCGCAGCCTGGAGTCGTTCCCCGAGCCGGTCTCGCTGGTGGTGATCGACGTCAGCTTCATCGGGCTCGAGAAGGTACTGCCGGCGATCCTCCGGGCGGCGCCACGGGCGGAGGTGCTGGCCCTCTTCAAGCCGCAGTTCCAGGTCGGTCGCGAGGAGGTCGGCAAGGGCGGCATCGTCCGGGATCGCGACGCTGTCACCGCGGCGCGTACCCGTTTCGAGGACTGGTGCCGCGGCAACGGTTATGCGGTCGCCGGCCACGCCCTCGCGGGGGTCACCGGTGCGGACGGGAACCAGGAGCACTTCTACCGGTTGGAACCGGAGGCAGCGTGATACGGGCGTGCATCGTCCATCACCCCCGGGTCGACCCCGCCCACGCCGAGGCGGCCCTGGCCGCCGCCGGGATAGAGAGCTGGTCTCAGCTCCGCGACCTGGACGGCGCCGCCGCCGGCAAGCGGCTGGCGAGGACCGACCTCGTGGTCACGCTCGGGGGCGACGGAACCTTTCTCCGTGGAGCCCGGCTCGCGCTGCCCCACGACCTGCCCGTCCTGGGCGTCAACCACGGCCGGTTGGGGATGCTCACCGAGCTGGACCCGGCCGGGCTGGAGGTGGGGATCGCCCGCTACCTGGCCGGCGACTACCGGGTCGAGGAGCGGACCGCCATCTCCAGCGAGCTGCGCCGGGCGGGAGGCGTGGTGGAGAAGTGCCTCGGGCTCAACGAGACCATGGTCCATCGCGCCGCCTCGCTGAAGCTGATCCGCCTTGCGCTCTCGATGGACAACCTCGAGATCGGCACCATCGACGCCGACGGCGCGCTGGTGGCGACCGCCAGCGGCTCGACCGCATACGCGCTGGCGCTGGGTGGGCCGATCCTCGAGCCGACGCTCCCCGACCTGGTCCTGGTCCCGATGAACCCGTTCGCGCTGACGGTTCGGCCGATCGTGCTGAACCCGGGCGTGCACGTCGCAATCAAGCTGATCGGGAACGCCGCCGGGGTGACCACCGACGGATACGTGAACTGGAGGGCCCTGGCCGGTGACGAGCTGCGGGTGGCGGCCTACCCGAGCCGTCTAAAGGTGATCCGCTTCCGTGGCCCGGCGGAGTTCTACCGGGTGCTGCGGGAGAAGATCGGCTGGGGCGCGCCCCTGGTGCCGAGGCCGCCTGGAACCGCGATCGAGAATGCTGAAGTCACTCCGGGTTCGTGACCTCGCGCTGATCTCCGCCGCCGAGGTCCAGTTCGGCCCCGGGCTCAACCTTCTGACCGGCGAGACCGGCAGTGGCAAGTCCCTGGTGGTGGATGCGCTGACCCTCTCACTGGGCGCTCGCGCCTCGACCGACCAGGTCCGCCACGGCGCCGACCGCGCGCTCGTCGAGAGCGTCTTCGACCTCTCCGCCGTGCCCGCAGTCTCGGCGCTGCTGGTCGAGATGGGCTTCGAGGCGGAGCTGGAGTTGGTGCTCAGCCGGGAGATCGGTGGCCGCGGCGGCTCGCGGGTCAACGGACGTCCCGCGACGCCCGGCCAACTCCGCCAGCTGGGCCGTCTGCTGGTGGATGTCCACGGCCAGCACGAGCACCAGTCGCTCCTCGACCCCGACGCCCAGACCAGCCTGCTCGACGGCCTGGCCGGGGCCGCGGCGGACCTGGAGTCGGTGGTGGCTGCCCACGCGGCCTGGAGGACCGCCGAGGAGGAGGTCCGCGAGCTGGAGCGCCGCCGCGATCGCGGCGCCCGAGAGCGAGAGTTCGGCGAGTGGCAGCTGGCCGAGCTCCGGCGGGTCGCGCCGCGGGCGGGGGAGGACCAGGAGCTAGCCGCTGAGCGGGAGGTCAGCCGCCACGCGGTCCGCCTGACAGAGCTGACGCAGGGCGCCCGGGAGGCGCTGGAGTCCGGCGAGGACACCCTCCGGGCTGTGGCCCAGGTCAGGTCGGCCGCGGAGCTCGATCAGCGGCTGCTGCCCCTGGCCGAGCGGCTGGAGACGGCTGCCGAAGAGCTCCGCGACGTCGCCAACGAGCTCCGCCGTTATGGAGAGACGTTCGACGCCGACCCGGCCCGGCTGGAGTCGCTGGAATCGCGGCTGGCCGAGCTGGAGACGGTCAAAAAGCGCTTCGGCGGCAGCTTGGAGGCGGCGATCGCCGAACGGGACCGCCTGGAGCGCGAGCTCAGCGGTGGCGAGGACCTGGAGACAGCACTGGCATCGGCGGAGCGCAGGGTCGGCGATCGACGGGCCGCGTTGGACACCGCGGCGGAGGCGCTCAGCCGCCGCCGCGCGGAAGCCGCCGAGAGGATGGGACGCGGGGTGGCGGTCGAGCTGGCAGGACTGCACCTGGAGGGAGCCCGCTTCCAGGTGGACCTGGAGCCGAGGCCGGAGGTCACGGCGTCCGGGGCCGAACAGGCCTTGATGCGCTTCTCGGCCAACCCGGGCGAACCACTGGCACCGCTATCCCGGGTAGCCTCGGGGGGTGAGCTCGCGAGGGTGATGCTGGCCATTAAGACAGTGGGGGCCGCCGCCGACAGCCTGCCGACCCTGGTCTTCGACGAGGTCGACGCTGGCATCGGCGGGGAGGCGGCCCTGCAGGTCGGCCTCCGCTTGGCGGCCCTCGGTGCGTCCAGGCAGGTGCTGGTCGTCACTCACCTGGCCCAGATCGCCGCCTACGGCGACCGGCACCTGCTGGTCGAGAAGTCACGCGGCGCGCAGGGCCGCAACCTGGTCGCGGTCCGCGAGCTGGCGGCGGGCGACGGGCGCGCCGCCGAGCTGGCTCGGATGATGAGCGGCTCGGTCACCGACAAGGCGCTGGCCCGCGCCCACGAATTGCTCGAAGAGGCGGCCGGCCGGTGAGGCACGCCGTGCTGGGGCCGGGCGGGGTCGGCGGGGTGATCGGCGCGGCGCTGGCCGGGAGCGGCTCGCCGGTCACCTTTATCACCCGCGACCCGGACTACCCGACCCGGGTCTCCGTCGAGAGCGACAAGCTTGGGAGCTTCGAGGCCGAGGTCGCGGCCACGACCCGGCTCGACACCCCGGTCGACGTCCTCTGGGTGACCACCAAGGCGACCCAGCTGGAGGCGGCCCTGCCTTCGGCGCCGGCGGCCCTGGTAGAAGGGACCGTGGTCCCCCTACTCAATGGCGCCGACCACGTCGGCCGCTTGCGCGAGCTCTACGCCGCGGTCACGCCGGGCACGATCCGGGTCGAGGCGGAAAAGGTCGCGGCCGGCCGCTTCGTGCAGCGAGGGGCGTTCATCAGGGTCGAGCTGTGCGGGGTGATGGCCGCGGACGTCGCCGAGGAGCTGGAGGCCGCAGGGATCGAGGCTCGGGTAGCCAACGACGAGCTGGGGATGCTCTGGCGAAAGCTGGTCATGCTGGCGCCGCTAGCCCTGACCACGACCGCCACCATGCGCAGCATCGGCGGCGTCCGCGACGACCCGCGCTGGCGCGAGCGGCTGTTGGGCGTCTTCGATGAAGCCTGCGACGTAGCCGGCGCTCTCGGCGCCCGGGTCGACCGGGAGCAGAGCCGCGGCTTGCTGCTGGCGATGCCCGACTTCATGAGGAGCTCCATGCAGAAGGACAGGGAGCAGGAGCGGCCCCTGGAGCTTGACGCCATCGCGGGGCCGATCGTCCGTGGCGGGCGCGAGCACGGTATCCCCACGCCGCACACCTCGATCCTTCAGTCGCTGCTTGGCTAGGCGCCAGTTCAGCGGTCCCGACGACCGCCGTATCAAGCGCGCTCTCTGCATCGTCGCCCACCCCGACGACATCGAGTTCTATTGCGCCGGCACCGTGCTCCAGCTCACCGCGCGAGGCGCCGAGGTCGCCTTCCTCTTGGCGACCTCGGGCGATAAGG
>Ga0307374_10005924_pt1 | contig 19538 bp, 15 predicted proteins | sample OX3MG_FD_202532 | JGI IMG/M metagenome (GOLD analysis project Ga0307374, IMG submission 202532) | Soil microbial communities from Risofladan, Vaasa, Finland - OX-3 | ecosystem: Environmental > Terrestrial > Soil > Coastal area > Acid sulfate soil | place: Finland: Risofladan, Vaasa | collected...
CGCGTCCTGGCCGCCACCCATGGCATTCCCACTTCCCGCGTCGACGAGATGATCAATCTGGTCGGCCTGGACGACGTGGCTTCCAAGCGGGCCGGGGGCTTCTCGCTCGGCATGGGTCAGCGCCTGGGAATCGCCTCGGCTCTGCTAGGCGATCCGTCCGTACTGGTGCTGGACGAGCCGGTCAATGGTCTCGATCCCGAAGGGGTCCGATGGGTCCGGGACCTGCTCAAGTACAAGGCGTCCCAGGGCTGCACGGTGTTCGTCTCCTCGCATCTCATGAGCGAAATGGCGGTCACGGCCGACCATCTCATCGTCATCGGCCGCGGCCGCCTGCTGGCCGACAGCCCCACTTCCGAACTCATCCGCTCGGCGTCCTCCAACCGGGTGATGGTGCGCACCCCCGACGCCGCCCGGCTGGAGACCGCCCTGGCCGGCCCGGACGTGACCGTCACCGTGACGGTGCCCGATGTCCTGGAGGTGGATGGTCTGGCCTCCGCCCGCATCGGGGAGATCGCCTTGGCCGAGCGCATCGTCCTACACGAGCTGGTGCCCCAGCAGGCATCACTGGAGGAGGCTTTCATGGAGATGACCGCCGACACCGTGGAGTTCCACGCCGCCGCCGGCTCAGCCGGCGGCCCGGATCGGAGCCCGGTATGACCGCCGCCGTCGCCCCGGTAACCGTCGTCCCGCCGGCGGGACCGACGGGGATGCGCGTCACCCAGGCCCGGGTCATCCGGTCCGAGTGGCTCAAGTTCCGGACCCTGCAGTCCTCGTGGATCACCCTGGGCGCCGGCATGGCCGGCATGGTCGGGATCGGGCTGCTGGTGTCCTGGGCCACCAACAACCGCTGGTCGCGGATGGACCCCATCGAGCGGCTGACCTTCGACCCGGCCAGCCGGAGCCTGACCGGCGCCTTCCTGGCTCAGCTGGCCGTCGGGGTGCTGGGCGTGCTCATAGTCAGTGGGGAGTACGGCACCGGCATGATCCGATCGACCCTGGGCGCCGTCCCCAAGCGGCTGCCGGTGGTCTGGGCCAAAGTCAGCGTCTTCGCGGTGGTGACGTTCGTATCGACACTGGCGGCAGCCTTTGCCGCCTTCTTCGGAGGTCAGGCCCTCCTCAGCAGCCATGGAGTGTCCCTGTCGGCTCCCGACGCCCTGCGGTGCGTCATCGGTGCCGCCCTGTACCTGACCGTGGTAGGCGTGCTGGCCGCCGGGCTGGGGTTCATGATCCGCAACACAGCCGGAGGAATCGCCGCCCTCTTCGGCCTCCTGCTGGTCCTCCCCGGCCTGGCCCGCGCTCTGCCCAGCTCTTGGCAGAACTGGGTCGTCCCGTACTTGCCGAGTCAGGCGGGGATGAATCTCTTTGCCGTCATCAGGGACCCATCCACCCTTGCCGCCTGGACCGGCTTCGGCGTCTTCTGCATCTGGGCGGTGGTAGCGGTGGCCCTGGGCGCCTGGGTGCTGAGCCACCGCGACGCCTAAAAACTAACCAAGCCACAGGCTTCATCGACACAGCCGGCACACAGGAGACTCCCGTGCCGCGCTCAGGTAACCCGGCCACCATGTGGCAGTGTCCGTGTCGGTGCGAGGTCTCGATTCGCCCGGGTCGCCCAGTTCGATCCGATCTGGCCGGTCGGACCCGGGACGCAGGCGGCGCCGGCCGCCCCTGATCTGGGCCCCCGATGCGGCGGCGGGCCTGGTGGGTCTGGGCATGGGTGCGGTGCTGGCCCTGGCCGTCATGTCCACCAGTGTCGGCGCCCTTCGGGCTCCCGGCGGCATCGCCACCGCCGTAGGCCAGCTCTTCGGGCTGGCCGGCACCTATCTCCTGTTGGTCATGCTGCTCCTCATCGCCCGGTTTCCCTGGGTGGAGGCAGCCGTGGGCCAGGACCGCCTCCTTAGATGGCACCGCCGGCTGGGGGCCTGGCCTATCGGCCTCCTGGTCGCCCATGCCGCCCTGGTCACCTGGGGCTACGCCGAGTCGGCCCGCTCCGGCATCTGGCACCAGGCCTGGCTGTTCCTGCGTAGCTACCCCGATGTCCTGGCCGCGGTGGTGGGCCTGGGCCTCATCCTGGCCGCCGGAGCTACCTCCATCCGCTACGCGCGCCGGCGGATGCGGTACGAAACCTGGTGGGTGGTCCACCTCTACACCTATCTGGCCCTGGCTCTGTCCTTCCCCCATCAGTTGGCCAACGGCCAGTCATTCGTCGGCCATCCACTGGCCACGGTGACCTGGGCCGTCATCTGGTCGGCCACGGCCGGCGTGGTCCTGATCTTCCGGGTGCTGGTGCCTGTGGGCCGCAGCGTCTATCACGGCCTGCGCGTGGTCGACGTGCGTGATGAGGCGCCGGGGGTCGTGTCGATCGTCTGCACGGGCCGACACCTCGAGCGCCTGGCCGTGTCCGGCGGCCAGTTCTTCCAGTGGCGCTTCCTGCAGCGGGGCATGTGGTGGCAGGCCCACCCGTACTCGCTCTCCGCCATGCCCCGGCCCCCCTACCTGCGCTTCACCGTCAAGGCCACCGGGGACCACAGCCTGATGCTCCACCGGGTGCCCAAGGGAACCCGCCTGTTCATAGAAGGTCCTTATGGAGCCTTCACATCCGCGGCCCGCCGTTCGGACCGCTTGCTTCTGGTGGGTGCCGGAGTCGGCATAACCCCCATCCGGGCCCTATTGGAGGATCTCCCGAAGGGCGTAACGGCCGATGTCATCCTGCGGGGATCGAGGCACGCCGATCTGCTCTTCCGCTCGGAGCTCGACTCTCTGGTGTCGATGCGGGGAGGGACCGTCCACCAGCTGGTGGGCTCGCGCCATGAGGTGACGGCCGACGCCCGAGCCCTGGCCGATCTGGTGCCCGACATCGCGTCGCGCGACGTCTACATCTGCGGACCCGAGGGCTTCAACCAGGAGATCCTGGGCGCTGTCCGGCTGCTGGGGCTGTCCGAACAACAGGTCCACCATGAGTCGTTCGTCTTCTAAGAGGTAGGTAATGAGGAGATATCAGATCGTTCTGGGCGCCACCGCCGCCGGGCTGGCCGGGGTATTGAGCTACCACACCGTCTCGGCCGGCACGGGCGTGACCCTCCGGGCCACGGGCAACGCCAGTTCGGCCACCGGCCCGTCGTCCACCTCGGCCGGCACCGGCTCGAGTTCCACCACCGCGTCGACGCCGACCTCCGCCGGGTCCTCGAGTTCCGCCCCGCCCGCTCCTTCGACCACGACCACCGCTCCGAGCGTGCGCCGGGCGCAGGGCAGTGAGGAGCAGTACCGCTACGGCCTCCTGGAACTGCAGGTGACGGTGTCCAAGGGAAGAATCACCGACATCCAGCCGGTGGTCGATGAAGCCACCGACCCGCGCTCGGCCCAGATCAACTCCGAGGCCATACCCATGTTGAGGCAGCAGGTCCTCCAGGCCCAGAGTGCCAACATCGACGGCGTGTCCGGAGCCAGCTACACCACTGCCGCCTACGAGGCGTCCCTCCAGTCGGCTCTGAACCAACTGGGTCGATGAGCCCCCGCCGCCACGCCGAGGAGGTGATGGGAACCGTCTTCTCCTTCGCCGTGGTCGGGGGAGACAGCTCGGCGACTGAGGAAGCCTGCCGGTTCCTTCACCAGGTGGATCGGGACTTCAGCACCTGGATCGAGGACAGCTGGATAAGCCGCCTCCGTCGGGGTGACGTGGAGCTGGCCGCCGTCCCGGCGGTGATCCAGGAGGTGCACGGGCTGAGTCTGGAAGCCCTCCGGGCCAGTCGTGGCTGGTTCGATCCCTGGCGCCAGCCGGGAGGCTTCGACCCCACCGGTCTGGTCAAGGGCTGGGCGGCGGAACGGGCGGCGGAGATGCTGCGCGGCGCTGGCGCGGCGGCGGCCATGGTGAACGGGGCCGGGGACATCGCCTGTTTCGGCCGGCCCCACCCGGATCGGGATTGGCGCATCGGGCTGGAGGATCCCTTCGACCCGAGCCGGATCGCCATGGTGGTGCAGGGTTGGCCGGCGGTGGCCACTTCGGGCACCTACCAGCGGGGCCCCCATCTCATCCATCCCACTTCGGGCCTCCCGGCGCTGAGCGTCCGGGCGGCCACCGTCATCGGTCCGCGTCTCTGGCTGGCCGACGCCCTGGCCACGGCGGCGGCGGTGGCCGGAGCGCAGGCCGGGATGGAGATGGTCGAGGCCGTCGAGGGCTACGAGCTGCTGGTGGTGGGCGAAGACGGCCGGCGGTCGCGCACCTCGGGGTTCGTGGCCGAGGCTGCTTAGCGATCTGAGTCTCTAGACAGGATGGCCGCCTTCTCTCCGGCCGACTGAGCTGAGGGTCTCCAGTGATCCCCTGAAGGGCGCTCAGACCGCGGTTCCCTGGGCTATGCGCTCCAGGACGGCGATCCGCTCGGCTATAGGGGGGTGGGTGTCGAAGAGGTGGTGGAACCAGCTCTCGTGGTGCTGGAGGGGGTCATCGATGCACATAGCCGCCGTGGCGTGATTGAACTTGGCGAAGGGCTGGTCGTTGGCCTGCAGTTTCTTCAAGGCACTGATCAGACCGGCCGGGTTCCGGGTCAGCTCGACGCCGCTGACGTCGGCCAGCTCTTCTCGCCGCCTGGACAGGGCCAGACGGATGATGGGCCCGAAGATGACGGCCACGATGCCCAGCAGCAGGCCGGCGGCCAGGATGACCAGCATCAGCTGTCCGCCATCCCGACCCCGCGGTCGCATGAAGAAGGCGGACCGCCAGACCAGGCTGGCCAGCAGGCCGGCCATACCGATGAGGGTGCTGACGATGAGCAGGAGGCGGACGTCGTAGTTCTTGATGTGGCTGAGTTCGTGGCCGATGACTCCCTCGAGCTCCTCCCGGTTCATGATGCGCAGCAGACCGGTGGTGGCCGTGATAGCCGCCCGGTCCGGCCGGATCCCGGTGGCAAAGGCATTGGGGGACGGATCATCGATCACATAGACATCCGGCTTCGGGATCCCCTCACCGATGGCCAGGGCCTCCACCAGGTCATGGAGCTGGCGGTACTGGTTGGGGTCGGCCGGGTGCGCTCCGGAGGCCGCCAGCACCACCCGGGCGCCGGAGTGGAGCGAAAAGGTGATCCCGGCCAGGGCAAAGAGCCCGAATATCACCACGCCGGTCACCAAGTCGGCTATGCGGGGTGATGCGGTTCCATAGCTGGTCTGTCCAAGGCTGGCCCACAGCCACCCGACCAGGGCGCCGATGCCCACCCAGACGGCAAAGAAGATCAGGACGTAGGCGGCCGCCCGGCGCTTGTTACTGGCTATCTGCTCATACACGGCGCCGCCTCAAGCGGAGGCGGCGGGCGGCGTTGAGGCCGGAGGCGTCCCCGTGCCGGCCCCGGTGAAGTCAACCTGGGGCACCGCCGTCTCCCCGGCCTCGACCTGGAAGAAGGCGGCCGAGCTGAACCCGAACATGCCGGCCAGCAGGTTCCGGGGGAAGGTCTGGAGGGCGATGTTGTAGTCCCGGACGCTGGTGTTGTAGTACCGCCGGGCGTACTCGAGCTTGTCCTCGGCGGCGGTCAGCTGCTCTTGCAGGTTGACGAAGGTCTCGACGGCCCGGAGAGCCGGATAGTTCTCGGCCACCGCGAAGAGCGAGCGGAGGGTCTGGCTCAGCACTCCCTCCGCCGGCCCGATCTTGGCCGGATCTCCGCTGGCGCCGGCGCTGACCGCTCCGGCCCGGGCTTCGGTGACGGCCTCGAAGGTCCCTCTCTCGTGCTGGGCGTAGCCCTTCACCGTTTCGACCAGATTCGGAATGAGGTCATGGCGCCGCTTCAGCTCGACGTCGATCTCCGACCAGGCTTCCTGGGTCCGGTTCCGGCGCCTGACGAGGCCGTTGTAGGCGAGGATGGCGCCACCGAGGACGATCACCACGACCACTACCGCCACGATCACAGCCAGCATCAGCGTTCCCCTTCCGTCTCCTCCCCGAGTGTGGGGCCGGCCGGCCCTCTCCGACTAGGGCCGAAAGTCACAGTCGGACCCGGTCTGGAACGAGGACAGTCACCAGGGCCATTGGTCCCTACCGGGTATGGCTGTGGGCCGGACATTATTCGAGTCATGACCTTGGACACGGCCAGTTCTGGCATCGCCCGTCGCACTGAGCGTCGGTCGCAGAGCGAGGGGCAGCACCGACTGGAGCGCGAGTTCGGAGACCGGGTGCCGCCGGGAGTGATCGACGGAATCTGGTCCGAGGAGGAGAACCGGCTCCGTGGGGCCCGAGTGGTGCACTACGTGCCACTTCTGGTCGAGCGGGCGGCCCGGGTCCGCCTGCGGGAGTTCTGTGCGACTGTCCACGGTGCGGCCTGAGTCCAGCCCTAGGCAGGGCGCGGGCTGGCCGGACTGAGCGCGGCTGGTCTCAGCCGGCGGTCGTCAATCGGGCCAGCTCCTCGGCCACCACCCGCTCGTGCTCCTCGAAGTCTCTCTTGGCGGCTCGGGGGCTCCAGCGGCCCCGCATGCTGAAGACCAGCAATAGGAAGATCATCTGACCCACCGCGCAGACCCACCACCAGCGCTTCCACTGGTTGGGCGAGGAGGCCTGAACAGGCACCAGCTTCTTCTCGGCCAGAAGCAGATTGGCCAGATCCTGGGAGTGGACGCCGACCTTGGCGGCAATGACGCTGTTGGTCACCGGCTGTCCCTTTTGGATGGCGAGGGCCAGGGGGTTGTAAGCCAGCAGTCCCTGAACCTGGGGGTTGGACAGGCCCCCGGCGGCAGTGACGGCCTGGAGCAGGTTGTGGCTCTGATCACAGGCGAGGATGATCTGGGCCAGCGTCATCGGCCCGGCCTCGCCTGTGGCTTGGAGTCCGGCTACCACCCCGGCGGGGGCCGGCGTGGAGGCACAGGCGGTGGTGGACGGGGCGTAGGGCAGCGCCGCCTGGAGGGCTTGGAGGGTGGTGGCGGCCGCCTGGTTGTCCACCAGGGTGGTCGATGTCGTGATGACTCGCGGCAGCACCAGGAACGAGGCGGCTACCACGATGCGCAGGATCCAGCCCCAGACGGCCAACCCGCTGGCGGCCAGGGCCGGGTTATGGGCTTCGACCGCCTCCGTGTACGCCGCCATCCAGGGCGTGTAGGCCATTCCGATGGACACGCCCAACAGGACGACCACCAGGACGTTCGAGTAGTAGCTGGTGTGCGGATGTCCAGCCTGGGCGATGAGGAACATCGTCATCACGATCCCGCCCACGGCCCCCATGACCATGAACGGCTTCCTGACCCGTAGGCGGTCGGAAAGCACACCCACGGCCACGAGGGTCACGGCGTCGAAGCCCCAGTACCAGACATTGATGCCGTTGGCGTCGGCCGTGGTGCGGCTGAAGACCACGGCCCAGTACAGGGTGAGGACACTGACCGAGGCGTAGTAGATGAGCAGGAAGACGGAGATGCCCACCGAGGAGGAGATGAGATCGAGCCGCAGCATGGTGCGGACGGGGTGACTGGTCGCCTTCTGGACGTCTATACCCCGGGCCCGGGCCTCGACCAGGGTCCGCTCATTCTCCGACACCATGAGTTGATCGCGTAGGCCGGGAGACAGCTCGCGCAGGAAGGCGAAGGAGATGGCCACCACGGCCATGCAGGCCAGTCCCGAGATGATGAACTGGTCCTGCCACGGGTGCAGGTGGGTGAGGGTGCGGGTGGCCACCAGGCTGGCTGCCAGGCTCCCGACCGTGGGGCCGAGGGCCCAAAACCCCATGGCTGAGGCCCGTCCCATCTGGGGTGAGAAATCCCGGATCAGCGCCGGGGTGGACACCAGGATGATCCCCTCCACGAAGCCGATGACGCAGTAGGCGAGGGCGAATCCGAGCTTGGAGCTGATGTGGGGCACGGCCACCAGCTGGATCAACCCGACGGTGAGGGTCCCGTAGATGGTTAGGTTCGCCCGACCGATGCGATCGGACAGGCCTCCGATGAAGGCGGTAAACGCTCCGATGGCGTTGGACACGACCAGCAGGTAGAGGAAGTACTGGAACGACATGTGGTAGTAGGGCAGCATCAGAGGGGTGACCGCCCCCTCCACGTAATAGAGGTAGTAGAGGATGATGGTGGTGAGGACCACGATCCCCAGGTATCCGAACCGGGGGACGGTGGCGGGGTAGCGGTACAGCTGCCTCCGGCCCAGGGCATTGCGCCAGCCCTGTGAACCCGGGACCTTCAGAGGTGTGGTGATGATTGCCATGGTGTCTCCCGTTCCGGCTTGGGGAGAGCGTGTGACCCCGAGGTGGTCCTCTGGTAGAGGAAGAAGGCCCTTTGTTCGGAGGGCACCGACGGGCTTGCGACCGCCGGCCCGGGGTGCGACCGTGTCCCGGTGACGGCACCGCTGAGCGGGCTCCGGGTGGTGGAGCTGACCGAGGGCTACGCCGGGCCCTACGCGGGCAAGCTTCTCGCCCTGATGGGCGCCGAGGTGGTCAAGGTCGAGCCCCCGGGCGGGGACCGGACCCGCCACCAGGGCCCGATGGTGGGCAAGGAGGGTCCGGCCAAGGAGAGAAGAGCCGCCTTCCTGCACCTCAACACCAACAAGCGCTCCTTCGTGCCCGAAGCGGGCCGGGCCGAAGACGACGCGGCGCTGGATCGGTTGTTGCTCTCGGCCGACGTGGTGCTGGAGGGCGAAGGCGCCTCGAGCCTGGCCGGCTGGGGGCGGGATGCCGCAACGATCCGGCGGGCCAACCCCGGCCTGACCGTGGTGACGGTCAGTTCCTTCGGGCAAAGCGGTCCCTACGCCGGGTACCGGGGGGAGGAGATCGTCCACTACGCCGTGGGCGGCACCATGTCCGCCACCGGCCTGGCCCGGCGGGAGCCGGTCAAGCTGGCCGGCCGCGTCGGCGCCTACCAGGCCGGCAGCGCCATCGCCCTGGCTGCTCTGGCCGGAGTGGCGCGGGCCGAGGGCGGGGCCGGAGGACCGGCGGTGGATTTCGCCATGGTCGAGTCCCAGCTGCTCTCCATCGATCGGCGCATGACCTATCTGCTCTATTACGCCTACACCGGCCGGGACGCCCCCCGCAGCCCCGGCAGCCAGATCGGGGTCTTCCCCTCCGGGGTCCGCTTGGCCGGGGACGGATACATATGGACATCGACCATGCCCCAGTGGGTGCCCCGCATGTTGCGAGTCCTTCAGGATCCGGAGCTGACAGCCCGCTACGCCGAGGGCCCTTCGCCCGTCGATCTTGAGCTGGCCGAGATGGCTGACGCCGCCATCACCACCTGGGGAGTCACCCGGTCCCGTCAGGAGGCGATGGACGAGGCCCAGTCCGAGGGTTGGGCGGTGACGGCGGTGAATGCCCCTGCCGATGTCCTGGTCGATCCCCAGTTCCAGGGACGGGGCTTCTTCCATCCCGTCGAGCACCCCGTAGCGGGCACGGTTACCCAACCGGGCAGTCCGATGCGACTGGCCGACATGCCCGCCCTGTCGGGCGCCCCCACCCTGGATCAGCACCACACCGAGGTCATCGAACGCTCCCGCCGGTGGGCCGCGGCGAGGGCCACGGCCACGGATGCCGGCTCGACCACGCATGCCGGCTCGACCGGCCGTGGCCCGGGCCCGGCTTCCCAGCCGGCGGCCGGCGGCGGCGGGCTGCCCTTGGAGGGCATCCGGGTCCTGGACATGACCGTGGTCTGGGCCGGGCCATACGCCACCATGCTGCTGGCCGATCTGGGAGCCGAGGTCATCCGGGTCGATAACCCCTGGGTGTGGCCGGCCAGCACCCGGGGGCTGTTTCCCCGGCCCCCGGCCGGGCTGGTGCCGGCCCTCGGCCCGATCTTCGGTGGCTACCCCGACGCAGATGCCGGTGCCCGTCCCTGGAACCGGGTGGCACTCTTCACCGCCCATGCCCGGGGCAAGAAGTCGGTCACCCTGGCTCTGCACAAGGAGACCGGCCGGGAGGCCTTCCTCCGCCTGGTCGAGCACTGCGATGTCCTGGTGGAGAACAACTCGGTCGATCTCATGGACAAGCTCGGCGTCGGCTGGGATGCGGTCTCGGCTCGCAACCCACGGCTGGTAATGGTGCGCCTGCCGGCGGTTGGTCTGGAAGGCCCCTACCGGGGCTATCTGGGCTTCGGTATCAACTTCGAGGCACTCTGTGGTCTCATCGCCACCAGGGGTTACCCCGATGAGGAGTTGTCCGAGACCGACGCCGGATTCCACATGGACACCGCCACGGGAATGTCCGGTGCCCTGGCCACCCTGGCCGCTCTGCGCCAGCGCCGCCTGACCGGCGCCGGCTCCCTGGTGGAGGTGTCCCAGTGCGAGAACATGCTCAACCACATCGGGGAGATGTTGGTCGAGGCGGCCGACTCCGGTGTGGTCCATGACCGCCTCGGTAACCGACACCCCGATCGCGTTCCCCAGGGCGTCTACCGGTGTCAGGACGCTCCGGCCGGAACCGCCGGCGCCGGCGGCGGCGGGGCTCACGGCGTGGACCGCTGGGTGGCCATCTCGGTGGGGTCAGACGATGAATGGGCCTCGCTCATCCGAGCCATGGGCGATCCCGAATGGGCCCGGGACGAGGCGTTGGCCACGGCGGAGGGCCGGCGGGCCCACCATGACGAGATCGATGCCGGGATCTCGGCCTGGACGGCGGAACTCGACCACTACGACGTCTTCCACCGCTGCCAGGCCGAGGGACTACCGGCCGGGCCCGTGCTCACCGAATCCGAGTGCTACGCCGATCCCCACTTCCGGGCGCGGGGGCTGTTCCGGACCAACGGAAGCCCGGAGTTGGGCGAGCACGAGTATCCCGCCCACCTCTTCCGGTGGGACGGCCCGGACCTCGGCTGGGGCCCCATCCCGGTGATGGGCGAACACAACGTGGAGGTGTTCCGTGGCCTCGTGGGGCTGAGTGAGCAGGAGTACACCGCCCTGGCCGAGGACGGGCACTTCTCCGGGGATTACCTGGGCCCCGACGGCACCAGTCTCTGAGGCCGCGCCGCCGCCGGCCGAGCTTCAGCCGTTCTTGGGCAGCTGGTTGAAAGGGACCTTGGCCAGGTCGCCCGGCTCCTTGGGTAGGCCCAGAGCCCGTTCGCTCACGATGTTGCGCTGGATCTGATCGGTCCCACCGAAGATGGGGAGGGCCTGGGCCCCGAGGGCCTGGGAAGTCACCGCCACCGCCGCCGCACCGCCCGGAAGCTTGGCCAGTTCCTCCCCGTCGGCGTCGTTGTAGGAGTGGATCATCCCCCTGGCGCCGAGGATCTGCATGCCCAGGTCTCGGTTGTGGCGGATGATGTCGGCCATCAACAGCTTGGAGAAGTTGGCGATCCCGGGAATGTCGCCACCTTGGGTCCGCACCGCCTTGTGCCGCTCGGTGTTGAACTGGGCCAGCGTGCCGAGAATGTGGGCCTTGGCGATGCCCTGGCGGATGCTGGCGTCGTTCAGCTTGCCGAACTCGCGAGCGAGGTTGATGTGATTCTGGGCCGGCGAAGACGGCCGTCGCCCGGCTCCCTCCCTCGGCTCCCTGGACGCCGTCACCGCTCGGGCCGGCGGGGCAAAGTCCCCAGCCTGCTTGTCCAGGTCCCCGACCACGGTGCCGGCCCGCGCCATCCGCCCTGGCATGGCGCCGCCCGGCCCCCCACCGCTGCGCGCTCCCATGCCCGAGCGCTCGTGGAACAGGGTGGTGTTGGCCACGGCCCAGCCGTTGTGGATGTCCCCGATGCGGTTGTCGTCTGGCACCTCGGCGGCGGTCAGGAAGACCTCGTTGAACATGGCGTGGCCGGTCATCTCCTTGAGCGGGCGGATATCGATGCCGGGCTGGTGCATGGAGATGGCGAACCAGGTGATGCCCTGGTGCTTCGGCGCGTCGGGGTTGGTCCGGGCCAGAAGCATGCCCATGTCGGCGTACTGACCGCCCGACGTCCACACCTTCTGGCCGTCCACGTGCCACAGCTCCCCGTCCTGGATGGCCCGGGTGGAAAGGCCGGCCAGGTCGGATCCGGCGCCGGGTTCGCTGAAGAGCTGGCAGTAGGCCACCTTGCCTGTCACCGCGTCGGGGATGAGCCGGTCGATCTGTTCCCGGGTGGCGTGGGTGGTGATGGTGGGGGAGGCCAGCCCGATGGCCATGCCCATCGGCGCCCCGAGGGCCCCGAAGCGGGCGATGGTGGTCGCTACCACCAGCGAGTCACCCCGGGACAGCCCCCGTCCGTAACAGTCGGCGGGCAGCATGGGGGCCGCCCAGCCGGCCATTCCCAGGCGCTCCCACCACTCGCCCACCGTGAGGTCCGGGTCCCAGTTCTCCTCCAGCCAGCCCTGCAGCTCTTCGACCAGGTCGGTACTCGAACGGACGGCTTGATCGGCGATGGCCATGTCGGATCCTTCCTCTGTCCCGTAGGACTCCCCCGCAATTGAGGTAAAGGTAAGTTCTGCCGGTCGGTTCCGGCAACACCGGGAATCCCGGTGGGTGGGACATGGCCTGGCCCGACCGGAACCGGCGGAGTAGGACTCCGCCCTGGGTTTGGCGAACTTTAGGTTGGGCGGGGGACCGATGGGGCCTCTGTTCGGATCGGGGGATCAGTGTCAGCTGCCAGGCGGGGGGCCGGTGGTGTGCCGGGCGCGGGGCGGGTTCGGGCGGGTTGGATCGGGTTGCTCACCATCGCCTTGGCGGTCGTATCCGGCTGCGGCTTGCGCGTCGGCGCCGGACAGGTTGGCGCCGCCACCCTCCAGGCCGAGGGCGGCGGATCCTCAGCCCGCGTGGCGGGCGGTGGTGGGTTCGGTAGCGGAACGGCGGGGGCCTCCCCGGGTGCCTCGGGAGCCGGCGTCAGCGCGGTTGGGGCCGACGGCGTGGCTCCCGGCCCCGCCGCCGCGTCGGGTTCCAATGGGTTGGCGGGCCCCTCCCAGGTGGCCTCCTCCCAGGTGGCGACGGCCACCCCCGCCCCGGCCGGAGGCAATGGCGGAGCCACCGCTCCCGGGGTGACTGCAACGACCATCACGGTGGGCAACGTCTCCGATCTGGGAGGACCGGTCCCTGGGCTGTTCCAGGGCGGGCCGTACGGCACCGAGGCCTACTTCGACTACGTGAACAGCTTGGGTGGGGTCTACGGCCGCCAGCTCAAGCTGATCAGCTCCGATGACCAGCTGGAGTGCAGCCAGAACGAAGCCGACTACCAGAACCTCGTCGGCTCCGTGTTCGCCTTCGTGGGCAGCTGGTCCCTCGACGACAACTGTGGGGCCCAGGTCATGACGACCCACCCGGCGGTCCCCATGGTGCAGCAGGAGCTCACCCCCCAGGCGGCGGCTCTGCCATCCGCCTACTCGGAGGCTCCCTTCGGCCAGGGGGCGAGCCTGGGACCCTTCGAGTACTACAAGTCGGTCGCCCCCGGGGCCATCACCGCGGTCGGGACGCTAGTGGGCAACCAGCCGGCGGCGGTGCAAGCGTGGAAGTACAGCCAGGCCGCCATGGAGTCCCTCGGCTACAAGGTGATCTACGAGGACGACTTCAACCCGGCCCAGTCGAACTTCACGGCTGATGTCGTCCGCATGCGCTCCGCGGGCGTCAAGATGGTCTACCTCATCGCCCTCAACGCCCCCGACGCCGCCATCTTCGCCTCCGAGGCCGCCCAGCAGGGGTTCCACCCGCAGCTCTGGGCCTGCGCCGTCTGCTACTTCGGCGGCTACGTCTCCGAGTCGGGCGGGGCGGCCAATGTCGACGGGCAGTACCTGAACGTCGGGTCCGCCCTGTTCCTCGGGGATCCCAGCGTTCCGGAGGTTCCGCTCTACCTCAAGTGGTTGACCGACGCTGCCCCCGGGTTCAAACCCGATCAGTTCTCGGCCTACTCATGGGCCGACGCCGCCCTCTTCGTGCACGCACTGACCCAAGCCGGACCCCATCTCACCCAGAAGGCGGTGGACGCCGCTCTGGCCGCCACCCATCAGTTCACTGACAACGGGATGATGGCCCCGGCCGACGTCGGCGCCAAGAAACCGTCCAACTGCTACCTCATGCTCCAGATCCATAACGGGAAGTTCGTAAAGGTGAGCGATCCCGCCTCCGGCTTCCTGTGCAACGCGCCGTACTACTCCGCCGGATGAGGTGCTGAGCGATGAACCTCATACTCTCCTACGCGGTGGTCGGGTTGGTGCTGGGGTGTCTCTACGCCCTGACCGCCTCGGGCCTGGTGGTCACCTACACGACTTCGGGGATCTTCAACTTCGCCCACGGCGCCATCGGCATGTTCATGGCCTTCACCTACTGGCAGTTGGCGGTGGGTTGGCATCTGCCCGTGCCGCTGGCGCTGGCGCTGGTGGTCCTCGTCCTCGCTCCTCTGTCGGGGGCGCTGATCGAGCGCCTGATCGTCCGCCCCCTCTACGGCGCATCCCTCGGCATAACCCTGGTGGTCACGCTGGGCTTGTTGCTGCTTCTTCTGGGTCTGGCCGATGCCATCTGGCCGCCGGTGACCACGCGCCAGCTGCCCTCCGTCTTCCCCGGCCAGATCCGGGTGTTCGGAGTGGTCGTCACCGTCTATGAGCTCATGGTCCTGGTCGTGTCGGTGGTGGTGGCCATCGGTCTGCGGATCCTGTTCACCCGAACCCGGGTCGGGATCACCATGCGGGCGGTGGTGGACGACCGCGACCTGACTGCCCGGGCCGGGGCCAGCCCGGTGCGCACCGCTCAGCTCAGCTGGGCCCTGGGAGCCTCGCTGGCCGCCGCGGCCGGGATCCTGATCGCACCGCTGCAGTACCTCGACCAGTTCAACCTGACCCTTTTGGTGGTGACAGGGTACGCGGCGGCGGTGGTCGGTCGTCTCCGCAGCCTTCCCCTCACCGTGGCCGGCGCCTTGCTGCTCGGCCTCGTTCAGTCCTATGCCACGGGCTATCTCCCGACCAGTCTCTTGTCCGACATCGGCCCGGCCATCCCGATGGGCCTGCTCTTCATCGCCCTTCTGGTGCGCCGCCAGGAGCGTCTGGCGCCGGCTCGCCTCAGTGGCCGGCGCTCCCGCCGGGTGCTGGCCCTCAAGCCCTCCCTGGCCCTGGCCGGCGCCTTCATGGTCTTCTCCCTCGTTATGAGCGAGGTCCTCTCCCCGGGCAACCTGCTCACCTACGGGCAGGGGATCGTCCTGGGGGTGGTGATGCTCTCACTGGTTCTGCTCACGGGCTACGGCGGCCAGGTGTCGCTCTGTCAGATGAGCCTGGCCGGGCTGGGTGCTTTCTGCATGGGCAAGATTGCCGGGGGCCATTCGATTCTGGGCCTGGCGGCTGCGGTTGCGCTGCCCGCCGCCATAGGCGGGCTGCTCGCCCTGGTCGTGCTCCGCCTCCGAGGGATCTACCTGGCCCTGGCCACCCTGGCCTTCGCCTATTCCATGGACTACCTGTTCTTCAATCACTTCCTCGGCTTCGGGGGCATCCTGGCCGTGGGCCGGGTCCTGGCGCAGTCCCAGCGGGGTTTCCTCGTGGAGGTATCGGTTCTCTTCGCCGCCTTGGGGGTCGGGGTCCTGGCCCTGCGCCGCGGACCCTTCGGGCGTCGCCTGGCCGCTCTCAACGACAGCGAGGCCGCCTGCGCTTCCATCGGCATGAACATCACCGCGGTCAAGGTCATCGTCTTCGTCGTAGCCGCCGGCATCGCCGGCCTCGGCGGGGCGCTCTATGGAGGGTGGCAGGGCCAGGTCGGACCCGATGACTTCCAGATGCTCACCAGCCTGATCCTGCTCCTGCTCGTGACCCTCGGGGGGATCGACACGGTGGGCGGGGCCTTTGCCGCCGCCATCTTCTACGCCTTCTCCCCGGTCATCCAACGACACATACCGATCAGCAACTTCCAGCTCCTGGCGGTGGGAGCCGGCGCCATCTTCCTCGGACGCAATCCCGGAGGATTTGCCGGGCAGTTGACCATGGTGGCCGACCGCCTCCGATCCCGGCCCTCTCCTGTGGTTGGGATTCCAGGGGCTCCGATTCCAGGGGCTCCGATTCCAGGGGCTCCAGTCCCGGCCGAGGCCCCGACTGGGACAACGGTTACATCCGGCGTAGAGGCGGTGAGCCTTGTCGGTACCCACTGAGTCCCTGTCCACTCCAGGGGAACGCCTGGCTGCCATACCGGCCCTGGAGCTGATGGACCTGCGGGTCGGATACGGGCGGGTAGAGGTCCTCCACAACGTGACCCTGGTCGTGCCCCGCGGTGCGGTGGTGGCACTGATGGGACCCAATGGCGCGGGCAAGACGACGCTGCTCAATGTGGCCGCCGGTCTCCTCCGACCCACCGAGGGCTGCGTGCACGTATCGGGCATCCACGTGAATGGGGTCGCTCCGGAAGTCTTTGCCCGGGCCGGAGTCTGCAGCATCCCCGAGGGCCGCGGCGTATTCCCCAACCTGACGGTCCGGGAGAACCTGAGGGTCTTCAGCCACGCGTCCAGTCACTCGGTGGGCCATATCGAGGCGGTCGCCTTCGAGCATTTTCCGAAGCTGGCCGAACGACGCAGCCAGCTGGCGGGGACTTTGTCCGGCGGGGAGCGCCAGATGCTCTCGATGTGCCGGGCGTTCACCAGCGAGCCGGTCATCCTCCTGCTGGACGAGATCTCCATGGGACTGGCGCCCATCATCGTGGGCGAGCTGTACGAGAAGGTGGGTCAGCTGGCCGCGTCGGGCATCGCCATCCTGCTGGTGGAACAGTTTGCCGCCGCGGCCCTGGGCGTGGCCGACTATGCCGCCATCATGCGTCAGGGGCGGATCGAGACCATCGGGCAGCCCGCCGATGTGATCGGCTCTCTCTCCGAGGCCTACCTGGGCCGGATGTCCGCTTGATCCGCCGCCCACTGCCCCGGCGCGCCGGCCGAGCGGCGTTGGCCGCCCTGATCCTGGGGGCCCCGCTGGGCCTGGTGGCCGCGGGCGCGACCGCGGCGGCGGCTGGCGCCGACGTGGCCGGCGTCCCCGCATCCTTCCTCGCCTTCACCACCGCGGCCCAGGCTCCCCTCACCCAGATCACCGAGGACGAGCCGAGCTCCTCCTTCCATCCCGAGGGTGAAGGCGAGTACGGCTACACGGTCGCCACCATGGGCCTGGATGCGGCCTCGGCCCTCTCGGCCACCGTCTGGCCCGGTTCGGTGGCGGGCAATGCCGGTTCCCTGGTCGGCGTCCTGGGCGGACCGAGCGCGGCCAGCGCCCTCAACGATCCGGTGCGGGCCCAGGCGATCAGCGGCACCGACCAGACCCACCAGACGGTGAGCTCCCCGACGGGAACAGTCATGCAGGCCGACGTGGCCACGGGGGCGTCGGGCGCAGAGTCGGCCACCGCCGAAGGGTCTCTGGCCGGGGGCAGCTTCGGCAGCGGCGGCTCGGTGGGGAACTCCACCACCTCGAGCTCGTTGGTCTTCGACCCGGGTGCCGGCACGCTGACCGCCACCGCCGTCAGTCACGCCCACAAGATCGATCTGGCCGCCGGCCTCGTCTCCATCGGCTCAGTGACGTCCTCGGCCACGGCTACCTCTACGGCGGCCACCGCCCCGGTCGAGTCGGGCCGGACCGACTTCCAGGACTTGAAGATTGCCGGGCAATCAGCCTATGTGGACGGATCGGGCGTGCACCTGGGCAGTCCCGGCCACCCGGCCCCGCCGGCCGAGCAGCAGGCCGTCGATGCCGCCCTGGCTGGCACTGGCATGCAGATCTACTTCACCGACCCGCACCGGATAACCGAGGGCGAGGTCTCCTACTACTACGCCGGTTCGGTGTTGTTCTACTGGGGTGTGCCCCAGGATCCGAGCGCCAACAGCTTCACGTACAGCTTCGGTGGGGCGGCCGTGGCGATGGCGGTGACTCCCGGGTCCCCAGGTGTGACCGGCGGACCACCAGTCGCCATCCCGTCGCTACCGAGCGCGACCGGGCCTGGCATCTTTACCTCCGGCTCGGCCTCTCCCGCCGGCGCCACGACTCTCTCGCTGCCGACCGCCAGCTCCCCCGGGGCCGCCATCAGCGCGGCCATCGGACGGGCTCCCTCCGGGACACCCCAGCTCGGGATCCTGGCCGCCCAACCCGGCCTGCCCGGCGGTCTGGGAGCCGGGTGGTGGCTGATGATCCTGCTCGGCGGTCTCCTGGGAGCCGTCCTCTTGCCACTGGTGCCGGGTCTCTTCGGCTCGGCCGCCGCCGACTGTCCCCGGCAGCGCCGGCCTTGATCCCTCGGGAGGTACGCCCATGACCATCACTTCAGTCGGTCCCAGCCGGGCCCCGGCCGAGCCCGCATCGGTCGGCCCTGAGGAGCGGATGGTGACGATCCTCGGGCGGGCGGCGGGACGCTTCCGGCTCGCCTTCACCGAGCGGACCCTCTTTGCGGTGGGGGGGGCGTTGGCCGTGGCCGGAGTGCTCTGCATCCTGGTCGGATGGGAAGGCACCTCGCGCACCGTTCTCGTCGCCGGCCAGATCCCCTACCTGGTCTCCGGCGGGCTGCTCGGTCTCGGGCTCATCTTCCTCGGCGGCTTCCTCTACTTCGGGCACTGGATGGCGCTCTTGGTCGGGGAGAATCGCGAGCGGTCGGCCGAGGATCGAAACGACCTGGCCCGTATCCGGGAACACCTCGACCGGCTGAATGAGACTCTGGCCGGTCTGGTCGGTGTCCTCGGGGGCGCGTCCGCCGGCCGGTCTGTCTCGAGGACTCCGGTCCTGGTGGGCACGCTGACCGGGACGATGATGCACCGGCCTGATTGTGCGGCCGTGGTGGGCCGGGAGAACCTGCGTCGGGTGCGCGCCGAGGACGGGCTGCGCCCCTGCGGCCTGTGCCGGCCCATGGACTCCGAGGCACGATGACTGCCCCCCATCCGGCGCCGGCCGTGTCGCCCGACCGGGAAGCGCCCCTTCTCGAGGTGTCCGGGGTTGACGTGCGTTTCGGGGGCATCCATGCCCTCCGGGGCGTTGACATGATTGTGCCGGCCGGGGTGGTGACCGGCCTGATCGGGCCCAATGGGGCAGGGAAGACCACCTTCTTCAACGTCGTCTGCGGCCTGCAGGAGGCCCATGCCGGAAGAATCCGCTTCGATGGGGGCGACATCAGCGGGCGCAAGGCCTACCAGCGGGCCCGCCTGGGGATCGCCCGTACCTTCCAGAGGCTGGAGGTGTTCGGCTCCATGACGGCCCGGGACAACGTGTTGGTGGCGGCCGAGGTCCACCGACGCTGGGCGCGGGACGGGTCCGACCCCTCGTCCGAAGCCGATCGGATCCTCGACGTGGTAGGGCTGAAGGCCATGGCCGGCGAGCAGGTGGACGCCATGCCGACCGGGCTGGCCAGGCTGGTGGAGTTGGGCCGAGCGCTGGCCACCAAGCCCCGGCTGCTGTTGCTGGACGAGCCGTCCTCGGGACTGGACGAATCCGAGTCCGAGGAGTTCGGGGGTCTGCTCACCCGCTTGGCCGGTGATGGCTTGGGCGTCCTGCTGGTAGAGCACGACATCGAGTTGGTGATGGCAGTCTGTTCCCGCCTCTACGTCTTGGACTTCGGACAGATCCTGGCGTCGGGAACCCCCGCCGAGATCCAGCGCGACCCTCTGGTTCGCGCCGCTTATTTGGGCGTGGGCGACCAGGCAGCCGAGGAGATTGCCGGGGTGGGATAGGAAACGCCAGCGGCTAGTAGCTAGTGGCGCCGGTCAGCCTA
>Ga0307374_10005925_pt1 | contig 19537 bp, 15 predicted proteins | sample OX3MG_FD_202532 | JGI IMG/M metagenome (GOLD analysis project Ga0307374, IMG submission 202532) | Soil microbial communities from Risofladan, Vaasa, Finland - OX-3 | ecosystem: Environmental > Terrestrial > Soil > Coastal area > Acid sulfate soil | place: Finland: Risofladan, Vaasa | collected...
AGTAATGTAAGGTGAATTATCACTTTACCAACTGATCAATTGGTAAAAACCCCTGCCAGCATGGTGGGGGTTTTTCTTTAAGTGGTTTGATTTTGAAGATACGTTACTATCGTTTAGGCTTTCCTTTGAGGCTGAGATATGGTAAGATTAATTACGTATGTTAGGGTTACTCAACAAAGTTTTCGATTCCAATAAGCGGGAAATAAACGCGCTCCAGCCGCTCGTTGATAAGATCAATGCCGAAGAAGATACGGTCAAGAAATTAAAAGACAAAGACTTTCCCAAAAAGACACAGGAATTCCGGGACCGTATCAAAGACGGAGAAAAATTGATGGATGTTTTGCCGGAAGCATTTGCTCTGGCTCGTGAAGCATCCCGCAGGGCTATTGGTCTGCGGCAGTTTGACCAACAAATGATGGGAGGAATAGTCCTAGCGCAAGGAAAAATTGCCGAGCAAAAAACAGGTGAAGGAAAGACGCTGACCGCTGTTTCGGCATTGTATCTTCACAGTTTGCTGGGCAAAGGTGCTCATTTGGTAACGGTCAATGATTATTTGGCCAGGCGTGATGCTGGCTGGATGGGACCGGTTTTTAATTTATTGGGAGTTTCGGTTGCCGCTATGATCAATGATCAATCATTTATCTACGATCCGGAGTTTGTCAATAAAGAGGCAAATGATTACCGCCTGACGCATCTCAAGCCAATATCCCGCAAAGAAGCATACGATGCCGATGTGACATACGGGATCAATTCTGAGTTCGGATTTGACTATCTCCGTGATAATATGGCACAAGACATGACCAACGTCGTTCAGCGCGGCTACTATTATGCGATTGTCGATGAGGTTGACTCAGTTCTCATTGATGAAGCCCGGACGCCGCATATTATTTCAGCACCCGACGAATCACCTTCACAACGGTATTATGAATACGCCAAAGTCGTTGATAAGTTATCGCCTGATACGGATTATAAAATTGATGAGAAGTTCCGTACTGCTCATCTGACCGATCATGGAATCGGCAAAGTTGAGAAGCTCTACGGTATCAAAGATATCTATGAGAAGGATTTTGACACTGTCTATCATTTGGAAGCCGCATTGAAAGCGCGTGCGCTCTTCCATCGTGAAAAAGATTATATTGTCAAAGATAATCAAGTGGTGTTGGTCGATGAGTTTACCGGAAGACTACTTGAGGGTCGTCGTCTGTCCGAAGGCATTCATCAGGCAATTGAAGCAAAAGAAGGCGTTCCGATCCAGCGTGAATCAAAAACACTCGCAACGGTTTCTCTACAGAATTATTTCCGTATGTATGAGAAATTGGCTGGCATGACCGGTACTGCTGTGACAGAAGCAGAGGAGTTCCGGAAGATTTATAATCTGGATGTTGTTGTGGTACCGACATACCGTCCGGTTCAGCGTATTGATCATGCGGATGCAGTATATAAATCCGGACGTGCGAAATACACAGCTGTCGCGAATTCTATCGAGGAAGCGCATAAAAAAGGTCAGCCGGTTCTTGTCGGTACAACTTCAATTGATAAGAATGAAATTGTTGCAGAACTGCTTCGCCGCCGCAAAATCAAGCATGAAGTCCTGAACGCAAAGAACCATTTGCGGGAAGCGGAAATTATCGCTAATGCCGGGAAGAAGGGTGCGGTGACTGTCGCAACCAACATGGCTGGCCGGGGAGTTGATATTGTTCTTGGCGGATCGCTTGACGTGGGCGCAACTGATGCAGAAAAGAAGCAGTGGCAGAAAGAGCATGACGAAGTGTTGAAATTAGGTGGATTATATGTTGTCGGTACCGAGCGTCATGAATCTCGGCGTATTGATAATCAGCTGCGGGGTCGGTCCGGCCGGCAGGGTGATCCGGGCGCGTCACGATTTTTTGTCGCACTGGACGATGAAATCATGCGGCTCTTCGGCGGAGACAGGATAGCAGGGATGATGACACGATTTAATATGCCTGAGGACGTGCCTCTCGAACATGCACTTGTGACCAAATCCATCGAGAACGCGCAGGTAAAAGTTGAGAGTTTCAATTTCGATTCTCGCAAACATTTAGTTGAGTATGATGATGTGCTGAATAAGCAGCGGGAAATTATCTATGGACGTCGCCGTAAGATTCTAGAAAATACGCTTGATGAAAAGAGTACGCTTAAGGAACTTATTCGTGAGAAAATTCATGATGCCGTGTCAAGTTTGGTCGAGCTTGCGGTTGCCAATCAAGTAGCAACGACAGATTCGGTAAATGACGATATCAGTGACGCGTTCAACACGATTATTCCTTTTGATGAGGCATCCAAGTCGCAACTGGGCAAACAACTTGAGCAGTATCATGATACTGATGCGAAAATAGCATTTCTCACCAAAATCGCGGATGACATTTATGATAATCGGGAGAAACAGCTTGGTATACGTCTTATGCGGGAGATTGAAAAATATATTATGCTGTCAGTCATCGACAATCTCTGGACCAACCACCTCGATGCCATAGATAATCTGCGCCAGGGGATTGGTCTGCGTGGGTATGCGCAGCGTGATCCATTGGTCGAGTATAAGAATGAGGCGTTCAGGATGTTTGAGCAGCTCGTCTGGGCAATTGATGATGAGATAGTACATAGGATCTACAAAGTTCAGGTGCAGCAGCCGGCAGCAGGTTCAGGACCTACAGGTGAAACACATACCCATGAAGACGGTAGTGTTCATGAAGGCCCGGCACATCCGGAAGCAGCAGCTCCAGCTCCCAAACCTCGAAAAATAGTCACCAATACACCACAGAGTGAAATTTCGGACGATGGGAAGAAAAAAAGCCGTCCTCAAGAGGACTCCCTCGCCTCAAAGAGGCTCGGTCGTAACGATCCCTGCTGGTGCGGATCTGGGAAAAAGTGGAAGAAATGCCACTATCCGCAAATGCCTGCTTAAGACTTCTTTTTTAGTTTGGTAGTTTATAATTCTTAACTGCAGAGATCATCGGGTCGCTAGGAGACATATTGAATCCGCATCTATATCCTTGTTCATTCGCGTTTAAATAGTTCCAATAGACAACTCCTGATGCTCCACCGTTCGTACCGGTAGTGCTCAGCTCCATATTTGTCTTATTTATCAGCCAGGTTTTCCGGGCAGCAAGACTAAAGCCAGAGTGGTTTGCAGAAGTATCCGCAGTACCTGGATTTGGTGTGTTGGATGTGCAGCCTGAACCCCCGCTTACACCGACTTCATCACTGATGAATGGTTTGTTGAGATTCTTGGCCGCTTGCTTAACTTGTGCAAAATCTCCTGAGATTGTTTGTCCACCACCCCAGTCCCAAGAATAGTCGTGGAAATCAAGAATATCCAATTTACTGAAAAGCGCTTGGTAGTCAGCTGCTCCGCCCATGTCGGAGACATCAGCTGGTGCAATGCTGATGAGCTGTTTTGCACCGGCAGCCTTGATCAGTGTATCCGCGCCGTTTATGTATGCTTGGGCTGTCGAAAGCGGTATACCTTGACCTACCACCGTAGCACCACCTTCACCATTGCCGCTATGAAATGGTTCGTTACCGATTTCCCATATCGCAACGGTAGGATTGTCGGCGAGTGGTGTTACCAGCTGTTTAACCCAGTTCGCGTAATTGCTGCCTGATTGATAAGAGGATTGATAGTAGGAGAGGGTTTTGCCACTGCCTTGCTGACCATTGCCTGAACCATTCAGGTCGCTGCAATTGCTATTGTCATCACTCAAGCCGATAATAAGATGCTGATGATATTTTGTCGCCTCATTGACGATACTCTCAATGTAGGAGACGCCTCCTGGATTGTTCTGAACCGCAAAGATACGGGCCATACCATTTGCAGGCAAGTTGGAAAAGTACGTGTCCATCTCTGCTGTTGTCCAATTGTTGCCGCTCCAACATTGTCCGATTATACCGTTGGGGTTAAAACCTATGAACCGAAACGGTTTGCCATTGAGCATCAATTGTGTCCCGGATGCCGTTATAAATCCTGAGTTGGAACTCGGCGGTTGCGAATTGGGGTTTGGTTGTCCAAAGATAGTAGGTGTAGGATTACCACCGTGCGCTGATGAGGGAGTACCGGATATATTTCCACCACCGCCCCCTGCACCTGCAGAGGGAGCAGCGGCGGAAGGTGCTGCAGAAGGTGAAGTGTTAGAACTGCAGGGAGTTAGTGAAGGAAGCTGAATACCTAATTTTTGGAAGAGAAATTGGAGTAATTGCCAGAGTAATTGAAAAAACTGCTGGATACTTCCCCCATTCACCGAGTGATGTCTCTTGCCATGATAATGCATTGAGTATACAGTTCCGGTATTTTGCGAAGAGAGAGAAGGCTGAGAAGAAGAACAAGGAAGCGTGGAAGTGGGAGATTGCGCGTCGGAAGGCGCAGCAGAAGGGTTGGGTTGGGAGCTACTGGGAGTGCCGGAAGAGATACTGGAGGGAGCAGAGCTGATAGGATTTGTTGTGTTACCGGTAACAGAAGGTTGAGTCTTACAAGAACCCAGACAATGAGGGGAAGGAATAGGAATAGTACTTTGAGCAAAAACAGGAACACAGGTAAGGATAGAGAAAACGAACAAGGAAACGAGCAGAAAATATTTCATTAAAATAGATACAATCTCAGATTAAAATATTATGCTGGAGGTGTCAAGATAAGATAAATCATTTAACGGACATTTACTAGTACTTAGCTCTAATTTATTAGTCGTAATAGTTATAAACATTACTTATTTGTGTGGTTCCCTATATTGATGACAGCTCAAGAAATGCCACTATTCACAACTAGGGTAAAAGAGGTTAGTTAGTAGGTACGCTTCCACACCACCATCCGCCTTTCGGTAACATGATTGCTGGACACATTGTTCCGGGTTTGCATATAGGCTTTGGGGTGCAGGTTGGTTTTGGCTGCGGAGGGCACCAGCCGCCTACAGGTTCTGCAATCATACATCGTGGCGTAGCATCCAGACATTTAGGTCTCGGCATACATGATGGCGCCGGCGAAGTAGAGGTAGATGGACACCACCCGCCACGTGGCTCCGCAGGGCACATGATTCCTAATTTTGAACCCGGATAACACTGAGGAGGCTTTGGAATACACGATGGAATAGGTCCGCAGACTGGTTGATTTATGGAGCTAGATGCTTTTGCATTTTGTTTTATTGCATTTGAGACCTGCTGGAAAATACCGGTAAGTTGATCGGCTGTTGGCGCATAAAAGAATGCACCCCCGGTGTCCGCTGCTATTTTTTTAAGAGAATTAAAATTAGCATTCTTTCCGGGTGTCCCAACCCCAACAGTAAAGAATGTCATTGCTGATGTTTTATAAGCATTTATAGCTGCTTGAAGTGCTGCTTGTTTTCCTTGAGATGTGTCTAATGCCTGTGGTGGTTGCATAAGTTCAGTCCAATTTGCTTCTCCATCAGTTATAACTATTGCTACTTTATTATTTTCGCTCGCGGCATCTTGTATCTCTTCTCCTTTAGCTACATCGATTCCGCATTGGGTACAAGTGCGGTATTCCAGATGTCCTGCAGCTTTTTTGACAACAGATTTCAACATGGAATAATTTTTTGTTAACTTTTGATCTAATGTTGCTGCTCGTCCGAAAGTTACCAAACCGGCCTTACTACTTTTATCAATTGAAATTAAGTCTATGAAATTATTCATCGCTGTTACTGCTGCAGCCATTTTCGTTTGGGAGCCGGATTTGCCATGCATACTATCTGAAATATCAAGAACAAAGAGAATGTCGGCGGAGCCGGAAAGACATATGGGTTTTGGTTTGGGTATCGGAACACAGGTACCTCCGGTATCCGGAATGCTGCCATTGATATTGCATTCATATCCTACCGGACAAAGAGACGTATTGGTAAGTCCACAAGCTTGAGTCATTGGCGCTGCTTCTTGTTTTATTTGCTGCTGTTGGTTTGAGGCAAGAAGCGTAATTGGCAAACTCACCGCAAGTAGGAAGAGGACAATTAATGTAGCATGCGTACCATTACTAACACTAGAGAAATAGTGCTTTATAAATAGTTTTATCCTCATAAAAATGAATGAAAAAGACTCTAATTCTAACTTACGAGTATTCAAAGTTACTGTCAAGTATTAAAGTATAAATTTTGATGCTGTAATAATACAACAAAAATGTTATAAGTTTATGATGTGCCTTATTTGGATGACAGCTCAAGAAATGCCACTATCCTCAGATAGGTTGATATATTGATCTAATCAGCTATTTCAAGTCATTCTTTATACTGTATTAAGATTAGTCAAATTGACCCAGTACCCCAAACGTTCGTATCTTGACTGCTCTGTAAGAATTGATTACGCTAAATAATAGATATACAAATAGTCATACCTGTGAAATATTTATTATTGCTACCACTTACTCTGATTTCATTATTTGCGAATTTCTCTTTTGCCTATGCCCAAACATCTGTTTCTCCGTCAGTTTTTTATTGTGTTGGTAATAATCCTCAACCTCCTTGTGTTACTATTGCCCCAACGCAATCAACAGTAAATAGTAGTCCTTCAGTCTCCCCAGCTTCGAGTATAGGCGGTACTATCAATCCTGTTTCCGGCATAGTAAGCCCTTCCGTTTCAATTTCAGTGACCCCCAGCACAGGAACAGGTCCCAATATCCCAGGAGGAGTATGTACTAATCTTAGTCAACTTTTAAATACGCTCGTTCCTATACAAACCAGCACCAATGCAAAAATCCATATCAAATGTGAACCAGCAAATAGTGGCGGCGGTAGTGGCAATGGTGGTGGTAATCCCAACAATGGATTAATAAGTAAATTTATAACATTACTCGTGCAACTTATTATGCAGTTGTTTCAATTATGTGGTATGCAACCTCCAACCGCTGGCACACCAACAATATCAGGAACACCATCTATCTCCCCAGCTTCATCAGTAAGCTCAACACCTTCCTCAGGTATTCCATCAAGTGTTGTAGCTACGCCAACTGTTTTTTCAGTATCTCCATCAACTGGTACTAACACTCCCCCTACAGGTAATAGTACTCTGAAAATAGGCAATAACGCTCCACCTGCTGGCACCAATGCTGTGGTAGATTTCCGTAAAAATCTATCAGTTCCGGCACTGAATGTCTACTCGATCGGGGACACTATTTCAGAATTTGGTTATCCTAACAACAATATTGCAAATGCCACTTGGAGAAGTACGCTAGCCAAGCTCGGACCATTGGCGTGGCGTCTCGCTCTACGTATGAACGGCAATAGCGTAGCAGCTGGTGCAGGTGGTGGCAATGGTGACGGAACTGCCTACGTCAAAGATATTAGGGCTATGAACGGCGTACCCGTTGTCATTGCTGCTGGCAAGACTGGAGATTACGATATTGACCCTAACATGAGTGTACAGTTGGTTCACTACTTTAACGATGGTGGTGGACGAAATGGCGGTCCAGTTAAAATATGGATAATCGGTAATGAGCCTGACAATGGAAATTCGGGCGGCTACATTGGTGCTTTAAACGCTACGACGAAAGCCATGAAGCAAGCTGATCCAAGTATTCAGATTTCCGCTCCGGCTGCTTCACATTTTGATGATGGTCTTATGGGTGCAGCTAATAATACTGCCGGACAGTATATTAATTACATGAGTTATCATGCCTATACAGGTGGGGATGGACAAGGCGTGTACTCGACACCGGAATTTCTGACCGAGGCACAGCATGTCAAGAATAGCTACGGTAAAACACCTGCACTCGAAGAGTTCAACTGGAACTTTAGATGTGCAGGAGGAAATGGATATAGTGACTGGGAAGGTGGCGTGTACATTGCTAGTGTCATCGGCAACTCTCTCGCAGGGGGTGCTGGTCACGCCTACATGTACGCTGATTCCGGCGGCTGCGGTACCCTATATAATGGTGGCGCACCTATGCCAGCATATTACGGCTTAGGTATCTGGACGGGTATGAATGGTCAGTTCGACCGCTTCGGCAGTCAGCTCGTTAACTCTAGTGTGGGTGGTGTTGATGTGACAAACGGTGGTAAGTCAGGACTATCTCAGCAAGTAGAACTGTTCGCGATGAACAATGGTAAGATCGTAGCGATAAACAAGAACGGTGGCGCTGAGAACATAACGATAGGTCTTGGCGGTCTGACAACTGGTTCATACACGGTGTGGCAAACCGACACCACCGGACCTATCAAAGAAGTCCGAGGTAGCACAAACTTCACAGGTTCAAAGATTACCATAACATTGCCTGGCCATACGGTATCCAGTATCGACGTACAGTAAGTACTCCTTAAGATATGTAGTACTTCCTGGTTGAACGCTAAGGATACTATCGGGCAGGAAGTGCAAAGACAGTTCAAAAAATGCCACGATCCGAATTACCATAAACATGCTTCTTCTGTGGAATTACAAAAATTTTCCGTTGTTGAGTTTGACAACTGTTGTTAGATAGGTTAATCTACTTTTATATACGCTTCTGGAGAATTATCCTTTTTTAGCCTCTTCCAAAAACATTTACAATAAATTAGAACATTGTTTACATAATTCTTTTATTGAATGAAGATAATTAATTATTATGAAAGGAGGTGATTAAAAAATGGTTTATATTCTTTATCAAACGCTTATACATTACGGTCCACCCGGAACCTCATTGGCATAATAAATATAAATCTCCTCTCTTTTTAATGTTCTTTTTATTGTAGTTTTTTGATTTATGCTGAAATTATCTTTCGTGAGAATTAAGACATGTCTTTTGTGGCCCTTTGAGCTATGTGTTCAATCCGAGGGAGAAAGGGGGTGATTGCTATTTCAAAATTAATTGGATTATTTATCGTCTTATCGGTATTTCTTACGTCAACGTTGATGACACAAACTGCGTTTGCGGCATCAGGGACGATCAAGCCCGGATGGGGGTTTGGTGATAAGAATCATATTCATACTGGCCCTCCCGGCCAGTCGGTGAGACCAAGTGTTTCCGAATCGGTAAATGTCAGCGCTAATACCGGAGGAAATAAAACCGGGAATAATTCCGTGGTTCTTACTGGGAATGCCAATGTGATGGTGTCAATAGAAAATTTCTTCTCCCATTTATTTGGTAAAATTTGAGGTAAGGATTTAGGGATTTGATGATAGCATAGGCTTGCTCGACGGGGCATGCCTATGCTCTTTGATTATTGCTTGATAAGCAAGAGCAGATGGGCTGACGGCAGGAGAGTTAAGCTGCTTTGATATAGTATCTCATTTTTTCCTGCATTACCTCAATATATTTTTTTATCGAAACTAATTCCTTTCTCTGAATCGTACTCCGTATATTTCATAAATTCGTCGCAATTATCTTCCCAAACAGCAATATCTTCCAGATATTTGAGCCAGAAAGCTCACTGTTTGGTTGGTATCTCTTTTTAAATTGTAAAAAGTTGCTTTTTGTTATATAATCTTTTTTTCGTGGCAATATTGAGTGAGCTCTATTCTGTATGCTACGATCTTTGCGTGTCAGTACACAACGGGCACTTACTACAAAAAGTAACACCGGCACATTTCGCTATGCCGTTTTTAAACCTGCGGGCAATGATACCGGATTAATTACCGGAATCATACCTGATGCCGAGCGGAGAAAAGAAATAGCCTCATTGTTGCAGGAAATGAACCCTTCAATTGAACAAGTGGGATTTGTTAACCCTGACTCCAATAATGCTGAGCTGATAATGGCTGGCGGTGAATTTTGCGGAAATGCAACAAGAAGCGCAGCTTATCAAATTTTACGTGGTAAACCAGGTAAAATTTTTATAAAAGTTTCAGGTGTAAAAAAGAAGCTTCTGGCGGGGGTTACTAAGCGTGGAGAAGCCTACTGTCAGATTCCCATTTACGAAGATCCCTACTTAATCACCCCTGATCCCAAACACCCCGGAAATGCGCTTGTTACAATGGAAGGAATAACTCATTATATAGACTTTGACTTCAGTAAAATTAGAGGATTAACAACTGATGAAATAAAAGCAAAAGCACGGAAAGAAATGGCTGATATGGGTATTGATAAGCAAGTATGTTGCGGAATTATATATGTTGATCAGCGGGAAGATTGGTGCGCTGTTCATCCCATTGTGTATATCCGGGATGTTGATACACTCTTTTACGAAACTGCTTGTGGAAGTGGAACGACAGCTTTGGGTCAGCTGCTTGCGCTTCAGCAAGGCAAATCAATCAATGAAATGCCGATACTCCAGCCATCAGGCTTGAATATTAGGGTAACAGTTTCCTTTGATGGTAAAAAATTCGGTTATGCACAGATTCAATCTCCTATAGAAATATTGCAGAATGGTGTTCTTGAATTACCGCAAAACCATACAAAAGAAACATCACAGTCTATTAATACCATGCTTCAAAATATCATTCAAAAAAGGCCGAAGTTGAGGAAGCTTATAGCCGATAAATCAATTCTTGATTATCTCCGGCCGGCTCTTACATGGAAACAACAGGAAAATATTTTTCCTCATGCCAAAACATTAGAAATGATTATTACAGCACATATTGAAAAACTTTACGGAGAAGATGCCGCTGCTCTTGCGAGCAAACAATTGAAAGATAGTTGGGTTGTTGAAACAGGTGCGCATTTACATATTCCTCGCCGTTACAATAATCTTGCGCAGACAGAAGGTGCACAAATTAATTCACTTCTTTTCCAGGGGCAGGTATTATGGGCACTGGCTAATCAGCGTTTGGGCAATCATTTGGCAATCGGTATGAATTCGGGAAGAGTTCCCCTTGATAATACCAATAGTGGAGCATATCTGGATTTGCCATCTCTTAAAACGCCTATGACGTTGGCGAGCAAGAAAAAGCATCCAGACTCACCTCAAACCTTCATTTCCGCACGAACAAAAGAAGATATTGAACAAAAACTTGAACTGCTTGCTATGTATAAAAAACAGCGGATGATTCAAGAACAGGAATACGAGCTTGGTCTGGAAATATTAACTAATTTTTTAGTAGTTCAATCAAGTTTCAGTGATCAGGTCGCTACAACACATGCATTGATGTTAAATAAACTTTTGCCCAATAGACAAATTACCCTGGATTCAGAGCCGGTCGGAGCAGAATTCATTATAAAGCTTCTGAAAGATCCAACATCATTAACCTACAGTATATTTACCGATCCATACCGCAAAGCGCTCTTTTATCAGTATCTTAAGAGTATTCAAACGGGGTGGGCGGAGCATGGTTCACCATTCTATCAAATTATTCAAAAAGGCGAAGGGTACCGGCTGGTCGATTATTCGGGAGATCTCAGCCCAGAAACGATCATAAAAGGACTTGAAGAAAGAACACTTTGGCCTACAGGAGTTATGAAATTTTTTGCAGAGATGGTAGAGGGAGGATTACTTTCTGTCGGAGGCTGGACTCAAACAGGATATTGTACAGATATTAAAATGCAATCAGTCAAACTTCTGCATAAATTCGGCTATAAAGAGCGGGCGGAAGCACTTCATAAGATGCCAACCCATATCGCCGCAGTTGGTCCGTGCTGGGGAATTGATAAGATAAACGGTAAATTCCAACTGCTTGATGCAATAACAACGCTTCTTGATACCTCCATCGTAAATCTCTCCTATATAACCAATCTGACAGCAACACAAACATTACTCATTGCAGCACCAACCTTATACGAATTTTTGCTCAGGGAACCGCCGGTGATAAATTATAAAGACCTAACCGAAATCTCCCGATACGCTTTTGCACGAAGATAGCGTTACCTCAGCTTCCTGACGGAATTATGTTTGAAGGTATTATCGAAGGAGACGGGGATACAACGGATGACGGTAACGGATTAAGACTTGGACAGGGAGTTGTGCCAGGATTCAGGTTAATAGGTGGTATGCTTCCATTATTCCCAAGCAGCAAATTAATTAAACTGATAATAAATTGCAATAATAATAGCATCAGATTACTGACACCACCATTTTTATGTTCATGTTCTTTTAACTCGTGAACAGAATTCGTATGCACTGCATTCGTTTGATTTGTACTCGCGCAAGGAGTTTGTGAAGGTGATGACGAAGGCGATCCCGAAACTCCAGGTGATGTCTGATTATTCCCCGATCCGCCACCTCCAGCTGCCTGCGAAGGGCCTGGGCTTGCTCCACAAGTACCGCCAAGACAATAAAGCGTTGGTGTAACGGCAGAGGGAGCCGGAGGTTTTGAGCCTCCGGAATTTGCAATATTGACAGTAAAGAGATCACTGAGGTCTGTTGCTTTTGCTGCACCGCCCAAAAGGGGAGTCACACCAAAAATTTCTTCAATCGTTTTCAGGGTTGAGCTATGATCGTAGTGGATTGAGTTTGAATAATTTTTCTTTGCAAGCGGTGATAATACGATCATCCCGATCGGGCCGTCTCCGCCTTCACCTTCATCCCAGATGATAAAGAGCACGCCATTTGTTTTATACGCCTGTGAGTTTAATATCTTTGGTACTTGTTGTGACAGCCAGGTGTCTGCTTGTTGAATTGTTCCGTTATGCATATCGTCATTAACGTTTGGTGTAATGAATGTATAACGTGGTACTGTATTATTTTGTAATGCAGCAGCAAGTTCTGAGTAAGGACGTTCATGGGAGATGCAGTTAGAAGAATTCGCATTACCATTGTTCGTGACATCGTTAAAATAAGAAAATGGAACATGATTTACGTCGGCACCTGAGAAATTGAGAATACAACTTTTTCCATTTGTGTCTTCCGCATATTCTTTCCAAGTGATACCCGCAGCATCCAAGAGGTCGGTTAAGTGTTTGGCGCTGCTTCGGCAATTTGCACTATCAGGGCTGCAATCGCTTTGTCCTGCTACCGCAGCACCTGCTTCAAGCCAGACGTAATTCGGCGCACTGGGATGATTTCCTGGGGGGTTATAATATTGTTCGGCATGCGCGCCCATCGGTAATAAAGTTTTGTTTATGTATGGAGCGGAAGAACTGCCTTTTATAGCAGCCCAATTGTGATTTTCTTCCGCAATGATGAATACATGCTGGATGGGTGATGCCGCGTAGACCTTTTGCAGGTTTATCGTGGGTTTATTATTGGCAAACAATAAAAATAGTGAGATGAGTAGCATACAGGCAATAATAATTACGCCGGGTTTTACAATATAAAGTTTTTTCATAGGTCGTATATGCTTCCTTATATAGGGTAGATTAGATGAACAAACAAGTCAATGTTTTTTAAAATGATATAATCATCAGATGATACAAGCAGTTATTATGGATGTTGACGGGGTGATTGTCGGTAAGAAATCCGGTATCAATTTCCCATTGCCGAATGTTTTAGTCATTAAAGCATTACGGAGACTTAATGAAAAGGGAATTCCTGTTATTCTTTGTACTGCTAAATTCAATCACGCGGTCAAAGAAATTATTATACAAGCAGAACTCCGTAATCCGCATATCACAGACGGCGGTGCGCTAATTATTGATCCGCTTAATGAAAAAATAGTCAAGAAACATGTTTTCCCAAAAGACCTTGCACGAACAATTGTCGAGCAAGTTCTATCTCAAAATTTTTATACGGAAGTATACGGTGTCAACGACTATTATTTACAGAAAGATCATATTGGCAAGTTTACTGAAAAGAGGATCAAGATCTTGCAAAAAGAGCATACAGCTGTTGACTCACTGCTTGATAAAATTGATGAGATAGAAGTGATAAAGATAATAAACTTTGCACATACTTCAGAAGACAGACTGCAAATAAATAAACTTTTAGATCAGTTTAGCGAAAAAATTCATGTCATATGGTCACATCACCCTGCTACTTTGCCTGCAGAAAATACCGTTATAACAATAAAAGGTGTATCAAAAAAAGATGCTGCATTGGAGGTTTTGGATTACTTAAAGATTTCTCCTAGCGAGACCTTGGGTGTTGGCGACACGATAGCGGATTGGAATTTTATGAGTCTTTGCAAATATGTCGGCGTTGTGGGAGACGCGAGTCAAGAGCTTAAAGACCTGTCTAGAACAAAAGGAGAGGGGAATTACTATTTCAGCCCATCGGTAGATGAAGATGGATTTCTAGAAATTGTTGATTACTTTAAAGATAAATAACGAGCGTAAATGATTACTAATAGAGCGAGTTGATAAAGGAAGCTGAGCGATATATAATTACAGAAAAGTGTAAGCTATGAGCGGCGAAATGAAAGCACTTTCTCAAGCATCTGTAGTGAGTCCCCATGAACGTGGGAGAGAAGCTGTTTCTTCTGGTTTACCCAGTCCAGCTAAAAGGAGTTTAGGTGCACCGTCTACAAGTATCCATGTTCGAGGCCTTGGATCTCCAGGTAGAGTTCCAAAAGGAGATGCAAGTAGAGAAACACAAACTCGAGGTCTTGCGGAGCTTTATTATAGATTAAGACTAATGAGAAATCCAGGTCACGCAGAACTTCCTCCAGACCAACGAGAACAATGGGCGAGAAGTGATTGGGACAGAGCCTCAGCCGACTTATCGGAGAAAAGACCCTATGAAAAGTTAGTGGCTCAAACGAGAAAAAGGATAGGAAGAGCATGGTCGATAACGGGAAAAGAATTTGACACTACAGCGAGAATGGCGCAGGTATTGCATGAAGAACGCGCAGCGATGGCAGAAATAGATCGAGGTCATCGAGATACTCTTGGCCGAAGAGATCTCCCTGATCATGATTGGAGAGTTGCGCAAATTTTATTAAGAGGATACAGAGACCCGGATGCTCTTCTTGCGGCAATGGAACAAAGACGGGATGACGCAGTAACAAGAGCAGCTAATACCCGGACAATAGCAGAACTTCATCATCAAAGAAGGCTATTACAAAATCCAGGTCACGCAGAACTTCCTCCAGACCAACGAGAACAATGGGCGAAAAGAGATTGGGAGGAAGCATTGGATGTTGCAGTCATGGGAGAAGAAGCAGTCACCGGGTATTCGACACGTCTTCGGGAAGAAATTGGTCAACTACAAGAAGTTAAGGATGGTCAGAGTTGATAGCATTGAACTATTTATTAAGTGCTTTTAAAAGATCTTGAATATACGGGGTTTGTGGAGTATATTGTGCTTGCATTAATAAACCGAATGTTCTTTTCCATAGTAGTGGCATTTTTATTTCTTTTAGACTCCCCCGGTCAAGATCTTGTGTGACAAAATTTTCAGGTAACAAAGCAACTCCACCACCAAGAAGCGCCAATTCCCGCATGAAAGTGACGCTGGTTGATTCGGCATAAATTGTCGGGATGATTTTATGGTTCATAAATAATTCATCAATTTGTGCTCTGGTATTCGAGCCTCTGTTATATAAAATAAAAGGGATTTCGGATATCGGTTTGGAAAATGATTTCGATGACACCGGAATAAGTTTTTCGGAATAGGTACGCAAAAGGGTAATATTGTTTGGCATTGTGTAGTTTTTGTTTAAAATACATAACGCGGCATCAAGTGTCCCAAGGTGTAATTGCTGAAGCAATTTGCCGGAAGAATCAATTGTCAGTTCGAGGGTATATTTTGCTGTTTGTTTGTTGTTTTGTAAAAACTTGCCGAGCCGTAGGGCGATGTTGTCAAACATCCCGACAGCATATGTTTGTGTTTGGCCATTTCTTACCTGAGGATCGTGTGCGTTTGCCCATAGCTGTAGTATTTTTTCTCCAAGTATGATAAGAGATTTACCATCATCGGTAAGCTGCAGTTGTTTGCCTTTATGTCGAAAAAGTTTGGTTTGGAGGTCTTTTTCAAGCCGCTGTATGGATTGCGTCAGGGCGGATTGCGTAATAAAGATTTTTTCGGCTGTTTTTGTGAGATTTCCTTCTTTCGCAACAAGAAGAAACCGTTGTAGTTCATCGATCATTATTTTTAATATATCATAAATTAGATTAATTTTACAAATGGATTTAGTTTTGTTATCCTTTCTTTTTATGGCTGGGAAGAAAATAAAAATTGCTATCGTCGGTATTGGAAATTGCGCATCGTCACTTGTTCAGGGATTGACGTACTATAAAGACGCAAAAAAGGATGATACGATTGTCGGCCTGATGCATCCGGTACTTGGCGGTTATGCAATTGGTGACATAGAAGTTGTCTGTGCATTTGATGTCAACGCAACCAAAGTCGGCAAAGATCTTGCGGATGCCATCTATGCCAAACCCAACAATACCGTTGTGTTCGCCAAAGTAAAAAAAACAGGAGTGACCGTACAGAATGCGCAGGTATTTGACGGCATAGGCGAGTATCTGCAGGATGTCGTCAGCATTTCAAAGACCGATATCCCCGATCCGGTTGAAGTTTTGAAAAAATCGAAGGCAGAGATTCTTATCTGTTATCTCCCTGTTGGAAGTCAACAGGCTGTTGAGTATTGGGCGGATGTGTGTCTCAAAGCAAAAGTTGGTATGGTAAATTGTCTGCCGGTTTTTATTGCATCCGATCCGAAATGGCGCAAAAAATTCATCGATGCCAATATCCCTATCATCGGTGATGATATCAAATCACAAGTGGGGGCAACGATTGTCCATCGAGTGCTTGCGAATTTATTTCTCGACCGTGGTATGCCGATTGATCGCACCTATCAACTCAATGTCGGCGGCAATACTGATTTTCAAAATATGCTGGAGCGCAAGCGACTGAAAAATAAAGAGATATCCAAAACCCGTGCTGTGACATCACAAATTGATTTACATGATGAAGAAATCGCGCCGGAAAATATCCATATCGGCCCGAGTGACTGGGTGCCATGGCTGAATGATAATAAGGTGGCTTTCATCAGGATTGAGAGCCGGCATTTTGGCGATGTGCCGATGCATATTGAGGCAAGACTGTCAGTCCAGGATTCGCCGAACTCCGCGGGTGTCGTTATTGACGCACTCAGGTGTTGTAAGTTGGCATTGGATCACAAGCTCGGCGGGCCGCTCACTGAACCATCCGCGTATTTCATGAAATCTCCGCCTGTGCAGTTTACCGATGCAGTCGCAAAAGAAAAAGTCGAGGATTTCATTGAGACATATTCGCGGAAATAAGCAGAATTATACGCTGAGCTACGCGAAATTGGTCAACGTGGTTGTTTATAAATTTTTGTATGCATGAGATATCCGTTGTATGACGGTGTACAGTGAGAGAATAGTGATAAAGACAAATGTTATTCCCGCAATATTTAGGGATGCAACGATAATTGCAGGAAAAAATATATAGAAAAACAAAGCAAGAAAGATGAGCACAAGTCTTTCCGGCCGCTCAATAAGTCCCACCGCAAAACTCACTTTTGGATTTGCCAGCTCTCCTCTGCTTCTTACATAACTAGTCAAATAAGCAAAAAGAAGAAACGGAGCAACTATTCCCCAACTGATAATGCCGGCAAACGCAAAGGCAGTAATAACCAGAAAGTCTGCAACACGATCCATTGTGGAATCCAAAAATCCGCCGAATGGAGTCACTTTATGATATCTTCTTGCGACCATTCCATCCAGCATGTCAAATCCACACCCGACAAACGCGATAAGCGAGACGATATACCAGTGATAGAGCATAAAGACAAAGAACAGGAGAGGTGGTATACTTCCTAATAGAGTGAGGGTGTTGGGTGAGACATGTGATAATCGTTTTACAACTGGAAGTAAAAATGGTTCAATTGTCGATTTTTTATTACTCAACATATAGTGACATGAATAATTTTCAATTTTTAATTTACAATTTTCAATCAATTTTACAATGTTTCAATGTTTGAAAATTAATTCATTGATGCATTCAATGAAAATTGAGAACTGAAAATTGTAAATTAGTTACACATCTATGAAAGGCTCGCGTTATAAAGTTGATCTTCATACACATTCTATCATATCGCAGGATGGAGGGATTACTGCTGCTCAGTATGAAAAGGTATTGCAGGCGGGAGAACTCGATTGTGTCGCGATAACCGATCACAATGAAACGAGTTTTGCTAGGATAATGCAAAAAAAGTTAGGAAACAAAATTATAGTCGGCGAAGAGATAAGCACAACAGAAGGTGAGATCATTGGTCTATATCTCACGGAAACAATTCGTGGCGGTATCAGTGTTGATGAAGCGGTTGCCAGTATCAAGCATCAGGGTGGTCTGATTTATATTCCTCATCCATTTGAACTTTTCAGAAAAGGATTGCGTAGGAGTACAGCCGAGCGGATCTTGTCGGATATTGATATTATTGAAGTCTTCAATGGTCGAGGCCGTTTCCGTGGAAAACCTAATTTTGCCGAACAATTCGCCTCAAAAAATAACATTCTCCAAGCTGCCAGCAGTGATGCTCACGGGGTAAAAGGTCTTGGACATACATGCAGCATGCTTACTGAATTTCCGACCCAAAAGAAGCTCAAAGAATTATTGGCAAACGCCATTCTTGATAAAACGTATGCACCCTTCTATACATTTTTTTATCCCATGCTGAATAGAATTAAGAATAGTGTTGTTTTATTGGGAGAAAATTGAAATGCTTTATAGGGATGATGTTTTATATGTTATTAATCCACATGCAAACGAGGGTCACGCCTTAGGCCTTTGGAATAAATCCAGACAAAAATTTAATATTCTTCCAAAAGATCCGGTTGATATTACCGCTATTTCACTGGAGGATGTTATTGCTGAGAGGAAACCGAAATTGATCGTCATTGCCGGCGGTGACGGGACGATAAATGCAGTAGCTCGTATCGTTTTCGGGATGTCTCAGAAACCTTTACTTGCAGTTCTTCCTTTTGGTTTTGGCAATGCGTTATCTTACTGTCTCGGTGTTGAGACAATGAAAAAGGCGGTAGATGTTATCGAGAAAAGGGAGCATACGGTTACCGTTGACTTACTCCGGACAGATATTCCGGATCATTCCGTTGGTGTTTTTAGTGTGAGTGTGGGATTTGATGCCCGAATCGTATTCAACCGTCAGCATTTTCGGTACATAGGATTCCGTTCTTACATATTGTCTGCTATACGCAGCTTGGTCTTTCATCCGGAACAGGAGATAACATTTACCATTGATAGAAAAGTGACGCTGTCTGCGCGAGCATCATCTTTGGTTATTGCGAATTGTCCTGTTATCGGGCAAAATTATATAGTCTCACCAAACGCGAAGCTGAATGACGGACTGTTGGACTGCACGCTATTTTCAACGAAATACGATTATATTACCAATCTCAGGTTCAGAGGATTCAAACATCCACTCTATTCCGAACTCGGAAAGGTGAGATTTAAAGCATCGCATCTCAAAATTGAAGGGGAGCCGTATGTGCAGATTGATGGCGATCCTGTGGTACAGCGGGAAGGTATTGAAATTGAAGTCGTGCCTTCTCAGTTGACTTTTTTACGGAATGAAGACAAGAAGATTAATCAGATGTATCTGCCATTTGTGACGTAAGGTATGATTTAGATTATCTTAAATCGCAAATGTTAAAGCTCAAATCTACGTCTCAAATATTAAATCAAATACTTTTGAGATTTATGTTGTAGATTTGATATTTGAGTTATATTATTATGCTCGGAGCGATCTTTTTCTCATTGTGGTTTTTTGCGCCTGCCGGATTTGCTAATCTTGCTGCATTTGCTGCCGGTAA
>Ga0307374_10005926_pt1 | contig 19537 bp, 5 predicted proteins | sample OX3MG_FD_202532 | JGI IMG/M metagenome (GOLD analysis project Ga0307374, IMG submission 202532) | Soil microbial communities from Risofladan, Vaasa, Finland - OX-3 | ecosystem: Environmental > Terrestrial > Soil > Coastal area > Acid sulfate soil | place: Finland: Risofladan, Vaasa | collected...
AGCGGTTTTTCCAGCAGCGGGGTTTCGTCTTTGACGTAGCCGATCGGCTGGCGTCCCTTGCACTGGTCTGAGGCCAGTTCTGCTTTGTCGCAGAGGTTGCCCAGGTGGCGCTGGTCAATCTCGAAGGCCCTTGGCAATGTCACGGCGACTGATTTGATGTTGGCGTCGCCGGGTTGGGTGTTCAGGTCGAACTGGAGGCTTGGGTCCTTGGCGCGGGCGGTGAACTTGTGGCCGCCGAGTTGGGCGATCGACATCTTGGGGGCGAAGGGAAGCGTCGAGCAGTTGACGGCGATGAAGGGGGAGGTGAAGCTGACCGCAGTGCCCTGGTCCCCTACACCTTCGGAGGCGGTGTGGAATTCAGAACAGTTGGTCGGGTTGATCATGAAGTCGGGGCGGTTGATATTCACCTGGATCGAGCGGATGCGGAGCGGGATGCCGCCGAGGATCTCCGGGACCGCCTGGGAGTCGGCGATGACATGGGCGTCGAGGGGGTCGATGTGGAGGGCGACGCGGACGACGACGGTGCCGTAGTCATAAGGGCCGGCCAGGGCGGGGGTAACCACGACCAACGAAAGGGGGGCGCCCTGGAAGGGGCCGGCGAGGTAGATCTTGCCGGTGGCGTGGAAGGGGTGGATGCCGGGGCCTGCGGCGACATTGGAGACGCCGATTTCACTCGATGCCGGGCAGCTGGGAGAGGCCTGCTCGGTGCGGCCGGGGGTGTCGGCCGCCTGGGCGATCGCTGCATCTGAGCAGTAGGTGACGCCGTGCAGGTTGGCGGTCAGCCCGGGTGGCATGGTGAAGTTGACGTGTTCGAGGAACTGATCGCCGTCTTCGCGGTTGAGCTTCAGGGCGAAGTTGGAGAAGGCGCCGGCGGTGGCGTCAGCGGTGCCCGCTTCGAGGCTCGGGTGGAAGGGGCGGACCTGGCCCGGGCATTCGGAGCCGTGGGGGCCGGATTCGAGGGAGAAGATCTGGCTGGTCCCCTGTTCTGCCAATGCGGAGTTCCAGGGATAGAACTCGGCACTTACGTTGTAGATGGTGCAGGTGGTGGGGGTCGCCATCAGGCCGCGTTCGCCGCTGAAGAGGTGGAGCTGGAAGTCTTCGAAGGGCGCCTGGGGCAGGTTGGGGAATTCTGCGACGAGCCGGCCGGTAAGGGGATTCGGTCTGACCGAACCGACGAGCTTGATCTTCATCCCGAACCCCGAAGCGGTCATGAAGAGGCGGTACTGGTCGCCGGGCTTTGGTTCGCCCAGATAGACTGAGCCTTCGAGTCGCTCGGGCAGCGCCGGGGTGCCGATCGAGAAGGTACCGATCTTGGAGTTGTCGGGACAGTGCGCCGGGCCTTCGGATTCGAATTCGGCTGCGGCTTCGGTGCATTCGCTCTGCCCGTCGGCAGCGTCGGGGTTGATCGTGAAGCCTTCTGGCAGGGTGACGTCGGCGGCCCTGATCTCGGAAGGCTCGGCTGCCTTGGTGAGGAACTGGGGTGAGATCAGGTCGACGTTCAGCCCCGAGGCGGAGTCAGTCTGGTTGGTCGTCGAGGAGGCCTGGAGGACGGGTTTGAAGACCTCCTTTTCGCAGCCTTCGATCGGGGGGTAGGTAGCTTTGGCTTCGGAGCGATGGGTGGGGTCGGCGTAGGTCTGGACTTCGAGGATGCTGGTCAGGGCTTTGCCGGAGCAGACGGTCGGGTTGTCGACCAGGGGCTCAGCGGCAATGCTCGCCGGGGTCGATTCGGTAAGGCAACCGGTGCTTTCTTCTTCGGCGCAGCCGGTCGGGTGGCCGGGCGAGCCTTTGGGGAAGCGCTGGGCGTCGTTGCCATGTTCGGCCGGGAAGCCCCAGAAGGTCATCTTCGCGCTGGCGAGCGGGGTCAGCTGGCTGATGTCAGAGACGGTGAAGCGCAATCCGTAGTCGGTGGAGGTGCGGACCTGGACGGGAATCGCGATCGGGATGTCGAGCACCGGGACGACGAAGGCAAAGCGGGCGGTTTCTTCTTCGGCGTCAGGGATAAGAGAGAAGATCGGGGCGGTGCCGAGCAGGTAGTCGGGGTTGCCTTTGTAGTTGGCGCGGACCGTGATCAGGCCGACCTGGGAGTCGGGGGCACATTCGTCGAGAGCGAATTCGGAGGCCGGGCACTGGGTGACGGCGCGGGGGTTGCCGAAGACGCCGGTGGGGGCGTTGAAGATGACGTTCTGGGCGGCTTCGGGGGCACCGGGTTCGGAGAGGGAGAAGGAGGTGGTGAGGTCAGGGTGGCCGCCGGCCTGAGGGGTCGAGATGACGACGGCGGTTGCGCTCACCGTGCCGGCGGCGAGGGTCCCGGACACCCCGACATAGTCGCCGGGGGCGACGTCACTCAGGGTCGCCGGGGTCGTTTCTTCACTGGGAATCGGGTTCGCCCTGCTGTAGGTGGTTGAGAGGGAGGCTTCGACCGTGTCGAGAGAGCCCTGACCGGTTTCGATCTGGAAGGTTTCGCCAACAGGCTCGCCCTGGACGATGCCGGCGGCGGCGACTTCGCCAAGCGGGGCGGTGGCTTCGACCAAGGTCGTCTTGAAGGTGTGCACCTGCTCTCCGGCCGTGGCCGGAGCGGCGGTGAGGGCAAGGACGGCAGCGGTCGCAGCCAGGGTGGCGAAGGCGGGGCGCAGCACCCGACGGCGGCTCACTTGCGGCCTCCTGGGTTGTGGTGGGCTCTCTTGTGGCGCTTGTGCCGCTTGGGCTTGCGGACACAGTGGCCGTGCTTCTTGACGAAGCCCTTCCTGCACGGCTTGGGTTCTTCAGCGGGAGAGTTCTGGGGAGCGCCGGTTTCGCTGCCAGCCTGGATCGGCGGGGGGGCGGGGCTGGCGGCGCCGTGGCACTCGTCGGAGGCCTTGCATTCCACATGCGGGAAGCTGAAGGGAAAGCCTCCACCTTCGCGGGCGTCATAGATCTTCATCGTGGATCCGTTTTCGTCCTGGGGGGCGAGGGAATCGCGGGTGAAGAAGTAGGCGTCGCGGCCGTTTGCGGTGGCGCTGAGCAGACCGGAGTCGAAGCTGGAGGTGCCGGCGGAGATCAGCGACCGGCAGGTGGAGGTGGAATGAGCAAAGCTCGGGCTGGAGGCCTGGCAATTGCCCGTGCCGAGAGGCTCCCACTCATAGACGTCTCGCTTGTTGTCGGTGTCGCCGCTGACGAGCGGGACATTGGAGTCGAAGAAGACCTGGCCGTGATCTGTGAGGCTGAGGCCTTCGCGGGCGAGGCCGGAGTCGCCTTCGGTGGTGGCGCCGGTAAAGAGGCAGGAGGCACAGTCGAGCTTTTCGGTTTCGGCGGCGTAGCGGAACACCTCGGTGTGGCCGTCGGGTTCTTCATGGCCTCCGGCCAGGGCCTGGGTTGAAGGGAAGGCGGCGAAGTCGCCGGAGGGGGTGGTCTGGAAGTCGGCTGTGTGGCGCGCTTCGGGTTCAGAGACGGAATCGAGGACGGCGGGGTTGTCGACGCGAGGGTCGGGGGCGAGGGCCGGCTTGAAGACGGCGACCTTGGCGCCGGCTTCGTCGGTGGCGTAGAGATTTCCTTCGGGGTCGATGGCGACGCCGAAGGATTCAGAGAGGTTCCCTGAGCCGACGGTTTCGACCTGGTGACCCGATGAGTCGAAGCGGACGATCTGTGAGCCTTCGTCGACATAGACGTCACCGTTTGAGGGATCGACGGTTGAACTCTGACCGGGGTTGCTGTCGAGCGTTCTGAGGTGTTCTCCGGAGGAGTCATAGACTTCTGTTTCGCCGGAGGTAAAGCCAGCGGTGTGAGTGACGTAGACGGTGCCGGCTGAGTCGACGCCGACGCTCGCCAGGAAGATGCCGGCCGAGAAGCTGGGAAGCGGATTGCCGGAAGGTTCAAAGATGTAGACGGTGCCGAAGAGGCTGGAGACGTAGAGATCGCCGTTGGCGGGGTCGACGGCGACGCCGGTGGGGTCGGGGACCGAGACCTGGGAGAGGTACTTACCCGCGCTGTTGAAGCGGTCGACTACTCCATTGGCAAGGTCAGGTACGTAGAGGTCGCCGTCGGACTGGTCGACGGCTAGCTGGGAGGGGAAGAAGAGGCCGAAGAAGGACGCAGAGAATGAGCCGGCGGGAGTTTCGGCGCCGGTGAGCTGGTGGGTGCCGGCGTCTACGCCTTCGGTGAAGTTGACTGGGTTTCCGTTCGAATCGAACTTTTCGACAGTGTTGGCGGCGGCGTCGAGGACGTAAAGGTCGTGGCTGGAGTGCTCGACGGCGAGGCCGGTGGCCTTGGAGAAAGCCCCGAAGTCTTCCTTGAAGACATGCTTGAGCTTGGGCGGGTGGGGAGCGGTGAGGGCCGACTCCAGGGTGGTGACGTAGTGGGGAGCGTAGTCGTCGCCGGGGCCGGCGCGGTAGAGGTTGGGGGCGTTCGGGGTCCCCTTTGAGCCGTCGAGCTGTTCGGGGGAGAGGAAGTAGATGGTGCCGTCGGCGGAGGAGACCCCTCCCCCACCGCCGATTGCGACCGCGCCACAGTTTTTTTCTGAGCCGGTCGTGTTCCAGTGTTCGTGGGCGGAGTTTTCGACCGGGTCGCATGTGTTGGAGTCGCCCTTGGAGATCAGGGTCAGCGGGTGGCCTTCTTCTTCACCCTTCTGCGACCACATGAAGATGTCGGCGCCGGTGTGGGAGGTGTCTTCGCCGGTGAGGTGTTCTGTGGAGGAGAAGAAGACCTTGGAGCCGTCTTCGGTCATGCCATCGAAGAGGACGCCTTCGGGGCCGGGGGTGAGTTCGACGGTCGCGGAGTCGCCGACCCTCATGAAGAGGTGCCAGTATCTGGCGACTTCCTTTTCTTCGGCGCCTTTCTTTTCGGTGACGAGCTGGCCGATGAGGGCGTGGGAGCCGTCCTTGGAGAGGGCCAGCTCGCCGATCCCGTCGGTTTCGCAGTTGAGGGTGCAGGGAATGTTTCCCCCCGCACCGGGGAGCTTGGAGACGACGTGGGTTTCTTCGGTGGTCAGGTTGCGGTCATAGATGGAGATTTCGCCTGAGTTTGCGTCGGGCTCGAGCTTCGATTTGGAGCCGAAGATGAGGTGGGTGCCGTGGGCGGAGAGGTGGCGGGCGATGAAGCCGGCTGGTTCGGCCGATGGCTGCGCGATGGAGCCGGCCATGCCCTGGACGAGTTCTCCGTTTGGCAGGTGGATCGGGGTCCCGGTGGAGCCGTCGGCGAAGCAGGGCGAGCAGATGCCCTGGCCGCCGAAGGCGAAGGTACCGAGCCCGGAATCGGCTTCGAGGAGCGGCGAGCCGAAGGGGCGGTCGGAGGGGGTGGCGTCAGCGGGGACGCCGACGTATCGCGTGGACCAGCCGTTTTCGCCGCGGGTGGCGACGTAGGGATCGACGCCGCGATTGGTCGGGTGGCCGGTGCCGGGGATGCCGCCGTTGTAGACGCCGTAGAGGACGCGGCCGTCGGCCTGGGGGTAGCCGCCGAAGGGGGTCTGGCCGGGGATGAGGTCAGACTCGACGTCATAGCCGGCGGTATTGGCGGCCGAGACGAGCTCGTAGGCGCGGCAGTCGAGCAGCTGGGCGGAGCCGGTCTGCTGACGGACGTGGGCGTTGGGGCAGGTGTCGGTGAGGGGGGCGAAGGAGAGGGTGGTGAGGGAGTGGGTGGTCCCGGTCACAGTTTCGAGGGCGTTTTCGACGATGACGCGGTAGCGGTAGGTCGTTTCGGGCTGGAGGCCGCCGAGGCCGGCGGTGCGGGCAATGGCCGTCTGGGCGGAGCCGGCATCGAGGCTGGGGGTGGTGGTGGCGCCGGCGAATTCCGCTTCGCCTTGTTCTTCATTTTTCTTGGCCTGAGCCTCGGTCAGGTACTGGACGCGATAGGTCGCGGGGCCGCCGCCGGCAAGGATCTGGGCGTTGATAGTGGCGGAGTCGGCAGTGAGTTCGGTGGCCGATTCGCCGCTCAGCTGCGGTGGGAGGGGGATGAGGAAGGTCTGGTCGCCGCTGCTGTCACCGGCGGCGGCGTTGGCAGCGAGGAGGCGGTAGTGGTAGGTGGTGAGGGGGGTGAGGCCGGAGAGGGCGGCATGGACTTCTTCTTTGCCGGAGAAGCTGCCCGGATCGCAGGGGAGGGTGCCGAGGTTGTATTCGCCTGCGGCTTCGCCGTATTCGAACTGGCATTCGGTGACCGGGCCGCCTTGGCCGGGGTCGACCGTGGCGCCCAGGGTGACAGCGGTCTGGCCGGTGGCCCTGGTCGAGGTGGCCAATTCGGGCACAGGGAGGAAGGCGAAGGCGGCGACGCGGGCGTTGGCGGAATCGGCGACGTAGGCGGTGCCGTCGGCGTCGAGGGCAAGGCCGCGGCCGAGGCCGAGGAGGGGGGAGCCGAAGCCGGAGAGGGGAACGGTCTGAGTGCCGAATTCTTCGAGGAGGAGGCAGCCGTGTGTGGTCTTGAATTCGGGGCAGTTGAAGGCAAAGCTCCTGATTCGCTGGCCGCCGTGGAGGTTGCTGTCGGGGTTAAGGAAATCGGGTTCGCTGGATTCGAGTAAATAGAGGTCGTTGCTGCGGGGGTCGAGGGCGAGTGCCTCGGCCAGAGGTTCGAACCCCGTGTTGTACTCGATACTCCCGCCGCCGAGGAATTCACCGGAGAGTGAATTGAACTTGTCGGGCCGACCAGGCTGAGATCCTGGAAAGTGCCCCAGGATCCCGTAAAGGTGCTCTTCGCGGTCGACGGCGAGGCCGAAGGCTGCGAACTGCGCGGCTCCGTTTTCTTCTTCGGCAGTGAAGGGGTTGCCGACGGGAGAGCCGGCGGAGCTGTAGTGATAGATCTGGTCTTTATCGAGGACGAAAAGGTCGCCGGCGGGGTCGACGACGATCCCCTGGAGCGGGCCGGCGAAGCTGAGCTGACCGCCGCTTTGCCAGGAGGCCTGGAGATGACCAGAGGAGTCGAACTTTGTGACGGTGTTATCGCTGGGGTCGCCGACGTAGAGGTCGCCGTTGTTGGGGTCGACAGCGAGGAAGCTGGGGAGCGAAAAAGTGCCGAGTGAGGTGCCGAGAGCGCCGGGCTGGCAGGTTTCGGAGGCGGTGCAGAGGTCGGCATTCGTGGTTGTGTTGACTTCCTTGCCGAGCATGTAGAGGAATTCGCCGGAGGGGGTGAACTTCTCGACCTCGGCGTGAGGCAGGGCGGACTGCGAGGTGGCAATGGTGACGGAGTGGCTTCCGCCGGTGAGGCCGGAGGGGTCGGCGGTGAGCTGGGGCTGTTCGACGGCGCCGAGGGCGCCGATGAATTCGACGGCGTAGGGGCCTCCGGGGTACCCAGTACCGTGTGGCCCGTCGGCGGCGACGTTGCCTTCGCCGACGGTGGAGAGGACTTCGAGGCGGCCGGCGATACCGTCGGTGCCGCCAGGGGTGGTGTTGTACGCGATCGGGGCAGTTGTCTGTCCCTTGAAGCTGAGGGTGTAGGTGCCGCCGGTGGCGTGGACGGAGATGGTCTGGCGCTGGTTGGTGGGCTGATTAGTGACGTAGACGTCGTGGCTCGACTGATCGACGGCGACGCCGGTGGGGTTGGTGAGAGCGGAGGGGCCGGAGCCGGTGATGGCGCCGGAGAAGACGTGTTTGCTCAGCGCGGACGCCGGGGAGGCAAGCAGGAGCAGCGCCGCTACGACAGCCACCACGCCGACGGCGCTGAGGCTGCGTCTGGCGCGGCGCATAGGCGGTTGGTCCGCCGACCCCGCGCCGCCGGATGACGCCTGTGGCACGCTGCACATCTCTGCGTCCTCGACCTTGCCCATGGCACCACCAAGGGCTGCGGTCTGCGTCCTTGACCTGCTTGGCCACAGGCGCCCCCGATCCACACACGGCCGACGGACCAACCGCACTGCGTCCTCAGTCGGCGTGGATGTGAACACTTCAGGAGCGGTCGACATAGATGCCTGACCATCTCTCCCCCACTCCGGGCTGCGGAGCACGGATGAAAGGACAGCGAAGATGTTGAGCTTTGACTCCATCAGCGCCTCCCCCCTCTGGTACGCCTAGCTCGGGCGAGATGTGCACGCTTGTGGTGCTTGGGGCGGCAGGGCAGCTGAACCCTCTGGTTGCCAGCGATTGACTTGCCGTTCTGGGCATCCAGCGTCACAGCGGCAATCTGTGGCGTGGAGCAGAGGTCTTCGGTGTTTTCTGTTAGGCCTTTTCGTCCGCCATAAAGATGGAGGGTGAAACGAGAGACGGGAGCGTCAGGAACCGTTTCGAACCTCGCGCGCAGACGGGCGTGGACCGAGTCGACATGGCCAACGAGGTCAATCTCACCGATCTGGCCGTTCAGAGCGGCGACAATGTCAGGGAGCTTGTGAAAGCCGTTGCGGAGGTAGACGGGACCTTCGAGCGGCTTCTCGAGCAGGGGAGTTTCGGCTTTTGCGAAGCCGATCATCGTGCTGGGCGGACACGCCTTCTGGGCGAACTGCTTAAGCGTGCAAGGAGCCTGGATATGGGCGTTGTCGACGAGCTCGGTGGGAGGCAGGACGACCTCTGTTGAGGAGAGGTTGGCGAAATCGGATCCGCCCGGGTAGGCGAGCGTCGCGGTGAGGGCGGGGTTGCCGAGGCGCTTGGTGGCACCGTAAAGGCGGAGGGAAAGCGTGGGGTTGAAGCGGAGGGAAGCGCAGTTGGCGACCTGGAAATGCTGGCTAGAGGTGGAGGTGGCGCCTTCTGAGCCGGAGACTTCGGCCCTGACTTCGAGCGGATTGCAGTTGGTCGGGTTGAGGGCGAAGTCGGGCCGGTTGAGGTTGATGAAGATCTGGCGGAGGCGGAGGGGGATGCCCTGGAAGATCTGGGGGAGCTGGGCGCCGCCGGCGGTGACCTGGGCGGTTTCGGGGTTTATGTGGAGGGCTTCGCGGACGACGACGTTGCCGAGGTCATAGCCGCCCGAGACCGCCGGGGTGATGAAGACGAAGGAGAGAGGGGCGCCCTGGTAGGGACCGGCGAGATAGACCTTGCCGGGGAGGTAGAGGGGGTGGGGGCCGGGGCCGGCGGCGGCGATAAGTTCGCCGACGTGGCTGGAGGCGGGGCAGCTGGGGCTGGCCTGCTCGGCGAGGCCGGTGTGGCTTTCGAGGGCGGCGGCGGCGATCGCAGCGTCGGGGCAGTAGGTGAGGCCCCTGAGGGTGGCGGCGAAGCCGGGCGGAGTGGTGATCTTCAAGGACCCCAGGCTCTGTTCGCCGTCTTCCCTTTTCAAGTTGAGCCAGAAGTCGGTGTGGGCGGCGGCGCTGTTGGCGGTGGAGGCGGTCTGCAAGGTGGGATGAAAGGGCCTTGGGCCATTGGGGCAGGAGGTGGCGCCCGGGCCTTCGGTGACATTGAAGAACTGGCGCGAGGTCACAGGGGCGAGAGCAGAGTCCCAGGGGGTGAAGGCGCTGGTGACTTCGTAGCTGCCGCACTGGGTGGGGGTGTCGAGGGGGCCGCGCTCGGAGCCGAAGACGTGGAGGTTGAAGGTTTCGAAGGGCGCCTGGGGGAGATTTTCGAAGTCGATGTGGATGCGGCCGGTCACCGGCTCGGGGGTGATGGTGCCGGGCAACTTGATGTGGACGCCGAAGCCGTCGAAGACCAAGAACATGCGGAAGCGGTTGCCGGGCTTGGGTTCGCCGAGATAGGCGGCGCCGAAGAGGGGGCCGGGGAGAACGGGGGTATCGACGGAGATGGTGCCGATCTTGGAGTCCTCGGGGCAGTGGCCTTCTTCGGTCGAGGCGTAGGCGCCCATCTTGGCCTGGGCTTCGGAGCAGGTGTCCTTGCCGTTGGTGACGTTGGGGGCGAGGGAGAAGCCTGCGGGGAGGGTGACGTCGGCGGCGCGCAGCTCGGAGGGGGAGGGGTCGGAGGGGCTCTCGAACTGAGGGACGGTGAGGCGGAATTCGGCGCCGGAGGGGGAGTCGGCGGCTTCGGTGGTGGGACTGATCGCCTGGGAGGGGTTGAAGCCGAGCTGATCGCAGGCGGTGGTGGAAGGCCAAGGGGATTCGGCGTGGGTTTCGCCACGGTCGTAGGCGAGGACATCGATGGTACTGAGCAGGGAGGAGAGGCCGCAGGTGGTCGGGTTCTGGAGGAAGGGAGCGAGGGGACTGTTGGAGGAGACGGGATGACCGGGCCCGGGTTTGCCAAGCGATCGAAAAGGGGAGATTTCTCCAACGGCGCCGGGCAAATGTGCGCCCGTGCTGTTGAGGCTGCAGAGCTGATAGACGGTGGTCGGGTCGGCGGTGCTCACTTCGCCGCTCTGATCGCAAAGCTCAGTATTGGCATAGCCATAGGTGATGGGGCTCTGACCGAAGCCGAAGCGCAGGTAGTCGTGGACAGGGGCGGCGGGAACCCCCCAGGTGACCTGGCGGAACTTCATCAACGGGAAGAAGTGCTCGATGGCGACGGCCTTGACGTCGAGGCCGTAGTCGCCGTTGGTGCGGGCGCTGACGTCCTCGAAGGTGGGAGAGTCGTAGAGGCCGGACTTGAAGCCGAGGAGGCCGGGCTGTTCGGGCGGGGGAATCAAGTTGTAGAGGGGGGCATCGAAGAGGCCGTAACTTTCTTCGCCGGGGTGGATCCCCACACCCACCTCTACGACGCCAACCTGTGAGTCGGAAGGGCAGAGTTCGGCGGCGAATTCAGCGATTCCACACTGGGGTGTGGCGTGGGGATTGCCGATCAGGCCGGCCGGGAGGTGGACGGTGACGTCCTTGGCGTCGTCGCAAGAGCAGGGGGTTGGTTCGGAATCGTGAGAGGTGAGGGCGAATTCAACCGAGAAGTCGGGGTGTCCGCCGGCCTGGGTGGTGGAGGGGATGGCGTTGAAGGACTTGATGGTGACGCTCGCTTGGGCTACGGGGACCAGCAGCCCCATAACGACAACCACGCATCCGACGGCACTGAGAACACGCCTGGCGCGGCGCATCTCTTCGTCCTCGCTCGCTCGCGTGCAGAGCACGCCACGCTCACTGCGTCCTTGATCTGCTTGGTCAGTCGCGCTCTCAGCTCGTAGGAACTTGGAGATGAAAGAAACGACACGGTGCCTAACCGAGCTCATCGGACGGCCCCCCGGCTGTGGTGGGCGGCTCGATGGTTGTGGCGCTTGCCCTTGCGCCGGTGCTTCTTATGGTGTTTTGAGTGTGAGCCGGGGGCGGCGTTGCCGCCGGTGAGGTTGGCGGAGGTGCCCTGAGCCGGGAGGACGGGGGCTTCGGTGCCCGGGCCGTGGCACTCTTCGGCGGCGGCGCAGGGCTGGACGGCGGTGGGGTGAGGGAAGCCGCCGTCGGTGCGGGCGTCGTAGAACTTGAGGAAGTTGCCGTTGTGGTCTTCGGAGGTGAGGACGTCGAAGGTCGAGAAGTAGACGTCGGTGCCGTTGGCGCTGACGCCGATCAGGCCGGCAGCCACCTGCTCGGCGATCTCACTTTCTGCCTGCGTGGGAGCGGCTGTTCCGGTCCCGGGGGTGATGAGGCGAGGGCGACCGTCGGCGAACTCATAGACGTCGGTGCCCTGGTTGGTGTCGGCGGGGACGAGCGCTTCTTCGGTGGAAAAGAAAGTGCGACCGTCGTTGGTAAGGAAAAGGCCGTCCTGGCTGGCGTAGACGTCGGAAGTGGGCGGGCGGCCGTCAGGATTACAGGAGTCGCAGGTGAGAGTTTCGCTGGCCGGGTCAAAGGAGTACATCTCGGTGCAGTTCTTTTCGCCCATCGGCTCACCGAAGGTCCCATGGCGGCAAGTGCCCTGCTGGTCGAAGTTGTCGTAGGCGGTGACGCGGGAGGGCGTGACGAAGGCCATGTGGGTGTCGGTGGAGTTGATCTCGAGGCGGGCGATCGGCCCTTCGCTACACCGCTCATTCTCATTCCCGCGGTAGTGCACGCCTTCAAATACAGATTCTCCCACGGTGGTGTAATTAGTGAGGCAGGTGCTGCTCGGAGCGCATTTGTGGGCGGTTACCTTGGTGAGCGCTCCGTTGTATTCAATATAATGGTATCCGTTCTGTTCAATGGTCCCCTTCGTAGGGCACATATTTTCGACGGGGAAGGTGGTGACAAACTGGAGCCTTCCCTGGCGGTAGTCGTAGAGGTTCTGCTGGTCGGGGACGCCACGGTCGCCGGCGAGCTGCTCGGGAGAGGAGAAGTAGATGTCGCCGTTGGCGGCGATCGGGCCGTCGGAGATGTCGTTGCCGCCGCGGGCCGCCGCCGCTTCGGAGTATGGGGCCGGGCTGTAGACGGTGACGCCGCAGCCGGCGGTCCAGGATTCGACGGGGTGACAGTTACCGGTGTCGCCGGCTTCGCCGGGGCTGCCAGGGTTTGCCTTGGAGACCAGGGTGAGCGGATCTTCGTGTCGGAGAGCCTTGGCGGCTTCCCAGAGGTAGAGGGAAGCGCCGACGTGGCCCGGATTTTCTTCGCCGGGGACGCCTTCGGTGAGATGTTCTTCAGAGGTGAAGTAGACCCTGGAGCCGTCTGGGGTCATACCGACGTAGTGGACGGCGACGTTTGCATGGGTGTGTTGATTTTCGGAGACGTCGAGGGCGGGTTCGTCTTCGACGCTCATGTAGAGGTGGAGCGGTTCGTCGGTGTAGCGCCGGCACATTTCGTTTTCTGTCGATGTACAGACTTCGGAGCGGGTAGCGTCGGTCATGAGGACGTGGGAGCCGTCGCTGGAGACAGCCGCAAAGTGGATGAAAGGACTCGTTGTGACGGCGCCGCCGGATGGGAAGTCGGTCGCGTTGCCGGGGGCGATCTGGCCGCCGGCGGCGAGGCCGGAAATGCGGGTGAGGGTACCGGTGGCGCGGTCGTAGTCGTAAGCGCCGCCGGGTTCTTCGGTCGAGCCTCCCGAGGTGTAGTTGAGGAGATTGGAGGAGAAGAAGAAGTGGCGGAGGTCAGAGGAGGAGGCGACATCTCCGTGGCACACGCCCCAGTTCTGGTAGGCACCTCGCCCGGGAAAATTAGGGCATCTGAGCGAGGCGAGCTCGGTCGGGGTAAGACCGGCTGGAAGGGTTCCGAGGGAGGAGCCATCGGCGGCCCAGACGTGGCCGAGGTCGGAGGGAAGGTCGATGGGGCCGGTCGCATCGCCGATGCCGTTCTGATTACTGACGCAGGAGAGGGGGCTGCCGTCGGCGAAATCGATGAAGCTCGACATCGAAGGGTCGGTGATGACGTGCGACTGAAACTTCGGCCACTTGGTTTCGTCTCGTGACCAGGGGTCGTTGGGGGGGTTACCGACGCAGCCGGCTTCGCTGCCCGAGGGGCCGATGTACTTGGTTTCCCAGCCGTTGGGAGTACGGGTGGAGACGTAGAGGTCGCCGGCGGTGTCGATCGGTTCGGCTCCAGGAAGGGAGCTGAAGGCGCCGACGAAGGAGAAGCGGGATGGATTGGTGGCCTGTCCGGTGTTGGGACCACCGGAAAACAGGAGGGAGCCATTTGCGTTTGGAGGCGAGACCAGCTCGTATGCGCGGCAGTCGGGGAGATAGCCGGCGCCGGTCTGCTGGCGGACGGCGGAGTTGGGGCAGTTGGAGGGGAAGAATTCGAAGCTCTGGTCGGGGGAGGTGACGGTGCCCCAGCGATTGGTGGCGATGAGACGGAAGTGGTAGGTGGAGCCCTGCTGGAGGCCGGTGAGCTTGACTTCGATCGGCTCACCGGTCGTCCCGGAGAGCGATTCGGGACAGGGCGCAGTGGTGCCGTATTCGGTGGTCGGGCCATATTCGAAGTGGCATTGAGCTTCGGTTCCGGCGGGAAGGCCGTCAGGGTTGACACGGGCGCGGAGGACGGCGCTCGAGGCGGAGAGTTCGGAGCTGGAGAGGCCTTCGATCGCGGGTGGCTGATATGTGGCGAAGGTCTGGTCGGAGCCGAAGGAGATACCGGTGGAATTCTTGACGACAAGGCGGAAGTGGTAGGTCGTGCCGGGGAGAAGGTTTTCGATCGGGTTTTCGACATGCTCGGGTTCGGAGCCAGACGGGGGAGCCGGAACCACGCCGGATACTTTGTGCCCATAGCCAGGGGCAGAGGTACCGTATTCGAAGAAGTATTCGTTGCTGAGACCTGCTTCACCGGTGAAAGAGCCATGGAGGGTGGCGGCGTGATTCGTGACTCCGGTGGCGGCTTCGGTGGTGACGCCATTGACGGCCGTAGGTGTGGTAAAGGTCTGGTCTTCGCCTACCTGGGTGACCTTGGCGTTGCCGGCGACGATCCGGTAGTGGTAGGTAGTATCGGTGGTGAGTTCGGTGAGTTCGGCTTTGACGGGAGTCGCGGTCGTGAAGTTTGACGAGGCCGGATTCGGTTCGCAGGGCTTGGAGCCGAGATTGTATTCGCCTGCGGCTTTGCCGTATTCGACATGACAGGAGGTGACGGGTTCGCCACCGGCGGGCGAGACGGTTGCATGGAGGGTGGCCGAGTTGCGTTCCAACGGAGAAACCGGTTCGTAGGTGATCTTGGGGAGGAGGAAGGCGGGAGAGAAGATGTCGACCCTTTCGCCGCTCGATACGTAGAGATCTCCGGCCGAGTTGACCGCCATGCCGGCGGCGGCACCGCTGCCGAGGATTTTTTCGCCGGGCGCGCCTTCAAACAGGTGGCCGAGGACTTCGCCGGTGGCCGAGTATTCGGTGATCGTCCCTCCATTGCCGAAGACGACGAGGTGGTCATTGGTCGGGTCGAGCGCGGTGCCGAGGACGCCCGGGGTTTCGAAGTCGCGGAGGAATTCGCCACTGGGCTTGAACTCGAATACATGGCCGCCGTTGTTGTAAGCGGAGGCGAAGATGTTGCCGTGCTCGTCGACCTTGACGTTTTCGATGTTGGGGAACGGCCCGCTCGGAGTACCGGTGATGACGTTGCCTTCGATGTAGCCGCTGCAGGGGGCGCCGCAAGAGAACGGGGCCGGAACCTGTCCGGGTTCGAAGGCCTTGATCTGTCCCGGATTGAAGGTGGCGACGTAGAGGCGGCCGTTGGAGGACCCACCGGAATTGTCGATTCCGACCCAGCTGGTGCCGCCGGATAGCGTCCATTCTTCGACGAAATTGTTGGGATCGAAAACCTGAAGGTTGGCACCTGCGCCGGTGTCGGCGACGTAGAGGTCGCCGTTGGCGCCGTCGATCGCAGCGTTGGTGTAGCCGGAGCCGCTTGGGCGGAATTGACCCTGGCCGGCCTGTTCGAAAATCCTGGTGAGGGAAGGATAGGGGGCGTACTCGGTAACCAGGGTGCTGAGGCGTTCTGCTGAGTCGACGATCCAGGGATGGCCGGCGGGGTCGATGCTGATGCCGGCGGCGTTGCCGAAGCCGGTGATCTGGGATTCGTAGTCGCGGGCGTAGGTGTCCTGGGCGACTGCGGGGGCGGCGGCGACAGCCAGGAAGCCGGCGATGGCAACGGCACACGAGATGAGGGCGGTGGAGCGGCGCATCTACTTCCTCCCCTTCTTGGGCCCGAGAGCACGTGTGGCACGGCGCATCTCGGCGTCCTCAGTCGGGCGTCTGCGAGTCACGCACTGGTGTGCGCTCCCCTTGCCACCCTCCCTGCGTCCTTGACCTGCTTGGCCACACGCACTCTCGGGAAGCGGTGAGATTTGGGGACGCGCGAAGTGCATTTACTTCTTTCCCTTCTTGGCTTTGGGCTTCAGCTTCAGGTTCACCTTGCTGCCGGCAGGCGAGGTGGCGCCGGCTTGCGGTGAGGAAGACTTAACGACGAGGGGGCCGAGCTTGTGGTGCTTCCTGACCTTCGGCCTTTTCACGTTGCCGAGGGCACAGTGGGCGGCTCTCAGCGCGGTCCTGGCCTGGGTCAGCGTCCTGCCGGCGAGGGTCGGGACGACGCAGCGTTCTTCGGCCAGCGGGGGGGATGGGTTAGCGGTGAAGGTGGCGGTGAGGGCCGTGGTGGCTTCGATAGTGAAGTGGCAGGTCCCCGTGCCCGAGCATGCTTCCCCGCTCCAGCCGGCGAAGGTTGAGCCGGCGGCGGGAGTGGCGAGGATGGTGAGTTCGGTGCCGGCCGGGTAGGAGGCCGCGCAGGGGGCGCCGTTGCAGGTTATGAGGCCGGAGCCGGTGCCGGCCTTGGTTATGTAGAGCGGGTGGGTGACCTGGGAGAAGGTCGCTTTGACTTCGGCGGCGGCGGCGGGGATTTCGACTTCGCAGACCTCTTCGGCGGGCTGGGACGTGCAGCCGCTCCAGCTGACGGCCTGGTGGGGCGGCGGCGAGGCGAAGAGGGTGACGGTGGCAGCCTCGATGTAGGTGCCGGAGCAGGTGCCGCCCGTTTCAGTGCAATGGGAGATCGCGCCGCTGTTGGCGCGAAGCGAGCCTTCGCCTGTGGAAGTGACGGTGAGCATGTGCTCGATCGGAGGGAAGGCGGCGGTGACGCTCTGGTCGGCGGGACCGATTTCGACTTCGCATTCGTCTTCGTTGCTCGGCTTAGGGGTGCAGCCCTGCCAGGCGATTTCGTGGTGGGCCGCGGGCGTGGCGGTGAGGGTGACGGTCGAGGCCTCGTCGTATTCGCCGGCGCAGGTCCCGCCGGTGGCAGAGCAGGCGGAGATGGCGCCACTTGAAGCGCTGACGGAGCCGAGGCCGGGATGGATCACGGTGAGGGTGTGGCGGTTGATCGTGAAGGCGGCGTGGACTTCGGTCGTCGAGGCCTCGATTTCGACTTCGCAGACTTCCTTGTTGGGGCCGGGTTCGGCCTTGCATTCCCCTTCGCCCCAGGTGACGTGGTTGTGGGGGGCGGGCGAGGCGGTAAGGGTGACCACGGAGCCTTCCTGGTAGGGGCCGGTACAGGTGCCTCCGCCTTCCTCGCAGCCGGAGATGGCGCCGCTGCTGGCGCTGAGCGAGCCGGGGCCGGTGGGAGTGACCTTGAGAGTCTGGAAGTTGGGGGCGAAGACGGCCTTGACCGATTTGGCCGCGGTCATCGTGACTTCGCAAGTGGTGGCGCTCGATTCGTCGCAGGCAAGTCCCGTCCATTCTTTGAAATGGTTGTCGGGGCTGGGGGTGGCGGTGAGGGTGACGGCGCTTTCGGGGCCTTCGGTGTCGAAGTGCCCTGTGCAGGTACCGGAGGTGCAGGCGATGCCGGGCGGGGAGCTGGTGACTTCGCCTGCTGCTTCGATGGTGACTTCGAGGTTTGCCTGGGGGATGGGGCTGAATTTGGCTTTGACCGTCTCGGCAGCGGCCATCTGTACTTCGCATTCGCTGGCCGTGTATTCGTTGGTGCTGATTACGTGGGTGCACCCTTCCCAGCCGGCGAACTTGCTGTGGATGGCGCGGCCGGCGGTGAGGACGATCGTGGCGCCTTCGTTGTATTCGGCAGTGCAGGTGGCACCGCAGTTGATCGGGGTGAATTCGGCGCCGGGGGAGGTGCCGGTGACCGTGCCTTCGCCGGTGACTTCGACCGTGAGGGTCTGCTGGGGGATGGGGGTGAATTCGGCGTGGACTTCCTCGGCTGCGGCCATGGTCACTTCGCATTCGGTGGGGCCGATCAGGCTGGTGCAGCCGGTCCAGGCGAGGTGGGTGCGTTGGTTGGGGAGGGTGGCGGTGAGGACGATCGTGGCGCCTTCGTTGTATTCGGCAGTGCAGGTGGCACCGCAGTTGATCGGGGTGAATTCGTGGCCGGGGGAGGTGCCGGTGATCGAGCCCGCGCCGGTGGCTTTGACCGTGAGGGCCTCCTGGGGGATAGGGGCGAATACGGCTTTGGCCGATTTGGCTGCGGTCATTTCGACTTCGCACTGTTCGTGGTGGGGGCCGAATTCGGCTTGGCACTCGCCGGGTTCCCATTTGGTGAAGGTGGAGCGTTCGGCGGGTTCGGCGAGGAGTTTGACCTTGGCGCCCTGGTTGTATTCGGCTTCGCAGGTTTCCGCGCCGTTGCCGCATTCGATCGGGGTGAATTCGGCGCCGGGGGAGGTGCCGGTGATGCGGGCGCCACCGACGCCAGAGCCAGGGTTGGAGACGGTAAGCTTCTCCCGGGTCCTGGCGGAGAACTCGGCATCGACGTCGGTTTCGGCGCCGGTGTTGATCCGCACCCTGCACTCCTTGGGCTGGGGGATTTCTTCGCATCCAGTCCAACCGGTGAAGGTGGAGCGTTCGGTGGGTTCGGCGAGGAGGGTTATGAGTTGGTTGGATTCGAAGTTAGCTTCGCAGGCCGTGGCACCGTTGCCGCAGCGAATGCCCCCGACGCCTTCGAAGCCTTCGACGACCCCGACGCCGGTTCCACCGTCGCTGTCGATGGAGATCTTGAGGGTTTCGGTGCCGGCGGCTGCGGCTCCGGCGGGAAGCAGCCCCATCGCGACAACTACGCATCCGACGGCGGCGGACAGCATTAATGCTGCGCCTCTCGCTCGCGGCGCAAACGAATCAGATCGGGATGCTTGCTCGCTCGGGCTTGCGGCGCATCGCGGCGTCCTCAGTCGGCCCCATAGCGCTGCTATGAGGCCTTCCTGCGTCCTTGCGCTGCTTGGTCCGGCGCTCGTCGGATGCGCACCTGTCTGCTCGGGAATGCTTCCCGCCGGAGTAAAGGAATTGAACCGGAAGGCTGGAGCTTCGGCCTGTGCGCCCTCAGCGCCATCGGAGGGCTTTTGGGTGTCCCCGATGAGACGAGCGGAGGCGCGGGACTGGGCGAGACGGCGGGAACGAAGCTTCATATGCGGGCTCCGGGGGTCAGGGTGAGGGGCGGATGAGCGGCCTTGGCTCGGAGCGCGGTGGTCGGTTGGGCGCAGACGGCAGAGGGGGTGGAGCAGCCGCCGATGAGGGGGCTCAGGGAACGGTCGGGTTGGCGGCTGGCGGGCATGGAAAGCTCTGCGATCTGCGCGCCCCTTTGTTTGAACCCCTGTGTGGAAGCGAAGTCGCGGGTGAGGGGCGATCGCCGGGCGGAGAAGGTCGGTGGCATAGGCCGAAGCGGTGGAGCAGCTGCGAGCGGCCCGAGCCCGGGACTGGGAAGGTCCCCAAAGCTCGTTGGGCCGCCCGCACTGCACCTCAGACGCCGCCTGCCAGGGAGAGCGGGCGGACGCCGGTTGGCGCCGTCGCACAGGTGGGCGACGGACGCCGTCTTCACACAGTCGCTGATGGCCAACTCCCGGTCGGGAACAGCAAGAGACCCGGAAGCGTTGCCGGCCGTCGGTGCTGTGCATGACCCCTCGAACGCTGGAGATAACGTCGAGGGGCCTTGGACCTCGTGCGCCAGGGAGGGCAGCGAGAGCCATCTTGGGGAGCACTGCTGCCTTTGAGGCGCGGGCTCTGAAGGGGTGGGGACATCGGAGGATTCGGATGCCGCCGCGGGAGCCGGCAGCGGCGAGCGGCCGGGCTGGTCGAGGCGCGCGGCACCTCCGTGGTCACCTACGCGCTGCCGGGTGGGCACAGTTGGCCAGAGAGTTCGAGCGGGTGCAAGTTGAAGAACTGGAAGACGAGCGAGTCGCCTGGCTGGGGCACCAGAAGAGGGCGAGACAACAGTTGTCCCATGATCTGCCACAAGCGACCCCACCTGCATGTATATCTCTCTCCTCCTTCTCGGCCCACTGCTCCCAGACCACTGCGGTCTGCGGAGTTGGGAGACCTATCTTCGGTCTCTGGCCTGTAACGCCCTCCCTGGGCGATCGGGTCGTATCGAAGCACCGGTCAGCCCGAAAGTCAAGGTGTGTTTGGCAAGATTTTTGGCTCTACAGAGCCGAAAATGAGA
>Ga0307374_10005928_pt1 | contig 19532 bp, 18 predicted proteins | sample OX3MG_FD_202532 | JGI IMG/M metagenome (GOLD analysis project Ga0307374, IMG submission 202532) | Soil microbial communities from Risofladan, Vaasa, Finland - OX-3 | ecosystem: Environmental > Terrestrial > Soil > Coastal area > Acid sulfate soil | place: Finland: Risofladan, Vaasa | collected...
GCGTTCACGGTGGGCCAGCGCGGCAACCCGAGCTACTGGCGCGTCTACCGCCTGACCGGCCCGGTCTCCCCCGGCAACTCCGCGGATGCTCCGGCCTGCCGGAGCGTCTCGGCCTCGATCCTGCCGGCCTCCTGAGCCCCGGCGGGGCCGCGGGGCGCCGGACGCACCCCGGCCCTCAGGCCGTCGCCTCCGCGGCGTCGGGCGTCGGGGTGGCCGAGGGATCGGCGAACTGGGTGCGGTACAGCTCGGCGTAGAGCCCGCCGTGTGCGAGCAGCTCCTCGTGGCGGCCGCGTTCGACGATGCGGCCGCCCTCGAGCACGAGGATCTTGTCGGCGTCGCGGATGGTCGAGAGGCGGTGGGCGATCACGACCGACGTGCGACCGATCAGCGCCCGCTCGAGGGCGTGCTGCACGGCGACCTCGGACTCGGAGTCGAGGTGCGCCGTCGCCTCGTCGAGCACCACGAGGTCGGGCGCCTTCAACAAGAGCCGCGCGATGGCGAGGCGCTGCTTCTCCCCGCCCGAGAGGCGGTAGCCGCGGTCGCCGACGAGGGTGTCGAGCCCTTCGGGCAGCGAATCGACGAGGTCGAGCACCTGCGCGCCGGCGAGCGCGTCCCGAAGCTCGGCCTCCATCGCCTCCGGGCGCGCGTAGAGCAGGTTGGCGCGGATCGTGTCGTGGAAGAGGTGGGCGTCTTGGGTGACCACGCCGACCGCGCCCTGCAGCGACGCGATCGTGAGGTCGCGGACGTCGATGCCGTTCAGGCGCACCGCGCCCGCGCTCACGTCGTACAGGCGCGAGACGAGGGCGCCGATGGTCGTCTTGCCGGCGCCGGACGGCCCGACGAGGGCGACGAGCTCGCCGGGGTCCACCGTGAAGGAGACGTCGTGCAGGACCTCGACCCGGGGCGTGCGCTCGAGCACCGCCACGGACTCGAGCGAGGCGAGGGAGACCTCCTCGGCGCCGGGGTACGCGAAATCGACGTGGTCGAACGCCAGCTTCGCGGGGCCGCGCGCCAGCTCCACCGCGCCCGGCTTCTCGTCGATCATCGGCTTCAGGTCGAGCACCTCGAAGACCCGGTCGAAGGAGACGAGCGCGCTCATCACGTCGACCTGGACGTTGGACAGCGCCGTGAGGGGGCCGTAGAGCCGGCCGAGGTACGCGGTCAGCGCGACGAGCGTCCCGATCGAGAGGGTGTTGTGGATCGCGAGCACGCCGCCCCAGCCGTAGACGAGCGCCGTCGCGAGCGACGCCGTCAGCATCAGCGAGGCGAGGAAGACGCGGGCGTACATGGCCTGGGTGATCCCGATGTCGCGGACGCGCCCCGCACGCGTGTCGAACGCGCTCCGCTCGGCCGACGGGCGCCCGAAGATCTTCACGAGCAGCGCACCGGCGACGTTGAAGCGCTCGGTCATCATCGTCGTGAGCTCCGCGTTCAGCCCGTACGACTCGCGGGTGATCGCCTGGAGGCGGCGGCCGAAGCGCTTCGCGGGCAGCACGAACAGCGGGAGCAGGGCGAGCGCGACCAGGGTGATCTGCCAGGAGAGGTAGATCATCGCCCCGATCACGAGCGTGACCGAGACGAAGTTGCTCACGACGTTCGACAAGGTGTCGGTGAAGGCCTGCTGGGCACCGAGCACGTCGTTGTTGAGCCGCGAGACGAGCGCCCCGGTCTGGGTCCGGGTGAAGAACGCCACCGGCATCTTCTGGACGTGCGCGAACACGCGCGAGCGCATGTCGTAGATCAGGCCCTCGCCGACGCGCGACGAGACCCAGCGCTCCGCGATCCCGAGCGCGGTGTCGAAGATCGCCAGCGCCGCAACGAGCGCGGCGAGCTCGACGACCAGGTGGACCTCGCCGTGATGGCTGGCGACGTTGTTGATGATCGCCCTGAAGATCAGGGGGTTCACGACGCCGACGGCGGCATCGACGACGATCATCACGATGAACAAGATCAACAGCGCGCGGTAGGGCCTCGCGAACCCGAAGATCCTGCGCCAGGTGCCCTTGGCGATCTTCTGCTTCGTCACCGAACTGTCCCGGTGGAAGGTCCGCATGCCGTTTCGGTACAGGCTGGCGCCGCCCATTCCCGGGCCCAAGGTGCACCCCCTCTCCGCGACGAGCGACCGGCCGGTCCCGCCTCGTCGCCCGGCGAGCGTAGCGTCCGGACCGGCGCCATCCGCCCGGGGTGCAAGGAGCCCGCGAAGCTCCCGTCGCGGGGCCATTCCGCGCCCCATCCCAAGAGGCGATAGCTTGACCGTCGTCATGGCACGGCGCATCGAGATCGAGCTGACCTCCGCACGCGACGACGGCACCTGGACGTGGCGGGCCGTCGGCGCGCGCGAGCCGAGGGGCGTCATCGACGCGAAAGTGCTCACGCAAGGCGCCCGGGTCGGCGACGTGCTGCGCGTCGAGGCCGAGTTCGGCCTGGACGGGATCGCCGTCGTGGCCGTGCTCCCGGCAAAGGATCGGCAGCGCCGGGACAACCGGATCGAGATCGTGGCCTCCCGCCAGGAGGGGACCGTCACGACGTCGCTCGTCTCACGCGCCGGTCGGGGTCGCCCCGGCGGCGAACGCGGGCCTCGTGGCGACGAGGGTCGCGACCGGGGTGCCGGGCGCGAGCGGGGCGGGGGCCGTCGTGCCGAGCCCGCCAGGCGCGGCGAGACGACGGAGCGCCGCCCGGCCCGGCGCGGTCCCGCCGAGGCGGGCCGGGGACCGGCCGAGGCGGGCCGGGGACCGGCCGAGGCGCGCCGAGGACGTCCGTCGGGGGAGCTGTCCGCCAGGCCGGAGGCGCCCGCCGCGCGCCGCCCGGGCGAGGAGCGGCCAGGCCGGGCACGTCCGGCGCGCCTCGTGCCGGGGACGGCGCACCGTGACGCGCTCTTCGCGACGCTGCCACCCGAGCAACGTCCCATCGCCGAACAGCTCGCGCACGGCGGCCTGCCCGCGGTGCGCCGCGCCCTCGCCGATCAGCAGGCCGCCGCACGTTCCGAGGGCCGCCCGGCCGCGGGTGGCGACGCGATCGTCGCGCTGGCAGAACAGCTCCTTCCCTCGGTGAAAGAGGCCACCTGGCTCGACCGGGCCGAGGCCGTCAGCGGGCGGCTCGACACCGTGTCACTGCGCGACCTGCGTGCCGCGGTCACCTCCGCGGCAGCCCGAGACGACCAGGGCCGCGAGTTGCTGCAACGCCTGCGCGAGGCGCTCGACGAACGCCTCTCCAAGCTCCGGACGGCCTGGGAGCACGACATCTCGCACGCGCTCGAGGAGGGACGGGTCCTCCAGGCGCTGCGCCTGTCGGCTCGGCCCCCCGAGCCGACGACCCGCTTCCCCGCGGCGCTCGTGCAGCCCGTGGTCGACGCCGCCGGCGCGTCCTTGTCCGCCACGACCCCCGTCGAGCGCTGGCTCGCCCTGCTCGAGGCGGCCGGCGCCTCCCCCGTCCGCCGCTCCATCAAGCCGGGCGGCATCCCGGAGGACCCGACCGGCACCGTGCGCCAGGCGGCGACCCTTGCGGCTGGGCGGATCCCCGCGCTCGCCGCGCTGCTCGGCCTCGCCATGCCGCCCCCGCCGCGACCGATGTCCCCGGCGGCCCCGCGACGCACGCCTCCCCCACCGCGGACCGCCGGCACTCCACGGCCGCCCGCGCCGGCCCGCGCCGCTCCCCCCTCGGCCCCCGCGCCGCTGGCGGAGACCGCCGGACAGGTCCCGGCGCCGACCGGAGGCGATTCCGGCGCGATGGCCGACGGGCGGTCCGAGGCCGTCGCTGCGGACGAGGCGGCAGCGTCTGCCGTCCCACCCGTCGAGGCCGTCGCTGCGGACGAGGCGGCAGCGTCTGCCGTCCCACCCGTCGAGGCCGTCGCTGCGGACGAGGCGGCCAGGGCCGACACCGGCACGCCCGAGACCGACACCGGCACGCCCGAGACCGACACCGGCACGCCCGAGGCCGACACCGCCGGCCCGACCTCCGTGCCCGCAGCCGAGACCGTGACGGGCGACACGGGCGACACGGGCGACACGGGCGACACGGGCGGCACGGGCGACACGGGCGACACGGGCGACACGGGCGACACGGGCGACGGAGCGCCGGCCGTCGCGGCGCCTGACCTCGGGCCTGATGCGAGCGAGGCCGACGAGGCACGGGACGGAGCGGTCCCCGCAGCAGAAGTCGACCAGGTCCCGGACCCTACGTCCGGCGCCGGGCCCGACGCGAGCGCTACTGGCGATGCGCCGAGCGAGCCTCAGCCCGGAGCCTCCGGGACGGTCGCTGGCGCGGCGCCAGCCTCAGCCGAGGCTGGAGGGATCGTCGCCACCGTCGACGACCCCGTGGGCGACCAGCCAGTCGCCTAGTCCCGCGACGAGGTCGAGCCCGAGCACGTCCGGGAGGGGGACGAACGCGGCCTCCGAGGCGTCGCTGCCCGCGCGTAGCTCCGCATGTTCGGTCACCGGCTCGGCGAGGAAGTCGCACACCAGATAGCGCCCGGCCGGGGCCGCGATGTCGGCCGTACCGAGCAGATGCCGGATCCGGATCTCGAGCGCCGTCTCCTCAAAGGTCTCGCGCCGCGCCGCCTCTTCCACGGTCTCGCCCTCCTCGACACGGCCGCCCGGCAGCGACCACCGTCCGGCGCCGGGTGGGTTCGCCCGGCGGACGAGCAAGAGGCTGCCGTCGGCGACGACCACGCTCCCGGCGCATAGCACGCAGTCGAGCTCGCTCACAGCGTCACCTCCCGGTGCATCACCAGCAGGCGGGCACGAAAGCCCGCGCCCTCGAGGAACGACTTCGTCGCCCGGTCCCCCGGCAGCGCCCGCACGTCGACCCCGGCGCATCCGTGTCGAGCGCTCCACTCGACGATCCGCTCGACGAGCTGCTCGCCGACGCCGACGCCCCTTGCTCCCTCTTCGACGAAGATCGCGCCGACCGAGGTGATCGGCCGGCCCCCACCGTCCGCGACGGTGGCGATCGCGTAGCCGACGACCGCCCGGGCGAAGGTGCCGGCGAGGACGAGCGAGCGCTCGTCGCCGATCAGCCCGGCGAACGCCTCCTCGAGCGGCTCCTCGAGCGCCGCCGTTGCGGCAAGCAGCCCGCCGCCGCGTGCTCGCGCCACGCTGGCGAGCGCGAGCCGGTGGAGCGCGGCCAGCTCCCCCTGGTCGCCGGCAGCGGCCTCGCGAGCGGCCGGCCTGTCGTCCGCCTCGCCCCGCCCCTCAGCGGGCGTGGCCGTCGAGCTCCTCTTCGAGCTGGGAGATCCGGCCGAGGATCGTGCGGCGACGCCGCGTCGCCTCCTCGTGGCGGCGAACCGCGTCGAGCTCCTCCCGGGAGAGACCCTCGAGCCGCGGCACAACCTGAGAGGCCGCCAGCGCGTCGTAGCCGGGAATGGCGAGCTCATCGGCCGCCGCGGGCGCCCCGCCCGTCACGCCGTGCGCGCCCGGCCCCTGTCCCTCGCTGCGTCTCGGGCGCGCTCGCGTGGCCGTCCCGCTCTGCGGCCGACGGCTTCGCGCGGGCTCGGCGTGCTCGGGTGCAACATGCTCGGCGTCGGCGCCTCGGTGCGCGGCTGCGGGACGCCCCCCGGTGCGCTCCAAGACCGACTCCGCCTGACGGCGCAGCGTCGTCACGGCGAAGCGCCCGAGCGTCCGCGCCGCGCCGACTTGGCCGCCGATGCGGGCTCTGCCCTTCTCGGTGAGCCCGGGGAGCTCCTCGAGGACGCGAAGCGCCACGCCGAGCGGCGCGTAGAGCGCGAGGTCCAAGAGCTCCTCGAACAGGGGACGCTCGCCGGCCATCAGACGCAGTCGCGGCAGAGCATCCGGCCGCGGTCGGCCAGCTGCGTCTCGTTCTTCACGAGGAAGCAGGACTGGCACACGAACTCGCCCGGCTGCTTCGGCAGCACGCGCAGCGTGCCGTCGCCGCGGTCGTCGGCATCGGCGACCTCGTCCTCCTCGTCCTCGTCCTCGTCCTCCTCGACGACGAGGCGCTCCTTCAAGATGACGTCGAGGCTCGCCTCGACGTCATCGTCGTCGAGCTCGTCCTCGTCGTCGTCGGCCGCGCTCTCCTCGCCCTCGGCCACGGCCACGACCGCCTCCGGCCGTCCAACGGGGACGACCGCGTCGATCTCCAGCGCGTCGTCCGTGTCGACGTCGACGTCGACGTCGGCGTCGGCGTCGGCGTCGGCGTCATCGTCATCGACGAGGTCGTCGACGTCGGCGAGCTCGTCGTCCTCGACGAGGTCGTCCTCGCTGAGATCGTCGTCGCTCAGCTCGGCGAGACCCTCCTCCTCGAGCACCTCTGCGTCGACCTCACCGTCAATCTCACTCGGCATGCAGTTCCTCGCCGTCCCGTCCTGTCGTGCTGCTCTCTCGTCTGCTCGCGTGTCGCAAGCCTGGGAGGCCCGACGTTCCCCCGCCGGGCGCGGCGGTCACTATACGGCACGCGTCGCGCGCTTCAACCCCTCCTGGCCCCTGGCATTCCCGGCAGGGAACCGGGGTGCCCGCGAATGCGCGAAACGCACTGGAGTGGCACGGCGGTGCACGAAGGTGTCCCGGCGGATCGGATGGGGTCCAGGGAGCCTTTGGCTCCGTCCCCCGCGCGCCCGCCCGAGCGCGCGCCGCCGAAGCGGCGGCCGAGAACGTTATCTACTCGGCTCCCTGGACCCTGTCCTACGCAACTGCCCCGCCGAGACGACCCGGAGCGACTGACGGAGGCTCCCAAGATGGTTGCCTGGAGAGCGGGACGCCACTATTCATGCGCGCCGGGGGGGCGGTGTCAAGGGTTGCCGCCGACACCGTGGCGCGGTCCGGGCTCCCCGCTGCCCGTCGGCCCAGCCGGGGGGGGTTGCCGGCCGCCTCCGCGAGCGACCGAGCGTTGTTCGGATTCGAGCCGCCCGAGGTCCACGGCGCCGTAGTCGACGAAGCGCATCGCGCCGGCGAGGGCCCGGTGCCCGGCGCGCTCGGCGATCTGGCGGTGCATCTCCTGCGCGATGTAGCGGTACGCCGGATGGCCCTGGGGGCCGCTGCGCAGTTCGGTCACGTGCATCGCCTCACGTGCCGAGAGCTGCATCGTGTAGCGGATGTTGAAGGCCAGCGCGACGGCGTAGGCGGCCTGCTCGGGGAAGCTCGTCTCAAGGTCGGCGTGGAGCTCGTGGGAGCGCTCCAGGGAGTCGACGAAGGGGCCATCAAGACCGGCCTCGGCGACCACCTCCGGGACGGTCCAGCCGAGGCGGGTGCCGAGCGGCTGCCACTCGACGGTGAGCATCCGGTGGCGCTGCAGATCGCGGAAGGCCCCGTAGTCCGAGACGATCTCGAAGCGGTAGCCGGTCCGTTCGAGGGCCCGCCCGGGGCGGTGCCGGCGGTTCCGGCGGTCGCCGACGTAGGCGGCGACCAGCGCGGCGCGCTCGGAATCGTCCAGCCGGCGGACGCGCCCGACGAGGTCGGCCTCGGAGAGCGCCGTGAACGGGTAGCACATCGCCACGAGGACCTTCTCCTCGCCCTCGGGGTCGAAGTCCGTCAGCGTCACCGACGCCGCCATCTCGCCCGGCGACGCCCCGTCGCCGGTTCCGCCGCCCGGCGCCGCGTCCGGCCACAGCCCTGCCAGGAGCTCGGTCGTCTCGTCGCGCCGGCCGGCGAGGTAGGCGCTCCACTCCCCGCCCCGGTCTGGGCGGTCGAGACGCGTGAGGAAGGAGGGGATGACCTTTCGCAGCTCCCCGAGCACGAGCTCGCCGTAGTGACGCACCTCGGGCAGGGGGTGGGCGCGCATGCGGAGCAGGAGGAGCTCGTAGGACTGGCCGGAGCCGTAGATGCCGACGTTGGAGAGCGAGGCCGCCGGCAGCAGGCCGCGGAGCGCGTCGAGGGCGCGGGCCCTGATCGACTGGCGGTAGGCGATCTCCGAGACCGTTCCCGCCTTCGGGTAGGCGGCGCTCAGGTGCGCCTGCAGCCTCGGGAGCAGCTCGGCGTAGGTGTCGAACATCCGGTCCATGTCGCCGACGTAGCGGGCGCCGAGCGGCGACTCGAGGATCTCGGGGTCCCGGTAGTAGCGGTAGTGGCCGGTGCCGAGACGCACGTCGTAGGGGATGTAGCGAGTGGACTGCTCGAGGTAGGCCATCAGGCGGCCCCACTCGAGCACCTTCGTGAGCACGTTGGAGGCCTGCTCGCAGGCCAGGTGGACCCCACCGAGCTGGGCGACCGAGTCGTCGCCGTAGTCGCCGAAGACCCGTGCGTAGAGCTCCTCGGCGCGCCGCAGCCCCATCGTCGCGTCGACCGACGCGTCGCCGGTCATGTCCAGCTCCTCGACGAACTCGTCGAGGAAGAGCCGCCGCAGGCTCTTCGGCGAGCGCGAGTAGCGCGCGAACAGGGCCCCCTTGACCACCTCGGGCAGGTTGACGAGGGCGAACACCGGGCCGTCGAGGCTCGTCACGTAGTGGCGGAGGACCTCGCGCTCGTCGGGGGTGAAGCTCTCGCTGGCGTAGGGCAGCATGCCCCGTCGAGATTACGGGACGAGGCCCGCCCTAACGCGGATCGTCGGCGACCTCGGCCCCGGCGCCGCGCTGGGTGGGCGTCGAGGCGGCGACGACGCCCCGCACGAGGTCCTCGGCCGCCTGGCGGGCGGTCATGGCCGTGCGGGCGTGGTCGGCCACCATGGCGATCTGGCGGAGCAGGTCGACGAGCTGCTTGACGTTGCGCACGAAGTCGCCGCCGGACATCACCGGCTCGGCGTCTCGATGGCGCCTCCCCGTGGCGCCGGGCGGCGCGAGGAGGCGGTCGAGATCGGTCCCCCGGGCCCACTCGGCGGCGAGCCGGGCGAAGCCCGCGTCGAGCGAGCGCGTCTGGGGAACGCCGGCCGCGCGCTCGCCGGCCCGCAGGTCGGTGGCGAGCAGCTCGAGCTCGGTGTACCGCCGCGCCACCTTGGCGTTCGGCGGGTCGGCGCCGGCGCCGAGCCGGCGGGGCTCGTAGGTGAAGGTCGAGGCGAGCGCGGCGAGACCCGGCGCGTCGAGGTGGTCGAGGAGCCCCGCGCCGAGCGCCTCGGCGATCAGCAGGTCGCAGTCGTGGTAGATGCCGGCGAGGCGCCGGCCCGCGTCGGTCATCCGCCAGCCCGCCAGGTAGCCACGCCCCTCGAGCACGCGCACGACCGCGTCCAGCTGGCGCGTGAGGGGCACGTCGCTCAGGTACTGGGCGAACGACGAGCGCACGAGACGGTACGCGGCCTCGCGGTCGTAGCGGCGCACGAGGTTGACCGCCATGTTGTAGGTGGGGCGGAAGGAGGAGCGCAGGGCCTGGCTTCGCGCCGAGGCGACGGAGGCGACGACGTCGAAGGTGTGGAACGGCGACCACAGCACGGCCGCGTAGCCCACCTCGTCGATCCCGCGCCGCCCCGCTCTCCCGGTGAGCTGGGTGTACTCGCCCGCCGTGAGGTCGGCGTGGCCGGCGCCGGTGTACTTCGAGAGGCTCTCGATCACGACCGACCTCGCCGGCATGTTGATCCCGAGCGCGAGCGTCTCGGTGGCGAAGACGACCTTCACGAGCGCCGCGGCGAACAGCGCCTCGACGGTCTCGCGAAACGGCGGGACCATCCCTGCGTGGTGGGTCGCGATGCCGGCCTCGAGGCCCGAAAGGAAGCGTCCGTAGCCGAGCACGCGCAGATCGGCGTCGGAGAGCTCCTCGGCGTGCTCGTCGGCCACCTGGCGGATCGCCCGGCGCTCCTCGGGGGTGGTGAGGCGGATCCCGGCGTCCATGCACTGGCGCAGCGCGTCGTCGCAGCCGGCCCGCGAGAAGATGAAGTAGATCGCCGGCAGCAGCTCTTCTGGCGCGAAGCGCTCGACGAGGTCGACGCGCCGCGGCCGGTACAGGCGGGCCGTGTCGCCCCGGTGCGCCGCGCGGCGCCGCCCCGCCGCCGGCCCCGCGCGCGCCCGGGCGCTGCGGTGCGCCCGGGAATCGAGCTCGAGCGCTTCGGGATTCGGCTTGTCGTCGACGAAGGTCGGCAGCACGTGCAAGCGCTCGGCCGAGCGGTCCCCGACGACGAAGAGGTTCCGCAGCTCGATCGGCCGGTGCTCCTCGATCACCGCACCCGTCGCGCCGCGCACGGAGCGGATCCAGCCCGCGAGCTCCTCCGCGTTCGACACGGTCGCGGAGAGGCAGACCAGGCGGACCGAGGGCGGTGCCGAGAGGATGATCTCCTCCCAGACCGCGCCGCGGTAGGGGTCCTCGAGGTAGTGCACCTCGTCCAGCACCGCGCAGCGCAGCTCGGAGAGCTGCTCGGGCGAGGCGTAGATCATGTTGCGGAGCACCTCGGTCGTCATCACGACGACGTCGCCGAGGCCGTTCAGCGAGATGTCCCCGGTGAGCAGCCCGACGCGCTTCTCGCCGTAGATGCGGGCGAAATCGCTGTACTTCTGGTTCGACAGCGCCTTGAGCGGCGTCGTGTAGAAGGCCCGGCCGCCCGCTTCGAGCGCCCGCGCGACGGCGTACTCGGCGACGACCGTCTTGCCCGAGCCGGTCGGCGCGGCGACGAGCACCGCCATGTCCTGGTCGAGGTCGTCCATGGCCTCGAGCTGGAACCGGTCGAGCGGGAACGGTCGCGAGGCGATGAAGCGCTCGCGAAGCGTGCGCCCACCGGTGGACGTCACTTCTTCAAGAGCTTCCCGATGATGATCGACAGCTCGTAGAAGAAGAGCATCGGGATTGCCATCGCCAGCATCGAGAACGGGTCCGAGCTCGGCGTGATGACCGCGGCGATCACGACGATGGCGATGATCGCCCACCGCCGCCACTTGGCGAGCTGCGCGGGCTTGACGGCGCCGGCGAGCTCGAGGGCGACGAGCACGACGGGGAACTCGAAGACGATCCCGAAGATCGCCATCAGGGCGAGGATCAGCGTGAGGTACTTCTGGGCCGTGAAGGCCTGTTGGATCCCCGAGCTGGCCACCGCCTTCAAGAAGCCGAGGGCGTGGGGGAAGGTGAGCCAGGCGACGAACGCGCCGGCGCAGAAGAGCCCGACCGTCGCGACGACAAATGGGATCGCGTAGCGCTTCTCGTTGGCGCGCAGGCCGGGCGTGACGAAGCGCCACAGCTGGAACAGGATCACCGGCGAGGCGAACAGGAGCCCGCCCCAGCCGGTGACGTCGAGGCGGATCGCGAAGCCGTCGAGCGGTCCGAGGGCGAGCAGCGCGCAGTGCGCCGGCCGCTTCGGCAGCGAGAGGCAGTACGGGTGCTCGAAGAGGTGGAGGATCTGCGGGTACAGCACGTAGGCCACGATCGCGGCCAGCACGAAGGCCACGAGGGAGATGATGAGACGGCGCCGCAGCTCGGCCAGGTGCTCCGTCAGCGTCATCGCGTCCGGGCTCGGGCGGGTGTCGCCGGCCCGTCTTCGAAGGATCGTCGCCATCGTCGTGTTCTACGGAGCCGGCCGGGTGGCCGGGCTCAATTCATGCCCGGATCGTCGGGCACGAAAGCGAGCTCGCCGCGGGCGGGGTCGGCGACGACGAGCGCGGCACCCCCCTCCGGCGCCGGGACGCCCCGGCGCGCCGGACGGGCCACGTCGGCGCGCCGCGAGACCTGCGAGGGCCAGGGATCCTCGTCGAGGTGGCCGGAGGCTCCCGTGTGCTCGAACGACTCGGCCGGGACGACGCCGTCCTCGCCGCCGGCGCCGATGTCCTCGGCGCCCTCGGGCTCGAGGCCGACCGAGGCGTTCGAGCTCTTCGTCAGGTCGGTCAGGAACCCGGAGATCGCCGAGGTGGGGTTCTTCGGGATGTGCGGCAGGTCGACGTCGGGGATCGCCTGGCGGACCTCGTCGGCGACCTGCTCACGGATGCGCGTCAGCTCCCGCCACGCCGCGCCGAGCTGGCGCGCCGCCCTCGGCAGACGCTCCGGGCCGAGCACGATGAGCGCGACCACCAAGATGACGAAGAGTTTCGCCGGGTCAAGGCTCCCGAACACCTACGCGATGCTACTCGCAGGCCCGGCATGCCTCCGCGGCGCCCGGGGGGGCGGCGCGCTCAGAACACGTGCAGATCCGGGCGGCCGTCGTGCCAGAGGACCGCCGCGACGCGCCCGACGATGCTCGAGCCCGGGATCGTGCCCCAGTACCGGCTGTCGCACGAGATCGCCCGGTTGTCGCCCATCATGAAGTAGCGGTCCTGCGGGATCGTCTGGCGCACGATCGGCTTCGCGCCGAGCGGGTCGTCGCGCGGCAGGTAGGGCTCGGCCAGGACGTGCCCGTCGACGTAGATGCGGTCCCCGACCGACCAGATCGTCTGGCCGGGCAGCCCGATCACCCGCTTCACGAGGTCGCCGAGCTCCGAGGTGCACATCGTGTCCGCCGGCGGCCGGGTGAACACGACGATCGCCCCCTCGCGCAACGTGTGGTAGTCGAAGAGGAACTTGTTGACGAGGATCCGGTCGCCGATCTGCAGCGTCGGCACCATCGAGCCCGAGGGGATGTAGAAGGTCTCGAGCGCGAAGGCGCGCACGCCGAGCGCGAGGAGCATCGCCGCGAGGAGCATCGCGCCCCACTCGAGGCTCCGCCCGGCTCGGCGCCGACGCCGGTGCCGTCGCTTGGCCGAGTGCAGCGGGCGCGGGGCCGGCGGTTCGGTCGCGCCGGGGGGCGGAGCGGACCAGTCGGTGCCGTGCCCGACCATGACGGGCGCCACCGGCCCGTCGGTCACATCGCCTCGATGAGCCGCTCGACCCGCTCGTCGTGTGCGCGGAAGGGGTCCTTCAACAGCACCGTCCGCTGGGTCTGGTCGTTCAGCTTGAGGTGCACCCAGTCGACCGTGAAGTCGCGCCGGCGCTCCTTCGCCTTGCGGATGAACTCGCCGCGAAGCCTCGCCCGGGTCGTCTGGGGCGGGTGCTCCATGGCCGTGGCGATCGCCTCGTCGGTGACCGTGCGCTCGACCGCCCCGCGCGCCTGCAGGCGGTAGAAGACGCCCCGCTCCCGGCTGACGTCGTGGTATTGCAGGTCCAACAGGGCGACGCGGGGGTGGCCGAGCGGCAGGTCGTGGCGGGCGCGGTAGGCCTCGACCATCCGGTGCTTGATCACCCAGTCGCACTCGCGGTCGAGCAGCAAGGGGTCCTTCTCGATCGTCTCGATGCAGTGCCGCCACATGCCGAGCGCCCGCTCCTCCATCTCGGGCAGGCCCCGCTGGTCCGCGTAGCGGATGGCGCGGGACAGGTACTCGCGCTGGATGTCGAGCGCGCTGGCCTCGCGGCCGTTGGCGAGACGGACCTTGCGCCGGCAGGTGACGTCGTGGCTGATCTCGCGGATCGCCCGGATCGGGTCCTCGAGCGTCATGTCCCTCAGCACGACGCCGGGGTCCTCCAGCATCTTGAGCAGGATGCTCGTGGCGCCGACCTTCAGGTACGTCGCGTACTCGCTCATGTTCGAGTCGCCGACGATGACGTGGAGGCGCCGGAAGCGCTCGGCGTCGGCGTGCGGTTCGTCCCGGGTGTTGATGATCGGGCGGGAGCGCGTCGTGGCCGAGGAGACGCCCTCCCAGATGTGCTCGGCGCGCTGGGAGAGGCAGAAGACGGCGCCCCGTGCGGTCTGGAGCACCTTGCCCGCTCCCGAGTAGATCTGACGGGTGACGAAGAAGGGGATGAGCACCTGGGCGTAGTGCGCGAAGTCGTCGCGCCGGCTCGTCAGGTAGTTCTCGTGGCAGCCATAGGAGTTGCCCGCCGAGTCGGTGTTGTTCTTGAACAGGTAGACGACGCCCCGGATCCCCTCGTCGCGAAGGCGCGCCTCGGCGGAGGCGACCAGGCCCTCGAGGATCCGCTCGCCGGCCTTGTCGTGGGCGACGAGGTCGGCGATCGAGTCGCACTCGGGCGTCGCGTACTCGGGGTGGCTGCCGACGTCGAGGTAGAGCCGGGCGCCGTTCTCCAAGAACACGTTCGAGGACCGGCCCCAGCTGACCACGCGCCGGAAGAGGTAGCGCGCCACCTCGTCGGGGCTGAGGCGTCGCTGGCCGCGAAGGGTGCACGTGACGCCGTACTCGTTCTCGAGCCCGAATATCCGGCGGTCCACGACGACCCACGGTAGCCTCGTACCCGCATGGACCCGGCATCACCGATGGCGCACCTCACGACCGTCGTGGGCTCGTTCCACGGTCGCCTCGTCGCCGCGCGCCTGTCCGCCGAGGGCGTCTCGTCCGAGCTTCGCGGGCTGTCCGACGGGCCCTACCCGTTCCCGGGGGAGGTCGACGTCCTCGTGCCGGTCGACCAGCTCGAGCTGGCGCGTGAGATCCTGCTCGCCGACGCCGTCGACGCCGCGTTCCACGAGCTCGGCGAGCCGGCGGGCCGGTCCCGGCGCCGGCCGCTCAGACGGCGGCTCAGGAGGCGAGAAGAGCGCTGAGCTCGGCGCCCTCGACGCGACGGAACGAGCGGCGGCCGCTGCCCCGCGCGAGCACTCCGGCCTCGAGGTCGTTCGCCGCGAGGGTCCGGTCCGGCCCCGCCAGGGCGGCGACACACGCCTTCAGCGCCTCGGCGAGCGACCAGCCGTCGCGCAGCGACTGGTCCAGCCGGCCGGCGATGACGTCGGCGTCGCCGCCGAGGACGGTCGCCCGCTCCTCGTCGACGACCGTGCCGTCGTAGGCGATGTGGTACAGCCGGTTCTCGTCGTTGGTCGTGCCGAGCTCGGCGACGAGGATCTCGACCTCGAGGGGCTTCATCTCGTGGGTGAAGACCTGCCCGAGGTACTGCGCGTACACGTTGGCGAGCGAACGGGCGTCCACGTCCTCTCGCGAGTAGGCGTAGCCCTTCGTGTCGGCGTGGCGGATGCCGGCGACCCGCAGCTGGTCGAACTCGTTGTACTTGCCGACGCCGGCGAAGGCGACACGGTCGTAGATCTCGCTGATCTTGTGGAGCGTGCGTGACGGGTTCTCCGCCACGATGAGGATCCCGTCGTCGAAGGTCACCGCCACGAGGGCACGGCCACGGGCGATGCCCTTCTGCGCGTACTCGGCCCGGTCCTTCATCACCTGCTCGGGCGCGACGTAGTAGGGCATCGTCATTCGACGTCACCTCCTGAGAGGCTCCCGGGCGCTTCGCGCCGCCCGAGCACGGCCGCGAACCGCTCGGCGACCTCGCGCTCCTCGACGGGGGTGAACCCCCGCTGGTCGACGGTGGCGACGAGCGGGTAGATGCCGCGAAGCGGGTCCGGACCGCCCGTCGCGGCGTCCTCGTCGGCCGCCTCATAGAGCGCCTTCACCGCCAGCTCGACGGCCTCGTCGCGCGTCATGTCCGGGTGAAAGCCGAGCTTGATCGTCGTCTTGGCATCGCGCCCGCCCGAGCCGGTCGCGTGGAAGTCGGTCTCCTCGTAGCGGCCGCCCGTCACGTCGTAGGTGAAGATGCGGCCGGTCTGGCGGCGTGTGTCCCAGCCGGCGAAGAGCGGCACGACGGCGAGGCCCTGCATCGCCATGGGCAGGTGCGAGCGCACCATCTGGGAGAGCTGGTTCGCCTTGCCCTCCAGGCTCAGCGCCGCCCCCTCGACCTTCTCGTAGTGCTCGAGCTGGGTCTGGAAGAGTCGCACCATCTCGATCGCCGGGCCCGCGGCGCCGGCGATGGCGATGGCGGAGTACCGGTCGGCCGGGAAGACCTTCTCGATGCTGCGGTGCGCGATGCTCACGCCCTCGGTCGCCCGGCGGTCCCCCGCCATCACGACGCCGTCGACGTAGCGCAAGGCGGCGATCGTCGTGGCGTGGCGCACCTCGATCGCCGGCGGCGCGCCGCCAGCTCCGGCGCCGGGCAGCGGGACCTCGGGCCGGACGCGCCGTAGCAGCTCGGCGAAGCTCGGCCCCGGGTCGTCGGCGGCCGGGAACAGGTAGAGGCTCATCGTCGCAGAACCCTAGCGGGCACCGCAGCGATGCCGCACCGGGCCTACTGGCCGCCCTTTTGGACGTAGTTCCGGACGAACTCCTCCGCGTTGTCCTCGAGCACCTCGTCGATCTCGTCGAGCAGATCGTCGATCTCGGCCTTGAGCTTCTCGCCCTTCTCGGTCGACTGAGGGGCGTCGTCCTCCTCGACCTCGTGTGTCGTCTCACGCTGGGGCGCCGGACGCCGCTTCAGCTCCCGTTCTGGCATTGGCTCTCGCCTCCCCTACCCGCCGAGGCGCCGGAGCAGCTCGGCGGGGCTACCGCATCCGTCGAAGAGCGTATCGACATGCGCCGCGCTCCCCCGCACCGGGTCCATCATCGGCACCCGCCGAAGCGGGTCCTCGCCGAGGTCGAAGACGATGGAGTCCCAGTTGGCGGCCACGATGGCGGGAGCGAAGCGCTTCAGGCACTCGCCCCGGAAATATGCGCGCGTCGTCGGCGGGGCGTCGCTCACCGCCGCCTCCACCTCCTCGGCCGTCACGATCCGCTCCATCGCCAACCGGCGGAAGAGCGAGCGGTCCGGCCGCATGTCGTGGTACTGCAGGTCGAGCGCGGCGACCCGGTGGTCGTCGAGCCCGCAGCCGTGGCGGTCGCAGTACGCGGCGATCAGCTCGCGCTTTGCCACCCAGTCGAGCTGGTGGCGCAGCGACGCCGGGTCGGACTCCAGCGCGACGAGGACGGACTCCCAGCGTTCGAGGATCTCGTCGCCGGCCCCGTCGGGGCCGAGGTGGTGCAGGCCACGCTCCTCGGCGTACTTTCGCGCCACGTCGTAGAGCTCCCACTGCACCTCGAGGGCGGTCGCCGAGGTGCCGTCCTCGAGCTCCACCGTCCCATGCAGCGTCGGGTCGTGGCTGATGGCGTGGATGGCCCGCACCGGGTTGGCGAGCACGACCTCGCGCGCCCCGAACGCGTCGTCCTCGACGAGCAGCAGGAGCAGCGCGGTGACGCCAACCTTGAGGAACGTCGCCACCTCGGCAAGGTTGGCGTCGCCGGTGATCACGTGCAGCCGCCGGTACTTCTGCGCGTCGGCGTGCGGCTCGTCGCGGGTGTTCACGATCGGGCGCTTCAGCGTCGTCTCGAGGCCGATCTCCTCCTCGAAGAAGTCCGCCCGCTGACTGATCTCGAAGCCGCTGCCCCGGCGGCCCTCCTCCTCGCAGCCGATCTTTCCGGCGCCGGCGTACACCTGGCGCGTGACGAGGTGCGCGCAGAGCTGGTGGGCGACGCGCGGGAACGGCACGGCCCGGTCGACGAGGTAGTTCTCGTGGCAGCCGTAGGAGTTGCCCTTGCCGTCGCTGTTGTTCTTGTAGACGACGATCTCCTCGCCCGGGGCCATGAGCCGCCGGGCGGCCGCCATCGAGCGCTCGAGCACGAGCTCGCCGGCCTTGTCGTGCGCGACGAGCTGACGGGCGGTCGAGCACTCCGGGGTGGAGTACTCGGGGTGCGCGTGGTCGACGTAGTAGCGGGCGCCGTTGGTGAGGACGGTGTTCACGAGGTGCTTCTCGACCTCGGGCGCCATCGCCCCGTCGCGCACGTAGCCACGGGCGTCGCGCCCGGGGGACTCGTCCTCGAAGTCCCAGCCGACCCGGCCGGCGAGCTCGGAGAGGTAGCCGTTGATCAGCAGCGACGAGGCCGTCGTGGGGTTGGCGTCGCGCGAGCCGACCACCTGGATCCCGTACTCGGTCTCGATGCCGCAGACCTTGGTGATGCCCACGGGGGCGACGCTAGTGGACCGACGCCCTCGGCCTTGTCGCGCGGCGCGCTGCGGCGCTCATAGGTACTGGCCGGTGCCCACCCGCTCGATCGCGCGTCCGCCGCGGGTCTCGTCCCCGTGGTCGAAGATCGTGCGGACGTAGACGATCCGCTCGCCCTTCTTGCCGGAGATCTTCGCCCAGTCGTCGGGGTTCGTCGTGTTCGGGAGGTCTTCGTTCTCCTTGTACTCCTGCTTGATCGACTCGAGCAGGTCGTCGAGGCGGATGCCCCGGCCCTCGCCGGCGAGGGTCCGTTTGATGGCGAGCTTCTTCGCGCGCCGGACGATGTTCTCGATCATGGCGCCGGAGGCGAAGTCCTTGAAGTAGAGGATCTCCTTGTCGCCGTTCTGGTAGGTGACCTCGAGGAAGCGGTTCTCGTCGTCGGCCCGGTACATCTCGGCCACGGTGCGCTCGATGATCGCCTGCACGGCCTTGCCCGGGTCGCCGCCGCCGAGCTCGGCCACGTCGCCGGCGTCGAGCGGCAGCTCCGCGGTGAGGTAGCGGGCGAAGATCTGCTGCGCGGCGACCTCGCCGGGCCGCTCGATCTTGATCTTCACGTCGAGGCGGCCGGGGCGCAGGATCGCCGGGTCGATCAGGTCCTCCCGGTTGGAGGCGCCGATGACGATCACGTCGCGCAACGTCTCCACCCCGTCGATCTCGGCGAGGAGCTGGGGCACGATCGTCGACTCGATGTCCGAGCTGATGCCGGTGCCGCGCGTGCGGAACAGCGAGTCCATCTCGTCGAAGAAGACGATGACGGGCACGCCCTCCTCGGCCTTCTCACGGGCCCGCTGGAAGACGAGGCGGATCTGGCGCTCGGTCTCGCCGACGTACTTGTTGAGCAGCTCCGGGCCCTTGATGTTCAAGAAGTAGCTGCGGACGTTGACGTTGCCCGTCAGCTCCCCGACCTTCTTCGCGAGCGAGTTGGCCACGGCCTTCGCGATCAGGGTCTTGCCGCACCCCGGGGGGCCGTAGAGCAAGATGCCCTTCGGCGCGGGCAGCTGGTGCTGCGCGAACAGCTCGCGATGCAGGTACGGCAGCTCCACGGCGTCGGTGATCGCCTCGATCTGCTCGTCGAGGCCCCCGATGTCGGCGTAGGTGATGTCGGGCACCTCTTCGAGGACGACCTCCTCGATCTCGGGCCGGGGCAGCTTTTCGAGCAGGAGCCCGGTGCGGATGTCCATCAGGACGCTGTCGCCCGCGCGCAGCTTCGTGCCGACGATGGCGTCGGAGAGCTCGACGACCCGCTCCTCGTCGGCGCGCCCGACGATGAGCGCCCGACGTCCGTCCTCGAGGACCTCCGAGACCGTCACGACCTCGCCGGCGCACTCGTAACCCCGGGCGAGGACGACGTTGAGCGACTCGTTGAGCACGATCTCCTGGCCGCGCGCGAGCTCGGCCCCGTTGATGCCCGGGTGGATCGCGACGCGCATCTTCCGCCCGGAGGCGAAGACGTCGACCGTCCCGTCCTCGTTCGCCTGCAGGAACGTGCCGTACGCGCTCGGTGGCCGGGTGAGCTTGTCGACCTCGTCACGCAGCGCCGCGATGTTCTCCTTCGCCTGCTGGAGGGTGAACGTCAGCTTCTCGTTCTGCGAGAGCGCCTGGGCCAGCTGGCCCTTCACCTCGAGCAGCCGCTCTTCCAGTACGCGGACGCGCGCCGGCGCCTCGGACAGGCGGTGGCGCAGCTCCGCCACGTCCTGCTCGGCCGCCTCGGCCCGAGTCCGCAGCTCGGCGAGCTTGTCGTCGTCCATCTCCGGGACCACCTCCTTGCGGTGCACGCCCCTTCGAGCGGACCCTACACCGGGGGCGCCGGGCGTCGCGCGCTCCCGCATTGACTCATCGGAAACCTCCGCGTAGATCGCATCGTTGCCTCACGTAAAACCTCCGCGTCGGTGACGCCGCGAACTACGCCTGATCGATGGAGCTTTCGATGGGTGAGCGACGCGCGGTCA
>Ga0307374_10005932_pt1 | contig 19517 bp, 18 predicted proteins | sample OX3MG_FD_202532 | JGI IMG/M metagenome (GOLD analysis project Ga0307374, IMG submission 202532) | Soil microbial communities from Risofladan, Vaasa, Finland - OX-3 | ecosystem: Environmental > Terrestrial > Soil > Coastal area > Acid sulfate soil | place: Finland: Risofladan, Vaasa | collected...
GAATTATAGATTTCGAGTGAAAGAACCAACCCGTTAGGCAGCAGCGTCCATCCTTCTTCGTCGTTAAGGCGGTCAGCGGTCTTTCCGGACGGGGTGAATGGGGCGCCAAAGGAAGGAGGATTCGTCGTGGTGTTTAGTGCCGCTACCTGGTTATTGAATGGATTTGCAACAAGAAATGTTCCGTCAGGGAGCATGACCGACTGGGCGTCGCCTATCTGTGTCCATCCGGCGGGAGCTGCGATGCAAGTCCAGTTGTTGGCGACTGGATCGTAAATCGCTCCCTGGTTGGTCCAAACTTCGGAGCCGTAGCCCTTGTTGCTCAAATAATTGTAGTTATAGTCATATTCACCGCCGATCATTACGAACCGTCCGTCAGGCAGCACGGCCGATGCGTAATACAGAGGAGAGTACACAAGATCTGCTGCCTCATATCCGTTGTAGCAATTCGGCGGAGATGCCGCCTTGCTCCAGGTTCCGTTCACGTAGCTGCCGGTACTGTCGGGTGTAAGCTTCCACCATCCGGCCGTTAAAAGGTCACCGTCCTGGACGAGCACTGTGCCGTCGGTGAGCAGAAATTCGCCGGCGGCATAAAAAATTGGCTGATTATTAAGCGGCGTCCAAAATCCCGACACCACTGAAGGTGAACTGCTTGTCAGTTGCGCGAGGGATGCAGGCGCCGTGGTCTGCGACTGAGGCTGCTCACCCGAGGTTAAGGGAATCGGGCGAGGCGGACGGGCGGCGAGTCCCGGCGATTGCGCGCGCGCGGCCGGCGCTATGACGCCCAATAGCAGCACCGCTCCTAACGCTCTTACGGCGAATCGCCAAAATATGCAGGAGTTCGATCCGACCCGATGGTTCCGGCATTCAATCATCCCGCCCTTCCCCCATATGAATGTAAGATTCCCCGCCGCCGCACGAATACTGCCGTCACTTGACCTTTCCAGTCAAGACGAGGCTGATCGCCGGATTGCTCGCGTTGCTCGAGATCGTGAGCGTGCCTTGATGAGTCCCGGTCGGGTTCGGCGTGAAGGTGACCAGAAAATCGCAGTGCTTACCCGGCTCAATTGCTCCCACGCATCCTGCGCCGGGAGTGAACTCGGGATTCGACGATACGATCGAAGTGACGGTGATGGTCTGGTGCTGCTTGCGCGTGCGCCGGTTGGTCAGCACGACCTTCTTCGTCACCCTTTTAACCAAGATCAGCTTGGGAGCCGCGGTCAGCGACGCTGTGATCGGAGTGGGCGTCGCGGTCGGGGTGGGCGTCGCGGTTGCGGTGCGAGTGGGCGTCGCGGTCGGGCTGAGTGTTGCGGTTGGAGCGGGAGTGGACGTTGCGGTCGGAGTTTGCGAACTGGTCGGAGTCGGAGAACCACCCGAAGTATTCAGATAGACAGTATCGATCGCGAAGTCCGCGCAGTTTCCCGCGCAGCTAGTGAGGCTGAAAACCGCCGACGTGATATCGGCGCCGGTTTGATCCTTCACGCCGACATAGGTTGCATCGCCATTGGTATCACTAGTGACAGGAAACGAGCCGAGCGAAGTCAGCCCGTCGAAGACCTGGATCTGCGCGGTGAAGGCGCCCGGGCCGTCGGCCTCGATCAATGCCCCGGCGCCGGACACCGGCGCGCCGAAGATAAGCGTCGCCGGTCCGTTGCCTCCGTTTCCGCTATCCGAGGTCCACAACAGGCTGTCGGCCGTGGTGAATCCCGATCCGGTCCAACTGCATGCCCCGGCGACCGGGCACACCGCGGCAACCGCGCTGCCGGGTCCGATCAAGCTGAGGCTGACGCTTCGTCCGCCCGCTGATTGCAGATTGGCGGTGGAGTCCAGGATGGTCGCGTCCGCTCCCAGCTGCGACCAGTCCACTGAGTCATTGGACGCCTGTGCGCTCAGACTGGTAATCGGGAGCATCGAATCCGCCCGAGCGCTTCCCGCGCACAAGATCACGGCGATCAGGCCGCAGGTCGCGGAAAGCCAGGCGCGGCGAAACATCGCGCGTATCATTGGCAGTGCGGGTAATGCGGAGTTCAATTTCCCCGGCTCTCGCGTATTTGGATAGGTACTCAATTGCAGAGTGGTTGACCGTCGGTGAATGTATGGTTGTCGGAATACCAGTCATTGACGCCGATCGACGGGGACTGGCGGTAGAACCACGAAAAGAACGCCAACTCTTGCGGGTGATACGTATAGCCATTAGGCATCGCGACGCCCGGAAAGAGAGTTCCGCTCAGCGGATCGCCAACTTCGAGGTTGTTCTGACAGCCAGTCACTTGCCCAATGTTTCCCCATGCGGGGGTTGGATTCGTGCCGAGCGGATCGTCCATCCATTCGCCGACCTCATGGCTCATCACGGAGATATCGCCCGTACCGGAAAAAATCCGCGTGGTGTCATAGTCAACGGTCGAGTAGGTCTGTACCGGAAAGCCCGCGGCGCCGTGGTAGCCGAGAATACAGCAGCTTCCGGTCAGGCTCGGCGTGCCCTCGGTCATTACCACGTTGTAAAAAAGGAAAATGGGAAGAGTGGTCGGACTGAGGCCGCTTGCGACGAGTGAAGGCATGATCGTGCTCTGCACGTAGGGGTCCCACCAGTTGATGTTCATGGTGCCGATCTTTCCGCATCCCCCGTATGTCGCGGCGCTATTCGTCATGCCATCCGCCGAAGGTACTTTCACGGTTACCGCGCCCAGCGTCGTCACCGGACTTAAGACGGTGTGGTAACGATTCCCGGTTGCGAAGACATTGCTCCAGAAACTGGCCCGCTCGAACGCGTCCACGTATTGGGCCGCGCCGACGTCGGTTCCGCCCATGGTAAAATCCGCTAGCTGGAAAATCGGCGATTCCTGCGTCAGCGTGAGCGCCTTCCCCGCCGGCGAGCAGGCCGGGTCGGTAGCGGTTGGGTCGAACACTCCGCCGTCGGACATGTCTATGACGATCGGGACGATAATCGCCGGGATGCCGGTTGTCCGCGCGCCGTGGAAAAACGGACTCCGCCCCACCATCGAGCCTGAATATTTGTTTCCATCAAGCGGCGAGGTGATGGTGTAATCCCACATCGGGATAGTCGCCGAGGACGCGACCGCCGCGCGAACCATCTCTCGGGTAACGCCGGCGCTGAGCGGTACGACCTTGTAATAAGCGCGGGGCGCCGTTGGTAGCGTCGATTCCTGCGCGACAAGCGGCGCCGGCGCCGCGATAGAATAGATCGCAGTCAGCAAGAGCATCAGCGCGCGCACGATTCGCGGACTCCCGCCCATTTCATTCACCTGGCGCGTATGGTTCCCCGGTAGCAGAACCGCACGATTCGCGCCGATCGTTTCCGCCCCCTTGCAGCAAGGACGACGCTCAGCGGGGTAGGAAAGCACTACAAAATGTATCAGCATGCTTTTGATGAGACAAGCGGATCTAAGCCACAATTCGACCACTAAACATTTTTCGATGGTCTAGCGTGGAGATGGCAATCGTGGGCATGCGCAAGCGCAAGATACGGGGAACGCAGGATCGTTTTCTCGCGAACGCGCGGAGGGCAGTATCCTAATTTGAAACGCTGACCGTGAGCGGCGATCAATGAGCGAGCAACGACTTTCGCATGCTGCTCTTGCTGGCGGGATGAAGCCACACATTCATGATCGCGGGACATAGGCTCGCGTCATCGACTTCGCCCTGGCTTCGCCCATTATAATACATTAGCGTCTTGGCGTCGCTCGGACAGAACACCACGACTTGGTCTCCGGACGTCACGTTCGGCATCAATCGTGTCATCTCCAGACGCCAGGATGCGAGCTGCGACGCGTCGCCTAGTTTGAGCCTGCGCATCTCGTTTATCGCGTTGTTAACTAGAGTATCGGCGCTGACTCTCCTACCGGGCTCGACGTCGAGCGCGTGCGGCTCGGCGGGAGTGTATCGGTCGCCGACGATCCACAAGGTCGCATCGTAAACGTGGATGCCCCAGAGCGTTTCACGGCCGCGTCCGAGCGGGCGGATTCCGGGCGCCTGCGACTTCACAGACTCGGGCAACGGCTTGGGAGTGAACGACTGCGCTGCGAGCGCGGAGGGCGTCATGAGCATCAGCGCTATGACCGCAAACGAGAGTCGGGAACGCATTTTTGGATAGGTTGTCATCGGACGCGCGGACGTTATAGGTGGCTCTCCAATAATTCGACCAGTGACCATAGCCGATCCATCACGTCAACGGCCATAGCGGGCGTACAGCGCAGCGTCCGATGCAAGCGAACGAAAGTGTAACGGGCGTGATGAAGCGCGCCCGACGCTCTGGTGCGGAGTGACGCACACGGCCCAGTGAACTCTACGGCCGCGGTCAGCTTTCCTTCGGGCGCGAGAGCGCTTCGAGTTTGTCGAGACGCTCCTGGAGCTTCTTGTTCTGCTCGCGCAGCTTGTCCAGGTCGTCGCGCAGGCGGTCGCCTTCTTCGATATGGCTCTTCCCTTCACTGAGGAGCGCAACCGCCTCGCGCGCGCGGCGCTGGATCCTGCCGTCGAGGTCGCGTTCGGCGAGCCTGCTCATCGGCGCGATACCTTGCGCATCGGCGATTTCCTCGAACGCGCCGGGCAGGCGCATCCGCACCATGAACTCGCGATCGTCGGCGAGCGGAGTCAGGAAATCGATAATCTCGGCGCGCGCCGGCTCCTTGTGCCGCGCGATACGCGCCAGCGTGCCGATAGCGGCAACCCGCGCGCGCGGCGGGCGTCCGTACGCGGACCATTCGCGGCCGATCGCGATTGCGCGCCCGTCGCGCGTCTCGGCCATCCCGGCCAGGGCGTGCGCGCGGATAACTTCCAGGTAGGAAGGGCGTTCGAGAACTTTTTCCAGCTGCGCGAACGCGCGCGGGTCGCGCGTCTTGCCGAGCGCGAGCGCACTTTCCGCCTCGACGAAATAACTCGGGTCGCCCTTTTCCAGGACCGCGGCCAGCGCCTCGGCCGCGCGCGAGTTTGCGCGAAACGCGCCGAGAGCGCGCACCACCGAGCGCCGCGCTTTGGGATGCGCCAGGCTGACGCCCTCGATTAGCGCTTCGAGGGCGGCCTCCGTTCTGATTTCGCCCAACGCGGCGGCCGCGTCGGCCTGCACGCCCCAGAAACCGTCCGTGAGCATCGCGGTCCGCAGCGCGGCGGTCGCCTGGGGACTGCCCTCGAGGCCGAGTTCGTGCGCGGCGGCGGAGCGGCCGATGGCTTCAGGAGCGCGTGCAAGTTCGAGTTCGAGCGCCTCTCGTCCGCGCTTGTGCTTGAGCGTCTTTACGAGGTCGTGTTCAGGATCGAAGCGGACCGCTTTGGGCGCCTGGCCGCAGGCAAAGACGAAAACGTGCTCGCGCTCGCGGACCTCGACGCGATGGCGCGTCTCGCGGCCTTCGCCGTCCATCAGGGCGATAGTCACGCTTAAGCGGAACAGCCCAACCGCCTCGGAAGTTTTCTGCGTCTGCTTGACGGTGACGGTTGCGAGCTTGCGCTTGTCGTCGAACGCGCTCGACACTTCGATTTCAGGATGTCCTTCCTTGTACACCCACTGATCGAAGAAGAAATCGAGGTTGCGTCCGGTCGCGTCTTCGAAGGCGTGCTGCAAGTCTTGCGTGATCACGTTGCGCCCGCGATGCCGCGTGCAGTAGAGGTTGAGCGCCTTGAAGAACAGGGCGTCGCCGGTCTCGCGGCGCAGCATGTGCAGCACCAGCGAGCCTTTCTCGTACAGATGCCGATCGAACAACTCGATTGGCGCGCGATAGCGGTTGCACACTATCGGGCGGCGGTAATGATGACCGTCCTCCTCGAAGTAGCCGCCGCGGTCCTGGCGCAGGTTCCATGCGAACTCGTCGGCGCCCAGATTTTCTTCGCACCACAGCGCCTCGAAATAGGTCGCGAAACCCTCGTTCAGCCACGCGTGGGACCAGTCGCGGCAGGTCAGCAAGTCGCCCCACCATTGATGCGCCAGCTCGTGGGCGACGAGCGGATCGCTTTTGAAATCGAGATGCGCGCGCGCGTCGTGCATCGTGTCGGCGGTCTGCGTGGTGGCGGAGGTATTTTCCATCCCGCCAAAAATAAAATCGCTGACCGCGACCTGCGCGTATTTGGCGTATGGGTAGGCGACGCCGATCCGGCGCTCGAAAAACTCGATCATCTTCGGTGTGTTGCCGAAGGCGCGGCGCGCGTCGTCTTCGCGGCCGGGCTGGACATAGTAGAGAACCGGAGTCGCACCGGCGCGATCCTCGATCGTCGCGAACTCTCCGGCGCACAGCGTGATCAGATACGTCGAATGAGGAACCTCGTGGCGCCAGTGGAAGGTGCGGGTGCGCGCCGATGCGTCGTGCGTGGCCGCAACGAGCGCACCGTTGGACACCGCGGTGAATTTTTCCGGCACGGTCGCGATAACCTCGCTCGTGGTCCGGTTGTTCGGATAGTCGTAACAAGGAAACCAGTAGCGCGAGTCTTCGTCCTCGCCCTGGGTCCAGGCTTGCACGGGCTTGTCCGGATAGCCGTCATCGGGACCGACGAAGTACAAACCGCGCCGGGGAGTCGCCGAGTAATCGATCGCGACTTCAATTTCTCCGCCCGCCGCGAGCGCGCGGGCAAACGTGACGCGCAGCTTGTTGTCGGCGCTCTCGAACGCGATCGGCTCTCCGCCCGCGCGCACCGCGCTTATCGCAAGCTCGGCGGCGTCGAACTCGAGCGCCGCCAGCCCGTCGGCAATCGCGGCGATGCGATGAGTCGCGGTGCCGGCGATTCGGCGACGCTCGAAATCCAGCGCAAGCTCGATCTTGATATGCTTGATCTCCGCGCTGCGATCGCGCGGCCAATTGGGTTCGACGTGCGCGGGCTGGAACGGGCGGCGTCCGCGTGCGAAGCGCCCCGTGAACGCATAGTGATCGCCCAAGTCGAGCGCCATCTGGTCGAGGAAACGCGGCTTATGCATGGCGGCGATCCTAGCAAAGAAACCGCGGATTCTCTGCTATTCGAGCGCGAGGATGAGAGCCTCCAGGGCGGCGAGCCGCGTCGTTCCCGCAGTTGCGCCGGTTGCGCGCGCCGGATCGCTGCTGATGAGAATCTTCGCTTGCGGGATCTCGATCTGGCGCGGCTCGTTTGCGAAATTCAGCGCGACGATCGCACGGTTATGGTCCGTCTCGCGCGCAAAAACGAAACAGTCCCCGGACGATTCGAGAATCCGCAAGTCGCCGCTATGCAGCGCCGGCGTATCGCGCCGAATCCGAATCATCCGGCGGTAGAACGACAGCATCGATGCCGGATCGTCCACCTGGCGCGCGGCATTAATCGTCGCGCAGTCGCCGCATTGGAGCCACGGCTCGCCGATTGTAAATCCGCAGCGCCTCGTGCCCGACCACTGCATCGGCGTGCGGCATCCGTCGCGTCCGACGGGATCGCGCCATTCAGATTTCGGAATCGTGACGTTGGGCATCCCGAGTTCTTCGCCATAATAGAGAAACGGCGCGCCGCGCAGCGCGAGCAGCATAACCGCCGCCAGGCGCGCCCGCGCCGCGGTCGCTTCGCCGTGGGCGTAGCGCGTGATGTGGCGTGGGAAATCGTGATTGGAAAGCGTGTAGGTCGGCCACGAGCCGCGTGGAAACAACTGCTCGACCTGCTCGACTTGCGCGCGGAAACTCGCCGCATCCCATGGACAGAAAAGAAAGCGGAAGTTGAAAGCCTGCTGCAACTCGTCGGCGCGCAGATAATCGGCCAGCGAGCGATTGTCGCGCGGCCATACTTCGCCGACCATGATCCGATCGCCGCCGTATTCCTCGAGCACCCGGCGAAAACCGCGCACGACTTCGTGCACCTCGGGCTGATCGACGTCGTACAGATGCTGCTGCTTGAGCGCGACATCGGTCATCGCGCCAGGATCCGGCTTGACCAGCGGAGGATTGTCGCGGAACTGCGCGTCTTTAATCATCGCGTGGACCACGTCGACGCGAAACCCGTCGGCGCCGCGGTCGAGCCAGAAGCGCATCACATTTTGCATCGCGGCGACGACCTCGGGATTGCGGTAATTCAGATCGGGCTGCGATTCGAGGAACAGATGCAGGTACCACTGGCGCGTCGCGGCGTCATATTTCCACGCGGGACCGCCGAAGATGCTGACCCAGTTGTTGGGCGGACGATCCGGCGCCCCGGGCTTCCAGATGTACCAATCGCGCTTCGGATTTTCGCGCGACGAACGAGACTCGCGAAACCATGGGTGCTGATCCGAGGTGTGATTGGGCACCAGGTCGAGGACGATCCTGATGCCGCGCCGATGCGCCTCGGCAACCAGGCGATCGAACGCCCCAAGATCGCCCAGGTCGGGATGCACTCCGCAGTAGTCGCTTACGTCGTAGCCCCAGTCGTTAAGCGGCGACGGATTGATCGGGCTGAGCCACAGCGCGTCGATTCCGAGCGAGCGCGCGGTGCCGTCATTTAGATAGTCGAGATGCGCCGTGATTCCGTCGAGATCGCCGATTCCGTCGCCGTTCGCATCGGCGAAACTGCGCGGATAAATCTGGTAGAACACCGCCCGCCGCCACCAATCCGATGTCATCGTGTACGACTCCGCGTGTTCAATCGCGACGATAGAGGTCCAGATGAAGCCGGTATATCGTTCGCGCTGACTACTGGTCGAAGCCCAGTTCCTTGAGGCTTGCGCGGGCGGCGTCGGCGCGATCGCGATGCACCATCAGGCGCGCCACGATTGCGGCGGTCGAACCGAGCATCCGCGAGCCCTCGGCGTCGAAGACCCAGCATTCGAAGCCTGCCTCGGAGAGCAGGTCGCGCGCCATTTGCACCGGCGTCGGATCGATACTGGAATAAACTTCCTCGAGCTCGTCGGGCGCAAAGTTCGGTGGCTCAGCCATCGCGGGACTCCTTGTCAGCGGCAAACGCGAGTTGGATCACTCACCGGCCGCGCCGCCCTGCGGCGCTGCCATGATGCCCCTGACTCGATTGTAGATGAGGGCGGCGGCGCCCGCGACTATCAGAAACGCAATCACGCCGTCGAAGCGATGAAACCATGGCGCGAGATCTTCCCAATGCTGCCCGAGCTTCATCCCGGCGTACGCGAGCATGAGGCACCACAGGTACGATCCCAGGAGCGTATAAATCGTGAACGGCAACAGGCGCATCCGCGCGACTCCGGCTGGAAACGCGATAAAAGTGCGGACCACCGGCAAAAGCCGGCTGATAAAGACCGCGGGCGACCCCCAACGCGCGAAGAACCAGTCGGCCAGCTCGATTTCGTGCGGCGCGATCAGCACATAACGTCCGTACTTGAGCAGAAACCACCGCCCGCCGCTCGCGCCGACGTAATACGCGGCGTACGAGCCGATGAGGCATCCGATCGCACCTGCGAGCGCGACCGCCTGCAGATCGAAGCGTCCGGTGTGCACCAGGTAACCCGCAAACGGCATGATCACTTCCGATGGGAGCGGGATACACGCGCTCTCGATCGCCATCATCAGGACCACGCCGCCGTAACCGAGCGACGAAATCGCCGCGATGATAAACGCCGAGACGCCGGCGAAGAGCTTGTCGATCATCTGGTCAGGTTTCCCGTGGCGCGCCTGGCGGCGGCCTATTGAAACGCGCGCCGAGCCTGGTTTTAATCAGGCTTCGAGGGTGCCATTTCGATTGGGGCAAAGCGAGCGCCAAGTGGTTGCCCGGCGGCGCGCATTTGTCGTAAACTCCCGATATCGATTACTGTATATATGTTGAACGAGAAACACCGTACAGTGATTTCGGCAACCCCGGCAGCGCGCGGCAAACTGCAGGCGCCCAATTTAATTCCAACCCAATAAAGGACGACGCCATGGCCAAGGACACGCTCAGCATCACCGACAACCGCACCGGCAAGAGCTACGAAATTCCGATCGAAGAAGGCGGCGTCATCCGCGCGCCTGCGCTACGTCAAATAAAAACCTCGCCCGGCGATTTCGGTCTGATGTCCTACGATCCGGCGTTCGTCAATACCGCGGCCTGCCGCAGCCGAATCACCTATATCGACGGCGACGAGGGAATCCTGCGCTACCGCGGCTATCCGATCGAGGAGCTGGCGGAGAAGAGCAATTACCTCGAGACCGCGTATCTCATCGTCAAGGGCGAGCTGCCCGACCGCGAACACTACGCGCGCTGGGAAAACAATATCAAGATCCACACGATGGTCCATGAAAATATCAAGAAGTTCATGGAGGGCTATCGCTACGACGCGCATCCGATGGGGATGCTGGTGGGGACGGTCGGCGCGCTCTCGACGTTTTATCCCGACGCGAAAAATATCCATGACCTCGAATCGCGCCGGCTCCAAACCCGCCGCCTGATCGGCAAAATTCCCACGCTCGCCGCCTTCGCCTACCGGCATACGCGCGGGCTTCCGTACGTGTATCCGGACAACGAGCTTAGCTACACGGGCAATCTGCTCTCGATGCTCTTCAAGATGACCGAGCTGCGGTACAAACCCAATCCGGTGCTCGAGCGCGCACTCGACGTGCTGTTCATTCTGCACGCCGACCACGAGCAGAATTGTTCGGCCAACGCGATGCGCGCGGTCGGCAGCTCGCAGCCCGATCCTTACGCCGCCGCGGCCGCGGCCGTCGCCGCTCTGTACGGTCCGCTCCACGGAGGCGCCAACGAGGCGGCGATTCGCGGGCTGATGGAGATCGGATCGGTCAAGAATATCCCGGCCTTCATCAAGGCGGTGAAAAACAAGGAACGCCGCCTGATGGGCTTCGGGCATCGCGTCTACAAGAACTACGACCCGCGCGCGAAGATTCTGAAGGAGATGGCCGAGCAGGTGTTCGAGGTCACCGGCCGCAACCCGCTCATCGACATCGCCGTGGAACTGGAACGGATCGCGCTGCAGGACGACTACTTCATCACGCACAAGCTCTATCCGAACGTCGATTTCTATTCCGGGATCATCTACCAGGCGATGGGCTTTCAGATGGAGATGTTTCCGGTGCTGTTCGCGATTCCCCGCACCTCGGGATGGATGGCGCAGTGGGCCGAGATGGTGCGGGACCCCGAGCAGGCAATCGCTCGGCCGCGGCAGATCTATATCGGCGAAAACACGCGCCATTACGCGCCGCTCGAATCGCGTCCCAAGCCCACGATGCGCGAGGACGCGGTCAGCGAGGCAATCTGAGGAGGCGACGCAAAATTTAGCGACGGTTGCGCGTACAAATGCGCCCAAGGTGAATACTTGACAGTTCAGAGGTGGCGTAAGAAGGCTGGACTTGCTAAAAGAGAGTAGGCGCGTATTAGGGGCGGGGACGCGTGAAACCCAATCTATCGCGGGAAGCTACATTTGTATGGAAAGCCACGGCGAAACCCCAATCCGCTACCTGAGCATCGACGAGATGTTCCTCAGGATCGATAAGCTCCGGACCGAGCGCGAGATATTGGAAGTGCAGGCGGCCCAGAGCCCCGACTATGTCGCACAGGTCGAAGCATGGGCGACCGCGGAGTCCGCGGCGGCACCCTGGATGGAACGCGCGCAGGCAGTTGACGCCGCCGAGACCGCACCAGAGAACGACAGCCACGCGCGGCTCTCGGGCGCCGACTACGTTTGGATCGGCGACGACATGGCCGTTCACCTCGAGGCCGCCGACCCGGCCGATCTGGCCGCATCAGCGATCAATGACGACGCGGAATCCGGCTTCGACGACGATCTCGTCGATGACCGATCGGCGCCGAGCCAGCCGTGGCGCGACGCTCCGCTGGGATTTCTCGCGAAGTGGGGCATCGAGCGCTACGCGCTGGGCGCCACGGCGCTCGGAATCATCGCGCTGATCATCGCGGGCACCGCGCTACGCATCGGCCCAATCGATACCGCGTCGGACAAACTCGCGTCGGCGGTGGGGCTGGCGGCCGGCCACGATCCTCATAACGAATTCTCCAGCGATGAAAATTTGATCGCGATGCCGCCAGAGCAGGCCGAAATTACTGTCGCTGCGCATCGACGCCAGCCGGTTGCGCCCGCGCAGGTCGAAGAGCGGGTGCATCAGGCGCTCGCCGATCAGGGCTTCTGGGATATCGGCGTATCGGCGGGTAATCGCGGCGACGTCTATCTGGCCGGCGATGTGTACAGCAAGGCCGAGGCCGACTACGTGATGACGGTTGCACGGCACGCGGCGCATGCGGCGCGCGTGTTCTTTCTGCATCCGGATGTGCAGCCCGCCGCCGGGCCTGCGTATTTTGGCGCCGTTGCCGCGTACGCGCCGTCGGTCTGGGGCGCAAAGATTACCGATGTTTCAATAGGTTCTCCGGCTTACATGGCCGGCGTCCGTTCCGGCGACGTAATTCGCGGGTTTGACGGCAAAATGATCGCGGATGCGGGAGAATTGCAACAGGCGGTTGCCGAGCATCAGCCGGGTCAGAGAATCCAGATTCGGGTCTGGCGCGACGACGCCAATCAGTTTCTGACCGCCCGCCTAGAGACGCGACCCACGACACAGGTCGCATTGCGCTAGTTCCTGAACGAGTTCCGCTCGAGGTTGGAAGCCGCGCTGATACGTTCGCATCAGCGCGGCTTTTGCCTTCCTGCCTGAAGCTGGCCCGGGTCAGTGCCCCAAGTACACCGTTACGAACAGATTCTCCGCAGTCTCGGTGGCCGTGTTGCTGCTCACCCATGTGGCAACGTCAACGTCGATCTCCGTCTTGCTGGCGGACACGACATAGGCATTGGCCACGCCGAAGTCGTTTGATTCCGCCGTGGCTACAGGGATGACGCTGTTTGTGGTGATCGACTTGGGGAATTTACCAACGAACGCGACTATAACTTCACCGGGCGACCCGGGGGTTGCCAACGAGACGGTAGCCGATTTTGTGCTGCTGCCGCCGAACGCGCGTATTGTTGGCGAGGTTGGAGTGCTTAATCCATCGACACTGGCAAACGCTATGGCTTGACCTCCGCCCGCCAGCGCCGTTCCCGCGGCGCCGAACACCAGCGCCAATACCGCACCGACCGATAGATATCTGCGAATCATGGTTCCCTCCCGCGCGATCTGCCGCGCTTACGAATATCGCCGCCCGACACGGTCTGATGGCGGCGCCTGAGCGGGCCGGCAGCAAAGTTTGCAAGCCCGCGGTTCACCTTGGATCCGCGCGCCGCACCGCCGCGTTCGATCGCCGACCGGGGCAGGGGAGCGCGCACTGCTCAACACGATTAGACCGCGATCGCAACACCTCCTGAATTTTTTAGAGACCGTATCCAATCTATCGCTGGAACAATCGTGCGTTTTGATTTTCGTCTGAATATTGCGCACGAACGCTAACGCGCCCCGACATTTAGTGACAATTGCAGCGTTATTTCAAATTTCCACCCGAACTCTCGCGCCGACACGGCGCGGCAGCCGCGTCGGCGCGCGAATCAGTCTCTGGATCCTCGCATCCAGCACCCGCGATGCGAACGGCGAGTCGTGCTATGCGCGGTCTTTGAAGTGCGCCTTGCGCTTTTCTATAAATGCGCGCGCGCCCTCTTCGATATATCCGGCGCGCACGCACAGCACCTGGTTGCGATCTTCAATCGCGATCGCCTGCTCCAGGCTGCCCGCATCGACGCTGGCCCACAGGCATTCCTTGGTCATTCGCAGTCCCAGCGGTGAGGTCTCGGTCATCTCGAGCGCGAGCTTTGCGGCTGCGGCATCCACGTCGGCGTCGGGGTGCAGCTCCGAAACCAGCCCGGTCGCCAGAGCGCGCTGCGCGTTGATGAAGCGACCGGTCAGCATCAGTTCGGCGGCTACTGCCGTGCCGACCGAGCGCGGCAGATGATAGCTGACGCCCATGTCGCACGCGGAAAGCCCGATCCGGATGAAGGCCGCGTTGAAGCGCGCCGATTCTCCCGCAATACGCGCGTCGCACGCGAGCGCGAGCGCGAATCCTCCGCCCGCCGCCGGACCCCGGATCGCCGCGATGAACGGCTGCGGCGCCCGCCGCATCGCCACCACCAAATCACTCATTCGCCGCTGCGACTCGACCGTATCGGTAGTCGAGGTGCCAAGCCCGGTCCCGCCGCGGTTCTGCTCCTTCAAGTCCAGGCCCGCGCAGAAAGCGCGTCCGGCTCCGCGCATCACGACCACGCGGGTTTTTGCGTCAGCGGGGAGCCGGTGCAGAAAATCCTCGAGCTCGGCGACCATCTGGGCGCTCAGCGCGTTCAGGTTGTGGGGACGGTTCAAGGTCAGCCAGCAGACGGCGCCTTCGTTTCTAATCTCGATCGCTTCGTAAGTCATAAATTCACTCTCCGGTACGGCGGTTGATTGCGGCGCGCGCGAGGGTATTCCCGGATGGCCGCCGCAGGCGCGGCGCGGAAGCTCGGTTTAGCTATTAGCTGTCCGCCCCTGCGACTTAGGGTGTCCCTAATTGTCTCTTGACATAACTCGGATTGGACCGGAACCTTTGCACCAGCCGCGGCTCGTGGTGATTCGCGCTGCTCGCGCGAGATCGCCAGTGAAGTCCGTAGGGGAAAAGGAGACGCGATGGCTGGAGAAAGCGACATATTGACTATCGGCGAGTTATCGCGGCATCTGCGCGTTCATCCGACCACCATCTACCGTCTGCTCCGACAAGGACGAATTCCCGGCTTTCGGGTGGGCAGCGCCTGGCGCTTCAATAAGACCGCCATCGAATCATGGGAACATGCGCAGGGACCCATCACCGACTTCGACACTCCTCAGCGCGGCCGCCGTTCGCGCACGGTAAAGTCCGCCCGCGGCCGAAAGTAGAGCGCGGAGCCGACAGCTTTCGCAAGCGCGCTCTTTCGCGGTGCGCAACCTGACTCTAAACTGATCGTCCCTCAGCCGTCGAGCGCGCGAAGTTTCCCTCCGATAGCAACGCCGCTCTGAAGCACCAGTATCCAGAGTTCAACCGACGCGCGATCGCGATGCGCGATCAGTGGACCTGCATCCACTGGCTCTACGATCGCGCGACCGACCGGCTCGAGACCGTCAACCTTCGCCGGGCGGGCTGAAAACGCGGGGCTGGTGCGCGGCTTTCGCGAGCAAATTTTCGAATGGCTGTGCGAAACCTCGAACGTGATTCCGCGCAAAGAGGATCCGCGTTTTCTTAGGCTCGAACCGAGCTGATTCAAGAAGCCGTGAATGATTCGCCCGCCGCGCCGTTTGACAAGCGCGCGCCTAACCTAATACCTAACCTTCAAACGAACCTAAGGCGGAGTGATACGCGGCGATGCCGACCAAGTACACCGACGTAAAGGGTCACGCGACCTATTATTACTATCACGGCGCTACCACGCTGCCCGACGTGGCGCCCGATCTGAGCCGCGGACGCGCGATCGTGCTGATCCACGGCGCAGGATCAAACGCTCACGTCTGGCATCGCCAAATCGCGGCGCTCGGGCAGCATCACAGCCCGATTGCGCTCGATCTGCCCGGCCACGGCCGCTCGGCCGGAGTCGAGGGTCTGGCGACGGTGCAAGACTATGCGGATTTTGTCGCCGCATTCATGGACGCGTTGAATTTGCGCTCGGCGGTAATTCTTGGCCATTCGATGGGCGGCGCGATCGCGATGGAGCTGGCGATCCGGCATTCGGCGCGCGTCCAGGCGCTGATCCTCGTCGCGACAGCGGCGAAGTTCAACGTTCCGTCTGACCGCGTCGAGTCGCTGCGCGCGGTGATGATGGGACGGGCGCCGCAGGCGTTCACCACCGACAGCTATTCGCCCAAGACGGTCAAAGAAAACTTCGATGTCGTGCGCGAAGGCTGGATGGAACAAATCAGGACCGATCCGCGCGTGCGCTATACCGACGTAGCCGCCTGTACGAAGGTCGATTTGCAGAGCGCGATCGTCAAGATTGACAAGCCCACGCTCGTAGTCGCCGGCGCCGACGATCAGGGCACCTCACCCGCCGACGCCGAGATTATCCGGAGCAAAATCCGCGGCGCCAAGCTCGCGATTATTCCCGACTCGGGCCACGTGATTTTGCACGAACGCCCCGCCGAGCTTCAGGCTGCGATCGATCCGTTCCTCGCCGAACTGAAGTAGGGCGCCTCTCAACCAAGGATCTTGACATGAGCCTTTCCCGAAAAACCGCTGTCGCCGGGGTCTATGAGCATCCGACCCGATTCGCTCCGGACAAGTCGATGTTTCAAATCATGGCGGAGAGCGTGCGCGGCGCGCTCGACGACGCCGGATTGACGATCAAGGACGTTGACGGGCTTGCGACCACCGGCATGGGCATGGGCGGCATGGGGATAATCGGGTTTGCCGATTATCTGAACCTGACGCCCAACTACGTTGATTCGACCGCAATTGGCGGGTCCTCATTCGTCGCGCATACCGCGCACGCCGCGGCCGCGATCGCCGCGGGCCTGTGCGAAGTATGCATTGTTGTGTATGGCTCGACGGCGGCGTCGTCGCGCTTCGCGATCGGCACGGGAGGCGCGGGCGGCTCGAGTGACCCGCCCGACCAGTACGACGCGCCGTTCGGCGTGACGACGGTCGGCGCGTACGCGATGATCGCGCAGCGCCACATGCACGACTACGGCACCACGTCCGAGCAGCTCGCCGAGATCGCGGTCACGATGCGCCTGCACGCGTCGATGAATCCGGTGGCGAAGTATCGCGATCCGATCACGGTTGCCGACGTTCTGGCCTCGCGCGTGATCTCGTCGCCGCTCCATCTGCTCGACTGCTGCATCATTTCCGACGGCGGCGGCGCGCTGGTGATCACCTCGGCCGAGCGCGCGCGGAGCCTGAAGAAGAAGCCGGTCTATATTCTCGGGGTCGGCGAGGCGGTGCGCCACGCGGCGCGCGGCCAGCGCGATTACCTTGACATCGCGGCGGCGCAGTCGGGCAAGCTCGCTTTCGAGCGTTCGGGAGTCGCGCACAAAGATATCGACATGGCGATGATCTACGACTCGTTCACAATCACCGTGCTCTCGACGCTCGAGAACCTGGGCTTCTGCAAGCGCGGCGAAGGCGGGGCGTTCGTCAGCGGCGGGCGGCTGCGCTACGACGGTGCGTTTCCGATCAACACCGACGGCGGCGGCCTGTCCTCGAATCATCCGGGGATGCGCGGAATCTTCCTTGTGATCGAAGCGGCCAAACAGTTGCGCGGCGAATGCGGTCCGCGCCAGGTCAAGAATTGCAAAACCGCGCTGGTGCACGGCACCGGCGGAGCGCTCGGCACGCGCCATTCGGGCGCGACGCTCATTCTCTCCAACCACTAGGGGCAATCGTCATGCCTGATCCGAAAGAAAAAAAATACGCGAAGCCGCTTCCGCATCTCGATGAAGAAAACCGGCCGTGGTGGGAAGCGCTCAAACGCCACGAGCTGTATATCCAGAAGTGCCGCGACTGCGCCGAGATCCGCTACTATCCGCGCGCGCTGTGCACGAACTGCCTGTCGTCGCGCACCGAATGGATTCGCGCCAAAGGCCGAGGCACGGTCTATACCTTCACCGCCACTTACCAGAATGGCGCCGCCGGATTTCGCGAATCGCTGCCCTACATCATGGCCTACGTCGAGCTCGACGAGGGCCTCAAGATGCTCACCAATCTGGTGGAATGCCGCCCGGAAGAGGTTAAAATAGGGATGCCCGTCGAGGTCGTATACGAGGATGTCACGCCCGAGGTGACCCTCGCGAAATTTCGCCCGGCGAGGTAAGGAACATATCCGCTTGAGCACAACCCTTGACCTGCACTCGCATAGCGATGCGTCCGAAGACAGCCGCGCACCGGTAGAGGCCTACCTCAACTGGATCCGGCTGCGCCGCGCCGAGCGTCCGCTCGACGGGATCGTTTTGACCGAGCATCGCCAGTTCAACCGTGACGCCGACTATCGCGCGCTCGAAGACAAGTTTGGCGTGATGGTTCTGCGCGCGTCGGAAGTCGAAACCAACTACGGCCACGTGCTGGTGTACGGCGTCAACGACGATATCCTCGGGCGATTCGACTTCGCCAATATCCGGCTCGACGCGCAGACGCTCGTCGATGAAGTTGCAAGGCTGGGCGGAGTCGCGGTGCCATGTCATCCGGGACGCCCCAATATCGGCCTCTACGAGCATTACACGCGCACTGCGCCGCTCGAACGCCTGGTCGCGGTCGAGGTGATCAACGGCGGCTCGCGCAAGGGCGAAGACGAGCGCAGCGCCGAGCTGGTCGCGCGTTTCGGTTATCGCGCGGTCGGCGGATCGGACAGTCATCTGGTGAGCCTGATCGGCATGTGCGCGACGCGCTTTGCGGCCGAGATTCGATCGATCGACGACCTGGTGCGTGAGTTGAGGGCCGGCGCTTACGAGCCGGTGGATTTTCGTCCCAGGCGCAAACCGGTTGCGCACGCGGTAGCCGAGGAAACGAGATAATCGCGATGGCTGTGGAATACGATCCGGCGCTGATCAACAAGGTCTTCGAAGTCACCGATCCGGTTACCGTCTCGCGCGAGAAAATTGCGAAGTTCTGCGCCGCGATCGGCGAAACCAATCCGCTCTACACCGATGAGGACGCGGCGAAAAAGGGTCCTTTCGGCGGCTTGGTCGCGCCGCCTTCTTTCGCCACGATGTTTCGCAATGGCCGCCATTTTTTCGAGAACGTTCCGCGCTTCGGCAAGCGCGGCTTCGACGCCGGCAAAGACACCGAGTTCTTGGCGCCGATTCGCCCCGGCGACGCAATCACGCTGACTTCTCACGTCAAGGAAATTTACGAGAAAACCGGACGCACCGGAACGATGGTGTTCGTGGTGATCCGCTCGACGCTCAAAAACCAGAACGGCGAGGTCGTCGCGCATATCGACCATCGCTTCATGAACCGCCCATAGCCATCCGGCGGTATCCCGTATCAACCATGAAAAGTTTTGCGGACGTTACCATCGGCGACACTCTCGGACCCAGCGAACAGTTCGTCAGCAAGGATCAGTGCCGCGCGTTTGCGCGCGCGGGCGGAATCGAAGCGCCGCGTTTTATGGATGACGAAGGCGCGAAAAAAGAAGGCCTGCCCGGGATGATTCTGCCCGGCAACATGAGCCTGGGCCTGCTCTCGAAATTCGTGACCGACTGGATCGGCGCCAAAGGCGGCGCACGCCTGGTCCGGATGAGCACCACCTATCGCGTGCCCGTGCAGCCCGATCACACGCTGACGATTAACGGATTCGTCACGCACTCGACGCCGGCGCAGCGCACTGCGGAAATCGACGTGTGGATCGAAAACGAAGATGCCGAGCGCCTGGTAACCGGTACGGCAACCGTCCAGTTCGACTCATAGCTACGCGCGATAAAAACCGTCCACAGATTTCACAGATTATTCGTCCGGCGGCGCAGCGCCATTCGAATAATCAGTTTGTAAATCCTAATCTGTAAAATCTGTGGATTCTTTATCTCAGAGCGCGCGCAGCTCGCTCGAGATATCGCGGCGCGTGGCCGACAGAACAGGTACCGCCGCGCTCGCAAGGCCGATCGCGGCCGCGATCGCGAAGCTCTCGACCACGACAATCGGCAGCAGGCGCAGAATTTGCGCGAACGGTCCCAGGCTCGCGCCCGCGTATGGCAAAAGCCGCAGCGCAACGAAGGCGAGGATGCTTCCGAGCGCGC
>Ga0307374_10005933_pt1 | contig 19516 bp, 18 predicted proteins | sample OX3MG_FD_202532 | JGI IMG/M metagenome (GOLD analysis project Ga0307374, IMG submission 202532) | Soil microbial communities from Risofladan, Vaasa, Finland - OX-3 | ecosystem: Environmental > Terrestrial > Soil > Coastal area > Acid sulfate soil | place: Finland: Risofladan, Vaasa | collected...
CCGCCGATTGTAAACTGACCGTTGTTCCGCGAGGTCCGAGGATGACGACGTCCCATACCTGGGTCGCCCGTCAGATGGAGGTGGAATACAAATGACCGATCGGCAACCGATTGAGACGGTGAACCTCGACCGTTACGGAAATCCTGCGTTGACTAGGAGTCAAGTCCACGATCTGCTCGAGTCCGGTCCGAAAGGCCCACTCGTCGGACGGTTCGCCCGAACGGACGACCTCACGTCGCCGGGTCGGTGCGGTTTGGCATGACGGCGACCTCTACTTCACGAGCGGCCCCGACACTCGAAAGGCGCGGAACGTGACAGAGAATCCGTATTGCACTGCGGCGGTGAAACTTCCCGGCATGGACGTGGCGTTGGAAGGCGAGGCGACCAGGGTCATCGATCCGACAGTCTTGGAGCAGTTAGCCCGTATCTACCGCGAAATCGGATGGCCAGCTGAAGTTGCAGTCGACGCTTTCAGCGCGCCGTACAGCGCCCCAAGCGCTGGGCCGCCACCATGGAACCTCTACCGTTTTGTCATTGACACAGTCGTAGCAATCAGCACCTCGGAACCAAACGCTGCCACACGTTGGCACTTCGCATGACGTCGGAGCCGACGGAGATAGCTGCTCTTCCGCTATGAACTCCTCGCTCAAAAGCGCTTTGGACCTCCGACGCGGACAGCGAGAATCCGTACGTCGCACGTCACTGCATCGCTCCTTCGTCGGAGTGCGATGCAATTGAAGACCTCGCAAAGGATCAGTCGCGTCTGGCGGTCGCAGTCACCAACGTCTAAGGTCGGTTTGGCGACAATCGTCGTCACATCGCTCTTTGTGATGCCGCTCACCCGCGACATTGTCGCGAGTGCGTCCCCCACTGCCTCACATACGGCGAGCGGGCTACACGTACTTGCAATTAACGGAGCACGGTACGGCGTACACGCGCCGATCCACGTGCTTACCTTCAACGGGTCGCAATACTCGCTCGCAATTGACCTTGCCAACCACGAAATCGATGGTGGATTGGAGACACCCAGTTCGATGTGTCGAAGCACGGTCGGTTGCGTGGCGGCAGTGAACGGTGACTTCTATGACGTGACGCGCAAAGGGAAGGCTGATCCCGGCGACGAGGTGGGTGGGATTATTCAGAATTGCGTTCTTTTGCACACACCAGAGATCTCACATCAACAGGTTGATCTCGCTGGGCTGCAAGTCAACACAGGTCTCAACTGGAGCGTCGGCGTCAACGTGAACGGTGTCACGGTGCCGATCACTGCCGTCAACCAGGAACTTCCCATGAGATACTCCAACGTCAATCTCCACCTGGCCGGCACTTTGCTGTTCACCTCGGCGTACGCTCTTCGACTTCCGGTTGCGGTAGGGCGCGTTACCTATGAGTTCATTGTGGTTAATGGCACTACCAGCCCAACCACCACTTTTCCAACCACTATTCCAACCACCACGATTCCAACCCCGACCAGCACAACTAGTACAACCATCGTCAGTCCTACCGCCATCAGTCCAACCACCATCAACACGACAGTTCAACTTGAGTTGGTAGGTCAGACCACCAATGCAGTGAGGGTGCACGCCGGTCACGTCGACATCTCCGCCCCTACGGGGTCATCGTTCGCCTCCCTGCAGGTTGGCGGCACCGTCGCGATGACAACAAACTCCTCCGCTGGGTGTAACAACATCGGAGGGCATCCAATCCTTCTCGAAGACGGTGCGGTCGTGCCAATAAGTTCGGCCGATACTTACATGGCCCAGCGGTACGCGCGCACGGTGATTGGATGGATGGGATCGGGCGAAACCGTCATCATGATCGTCGGCGGAATTGACGACAAGTCAGGTGCGACGGGGAACCAGCTGGACAGACTGCTTCGATCCCTTCACGTCGTGACCGCCCTTGATCTCGACGGAGGTGATTCGACCGCTCTCTACGTCAACGGGCGCATCTATTATCACGCCGGTAGGGCTGAGAGACCAGTCTCGACTGGTCTTCTCGTAGTCCGGAATCACTAGACACCGCTATCGATTTACTTCTCTTCGCGGCGCGTCGCCTTTCAATTCGCCAGTGGAGATAGTTAACTTCGGTCTGTCGTCGATTAGCGTTTGCCTCGGAGAGCCGGGAAGCCTGGTCGGCAAAGTTTCTGTTCATGGAGGACACTGTCTTGGCTCTCGCGTTTACTGCCTTTGTAGCCGGCGCTCTCGTCAGCCTCGCCACAAGTTGGTTGCTCGTATCCCGTCTCGAAAGGGTTGGCGAACGCTTTGGGTTCTCGGAAGCTCTACTTGGGGTCGTGGCAGCACTAGCTGCCGACGCACCCGAGATCACGTCGTCGATCGCTGCGATGACACAACATCAACGCGCCATTGGAGCGGGCGTGGTCATCGGATCGAATGTGTTCAATCTGGCGGCGCTTTTGGGACTCGGAGCTGTCGTGTCAGGCTTTCTCGCGTTTCACAGGAGAGTGGTTCTTCTTGGTGGCTTCGTTGGAATATGGATCGCCGTGTGGTGCATCCTTGCGTCGACAGGACTTGTTTCAGCTCTTGTCAGTCTCATATCCGCCTCGGTTGTCCTGGTGGCCTACTTCATCGTCCTCGGACTTCACCGCAACATCCTCAGGCGACTCCCCCTTCCGCGAATGTTCACTTCGTGGCTCTCGTTGGCAATCGACGAAGGAGAGGGCGAACTTGAGGAGTCGATTCGACCGTCTCGTGGACGCCCACTCGATGCGTTCGTGGCCGTGGGTGCCCTGATCGTTGTCGTCCTATCCAGCATTGCCATGGAACGTGGCGCGACATCACTCGGTCAGCATTTTCATATCGCCGTTGCCATTGTGGGAGGTGTGGTACTTGCTGCGGTCACCAGCCTTCCCAACGCCGTCGCGGCCGTGCACCTGGCAACGAAGGGACGAGGCGCCGCAGCACTTAGTACCGCCCTGACGAGCAACAATCTCAACGTGGTTGCGGGACTCTTGATTCCCGGAGCGCTCGTTGGTTTAGCCTCACCGTCGTTTGCGGGAAACCTCACTGCGGCAAGTTATCTATTTCTTACTGCGCTAGTTCTCGTTTTAGCCTTGGCCTACCGTGGTCTCAACCGACGATCCGGTTGGGTCGCTATTTGCGGATACGTGATATTCGTCATTTGGCTTGTTTTCGCAACCTGAACATACTCGTTCGAACTATTCAATGTGCGAGCGACGCAGTCGCTTTCGTCGTCGGATGATGTGAACGATGAGATACACGACGAGGACGACCGCGGCGAGCTTGTGCCACTGCGACATGCCCGGCGGCAAATGCAGTGTCGCGGCGAGAGGGAACTGCGTCGCGTGGTGTTGCATGCCGTCAATGATCCCGGACACGAGCACATCTAGAACAAGCAACTCAAGGATGAGATCCGATACCGCCATTCGAACTGTGGCATGGGATCGTCCGCCGACCAGCCGCTTCAGAAGTGAGGTCACCGTGCGGCGTCGTTGGTAAAGGTGGAACAGCATCATGACCATGAAGGCAACGCCGATTAGTACGTGAATCGTGATGCTGTGGCTCAAATAGATCAGTGAGAGCAGTGAACCGGCGAGAGTCACGAGAAGCGCCAAATGGATGTACCAACGTCGACGCTCGCCGCCCGTGAGAGTTCTCGTTTTCACAGGTAGCGATGTGATCCCGCGCTCCGTTGACGATCGTCGAAGCCTTCGTCGATCGTATCTTCGGTGTCTTCAAAAGCGGCGTAGAGATATCTAAGGGTAAACCCTGAGATACGGTCCGCAATTCACATGCCTTCTGCATTTGCTCGACGCGTCGACAATCTGCAGCACGGCTCCAGTGTGATTCACGCTACGACGAAGATGCAGAACGGATGCCCGTCGAGATCGGCGTACACGCGCAGTGGTTCGTCCTCGGAATCCGATCGATCGAAGAGCAGTGAACCGCCGAGCGTAAGCACCTTCGAATGCACTGAGTTCAACTCATCGAGATTTTTCACGCTTATGTCGAGGTGCAACTGCTGCGGTCCCTTTGAATCGGGCCAGGTCGAACGAGACAATTGATCGACTCCTTGGAAGGCAAGACAAGGATCACCGTTCGAGGTAAGAAGATTCAACCACTCGCGTCCAACCGGTTCATCGCCAGCCGAAGGCGGCTCGTGCCCTGTTCGGTAGACCAGCCCAAGGAGTTGTCGCCAGAATTCCGCGCTTTCGCGCGGGTGGGTCGTATCAATTACAACCTGAGTGAGACGGGGAGTGACAAAATCGTCCACGGCGTGAGCACCGCTCAGTTAGCCGGCATGTCAGCGAGATTGAAGGCAAAAGCCCCGTTGTGTACGTAAACGAGTTGACAGTCCTCAAGATAATGGGCGTCGTGAATTCGCTTGGCGCTGACGTAGCCGACGTCGCCTTTGTTGAGGATCACCTTGTCTCCGTCGAAAACCAACTTCTCCCCCTCACGCCGGTAGAACTGAACAGACATCTTGCCTTCGACGACGACGGTCATATCGTCACCGGGATGAAAATGGGGCGGTTCTTCGGTTCCTGCCACCCAGCGTTCCAGCATCACTTCTACGCCGTCGGAATTTGGAGGATACGTGGTACGAACGCTAAATCCCGGTGAATTCGGATCCTCAATGAGTCCACTCCACACGTCGCTGATCACGGCACTGCTGTCCTTAGCGAGATCATCAATCGACATACGGCCTCCAGTTTTGCTCGGCGTCAGGTGCGTCGACATTCGCCGCGACGCACACCTCAATGGCCATGATCTTAGAGGTCCGGTTAAGAGGCGTACCCCCAGACGTCACTCTTGGCAGCGTTGCCATCACAACGTCAAGTGCCGCTTTGGGGCGTAGGTCCCAAAGGAAAGATTGAGCGCAACACGTGAGCGTCTCGGAATTGACTTGCTACGCTGACAGTCGAGCGATGAGGCCCGCCCAGAAAAACGTCGGTTAATCCGGCTGATGGCTTCTACCAGCATGCAAGTGAAGCTGGTAGGGCCGGCACTCCGTACCCCTACCGTGACAGGAGGTACTCGTGAACGTTTATTACGTGATGGCGATTTGGGTCGGCATGGCGCTCATCGCTTCATTCTTCAGCATCAAAATCGGAATCTCCGTGGCGCTCGTGGAGATCCTCGTAGGTGCCATCGCCGGCAACATTCCCGGAATTAGAGAGCACGTACAACAGACCGATTACACCACGCTGCTCGCGGGTATCGGCTCGATACTTCTGACGTTCCTCGCGGGCGCCGAGATCGACCCCGTATCGCTGAAGAAGCATTGGAAAGCCAGTCTCTCCATGGGTGCGGTGTCCTTCTTGTTGCCCCTCATTGGGGCCTTTTGTTTCGCCCGGTACGTCTTTGATTGGAACTTCCACGCCTCAGAGATCGCCGGTATTGCGCTCAGTACGACGTCGGTCGCGGTGGTCTACGCGGTCATGGTCGAAACTGGCCTCAATCGACACGACATCGGAAAGCTCATTCTCGCGGCGTGTTTTGTCACCGATCTCGGAACAGTCTTGGCGCTTGGAGGTCTTTTCGCGAGTTACGACTGGTTACTGCTCGTGTTCGTCGTAGTGACGGGCGTCGTGCTGTTCTTCTTGCCTAGGGTGCTGCGCTGGGTCGTCGCCAACTTCGGCCATAGAGTCAGCGAACCTGAGGTGAAAGTACTCCTCGTGGTCCTACTGGCTCTGGGTGGACTGGCGACGGCGGCCGGCAGCGAATCGGTGCTACCGGCCTACGTGGCGGGTCTCGTAGTGGCGGGCGTGTTCATGAACGACCGCGTGGTGCTGGACCGTATTCGGTCGATCGCGTTCGCGCTTTTGACACCGTTCTTCTTCCTGCGCGCCGGTACATTGATTTCGGACTCGGCGTTGGTAACGGGCGCCGGTGTGATCGTCACGCTGTTCGTCGTAAAGATGATCACCAAGTTCCTCGGCGTATGGCCCACCGCAACCCTGTTCCGACTCCCGAAGCAAGAGCGGACCTATACAACACTTCTGATGGCAACGGGACTCACGTTTGGATCGATTTCCGCGCTGTACGGACTGACCCATCACCTGATCAATGAGGGCCAGTACACCGAGCTCGTCACCGTGGTCATCCTTTCGGCCTTCGTGCCGACCCTTATCGCCCAACAGTTCTTTCGACCCACCGTTGAAACATCGAGCGAGAAACTCGACGCCCTCGGTGAAGAGGACATCTCACTGCGCCGACCACGATCGGGGTCCTCGCCTGACAGCAACCCGACAGCGTTGTAATCGGCACACCGCGCGCCGAGACGCGACGAATCTCGATCTCAAGCGACGAGCAGACACGCGACCAGCGTCGTCACCGTCACCACCACTCCAATCCTGGTGAACGTCCACGCCGAAGGCTTCGCTCCTTCCCTACGGGCCACCTTCAGCCAGAGCATCGAAGAGAGTGCGCCGAGGACCGTGAGATTCGGGCCGAGGTTCAGTCCGAAGAGGAGGCTGTATGGGTGCAGTGGGAACTTCGCCGACAACAGAGCCGCCGCAGGCAGGTTGTTGATCACGTTGGACGACGCGGCCGCGATTCCCGCGCTCTGCCATGGACCGGCCGTGCCAATCAGGTGCTGCGAGAGGTGCCAGTAGCGAGAGGCGACCGAGACCGCAGTCGCTAGCACGAACAGTCCCACGATCATCGGCAGATTGGCACTTCGAATCAACGAGGTCACGGCGAACCGGTGGCGTATGGCGTCGATGAGCGCGACGCAGATCGCGACCACGAGCACGGGAATCGCCGGACGACTGAGCACGAGCATCACGACAATCGCCGCGCCGACGCCAACAAGACCAGGGCCGAACCTGAATCGCGACGCGACCTCGCGTTCGGTGTGCGCTTCGACCGAAAGGTGACGCCATCGCCATAGCAGTACCACCAACGTGGTCAACGCGATCGAGACCAACCACGGTACGAACATCGTCTGAGCGAAGGTTGCGCCTCGGACATTGGACCGCGAGAACACGAGGATATTGGTGAGGTTCGATCCAAGCAGTAATAGTGACGCGGCGTTGGCCATGAAGATCGACCCGTAGAGGAATGCGTCCTCGTCAACTGATCGACGACGCGCGGTGTGGAGAAGAACCGGAGTAAGGAAGACCACCGACGTGTCCAAATTCAACGTTGCCGTGACCAGGGCCACCAGCAACATCATCGACACGAACAGCACCATCGTGCCGCCGCGGAGACGAGCGAGCTTTGAACCGGCCACCTCGAAAAGTCCGTCTTTCGAGGCGACATGACCGATCAGGAGCAAGCCGACGACGAGGACGAACGGCTCCCACGTCTGGTCGATGGCGGCCCGGACCACGATCAACCGGGCCGCGAATTCGACATCTCACCACCTTAAGAGCCACGCAATGTCAATCAATTGACACTCGGCCCGTCTCAATGAGCGAACATGTAGCCACGATCATTAAAGAAGAATTACGCTGGACGAACCTAGTCACAAGTGGGAACTTTCAGTTCCACGTTGAGAATGGAGAATGGCGTGGATGACGATCAAGCTCGGGAGTTGTTGAACGCCGAACGGACACGGGTTGAGAGTTTGCTGGACTCCGTCAGAGGCGATAGCCAGTCCGACCGCTCGGACGCGAACGATCAAGGCGACATGAGTAACTCCTCTGAATCGCTTGTATCCGAAGGAACCGACGACGCAGTCGCCCAGGCTCTCACCCGACGATTGGCCGCGATCGAGCGCGCGGAGAAGCGCCTGGCGGCTGGTACCTACGGACTTTCAGTCGCGAGCGGCCAGCCAATCCCCGACGAGCGACTCGAGGCCGATCCGGCGGCCGAACTCACCGTCGAGGAAGCTCAGAACGTCTGATGACGCGCTGTCACTTAATCCAGTAACGACGCCACCGCTCGCCTGCATCGTTGGCGATGACTTCGTCGAGAACTCCCCCACAACGTTCGATGGCCGTGAACGAACCAACGTTCGAATCGGAGCAGTACATCAGAACCGGATCGACGCCGCCGGCGCGCGCGATCACCAGCGCCTGGCGAAGTGTTTCGGTGGCGTAGCCTCGTCTCCGGAATTCGGGCAACACGACGTAGCCAATGTGCCCGCCTTCGGAGGCGAAGAAGTCATTGAGTTCGAAGCGCACCGAAGCGCGCCCGACGAGCTCGCCATCGACGATGGCCGCCAGCTGAACCGCGCGCACTTGATACTTCGAATGGATGAGGCCGCGACGCTGATCTTCGATTTTGTCGAGGAAGGCAGTCCACGACATGTCCGGATCCAGACCGAGCAAGAACATCGAGTCTTCGGCGGCGGCAATCTCATTAGCTCTACGCGCAGATGCTTCGTCGTCGAGCGTGTAGGGGCGAAGTCGCAGATTCATGGTGACAACGTTCAGACCGAGTTCACCGTCGACGCGGAGGATCGGCCATCACGAGATTCATCTGACAATCGTGTGGCCACGTCAACTCTTGCGGGCCAGGTACTCGCTGCTTCGATCCACCAACCATCGAAACGTCGGGTCGGGCTTATCCAGGAGTTCGGGGTGCCACTGCACCGCGAGCAGGTCATGGCCGGGCAGTTCCACGGCCTCCACCACGCCGTCGGGCGCCGTAGCCGACACCACGAGGTCGTTGCCCAGCACCGCCAACGTCTGGTGGTGAAGCGAATTCACACCAATTGATTCGGGATAGAGCGACGAGAGCACTGTGCCGGGCACGACGTTCACTTCGTGCGTTCGCTCGTGTCCGTCAGTGTCCCACTGGGGATGTCCGGCGCCGTCGTCCAATTCGACGTGTTGGTTCAGCGTGCCACCATAAAAGACATTGGCGAGTTGTGCGCCGCGACAGATCGCGAGGACCGGCATCTCGAGGCGGCGCGCCTCGCGAAAGAGCGCGAGCTCCCATTCGTCGCGGTCCGGCTCGATCGCGCCCAGGTTCTCGTCCGCGTGGTGTCCGTACCGGTCGGGTTCGACGTCGGCTCCCCCACTGAGGATGAGACCGTCGAGGCGCGCCAGTACGCCCACCACGTCGGCGTCGCGGGTCAACTCCACCGGCAGTCCGCCAGCCGCGGCGACGGACATCGGATAGTCCGAGAAGTGGAGATCGAACTTGAGTTCGTACATGGCCTTAGGCACGTTGTGGGCCAGCGCGGAGGCGGGCCAGCGACGGCCCGACATGCCGATCAGCGGTTTGGTCATCTCTCCATAGTACGAACCATTCGCCGACTTGGTGTAGCAATGTCGTTTGGCTACGAACGAGTACCCTGTGCTCAACGGAGGAGGTTTCATGTCGCCCGATACCGCGGCCGTCGATATCACGTCTCACGACACCTACGTCGAAGGCGTACCGAATCAGGTCTTCGCCGAGATGCGCGCCACGAATCCCGTTGCTTGGACCGAAGAGGCCGACGGCGGACGCGGCTTTTGGAGCCTCACCAAATACGAAGACGTCCTCTACGCCAGTCGTCACACTGAACTCTTCTCGAGCCGCTTCGGCATCCGCATGGAGGACATGGACGAGGAAGAGACCGAAGCACGCCGGACCATGATGGAGATGGACTCGCCCGAGCACACCCGGCTTCGCCGCATCGTGGCGCGGCCGTTCACGCCGCGCGCGGTGGCCGACTACGAAGGCGCCGTGCGTGAACTGGCGAAAGAGGTCCTCGCCAATCTCGACGCGAAAGAGGAGTTCGATTTCGTCAAGGACGTCGCGCGAGAACTCCCGATGAAGATGCTTGGGCGGCTCCTTGGTCTGCCCAACGAAGACCTCGACTGGCTCGTCAGTCGCGGCGACGCGTTGATCGGTAATTCGGACCCGGACTTCACGGACTACGTGGTCGACCAGAGCGACACCACTGCTTACCGGCTGCTCCCCTTTCGAAGTCCCGTTTCGATCGAACTCTTCGAATACGCCCAACAGGCCCTTGAGGAGCGCCGAATCCATCCGACGCACGACGTGTTGACGGCGTTGCTCGCACCCACCAAGGACGGCGACACCCTCGATGACCCGACCTTGAAGAACTTCTTCACGCTGCTGGTCGCTGCCGGAAACGACACCACGCGATACACCATGACTGCCGGCATGCAGGTCTTCATCGAACGCCCCGAGATCTTCGCCGCGCTACCCACCATGAGCGAGGCAGAGATCAAACTCCTCGTCGACGAAGTGCTGCGCTGGGCGAGCACGACCATGCACTTTCGCAGAACGGTCGTCGAGGATACCGAACTACGCGGCCAGACTTTGAAGAAGGGCGACAAAATCGTGCTCTGGTACGTATCGGCGAACTTCGACGAAGACCAGTTCACCGATCCCTACGTGTTCATAAAAGACCGTAGGCCGAATGACCATGTCGCCTTCGGTCTCCACAGCGCCCATCTCTGTTTGGGAGCCCACCTCGCACGACTCGAACTAAAAGTCATGTTCGAAGAGATGGCCAAAGCCTGGACGAGCATCGAGTCGGCCGGCCCGAGCGAGCGATTCCGCTCGAATTTCATCAGCGGGACGAAAAGACTCCCTGTCCGTGTGACCTGGCATTAGAGGAACGGCAGATATTCGCGCATCTCCCAGTCAGTCGTGGCTCCCGTGTACCGCTCCCATTCACTGCGCTTGACGGCGAGGTGCTGAGCGACGAGTTCGACACCCACGGCGTCGACGAGATCCTGATCAGCTTCGAGGGCATCGAGCGCGTCACTTAGCGAAGGCGGCACGCCGATTGTCGCGTCGATGGTGTCGAGTCCGTTGCCACTTTCCTTTGGCCCGAGTAGTGATTTGTTGACCACGCCCAGCCGTGCAGCCTGCAAGACCGCGGCCATCGCGGTGTGCACGACGGCCGCGCCGTCAGAGAGTCGGTGCTCGAGTCGCGATGCGACGCCGCGTTCCGGCGGGATCCGCACCGTGGCGCCCCGGTGGTCGTAACCCCAGTTCGCCCAGTAACCCGACAGCGACGCCGGTCGCAGCCGCTTGTAGGCGTTGACAGTCGGCGCACAGAGTCCAGCCAACGACTGATGGTGCTCGAGCATGCCGGCCACGGCGTGCTTGCCGAGCTCGGACACGCCGTCGTCTTCGTCGGTGTCGAAGATCACGTTGTCTCCGGCGTCGTTTTGAAATGAGATATTGAAGTGCAGCCCCGAACCTCCGCGATCGGAGAGTGGCTTGCCCATGAACGTCAACAACAAACCCTGTCGATGGGCCACTTCGCGGGCCAGGACCTTGAACAAGAAACCGTCGTCGGCGGCGCGCAGGGCGTCGCTGTAGCGAAGCGTGAACTCGAACTGTGCTGAGTCGTATTCGGAGTTCACCGACTCCAGTGGAATCTCCGCTTCTTCGCAGGCGTCCCAAATCGCGTCGAGCAGTCCGTGGGGATCAACTGCTGGTCCGGTGCCGTAGACGTAGGCTCCCGGCGTGTCCATCGGACGCCAACCGCCGCTGGCGTCCGGTTCGAAGACGTACGCTTCGAACTCCATGCCGACGAACGGCCGATAGCCCATTTCCTGCCAGTCGACGATGGCCCGACGAAGGGCGTGACGCGGCGATGGCCCGAACGGCTCGCCGAGGCGCATGAGATCGGCGACGACGACCTTGGTGCCCGGCTCCCAGCCAGGACGAATGTCGGCCAGGTCATAGGTCGCGTCGAAATCAGGCAGTCCCTCGCTCCAGTGCGAGCCCGGGGTCTCGGGCGTCATGCCGCGGTCGTAGCCGAGTGCCCAGGTGCCGGTGCAGTGGCGCACACCGTTCTCGGCCAGTGACGCTGGCACGTATTTTCCGCGGGCCAGTCCAAGGTGATCGGGCCACAACACTCGCAGGCGATTGAACTCACTGGACATCTGGGCCCCCTTGGATTTCGTTGGGAAACGTAGCACCTTGACGCGAAGTAACCCATTACCCAACTTACTAGTCTGAGATTAAACGTTTAGATACAAACGACTCTGGGAGCGTAGTGGAATTTCGAAGGATTCTTCTCGACGGATACCCCACCGACGTGGTGCTCGAGGGCGATTCGTTGGTGGCTCGCGACGGCCGTCGCGTCGAGGCGCGCACCGCCACACATCTCCCCCCGGTGTCGCCCAGCAAGATCATTTGTTGTCATCTCAATCACGTCTCTCGAGTTCGCGAATTCGGCGTTGCCTTGCCGCCAGCCCCGACGTACTTCCACAAGCCCATCACGGCCCTTAATGCGCACGGCGGAGCAGTTGTCCGTCCGTCGAACTGTCACTATCTGAACTACGAAGGTGAGATCGCCATCGTGATCGGGCGCACGGTGCGCAATATCGCCTACGCCGACGCGGCGCACTACATCGCCGGTTACACGATCGCCAACGACTTCGGGTTACACGATTTTCGTGATACTGACGCCGGATCGATGCTTCGCGTCAAAGGAGCAGACACGCTCTGCCCCATCGGACCGGGCGTCGTTACCGACTGGGACTTCGCTCACAAGCGAATGCTCACGCTGGTGGGCAACGAGGTGCGCCAGGACGGCTCGACCGACGAGATGGCTTGGGACATGCACTATCTCGTGGCGGACATCGCCCGACTCATCACCCTCGTGCCGGGCGACATCATCCTCTCAGGCACGCCCGCCGTCTCGCGACCGGTCCAGCCCGGCGATGTCGTCAGCGTCGAAGTCGAAGGACTCGGCAAGCTCACCAACCACATCGTCGAAGGTCCTGCGCCCGTGAGCGACGAGGTAGGCGCACAACCCACCGCGACCGAAGAGGTTTTATCGACGGCCCTCGGTGCGGAGTGGGAGTTTCGCGGACAACGTCGACCGAATCCCACGGCTCGCGAGGAGTTGCCGTTTCCTCGGATCCACCCGAAGTTCCAATCATGAGTTCACCTCGCGTTGACGTTGACGGCGTGGGCGTCTCGCCCGACCATTTCATCAACGGCGAACGAATCGCCTCGTCGCGAACGTTCGAGGATCGCTCGCCACTCGACTGGACATGGAAGTTAGCGGATGTGGCACGCGCCAGTTCTGTCGAAGCGGACTTGGCCGTCAACTCCGCCGAAGCGGCGTTCCCGCTATGGGCCGCTCTGTCGGTCGACGAGCGAGGTGGGTACCTCGATCTGTTGGCCGATCTCATCGAACGAGACGTGGCAAAGATCGCGCACGTCGAAACGCTCGACATGGCGATGCTCGAAGAGAGTCTGAAACTACGAGTCATCGCTCGCGGCGCAAGGAACTTTCGCGCCTACGCCGAATTGGCGCGCACGTACGAGCCGCGCCGCTGGTCCTCCAACGGCACAGCCAACACGGTGTTGCGAATGCCGGCCGGTCCAACCGTGGTCATCACCCCCTGGAACGCACCGTTCATGCTCTCGACGTGGAAATGCGCTCCGGCACTCGCTGCGGGCAACACGGTCGTCTTGAAGCCGGCCGAATGGTCGCCGCTGAGTTGTTCGATGTTGATGGACCTCGTGGAAGAGGCTGGTTTCCCACCCGGAGTGTTCAATCTCGTCCAGGGACTGGGCAACGAAGTTGGCGCCGCTCTCGTCGCCGACCCGAGGGTCCGTCGCATCTCGTTCACCGGATCGCCCGAAACCGGTCGATTCATCGGCGAGGCGGCCGCGAGGAACCTCGTGCCCTTCACCGCCGAACTCGGAGGCAAGGGTCCCTTCATCGTCTTCGCCGACGCCGATTTGGACGCCGCCGCGGCGAAGGCCGCCGTTATGTACGACGACGGCGGTCAGGTCTGTCTCGCCGGCACCCGACTGCTCGTGGAGGCGTCGATCCGCGAAGCCTTCGTCGAGCGTTTCGAGGAAGCGACCCGACGACACGTGCTCGGTGACAGTCGAGAGCCCGCGACCACGATCTCGCCATTGATCCACCCCGATCACCTCACGCGAGTCGACGGCTTCGTGAAACGAGCGCGAGTGAACGGCGACACCGTGGTCTTCGGGGGCACCGCGCCCAAGAAAAATGGCCTCTGGTACGAACCGACGCTGATTGAACCCAAGTCCAACGACTCCGAGATCGTCCAGCGAGAGGTCTTCGGACCGGTCTTGACGATCCAGAGCTTCGCCGACGAGACCGAAGCCGCTGTCCTCGCCAACTCGACGCGCTATGGACTGTCGGCGATCATCTACACCTCGAGCGAAGAGAGAGCTGAGCGAATGGGGACGGCGCTGCGCGCCGGGACGATCTGGGTGAACTGTTTCCTGGTACGCGATCTCACCGCGCCCTTCGGCGGCACGGGCATCAGCGGCATCGGGCGTGAAGGCGGCGACTATGCCCTTGATTTCTATTCTGATTTGAAGACGTTGCAGATCAAAGAAGGGACCACCCATGGGTGAAATCGTCGGCGCGGGACTGCTCGCGCACGTACCGACCATCGTGCTGCCCGACGAGCTTCGTCGCGAGCTGAACAACGGCAATGAGAGCACGCTGTACACCGGACTCAAGCGACTGCGCACCGAGGTCTTCGACGTCGTGAAGCCTGACCTGGTTCTTGTCTTCGACAGTCACTGGTTCACGACCGTCGAGTTCGTGGTCACCGCCGCCGAACGACGCATGGGATTTTTCACCAGCGAAGAGTTGCCCCGCGGCATGTCGAGCGTGCCTTACGACATGCCGGGTAACCCTGACTTCGCCCGGCTGGTGGGCAAGATCGCCGACGAGACCGACGACTGCTGGATCACGCCGATCGACAACGAGCATCTCCCCGTCACCTACGCGACGCTCAACTTTCTCTCCTTCTTGCAAGGCGATGAGGCATGGGCGTCTATTGGCGTGTGTCAAACCGCAGAAAGCCGTGACTTCGCGACCGTCGGTCAGGTGGTCGCCAAAGCGGTCGAACAGAGCGACCTGCGCGTGGTCGTCATCGCATCCGGGGCTCTGAGCCACACCTTTCACAAACTGGGTAAGCTCCGCCAGCACGAGGCCCCGCCCGAAGAACACATCTATTCCGACGAGGCCCGTCATTGGGATCACCGCGTCATCGACGCCCTGGTCCGTGGTGATCACTCCCAGGTCGTGGGCGAGATGGATGAGTTCATGAGCGTGCGACCCGAGGGTCACTTCGCCCACTACCAGATGATGGTCAACACCATTGGCGGTGCGCAGTGCACCGCGCCGGGCCGAATGTATTCGAAATATGAGAACTCGATCGGCACCGGACAGGTGCACATATGGTTCGACCGTCCCGCCGACGGATGGACGGGCCGGCGCTGATGACGTTGCAAGGAGTACCCTTTCCGAGGACGCAGAGCGGTGGAGCGTCGATACTGCCACCGACACCGTGGCACTACTCCGGCGATTTGCTCACGGTTGAATACCGTACCGACCCCGCGAACGTGCGCGCCGTGCTCCCACCGGACGTCGAACTCGCCAACGACGACGAGGATCCCGGCGCGGTCGCCTTCATCTGGGCTGACTGGCAGAGCTGCGGTGACGATCGGGCCGAACTGCTGGACCCGGTGCGCTCGCAGTACAAAGAGTCTTTCGTGGTCGTGCGCTGTCGCTACGACGGCCAGCTCTACAGCCGTTGCGTGTTCATCTGGGTCGACAAGGATTTCGCCTTGGTGCGCGGCTTTCTCCAGGGCTATCCCAAGAAGCTCGGCTCGATTCATCAGACCCGTCCGGTCACCGTCGGAACGGCCGGTCCGCGACTCGAAGCCGGTGGCCAGTTCGGGATGACCCTCGCCGCCGCCGACCGACGACTGGCGAACGCCACCGTGACGTTGGATGCTCCAGCTATGTCCAATGGTTTCGTCAACGGCCACGCCATGTTGCACCACCGCTGGTTCCCTCGCATCGAACTCGACGGCGTCGACTCCCTCGACGAGGTCGTAACGATGTCGGGAGTGAACGTGGATCTTGGTCCGGTATGGGGTGGTCACGCAACACTGGAACTGTTCGAATCGCCCAGCGAAGAACTGACTCGACTCGCACCCCAAGAGATCATCGGCGGGTATTTCCGCTCGGTGGGCACGACCTTCGCCGGCGGCACGACGTTGCGACCGACGCGATGAGTCGACGAATCGGATCGGCGTCGCCGGCGGTCGTCCTTCAGGCCGAGAAGGACATCAAGGCTCGACTGAAGGGTCAACACTTCGACTTCACCGCGATGAGCGCCGTCTCCAACGTGTACCGCGCCGGGACAGCCGTGCGCAATCACATGGAGCGCACGGTGCTCGCCGAGTACGACCTCAGTTGGGTCGCATTCACCGTGCTCTGGGTCCTTTGGATCTGGGATACGCAAGAGACCGGTCACGTAGCCGAAGAGGCTGGAGTCACAAAAGGGACCTTGACGGGCGTCATCAAGACTCTCCAGGCGCGGAGACTAATCCGCCGACTCCCCCATAAAGATGACCGTCGACGAGTCTCGATCGAGTTGACGCCGTCGGGCGAGCATCTCATCGAGACGCTGTTCCCGAAATTCAATCAGCACGAGCGTGTCGCGGTCAGCGCGCTCACGGCGACCGAACAACGAGAGCTCGCCCGATTACTGCGAAAGGTCACGCACGGAATCACGGACTCCACCCAGGAGTAGCCCAGCTCGAGTCAGCGCATCACACCTTCGCGATCTCCGATGACGTTTTCACCGACGGCAAGTACACGACGATCGCAAAGCACAGCAGTGCCGCCAGAGCGAGGATCGTCATCACGGATGAATTGGCGTTCTTGTTGATTCTCGCAGGTCCATCACCGACAACGGCCGATTTTCGAAAGATCGAAATGGCCGTCGAATAAAGGTGGCTAGCGGCTTGCGACGTCTTCGGTAGGAATGAGATGCCGTGCGGCACGCGCTTCGTCGACGCGCGAGACCGGCGTCGTTTGAGGAGCTCGGTGCAGTGCGTCGGGATCATCAATCGCTCGTTGAGCGATTCGCTCGACGGCTTCGGCCAAGGCTTCGAGCGTCTGCAGACTTTCGGTCTCTGTCGGCTCGAACATGAGCGCCTCATCCACGATGAGCGGGAAATACACCGTCGGCGAGTGGAAACCCTCCTCCAAGAGCGCCTTCGCCACGTCGAGACCACGCACGCCGTACTTGTTCTTGAGCGGCGTCGCCGTGAGTACGCACTCGTGCATGCAGATACGGTCATAAGCCGCGGGGAGAGTCTCACGCAGGCGGTGGCGTAACCAGTTCGCGTTCAGCACCGCGTACTTCGCGACTCGAGTCAGTCCGTCGCCGCCGTGCACGTCGATGTAGGCCAGTGCTCGCGCCAAGACCATCGCGTTGCCGTGCCAGCCGTGTACCCGTCCAATTGAACGCGGGGGCCTTAGCCAGGCGAATGAACCATCATCCAGACGTGTCGACTTCGGACCCGGCAAGAAGTCGACAAGACGCTTGGAGACCGCCACGGGACCGGCGCCGGGTCCCCCGCCACCGTGCGGTGTGGCGAAGGTCTTGTGCAGGTTCATGTGCACGATGTCGAAACCCATGTCGCCCGGTCGAACGGCACCGAGAATGGCGTTGAGGTTAGCCCCGTCGTAATACAGAAGTCCGCCCACTTCGTGCACCGCGGCGGCGATCTCGGTGATCTCTTCTTCGAACAGACCCAGCGTGTTTGGATTGGTCAACATGATGCCCGCCACGTCGGGGCCGAGCGCCGCCTTCAGCTTCTCTAAGTCCACCAAGCCTCGGTCATTCGACGGAATCGTCGTCACCTCGTAGCCGCCCAGGGTCACCGACGCCGGATTCGTCCCGTGAGCCGAGTCAGGTATCAGGATGCGTCGACGGGCATCACCGTTCGCACTGTGGAAGGCGCGCATCAACAACAGTCCCGTCAGTTCCCCGGCGGCACCCGCAGCCGGTTGCAATGTCGCCGCGGCCATGCCGGTCACGGCACAGAGTTTCTCTTCGAGGGTAGCCAACAGTTCGAGCCAGCCCTGTGTGAGTTCAGCCGGTGCACCCGGATGCACCGAGTTGAGACCGGGATCATTGGCCACGGCGTCACAGAATTTCGGGTTGTACTTCATCGTGCACGAACCAAGCGGGTACATGCCGAGATCGACGGAGAACTGTCGGTGCGACAGCCGCGTAAAGTGCGCGACCAAGTCTCGCTCGGAGACTTCGGCGATCGGCACTACGTCATTGTTCAGGTGAAGCGCCGGAATGAGCTCGGCTAACGCCGTCGCGGGCACGCCCGTTGTTCGCAGTTGGTAGGCAGAGCGTCCCGGGACCGACATCTCGAAGAGCGTAGGTTCGGTCTCGTGTCCCAGAAGTGGCGCCGACGCTGCTCGTCCACCCGAGAGTGCTTGGCTGGTCATTGACCGACCGCCTTTCGAAGTACCTCCGCGTAATGGTCGATCTCTTCTTTCGTGCGTCGTTCCGTCGCGGTGACCAAGAGCACGTCATCGACGTCGCCATCGACTGACGGGTCGGGCCCCGAAGTAAGTGCAGCGACTGACACTCCACCGAGCACGCCGTCACTCGCCATTGTGAGAAGAACTGCCGACGCATCACGGCCCAGTCGCAGCGCGAACTCACGGAAGAACGGTTGCGTCGACACGGCGCTCACGCCGTCAATTTTCACCAACTCGTCGAACAGATAGTGGGCGCCCTGCGCGCAGCGTGTGGCCACTTCGCGCAGCCCTTCCGTCCCGAGCCAGCCCAATTGAATCGCCGCGGTGACGGCCATCAAGGTCTGGTTCGTGCAGACGTTCGACGTCGCCTTCTCTCGGCGGATATCTTGTTCGCGCGCGCGCAGCGTCGTGACGAACGAACGACGTCCATTGGAATCAACCGTCTCACCGACGATGCGACCCGGCAGTCGTCGGGTTTGCTCCGTAGTGCATGCGAAAAGTCCGAGGAACGGTCCGCCGAAGGCCAGCGGCGTCCCGAACGGTTGACCCTCGCCGACGAAGATATCAGCGCCCCACTGTCCGGCGGTCGTAAGGACTCCGGCAGCTATTGGATCGGCGCCCAAGACGAACAATGCGTCGTTAGCGACGGCCAGTTGTTTGGCAACGCTCATGTCTTCGAGCACGCCGAGGTAGTTCGGATAGCTGGCGACGATCGCTGCAGCGTTCGACGCGTCAACGCTCCCCCAATCGGTGACGCCGTCTTTGAGAGGAACCACGACAATTTCGTGACCCGTGCCGCGGGCAAAGGTCGTCGCCACGTCACGCCAGTGCGGATGTACACCAGCCGATATCACCATCTTCTGGCGTGACGTCGCGCCGTGAGCCATGTTGAGGGCCTCGACGAGACCCGTCGCCGCGTCATAGAGCGACGCGTTGGGAATGGGCAGTCCACTAAGTCGAGCGATCAAAGTCTGGTATTCGAAGATCGCTTGCAGCACGCCCTGGGCGACTTCGGGTTGGTACGGCGTGTAGGCCGTCACGAACTCCGAACGCCCGGCCAGCGCCTTCACCACGGCCGGAACTTCGTGGTCATAGACGCCGGCGCCGGCGAAACACGTCATCGCGCTGGCCTTCGCCTGATTGGCCGACGTGTACTTGGTGAAGAGCGCCGCGACGTCAGGTTCACTCATGCCTTCAGGCAGATCGAGTCCTCGACTGAGACGAACGGCTGGCGGGATGTGAGCGAAAAGTTGTTCGAGTGAGTCCATGCCGAGAAACGCCAACATCTCTTCGATCTCGG